>SR_TP_S13solDRAFT_1000158_pt1 | contig 33635 bp, 30 predicted proteins | sample SodReaTP_S13sol_FD_11159 | JGI IMG/M metagenome (IMG submission 11159)
AGGGCCGCGACGCCCAGCAGAGACAGGAGCAGGTTCACGAGGACGGTCCCCGGTTCAGGGCGGCGCGCAGCCGGCTGGCGAAGGCGGATTCCGAGGTGCCCGGGGTCTTGGGCAGATCTGTGGCGATGGGTTCATCCAGCACGTGCAGGGTCTGCACCCGTCCCGGGGCCACGCCCACCAGCAACTGCTTGTCACCCACCTGCACCAGCAGCATGCGTTCCCGGGCCCCCAGGGAAATGCCGCTCACCACCCGGAACTCACTGCCCAGGCGGGACTGCACGCCGGTGATGCGGCGCATGAAGAAGGCCAGCACCACGATGGCCACCAGCACCACGATCAGGCCCACCACCAGCTGCGCCAGGTAGGCGGCGCCGCCACCGGCCAGGGGCGAGCCTGCGCCCTCGGCGAGCGCCGTGGCGGGCAGACCAAGCACGGAGACCGCCAGCAGGCGGATGAAGAAACGAGACAGGAGGGAACGTGGCAGCATCGCGGCTTACTTGAGCTTCTTGACCCGTTCGGTGGGGCTGATCACGTCGGTGAGGCGGATGCCGAACTTCTCGTTCACCACCACCACCTCGCCGTGGGCGATGAGCGTGCCGTTGACGTACACGTCCAGGGGTTCGCCGGCCAGGCGGTCCAGCTCCACCACGGAACCCTGGTTGAGCTGCAGCAGGTTGCGGATGGGCATCCGGGTCCGACCGATCTCCATGGAGATGGTCACCGGGATGTCCAGCACCACGTCCAGGTTCACGTCCTCCTGGGTGGCCGGAGCGCGGCTCTCCGAGGCCAAGGAATCAAAACTGGCCTTCTGCACCGCATCGCTCTCGGCCTTGGCGCCCTTGCCCTTGGCGGGCTTGTCCTCGGGCTTGGCCTCGGTCTCGGCCTGTTCCGCCAGTGCGGCGGCCCAGTCGTCGGCCATGGCGTCCTGATCGGTTTCCGGTTTCTTGTCGTCACTCATGACTGCTGACTCCCGCCTGTAAAATGTCAGTCCGCGCGCCGGATGCGCTCGGTCACCTTGATTGCGTTATACCCGTCCGAGACGCCGAACTTGCCGCGCAGCACCGGGATGCCCTCGGCGCGCAGCAGGACCTGCTCGGGCAGGTCGATGGGAATGATGTCACCGGGCTTCAGGCGCATGACGTCTTCAAGACTCAGGGTGGTCTCGGTGAGCATCGAGGACAGCTCCACCTCCGCCGCCTTGACCTCGTCGCGCAGGGCGCGGATCCAGCGTTCGTCCACGTCGGAACGGTCGCTCTGGATGCCCGCGTCCAGCAGTTCGCGCATGGGCTCGATCATGGAATAGGGCATGGTCACGTGCAGATCGCCGCCACCGCCGTCCAGCTCGATGTGGAAGGACGACACGCACACCACCTCGGTGGGGCTGACGATGTTGGCGAACTGGGGATTGACCTCGGAGTTGATGTACTCGAAGTCGAGGTCCATCACCGGCGCCCAGGCCTTCTTCAGGTCCGTGAAGGCCTGGTCCAGGGTCATGCGGATCACGCGCAGTTCCGTGGGGGTGAACTCGCGGCCCTCGATCTTGGCGTGGTAGCGACCGTCGCCGCCGAAGAAGTTGTCCACCAGTATGAAGACCAGCTTCGGGTCCACCACGAACAGGGCGGTGCCGCGCAGCGGCTTGATCTTGACCATGTTCAGACTGGTGGGCACAAACAGGGTGTGCACGTACTCGGAGAACTTGGTCATCTTGATGCCGCCCACGGAGATCTCCGCCGAGCGGCGCAGCAGGTTGAACAGGCTGATGCGCATCTGGCGCGCGAAGCGCTCGTTGATCATCTCCAGGGTGGGCATGCGACCGCGCACGATGCGGTCCTGGCTGGTGAAGTCGTAGCCCCGGGCCACGCCGTCGTGGGCCTGGAGTTCGGACTCGGTCTCCACGTCCCCGCTGTCTACGCCGTGCAGCAGGGCATCGATCTCTTCCTGGGATAACAGATCACTCTGGGCCATGGGCTTCCTACTGCATCACGAATGAAGTGAAGTAGACGGCCTCGATCCCCGCCTCGCCGGTACGCTCTTCGAGCACGCGGCGGATGGTGTCGAGCACCTCCTCGCGGGCCTGTTCCTTGCCCTCGCGGGTGTTGAGTTCCTCGTAGGTCTTGCCGCTCAGCAACATGATCAGGTTGTTGCGGATCACCGGCATGTGCGCGTCCACCGCGTCCATGACCTTGGGATCCCGGGCGGACATGACCACGCCCACCTGCACGTAGCGGATCCGGCCCGGTCCCTGGAAATTGACCACCAGGGCCGGTTCCAGGGATTTGTAGATGGGCGGCGGCAGCACGGCCGGACCGGCCTCGACCACTTCCCTGGGCTCACCCCCCATGAGGAAGAACAGCACGCCACCCGCGATGCCGCCGCCCAGCAGCACCGCCAGGACCACGATCAGGATCAGTTTCATCTTGCCGCCCTTGGCAGGCGGGGTCCCCACATCCAGATTGAGTTCGTCTTTCTTGGCCATGTCTTCGAGGCGCTCCTTTGAGTCAATGGTGATTAGCAATCTGCGTGCCAATGGATTAATGAAAAATATTCCCAATATATTCAGTGGATTGGAGAATATCCGCCATTGCCCTGACAGGCTTTTGACGTCCCCGGGACGCCCTGCCCGCCGGAAACCCGACGCCTGTCCGGTCCGCCCCGCATCACGGGCTCCGCCCCCGGACCACTCAGGGTCGCTGGCCGAGTCCGGCGGCAAATACGTTAGAATGCCTGCCTTTCCCAAGCCCCGCGACACCCGCCGCCATGAGCCAGACATCGTCCGTAAAGCGTCACCGCACCGTTCCCGTCCGGGTGGGCAACGTCACCGTGGGTGGCGACGCCCCCGTGATGGTGCAGTCCATGACCAACACCGATACCGCCGACGCGGTACGCACCGCCGTGCAGGTGGCGGAGCTGGCCCGGGCCGGTTCGGAGGTCGTACGCATCACGGTGAACACGGAAGAAGCGGCCGCGGCGGTGCCGGAGATCCGCGAGCGCCTGGACGCCATGGGCATCCCGGTGCCCCTGGTGGGGGATTTTCACTTCAACGGCCACAAGCTGCTGACCAGGCACCCTGCCTGCGCCGAGGCCCTGGCGAAACTGCGCATCAACCCGGGCAACGTGGGGCGTGGCGCCAAGCGCGACACCCAGTTCGCGCAGATGATCGAGATCGCCTGCCGCTACGACAAGCCGGTGCGTATCGGCGTGAACTGGGGCAGCCTGGACCAGGCCCTGCTGGCGCGTCTCCTGGACGAGAACGCCGCCCGGCCCGAGCCCCTGGCACTGGAGGAGGTCACCCGGGAGGCCCTGATCACCTCCGCCCTGGAGAGCGCCGCCCAGGCGGAGGCCATCGGCCTGCCCCACGACCGCATCGTGCTGTCCGCCAAGGTCAGCGGCGTGCAGCCCCTGATCCGGGTCTACACCGAGCTGGCCAGCCGCTGCGACTATCCTCTGCACCTGGGCCTCACCGAGGCGGGCATGGGCGTGAAGGGCATCGTCGCCTCCACCGCGGCCCTGTCCATCCTGCTGCAGCAGGGCATCGGCGACACCATCCGCATCTCGCTCACCCCCGAGCCCGGCGGCGACCGCACCCAGGAGGTGATCGTGGCCCAGGAGATCCTGCAGAGCCTGGGCCTGCGCAGCTTCCTGCCCTCGGTGGTGGCCTGCCCCGGCTGCGGACGCACCACCAGCGAGTACTTCCAGCAACTGGCCCAGGACATCCAGACCTACATCCGCCACCAGATGCCCAACTGGCGCAAGACCTATCCCGGCGTGGAGGAGATGACCGTGGCGGTGATGGGCTGCGTGGTGAACGGCCCAGGCGAGAGCAAGCACGCCAACATCGGCATCAGCCTGCCCGGCACCGGCGAGGTGCCGGTGGCACCGGTCTACGAGGACGGGGAAAAGACCGTGACCCTGAAAGGCGATCACATCGCCGAGGAATTCCAGGCCCTGGTGGATGCCTATGTGAAGCGCACGTATGGACGGGCGTAAGGCGTGAAGGGTGAGGCGTAGCCTGCAGGATGGGCGAAGCGCAGCGCGTCCATCGCGTCATTGAGAAAACAGAAATTTTGACAGGATTAACATGATTTACGGGATTGAAAAACCCGAACACTGATCGTCGGGGGGCAAAGCCTTAAATCGTGTTAATCATGTAAATCCTGTCAATTTTTCCCAGATTAACTCCGCATCTCCGCGCCTCTGCGGCAAACGCGAGATTCTCATTCACGACGGCATGACGCGGGCGTGCACGGACGGCGGCCAGCGCTCGATGGGCTCGCCCCGTGACAGCGGCCCCTGGTAGACATAGACCCAGGCCAGCAGCGACCGCCCACCGGACACCCGCTCTACCCTGACGCGACAGCGCCGGTACTCGCCGTGCGCCGGCGCCTCGGGCCGATAGCCCTCGTAGGCATCCAGCACCGGCCAGCAACGTGCCGGCGCCTTGAGCTTGAGCAAGCGCCCCGGCACCCGCCTGGCCCTGGAACCGGCCTCCAGCACCAGCCCCGGATACCAGCCCAGGCGATACAGCCGCCCCGGCACCCAGCCCTCCCCCGCATCCTCGCAGTACTGGCGCAGCACCCGGTTCACACCGGCATCCGGCGTCTCCCCCATCAAGGTGCCATAGACGAACAGATACTCCCTCACGCCTCACGCCTCACGCCTCACGGCATTATCGGCTGGCTCCGAAGCGCAGCACCAGGGCATGCAGATCCCGGGACAGACTCACCAGCCGCTCGCTGGACGCCTCGGTGCGCCCGGCGATCTCGTTGTTGTTCTCCGCCACGTCGCGGATGTTGACCACGTTGCGGTTGATCTCCTCGGCGACGGCGCTCTGCTCTTCCACGGCGGTGGCGATCTGGGCGTTCATGTCGTTGATGCGGGTCACCGCCTCGGCGATCCGATCCAGGGACTGCCCCGCCTCTTCCGCCTGCTCCACGCCCTTGCGGGCCTGGTTGCGGCTGGACTCCATCACCTGCACCGCCTGATGGGCGCCGGCCTGCAGGCGCTCGATCATCTCCTGGATGGTGTGGGTGGATTCCTGGGTCTTGCTGGCCAGCGTGCGCACCTCGTCGGCCACCACCGCGAAGCCCCGGCCCTGCTCGCCGGCCCGGGCCGCCTCGATGGCGGCGTTCAGGGCCAGCAGGTTGGTCTGCTCGGCGATACCCCGGATCACGTCCAGGATCTTGCCGATCTCGTCGCTGTCCTTCTCCAGTTTCTCGATGGCATGGGCGGTCTGCTCCACCTCAGAGGCCAGGGCCTCGATGGCCCGGGCGGTGTCGTGCACCACCGCCTTGCCCGCATGGGCCTCGTTGTCCGCCTGGCGCGCGGATTCGGCGGCGAGCGCGGTGTTGGAGGCCACCTCGTGCACCGTGGCGCTCATCTCGTTCATGGCCGTGGCCACCTGGTCGGTCTCGCCCCGCTGGCGATCGATACCCTGAACGGTCTCGTGCACGGTCCGGGAGGTCTCCTTGCCCGCCGCTTCCAGGTCCTCGGCACTCACGCTGATACGGTCAAGCACCGTGCGCAGGCGCGCCTCCAGGAAATGCAGCGCCGTTTCAAGCTGCGCGGCCTCGCCGCGCCGGCCCGTGTAGACCGCCTCCATCACCGGGTTGTCGACGATCTGCCGTGCGTGCGCGGCGACCCGGGTCACCGGGCTGAGCAGCCAGACGGCCAGGGCGGCGGACAGCACACCCGCACCGGCGAACACCCCCAGGGTGCCCGCGAGGCCCAAGCCCGTGGAGATGAGCAGGAAAGCCACCAGCAGGATCAGCAGCTGACCGGCCACCATGCGCGGGATCACGCCATGATAAAACCGCCGGGCCAGGTTCACCTTGCTCTTCCAGAGCTTCTGGTACAGGCGCTCGGCGCGGCCGATGTCCTCGCGGCGCGGGATGGCACGCACCGACTCGTAGCCGGCGATCTGGCCGTTTTCGTACACCGGGGTGACGTAGGCATCCACCCAGTAGTGATCGCCGTTCTTCGCGCGGTTCTTGACGATGCCCATCCAGGCCTTGCCGGATTTTACCGTCTTCCAGAGATCCTCGAAGGCCGCCGGCGGCATGTCCGGGTGACGCACCACGTTGTGGTTCTTGTGCAGCAGTTCCTCGCAGCTGAATCCACTCACCCGCACGAAGGTATCGTTGGCGTAGGTGATGCTCCCCTTGAGATCCGTGGAGGAGATCAGGGTCCGTCCCTGGGGAAGGGTGATTTCCTTACCGGTCACGGGCAGGTTCTTCTTCATGTGTTCTCCGCAAATAAGGCTGTTTGACCAGCCCACGGGGCTGGACATGATCAGGATTTAAGGGGTGTTGCGCGATGGCGCCCTAACAGAGTGAATCGGCCACCGATCAGGATTCTTGAATCAGGAACGCAGTATCACAGAAGGCCGGGGGAAGGGTATTGATGCGGGTCAGTCAGGTATATCCGCTCATCTGGAATTCGCAGCCATTGAACCTACAGCAGCTGCTCGATGCGCTGTCCGGCCATGCGCACCAGCAGTCTGAAGGCCTCGTAGCTGCGCGCGTCCAGTTCGCACTCGCTGCTGCGGCGGTCGGCATAGACAAGCCCCAGGGGCTTGTCCCCCACGAACAGGGACATGGCGAAAAAGCTGCGCACCCCCACCAGCTCGCGCACCCTTTCCGGAACCTGGGGCCAGGCCTTGGCCTGGTTGTCGGCCTTGAGCCAGAAGGCGGCGGGCTTGTCCATCAGACGGGCAAACAGGCCGGCCTCCGCCAGGGGCAGGTGGAAACGGTTGAACTCGGGCTCGAAGTCCGTGCCCTGGAGATGCTCACCCACCAGGTATTCCCGCTGCGCCGACAGGGCGGCGAAGGCCACGCGGTTGAGCCCCAGCCCATGGTGCAGTCCGCGCACCAGGGCCTTGAGGACCTGGGTCTTGTCCGCAGCCCCGCCACGCAGGGCCTTGAGGCAGGCGGCGAAATCGTCGGCCCGGGGGGCGAGACAGAAATGGGCACGCCAGGCCTCGTCCTGGGCGATGCACCGGCCCTGTTCGTCCAGCGCCAGCGCCTGCAGGGGCTCCAGTCCGTAATAGGCCGCATCGCCGTTGAAGCTTCCCACCACGTCGTTGATGCGCTCGACCACCCGCTTGGCGGGCTCATCCAGGAAGGCCCCGACCAGGCGCAGGTCCGCCGTCAGCATGGGATGACGCCACCCGGACAGGGCGTCCCGAGCGATCTGCGCGGACAGCATCACGCCCAGGGTGCGCAGGTGCTGTGCGTTCCGGGCACGCATGGATTCGCGCACCATCTCCGGCAGCTTCCAGTGGCGCGCCAGCACCAGCCCCAGCTCCTCCAGGCTCTCGCCCAGGGAGACATATTCCGCCTCGTGGGGCAGCACGTGGCTGTCGCCCACCAGTTCCAGGTAACGGTCGATGCGCCGATCGCCATGGGCCAGCAGAAATAGCTCTCCCAGGTTGTACATCAGGGCGGCCAGGGCCACCTCCGGGGGCGACATGTCATGGCGACTCTCGGCCCAGTCGGTGGCCAGACGCGCGGCCAGCAGAGCCTGCCCGGCACTGCGACGGTAGCGCGGCAGGCTCGCCGCATCCAGGCGCTCGTCGGCCACCGGCGCATCCGTGGCCATGCGGATCAGCGCCTGGGTGCCGAGCATGCGCACGGCGTCCTCGAGAGTGGAGACCTCATTGCGGAAATGCCGATGCGGCACGGCATTGGCCTTGTGCAACAGGCGCAGGGACAGGGCAGGATCGCCCATCACGGCGGCGGCCAGCGTCTTCACCGAGCTTCGGCTGTCGCCCGAAAGGTCTGCCACCCGGGCCGCGGTGCCCTTGAGCAGGGGGAGTTCGTCGGGACTGGCAGCCGCCGCTTCACCGGCAAGATGCGAGACAGCAGGGGTTGTCGGCTTATCCAAGGAGTCTGTTCCGTAAGCGACGGGTAACCTAAAAACCGTACCAGAGCGGTACCCGCCGTAAGTGTTTGTTGGGTATTATTGTGCCCGGCGCCGGGACACTCAAGCCGTTCCATCCGGCCTGTGTGCCCCAAACGCATTAACGACACGGGAGAGTCTGTTCGTGAATCTGATCCTTGGCGCCATCATCGTCACAGTCTCCGTTTTGGGCGGATTCATGGCCCATGGCGGAAAACTGCTGGCCATCTGGCAGCCTTTCGAAGTGGTCATCATCTGCGGTGCCGCCCTGGGCGCCTTCATCATCTCCAATTCCATGAAGACCATCATGAAGGTCTTCAAGGGCATCCCCGGCCTGCTGGGCGGACCCAAGTACAAGAAGACCCACTACCTGGACCTGCTCGCGCTGCTCTACGACCTGTTCACCAAGGCCCGCAAGGAAGGCCTGATGGGCATCGAACCGGACATCGAGGAGCCCCAGGAGAGCGCGATCTTCCAGAAGTATCCCAGCATCCTCAAGGACCATCACGTGGTGGAGTTCATCTCCGACTACATGCGCCTGGTGGTCAGCGGCAGCATGAACCCCTTCGAGCTGGACAACCTCATGGACATCGAGCTCGAGACCCATCACCACGAGGTGGGCGAACCCGCCCATGCGGTGCAGCGGGTGGCGGACGCCCTGCCCGCCTTCGGTATCGTGGCGGCGGTGCTCGGCATCGTGAACACCATGGACTCCCTGGGTGGCCCCATCGAGGAGATCGGCGGCAAGGTGGCCGCTGCCCTGGTGGGTACCTTTCTGGGTATCCTGCTGGCCTATGGCTTCGTCGGTCCCATGAGCACGGCCCTGGAACGCCGCGCCGAGGACGAGGCCAAGTTCTACGCCTGCCTGAAGGCCTGCATCCTGGCCAACGTGCAGGGCTACAGCCCCCAGGTGGCGGTGGAGTTCGGCCGCAAGACCATGGCCTCCACCCTGCGCCCCAGCTTCCAGGAACTGGAACAGCATCTGCGCGGCACCAAGGAGTGATGCGCCTTGGCGCTGGATGACAAAAAACAGCCGATCGTCGTCAAGAAGATCATCAAGAAAGGCGGCCACCACGGCGGCGCCTGGAAGATCGCCTTTGCCGACTTCGCCACCGCCATGATGGCCTTCTTTCTGCTGCTGTGGATCCTCGGCTTCACCGACGATGAGCAGAAGGCCGCCATCTCCGAGTTCTTCCAGAATCCCTCCGCGTTCATGGGCGCCAGCCCCACCCCGGCCTTCGAGGCCGGCACCGGCACCTCCCCCTCCCTGATCGACTTCGAGGGCGCCATCGACATGGCCCCCGAGCAGATGGCCGAGCTGGACGCCGAGACCATCGAGGAACTGGCGGAGCAGCAGGAAAAGGAACGCCTGGAGGCCCTGATGCAGGCCCTCGAAGAGGCCATCGAGCGCAGCCAGGCGCTTGAGCCCTTCAAGGACCAGCTGCTGCTGGACATCACCCCCGAGGGCCTGCGCATCCAGATCGTGGACAAGGAGAACCGCCCCATGTTCGACCTGGGCAGCGCCCAGCTGCGCGGTTACTCCACGGCGATCCTCCAGGAGCTGGGCGGGCTGATCAACCAGGTACCCAACAAGATCAGCATCACCGGGCACACCGACGCCCGCCCGTTCCTGCGACCCAATTACAGCAACTGGGAACTGTCCTCGGACCGGGCCAACGCCGCCCGGCGCGCCCTGGTGTCGGGCGGCATGGACGAGGCCAAGATCGGCCGGGTCGTTGGGCTGGCCTCCACGGTGCTGTTCGACAAGGCAAACCCCGAGAACCCCATCAACCGGCGCATCAGCATCATCGTCATGACCCGGGAGACCGAGGCGGCCATCCAGAAGGAAAGCGAGGCCGCGGTCTACGAACTGCGCGACTGACCCGCACCCCCGCAGGATGGGCAAAGCGCAGCGTGCCCATCGATCAATGTCAACATGATGGGCACGCTGCGCTTTGCCCATCCTACGAACCTGACCCGGTCCGGCGGGCGACCGGTCCCACCGATACAGCCTTAGATCAGATTTTGTTAATATGTGCGGCCACGATGTGCCCGGGGCATGCGCCGGGCGCTGCGCACAAGGACTCCTGCACCTCTTACAAGGACCGTTGCGCGGCGCAAGCGCGATGCCGGCACCGAGCCGCGCCCCCTGGCCAGAGAAGCCAGGCACCACGGCAGACAAGGCCCCGCAGAGGGTCGAGCGTCCACAGAACGCTGAAAGATTCACCGGCCCAGGAGCCGGTCAGACTTAGGTGCCCGTAGCGAGCCTCGCTCTCCCACCGGCGCAGTAGGTGCAACCTAAGCCCGACAGGCTCCTGGACCCGGAAACGTCCCTGGCGCGTCGCGCTTGACCCGCGATGGCCTGGGGCTGTGCAAAAGAATTCAAAATAACCAGGCGAATCCCTTCCATGATCAAGCGTATCTTTCCCTTTCTGAACTGGTTTCCACTGACCGGACCCAACGTCCGCGCCGACCTGATGGCCGGCATTGCCGTGGCCCTGGTGCTCATCCCCCAGTCCATGGCCTACGCCCAGCTGGCCGGCCTGCCCCCGGTCTACGGCCTCTACGCCGCCTTCCTGCCGGTGATCATCGCCTCCCTGTGGGGATCCTCCAACCAGCTGGCCACCGGCCCGGTAGCGGTGGTCTCCCTGCTCACCGCCGCCGCCCTGATCCCCCTGGCGGCGGAGGGTTCGTCGGAATACATCGCGCTCGCCATCGTGCTGGCCCTGCTGGTGGGCCTGATCCAGCTGACACTCGGCGTGTTCCGCATGGGTGCCCTGGTGAGCTTCATCTCCCACCCGGTGATCGTCGGCTTCACCAATGCCGCGGCGATCATCATCGGCCTGTCCCAGCTCAACAAGATCTTCGGCCTGCCCCTGGACACTGACCATGCCTTCATGGTCAACATCTGGTACATGCTGCTGCGCGTCGGCGACACCCACCTGCCCACCCTGGCCATGGGCGTGGGCGCCATCGTCGCCATGTGGGCACTGAAAAAGTACTTCCCCCGCTTCCCCGGCGTGCTGCTGGTGGTGGCGGTGGCCATCCTGATCAGCTGGGCCACCGGCTTCGAACGCAAGCTGCAGGTGCCCCTGGACGCCCTGGCGGATGCTGAGGTGCGCGAACTGGTGCGCGAGGCCAAGGACTACGACCAGCGGGCCGACCTGCTGGAGGACGAAGTACGCCAGGCAGAACAGGAACTGCGCGGCCTGGAAGGCATGGAGGCCCTGAACCTGCGTTACGACATGGACCGCACCCGCCTGGAGGCCCAGGAGGTGCGCGAGCGGGCCACCCTGCTGGAGCGCCGCCTGCGCGACCTGGAACTGCGCGCCGTACCCGGTGAGCCCACCCTCTACTACCAGCGCGAGACCGTCCCCGAGGGCGCTGAAACCCGCGGCCCCACCTGGCGCATCGCACGCAGCAGCGAGGACAGCGTGCTGCTCAACGGCGGCGGCGCCGTGGTCGGTAACGTGCCCCAGGGCCTGCCCAGCCTGAGCGTACCCAGCCTCGGCTGGAGCACCTTCACGGCCCTGATCACCTCCGCCTTCGTCATCGCCCTGGTGGGCTTCACCGAGGCCATCGCGATTGCCAAGGCCATGGCCGCCAAGACCGGCCAGCGCCTGGATCCCAACAAGGAACTGGTGGGCCAGGGCCTGGCCAACATCGTCGGCAGCGCCAGCCAGGCGTACCCCGTGAGCGGCTCCTTCTCCCGCTCGGCGGTCAACCTCACCTCGGGCGCCAAGACCGGCCTGTCCTCGGTGATCACCGGCCTGGTGGTACTGGTCACCCTGCTGTTCCTCACCCCCCTGCTCTATCACCTGCCCCAGGCGGTGCTGGCGGCCATCATCATGATGGCGGTGATCGGGCTGGTGAACTTCCACGCCGTGCACCATGCCTGGCAGGCACACAAGCACGACGGCATCGCCGCCGTCATCACCTTCATCGTCACCCTGGCCGCTGCCCCGAACCTGGATTTCGGCATCATCGCCGGCGCGGGACTGGCCATCATCCTGTTCCTGTACCGGCGCATGCATCCCCGGGTCTCCGAACTGGCGCGCTTCGAGGACGGCACCCTGCGCGACGCCCAGCTCTACGGCCTGCAGACCACCGAGAAGGTCTGCATCATGCGCTTCGATGGATCCCTGTACTTCGCCAACGTGGCCTTCTTCGAGGACGCCATTCTCAACCTGGCCGCGCGCCATCCCAACGCCCGCTACCTGGTCATCGTGGCCAAGGGCATCAACGAGATCGACGCCTCCGGCGAGGAGTCCATCCGTGGCCTCGCCCGCCGCCTGCGCGAACGCGACGTGACCCTGGTGATCGCCGGCATCAAGGCCCAGGTCCTTGACCTCATGAAGCGCACCGGCCTGTACGAAGTCATCGGCGAGAAGTACGTGTTCCGCTCCACCGACGCCTCCATCAAGGCGGTGCAGGAGTGGATCGAGGCGGAGGAAAAGGCCAGCACACCCGGTGAGGAAAAAGCGGGCGCCTGATCGGGCGCCCGCACCCTAGCGGAGGCATTGACGCAAGCCGGAACTATGGCTATGATGCAGCGCTTTCTGGGCGGTTAGCTCAGCGGTAGAGCACTGCCTTCACACGGCAGGGGTCAGTGGTTCGATCCCACTACCGCCCACCAAAAATGATGCAAAAACGGCGACTTACGGAACAATCCGAGTCGCCGTTTTTGTTTCAGCAGGACGACGCCGATGAACGTGACGCCAGCGTGACGATCATCCCCGTAGGATGGGTGAAGCGCAGCGCACCCATCTGGTTTCCATGGCCGCATGGGCACGCTTTGCTTTGCCCATCCTACAATCCATCAATCATCCCGAACCCGTAGGCTGGGCGAAGCGCAGCGCACCCATCTGGTTTCCATGGCCACATGGGCACGCTTTGCTTTGCCCATCCTACAATCCATCAAACATCCCGAACCCGTAGGATGGGTGAAGCGCAGCGCACCCATCTGGTTTCCATGGCCACATGGGCACGCTCAACTTTGCCCATCCTACAATCCATCAAACATCCCGAACCCGTAGGCTGGGTGAAGCGCAGCGCACCCATCGGGTTACTATTCACCAACCAAACCGGCAAGCCAATTTTCCACCCGTAAACCCGGTACCCGGGAAAACTCATCCGTATTAGCCGTAACCAGAACACACTCCGCAGCCAGGGCATGTGCGGCGATCAACATATCGTTGGGACCAATCGGCCGACCGGATTTCTCAAGCGCCGCTCGCAATTGTGCATATGCGCTATCGGCTGGCGCATCAAGCGGCAACACATCCATCGCCCCCAGGATTGCATCCACCTGATTTGTCAGGTGTAACGAATCCCGCTTCGCCGCCCCAAACCGCAATTCGGCGGCTACCACGATCGATGTACACACCGCCGTTTCGCCAACTGCGGCAATCTGCTTGGCCACAACGCCCTGCGGATGGCGAACCAGCTCCGAAATAACATTTGTGTCCAGCAAATAACGCGGCGAACTCATAGATCAATGTCATCCAACGCCGGCAACCCCGCATCGACATCCGGAAATTTTTCCTCGATTGGCGACAAGGTTGCCAACACGGCCAACAAACTCACTCTCCGTACGGGCTCGATAATCAAGCGATCATCCTCGCGTCGGATAATCGCCTCCTGCACATCGAATTCAAATTCCCGGGGGATCCGAATGGCCTGATTACGTCCATTACGAAACAACCTGACATGACGCTCTGTAGACATGAGAATCCTCCACCCAAAATGGCATATGCTTAGCATATGCCTCAATCCATGGAATGGCAAACCGAGCAGAGAAGGATGGGCGCAGCGCACCCATCTGGTTTCCTCGACCGCATGGGCACGCGTTGCTTTGCCCATCCTACTGCCCAACAAAGACCGAGACCCGTAGGATGGGCGAAGCGCAGCGCGCCCATCATCATTCCCCCACACACCTCATGCCCTTCACCACCACGGGTACCGACGTCCCCCACCCTTCGGGATACCACCCCATACGCATGGCCCTGCCAAATGAACTGTGTGGCCAATCTCCAGGACTGGGGACATAGCCGTGTTTCACAGGGTTGTAGTGCACATAATCAATATGCCGTCGCCAATCCAGCTCATCCCGAATGGCATGCTCCCAATACCGGCGCTGCCAGACACCCTTCTCCCTGCGTCTTGCCAGAGAATCCCGCGTCTGGCCTGGAGCCTGACCAATGCTGAAATAATGTTTGATCTTGCGCCATCGCGACGTGAAATCCTGATCACCATCCGGAAGGCGCCACACAGCATGAAGATGATCAGGAAGGATCACCAGGGCATCGATCTGAAACGGATGCGCAGCCATGGTCCTGCGGACCGCCTCGCGGAGCCGCTGAATCGCGGCAGGTTCAGTCAGAATGGGACGGCGATCCTGCGTGACGACCGTGAAGAAGTAACAACCGCCGGGGATATAAAGCCTTCGATAGCCAGTCATGACAGACCTCCTTGTCTGCTGAGTGGGTAGTGAGATTATACGGTGGAGATTGAGCCTCAAGACTCATGGGCACGCTTTGCTTTGCCCATCCTACAAACCCAACCGAATCCGCAGGATAGGCGAAGCGCGGCGCACCCATCAGACCTTACCGGCATGGGCACGCTATCGCTTTGCCCATCCTACAAACCCAACCGAATCCGTAGGATAGGCGAAGCACAGCGCGCCCATTATATTTCTAACCATCCGCACGCCTGGCATCCAAACCAAAGAAGGAAGCAGCTTTCAATAGCGCATCATCTTCTGTGATCAAACAGGCCTGATAATACTCGGCACAGGCAAGGTGAAGTGCATCCAGGGTTCTCAGGCTTGTCTTGCGCATGCCAATCCAATGGATGGCGCGTTGATAATGTGCGGTATCAATAGGACAACGCACAAAACGTCCTTGGCGAACATCATCACAAAACGCACTTTCAATCCGGTTGGCATCAGGCTCATTCAGTTCCCCCACACGCACCCATCGCGCCAAGGCACTGGCAACTTCCACCTCAGTTAAATGGCTGATGAGCACTGGCTCCGACTGAGCGAGCAACAGTGCCTGAACCTGTTCACTGGCCTGCTCCTGGCGGTAATAGGGCAACAAAGCACTGGTATCAAAGTAAAGCATTAGTAACGCTCTTCGTCCCGCAGCTGACGTACTACAGCGGCAGCATTTTCCTTGGACGGAGGCAACGCGCTCCTGAGCGAGGAGCGGTCGAGGAAACGAACCGGCTCAGGTTGTGGCGCTGTCAAGCGAGCGGCAGGCTTTCCATGTCGAAGAATGACAATCTCCTCACCGGTAGCCACAGCATCCAAGAGGTGAGAAAGTCTTTCCCTGGTTTCCCGAACATTGATTGTTTTCATTGCGATAACCCTGGACCCGGCAATGTGTACACGTTTATTGTACACATCTTATGGCTCCCGGCAAACCTACAGCTTGCGATACAGGGCCTGGGAAACGTCACGGGGCCGCATGGGCACGCGGTGCTTTGCCCATCTACACCCGACCAATATCCCAAATCCAGTCCCGTAGGATGGGCGAAACGCAGCGCGCCCATCAGATTCCCATGACCCATGGGCACACGTTGTTTTGCCCATCCTACAAACCCAACCGAATCCGCAGGATAGGCGAAGCGCAGCGCGCCCATCAGACCTTACCCGCATGGGCACGCTATCGCTTTGCCCATCCTACAAACCCAACCAACACCCCGAATCCGTAGGATGGGCGAAGCGCAGCGCGCCCATCAGATTCCCATGACCCATGGGCACACGTTGTTTTGCCCATCCTACAAACCCAACCGAACCCGTAGGATGGGTGAAGCGCAGCGCACCCATCAAGCGCCCGACCTGAGACCAGCCACCAGCGCTCGAATTTTACGCCCTTGGCGGCGCAACCAACCTGCCCTGAGTCTTTCAAGCCCACCCGTTGCAGTCAGCGCATCACGTTCCTCAATCAAACGCCGCAACACTGCCTCGCAGCTCGTAAACCCCTTGAGTTCCCAATCCCAATACAGGGGATAGCGCAATAGAGCGACTGCGACCAACTCATCCAGCGTAAGCTTGCGCGTTCGCCGAGGGATCGAAAGCCTGTCCTCCGTCAATCCCCAGCCCGCATAGAAGGGTCTGCCGTACACCACCACCCGCTTGCCGCGCAGCAGCGCCTCGAACCCGGCCATCGAAGTCATGGTATGCACCGCATCTGCACCATCCAGACAAGAGACCATGCTGGCCTTTCGCTCGACCCAGTCAACGTGGCGCAAGGCCTCGTCATCCTGGACCGCGCCATGTCGATTGCCTGACGCCACGTCCGGATGCGGCTTGAATACGATGAATGCATCGGGACAGGTCTCACGGGCCACCTGCATCAGGTCCAGATTGGTGCGCACCGACTCACAGCCATGACGGATCGAGGCATCGTCCTCCACCTGCCCCGGCACCAGTACCACGGTACGACCTGCCGCAGGCCAGTCCACTGGCACCAAGGGCTCCAGGTTGTACTTGGTCAGACCATGCTCGACGATCAGCGACCGCACCCAGCGGGCCTGCTCAAGTTCATCAGGAGAGAACGCCGCAGTGTTGAGCAACTGCTCGAGGTCCGACGGACCCCGCGGATCGAAATACAGCCCCTGTTCATCGATGACCACCGATCTGGGGCGGATCAGGTCTGAGCCGAGACCTACCGACCGGTAGAAACCGTCCTCCAGGTGGAACAGGCGCGTGGAGGTCGCCCGCGCCAGCTCCTCGACACGCTGCGGCGCATCCCGTCCCCAGTGAATCAGCCCGTCATCCTTGCGAAGCCCCAGGGCACGGGCCGCCTCCGCATCCCGCACGAAACGCACGCCCTCCCGGGCCATGCCAAGGATCGGAGTCAGATGGGCCGCCTTCCACGCACGGAAACCCACCGCCACGAAGCGACGGGGCCAGCGTGCCTGCACACGCCGCTGACGCACGATAAAGTCTGCGACCTGGAAGAAATTGCCCGGTTTACCTGTTTCAGGATCAAGATATCTGGCATACAGCAGATAGGCAGCAGCGATCAGTTCCACCAGACTGCGCCGGGCGGCGCGACGTTCACACGGCACGCGATCGTCGGTGAGACCCCAGCCGCTGTAGAAAGGCACCCCGAAACAGGTGACTGGCCGCCCAACGATGAGCGCATCCAGCCCCATCTGCGACGTGACCACATAGACCCGCTCGAAATGGGCCAGCAGGGAATGCGGGTGCCAGTCCTGGGTGATCCAGCGTACATCCGATCGCCCCCGGGCTGCGGACAGACAACTTGCACGCTTGCCGGCCAGAACATCAGGATGGGTCTTGACCCACACCTCGGCACCCGGATTTTCCGCAACTGCCGCGTCCAGCATGCGCAGGAAGGATGCTTCGTCGGCGAGCCCGCCGGTGATCGAGGCATCGCCCAACGTCTGATCAACTACCAACACCCGACGTACATCCGGGGCGAAGTGATCATCCGGCACCTCAGTACCGACATTGTATTTAGTCAGGCGCTCGCGCTGCAGCAACGCAAGTGCGGCCTCGGCCTGTTGAAGAATCTCAGGCGAGAAAACACCATCCTGCAGAAGCTGTTCGATACGGGAGGGCTTACGGGCGTCGAAATAAATGCCAAGATCATCGACAACGATCGACAGCGCGGGCACACCATGCACACCCAGACCGTAGGAACGCAAAAAGCCATCTTCCAACAGAAGAGGCCTTCCACCGCTGAGCCTGGCATAGATCTGAGCCCAGCGCGCACTGGGTTTGGCACCCCACCCCAGCCATCGCGTATCCGCCCCCCCGACCGGCAAGCATGAAAACCTAAGCCGGTTTCCGATAAAGACGGCCAGGAAAGGAGACCGAAACAGGTTCAGGTTACGAAACGGCACATGGAATCGAGATATCCCAGAATCGCTCATGAAGCAGAACGCCTCGTCACACGCCCACAACCTCGCGGATCCGTTCGATTCTCTGCGACCAGGAGTGCTCTCTCAGCAGATATTCAGCACCTGCACGTGCACACTCAAGATCCTCTGTACTGGGCCCATAGCGCAAGCGTTCGAACAGATCACGCGCATGCTCCGCATTGGCAACCACATTGCTATCATCGGCGAACATGGCCTCCACAGATTTGGCTGGCGTCGTAACCGCGATTCCGCCGCAGGCAAGGATCTCCACCAGCCTACGGGGGTACATAGTCAGAAATCCTCTACAGCATAGACATCCAACGAGACCGTAATTCTTATAAATCCGTGCTGATGCTGAATATGGATCAGAAGATTCCACCTCGAGATACTCAGACTATGAGTATTTAGGTACATATGAGATTCACAGGGAACCTCACCAGTGGGCGAGCGGTCACAACTGATGAGTTGTATAGATGCTCAACCGATCCACCGATTTAATTCGGCGACGGCTAGGCGTGAGTGGCCTATAGCACGCGCCATGCGACAATAGTCGACGTACGATCGCGCGGTTCGCCAAGACGCCACCGCAAGCTGAGGCAACATTTCCGAGATCCTCTCCATTGGCAAGAGAACAAACGTCGCTGTCTTGAAGAAGCAGGCAGCAACCATGTAGTTGCGCTCCACAAGGAAGTTTCGCATTAGCACAAGGTTCTTGTCGGTAGAAGTTTCACAGATGATCACTGGTCGACAGGTATCGATTAGGCAGCGCATACCTTTCAACACATCGATTTCCATACCTTCTACGTCGATCTTAACTACCATGCGGTTTGGTGGTGCATTTATAAGATGGGCGAGTTGGTCGTCACCACGCACAAGTTGCACCGCCTCAGGCGTACAAGCGTTCGCAGCCTTTACACCAACCCCTCCAGTATTGGTCGAACCTTCTTTGAAAGAAGAAACTACGTAACCAGGCTCTATGCCAAACGCAAGCTGGCGTGGGTGCGCACGATCAATTAGATTAGAAAGAGTGAAATTACGCTCTAATCGTGAATAGTTTGGACCATTCGGCTCGAACGCATAGATTTCCGCACCACACGCCAACCCGAAAAAGACTGAGTGATTACCTATATTCGCGCCTACATCGACAAATACATCTAGTCTCGGCAATAGGGAACGGACGAAATCAAGCAATGGTCGCTCATAGAAGTCACATGTACTGGCGATATATTTTTGTATCAAGTCCTTCTCGTCGTCTATCTCGAATCGCGCTTGACTTGCCGGAGTACCCTCAGGCGTCAGAAGCTCGATAGTAAGTACTTTAGTGTTTTCATTACTCATGGATGGTTTCCATCGCGGACGGGTAATGAGTTAGCAGAAATTACCGAGAGCAAGCTCGAATATGCCACCTCATCTCCGTAGCGTTGATTCGCAACTGCACGCAGCTCCTCTCGTCGCGCAGGCATATCGACCTCCTGGGTCAGCGCAACGAGGAATCTTTTCAGGCCCTCACCGTTCTTGCCGACCACTGTTACGCCATCCATACTATCGCCCAAGCAACGGATGCCGATGTCATTAGTAAGCAGGAAGCAGCCAGCCATTAGCGCTTCCACACTCTTGAAATTGAGACCACCCTGAACCGCAATGGGCGACAGCATCGTACCAACAGTTGAGTAGTAGGACTCAAGCGAATCGACAAAACCGAGTAAGCGCACACTTTCAGGGAACGTCTCTGCCAATCGAAGTGCCACATCTGAGCGACAGATCGCACCAGCCAATTCTAACCGCGCATCGGGCCTTTCCGCGATGATGGTCGGCCACCAGGTACGCTGGATGATTTCTAGGCACTTCAGGTTATTGCAGTTGTTCGATCCGATAAAACCAAAACACATAAGACGATCAGCCTCACAGACTGACGTTTTATTTTCGACGTGGGTGAACGAACCTGGTTCGACCAGAATTGGACGATTTAATCCCGCGCCGGACATGGCTGCGTGATCTGATGGTGATATAGCTAATATTATGTCGGCATAACTCAGCTCTTTTAGCTCCAGACGCCGCTGAGAACTCGCTGAATAAAAGTAATGACGGTTTTCAGCGCTGTCATTACTTGAGTCGAGAACGAAAAACACATCATGAGTGTCGCAAATCCAACGCAGGTCGGGACGCTTACGCGCGACTCTGCGTATAGCGCGGCCGAACCACGCACCCGTATAGACGACGTTACGAAGATCCGGAAGTGTATCGATGACACTAGACAGCAACTCCGAATTTTCAGGCGTAGCGAAAAGCATTCCACGTTCGGTGTAGCGAAGTGGCGCGGATCCGGTGAGACCGGCGAGCCGGCGAAATAAACTTTCTGCTCTAAGCAATAGCCAATGTGAAAGTGACCGGCGGCCGCGCACCAGTGGCCTAGCCGTTACACTCGAAGAGAAGATAGAAAGCAGGCTACGGATACGCTCTAGGTCGTTGTTAGCTGGGCCGAGCACCATAACGGCAGTCGGCTGGCTACCATAGGCTAAACCCAGCAGGACATCAAAGGCACGTAAATAATACGCACGCTCAACTGGTAGCATGCGTTCTGGAAATACGAATAGAGTTGTAGGTTTACTGTCGGCGAACAGACGCAGTGGACGAAGTCCAGCACACTTACTGAGTTCTAGCACTTCCGGTAGCGCGCGGGCAAACAGACGTTTCCAGAACGCACGTGGGATACGTGTATGCAACTCAACTCCAGTGCGAAGCAAAAAGACTATCCTGCTGGCACGGTCCAGCTTCACGGTTTCTGTCTCACGTATCAGGATCTCAGCAGGCTCGCGGCACAGCGTGAGTACCTTAACGACTTCCGGCCAATATAGCGGCGTATTGGCTGTCAAAACCGCGAGACCGTCGACCGCGTACCTAGTGAGGAAGGTCAGACGGTTCTGCAGATCTACCTCTGGCGTGCCTACCAAATCTATAAGCCAGAAAGCAGGCTGCATAATTATTTCTGGCGAATTCCCCGGCCTTAGTCTAAGAATTAGCCTATGACTCACTTTCCTGACCATAGTACGCCATACACGCCGCAAGCACTGGTAGGCCTCTGGGCTTTCGAATCTGACCTCCAATGGATCTGCAGATGTCAGAGTTGCGCTAATTAATATCGCATGCAATTCAGCATCGTCTTTAACGACCGCCCAATCTGGCGCTTCTACCTTCCAGCAAGCGCGGACGACCTTCATCTCTTGCGAGGAACGAAATGGACTAGATATGTATATTCCCGCGAGTAGTGCCGTCTGCATCGGCATTGGGTTAATAGCATTCATCTCTGACGCGCCGCAATCTGTTCCGCAAAGTAGTTAATGATCGTTTCAATCTCTGCAGGCTCACCAGTGTCAGGATGCACGTAGCGTGTAAGCATTACATAAAAGACGTGGAATACTTCCTCCAGACTTCGATTTCTGCTTCGCCGCTCGCAGTCTACACAGTCTTCTGTCAAGCCCCATCCGGCATAGAAAGGCACACCAAAGCAACGGACCGGCTTACCCGCCATCAATGCTTCAAATCCCATACCCGAACTTACGACCCACACCTCATCTACTGCATTGATCAGCGAGTATGGGTTCACATCGAAACCTATAAGGTGAACATTTTCTCGCTGCGCGATAGTGCCAAGAAATGCCTCGGTATAGTGTGCCTGCTTATCATCTCCATTGATGGCGCATGGATGCTGTTTGATAACGATCTCTACCTCATTAAGTTCTAATGCCGTGTCCAGCATCAAACGAAAACTTTCATCGCTAGCAGCCCCATATTTTATTGACATATCACCAGCCTTCTGATCTACGATCAGAATCGTGCGCTTACCAGGGCTCCGAAAATCCAGATCAAGCACCTGTGAATAGTTATATTTGGAGATGCAGTGATGAACGATAGAGTCAATTAGCCGTCTGGACCGATTAACCGCTTCATCATCGATCACGTAATCCGATGCGAGTATAGTTTCTAGAAGCGAAGGACGCGAGGCGTCATAGTAAATGGAACGCGTGTCGATCACTACCGAACACGTTGGCTCATTAGGGTTCGTCCATAGCCCAAGCGACCGGATGAAACCATCCTCCAGATAAAGACGCGGAGCAGCGATAAGACTTCGAAGAATCTCCGGTCGCTCCTTTGACTCATTGGGTTCCGCACCCCATTGAATGAATGCTTCTGCACACATTGACGCAGCCTCTATGCCATAGCAGCGCTCTCTCGCATTGAGTAGATTCTTCAAGTGTCTCTGTCTGCCTTCAGTGATCGCTTGGTTTGTCAGGGGATCTGGCACAGCGATCATATCAAGGCCAATACCATTAATGATACGCGCTAGCACCACGTCGCGTTCATCGCACGGCGCATTTTGCCACGGCGATATATTTGGCGCATTGACTATATCGCTAAGATGCATTGCCTGACGAGATGGTGGCAACATGGACCCGATATCATCGGGCGTCTTCGCCAATTCGTAATATTTAACCCTACCGCCATCCCCCCACCCCGGAGGAAAACTGCCAACCGGTGCACGTGTCTCAACCGCCGCTTTAACCAGATTCATCACATCTAGACCTTCGTCATAGAAGACGATCGACTTGCGATACTTTGTATTTAAGAGTTTCAGACACGTACTATTGAGGAATCCTCGCTTTCTACGTTTCGCAAGAACAACAATATGATCAGTTTCAGCACACGCAGCGAGCATGTCGACTAATTGCGCCTCGACCGCAGCTTGCAACATATCATCACGCATACCGAACTGACGCGGGGGAAGAAGTAGTAAACGGATAGCGTCATTGCCACCCACACCAATGAGAATTCGTACGCGATGAAGCTCCTTTTCAGTTAGCTGTGTTGAAGATATTTGGCTGCCGACTCGCAGTTCCCAATCGACCGCCGGGATCAACGTGGAGCTAGGCGCGAAACCCGGAAAGTCACCAATTACTTTCAGACCCATAGCGCGCGCACGTATTGCCAGAGATCGCGCCAGGTTAGAGCTGTCATCAGGCAGTGCGAGAATCGTCGCATCTGCCGCCTGCATCTTTTTCAGCATAGCGCGCACAATGATCCCGAGTTGCGCGGGCTCACGGTCAGTCACGTGCTCTAGGTCATCAATATCGTTGTCACTCGAAGAGTGTTCCCACAGTGGCAGCAATAAGGGGGTGCAGCCTTCATTTTCGATCCGATTCATGCGCACGGCATCTATGTAAGGAACACCTAGAGGTAGTACGGCAACAACAGGAGTATTTGCATTGGATATCAGCCGACTAGGTATACGGTAAGTACTCCAAAGATCAAGCTTAAGCTTAAACACATCACTTACATCGACTTTTGGGTAATTCCGATTACCTGATGTTGCCGCTGACACCGGCCGACTCATATTCGACTGTTCACGCACCGCGCTTACGATTGAATGTTCTTTACGCGATGACACCAAGAACTTACTTATCCAACGCAATAGCGGATACTTCGAGTCATACAAGAAAGCTCTAGGGTTTAGAATTAGTTTTCTAAATTTATTTTTTACGGGCATTACGATCTCAATACTCGATAAAGGAACATGTAAGGAGCGTCGTTAAGTAATTTCTAGAGACTAGACGGTGCACATGGACGACAAGTGTAGAACCTCTTCCGGTTCTCGACGCTCAGGGTCACGCCATACCACTGGCCGAAGGTGGGCGACCCCAGGTGGATGTCTACGACCAAGTCGAAGACTTCGCCATATAGGACATAGACGAGATTGCCCTGGGGATTGGGATTCTGGACATGCACACCGCGCAGCACACCCTTGCGCGAGCAGGAGAGGTTGTCCTGCACGAATTGCTCGTGCCGGACAACCTCGGCGTAGCGGGGCTGACTCCAGTACTCGGTGAAGAAACCACGATGGTCACCGAAGACCCTGGGCTCAATCACCAGCACGCCATCTATTGGGGTTGTTGATACTTCCATATGAATCTTCATACCTGAAGATCTGAACCAGGCCTCCCTGAATCAAATCCATCGATTCCAAAATCTCCAAGAGCGTAGTGTGCCCTGCCGCACTCTCTTGGGAAAGATAACCATGGCTGGAGGGGAAAACCACTACATAAATATCTGGCCACAGAATATGAATACTTTATGATTCACTAATTCCATGTACCAAGCATAACGCATCGTCATGGAGCAAGGGAACCTCTGATTATGTCCCGTCGCATGGGATAATCACTGAACCATCCTCTCGGAGCAACAGGGCGCACGATGAAACAGTTGGGCTTGAGCGATTCGGGCTTTGTGAAGCATCCCAAGAAGACCCGCAAGGCAGAGTTTCTGGCCGAGATGAACCAGGTGGTGCCCTGGTCCCGGCTGGAGGCCTTGATCGAGCCCTACTATCCCAAGCCCGGCAATGGGCGCCGCCCGTTCGGGCTTGAGACGATGCTGCGCATCCACTTCATGCAGCAGTGGTTCGCCTATTCCGACCCGGCCGTGGAAGAGGCGCTGCACGATATCCCGCTGCTGCGCGAGTTCGCGGGCCTGGATGCCACGGTGGAGGCCATTCCTGACGAGACCACCATTTGTAAGTTCCGTCACCTGCTCGAACGCCATGGCCTGGCAGGCGCGCTGCTCGAAGAGATCAATGGTCTTTTGGGCGAGCGCGGCCTGATCCTGCGCAAGGGCACGATGGTCGATGCCACCCTGATTGCTGCGCCGACCTCCACGAAGAACGCAGACGGCAAGCGCGATCCGGAGATGAGTTCGACGAAGAAGGGCAACCAGTGGTACTTCGGCATGAAGGCCCATGTGGGTGTGGATACTGCCCATGGCCTGGTGCACACCGTGGTGGGCACGGCGGCGAAGGTGCCGGATGTGAAGCTCACCGATACCCTGCTGCACGGTGATGAGCAAGAAGTACATGGGGACAAGGGCTACACGACTCGGGAGCGCAACCTGGCGGCGAGTGATCCGGCCAGCGGTCCGCTGTGGTGTTTCCCGTTCAAGCGTGTGCGGGGCCGGGAACTGCCCGAGTGGAAGCGCGAGATCAACCATCGCATGTCCCAGCTTCGAGCACGGGTGGAGCACCCGTTTCGGGTGATCAAGCGCCAGTTTGGATATACCAAGGTGCGCTACCGGGGGCTGGCCAAGAACACGGCCCAGCTCACGACCCTGTTTGCCTTGTCGAATCTGTACCTGGCGAGGCGCCAGTTGTTGCGTATGGCAGGATAGCTGCGCCTGGTGATCAAGGATTGGGCCGTGAATCGGCCGGGATCGGTCAAAAGAACGGCAAATCCGTACCCAAACTGACTGGGGAAACGACATGTCGTCCTTGATGTGCACTGGCCAGCTGCCTGAAATCACTTAATCAGACGTTCCCAAGGCAGACTCAGGCGTCGGAAAATCTTTCACAGAAGCCAGGTATAGAATCCAGATGATGATCCCACTGCTCCAATCCCCCTCGAACCGCCCGCGAGCCTTGCTGGCGCGAGATCGGCGCGACACTGGGTGGTCGCGGTCTGCGTTTCGTAGACCTGAATCCGGTGCCTTGCTAACATCCGTGCGGTCTGGCGGGCTTTGATGATGTACCCACTTAAAGCCATAAATTGAACTAATTAATACATCAGCACAGACCAGCCGAACTCACGTTAACCCCCTCTGGGTTCGCTCATTCCAAAGGACTGCCATCTCACGTGAATGCTCCCGCTTCTGCTCTGTTGTTCTTGACTGTCATCGCACTCGTTTCTGGCTGTGGCGCCATGCCCGTTGCCCCGATGAACAGTAGCAATCATGTCTTGGCAGTACATTTTCCTGATGCCTTTCAATCCATGTTGAGCGATGCGCCCTCCGGCAGTGTTGCCCGGCTGGACCATAGCCCCTGGGGTCGGGATGTGACGCTCGTGTTGCACGAACCCTATCATGCTGCCAGCGGCCGCATCTGCCGCGGCATCACGGCTGAGAGTGAGGGCTTGCACCGCCCGGCACTGGCTTGTCAGCGCAGAGACGGCTCCTGGGAACCGGTCAGATTGCTGCATCAGGGTGGCCGCCCGGCCTTGGGTAGCCTCCCATTTGACGGAGGACATCAGTGATGGCTTGCTCACGCTGCTTCGCAGGATTTTTCTGCTTCCTCCTAATGGTTGCGCTGCCCGCTGCCGCCCTGGCGCAGTCCATTACGGGCATGGGCGAACTCCCCAGAGAGCAGCAGGCCGAACCGATTCGCGATGTGCTGGAGTCTCCGCCCTCGCTGGAACGGCGTACGGGAACCTACGGTCCAGTAGACCGCCAGGGACTGCACGCCGATGACATACCTCCCTTTGGCGCTAATCTGTTCAGGGGTGGCTTCAGGGGCATTCGCAGTTCGGGGATTAACCCGGCCTATCGCATCATGCCCGGGGATCAGATCACCCTGCGCACCTGGGGGGCGGTTGCCATGGAGCGGGTGCTCCCCGTGGACGCCCAGGGCAACATCTTCATTCCCCAGGTGGGTCCCGTGCAGGTTCAGGGTACCTCGGCGGCTGAACTGAACGGGCGCGTCGAATCGGCCATCCGGCGGGTCTTCCGTGACAACGTTTCCGTGTACACGAACCTGCAGGGGGTGCAGCCCGTCGCGGTGTTCGTCACCGGCTTCGTCAACAGCCCGGGGCTGTATGCGGGCGTCCCCAGTGACTCGCTGTTGTATTTTCTCGACCAGGCTTCAGGCATTGATGTCGCCTCCGGCAGCTTTCGGGATATCCGCATCCTGCGGGGCGGACGAACCATTGCCACGGTTGATCTCTACCCTTTCCTGCTGAGTGGCGAGATACCCAGGCCTCAGTTCGAGGAGGGGGATACCCTTGTCGTGGGTCCGCGCGGGCCTATGATCACTGTCACAGGGGATGTGTCACAGCCCTATCGCTATGAACTGGATGCAGCACCGCGCAGCGGCCAGGATCTGCTGCAATGGGTGCAGACCATCCCCGGTGTTTCCCATGCCCTGGTGCGGGGCGTCCGGGAAACAGGTCCCTTCTCCGTCTACCTGCCCATAACCGCCTTTCGCGACGAGTCGCTGAACGCGGGGGATGAGATCGTCTTTTCCGCAGACCAGCGGGCAGACACCATCGTCGTGGAGCTCGAAGGTATTTACGAGGGTCCCTCACGCTTCGCCCTGCCCCGGGACGCCCGACTCCTGGATCTGCTGGACAGCATCCCGGTCAATCCGGAACTCGCTGAAGTCCGCAGCGTGTCCATCAAGCGACTTAGTGTCGCCGAACGCCAGCGTCAGTCCCTGGAGGACAGCCTGAGGCGACTTGAGACCGCCTATCTGGGTGCCTCGTCCGCGACCGCGGAAGAAGCGGCCATTCGTGCGGCCGAGGCGGAGCTCATCCAGAATTTCGTGCAGCGGGCCCGACAGGTCGTACCCACGGGACGCATGGTGGTCGCACATCAGGGCCAGATCAGCAACATCCGGCTGCAGGATGGCGACATCATCACCATCCCCAGCCAGTCCGATTCGCTGCTGATCAGCGGCGAGGTGCTGGTGCCTCAGGCCATGATCTACGTGGCCGGTCAGCGGGCTGAGGACTACATCCGGCGCGCCGGCGGTTTCACGGAACGGGCCGATGAACGCAACATCCTGGTGGTAAGGCAGAATGGCGAAGTGGTCTCGGCCAGCGAGGTCGAGCTTCGTCCGGGTGATGAGATCCTGGTACTGCCAGTTGTGCCGACCAAGAACCTGCAATTGGCTTCCACCCTGGCGCAGATCATCTATCACATTGCGGTGGCGGCCCGGGTCGCGCTCAATATCTAGCCCCGCGAAGGCCTGATGCGCACCCACTGGGAAGTCACCCGCTCCGTCTGGCACGCCACGTTCATGCGCGAGGCCCTGGCGCGGACCACAGGTGACCGCTTCGCCTGGTTCTGGATGCTGGCCGAGCCGATCGCCTTTGTGGTGATCATGGTGCTGGTCAGGGAACTGCTGGGCCGCTTGCGCCTGATTATGGGTGCGGAATGGATCCCCTGGCTGGTCGTGGGGCTGGTGGCCTTCTTTCTGTTCCGCGAGGGGGTATTGCGCTCCATGGGGGCCGTCGAGGCAAATCGCGGCTTGTTTGCTTACCGGCAGGTCAAACCCGTGGATCCAGTGCTGGTGCGAAACGTGCTGGAGGGGCTGCTCAAGACTCTGGTGCTGTTCATCTTGATTGCCGGTGTGGCCCTTCTCGGTTACGACATTCTGCCCTCCGATCCCCTCGGCGCGATGTTTGTCTGGATATCCATCTGGTTGCTGGGACTCGGCGCGGGGCTGGTGGTGTCCGTGGTGGGCGCACTGGTACCCGAGGTGGGAAGACTGGTGCGCATGATGATGCTGCCCATGTTCCTGCTTTCCGGCGTGATCATCCCGTTGCAGACCCTGCCCCATCAGGTACAGGTCTATGTCATCTACAACCCGGTGGTACACGGCCTGGAGAGCCTGAGGCTCAGTTTCTTCGAGGGTTACAAGTCCCTGCCGGGCATTGACCTGACCTATCTTTGGTTGTGGAGCCTGAGCATGATTGCCCTGGGGCTCGCCCTGCATCTGCGCTTTGACATGAGGCTGAAGGCCCAATGATCGAGGTTCACAACGTCTACAAGCGCTACCACAACCATCACGGCAGCGACTGGGTGTTGAAAGGCATCAACTTCACCCTGCCCAAGGGGGTAAGTGTCGGCCTGTTGGGACGCAACGGCGCCGGAAAGTCCACGCTGCTGAGACTGATCGGAGGCATGGATTATCCGGACCGGGGAGAGATTGTTCGCAAGTGTCGGGTTTCCTGGCCCATCGGTCTTTCCGGCGCGTTCCAGGGCTCCATGACGGGACGGCAGAATGTGAAATTCGTGGCGCGGGTTCATGGCAATGAATCCAGCATCGATGAAGTGATGCGCTTCGTGGAGGACTTCGCTGAGATCGGCGCGGCCTTCGATGAGCCGGTGAAGACCTATTCCAGCGGCATGCGCAGCCGGCTGGCGTTCGGTCTGTCACTGGCTTTTGATTTCGACGTCTACCTCTCGGACGAGGCTACGGCCGTGGGTGACAGGGCCTTCAAGGAAAAGGCCAAAAAGGCGTTTAAGGATCGCGTGAGCAGGGCCAGTCTGATCATGGTGTCTCACAGCGAGGGAATCCTGAAGGACCTCTGCCAGGCTGGCCTCTGGCTCGACAAGGGCGAAGCAGTCTGGTTTGACGATATCAACGATGCGTTGAACGCCTACCACGAGAGTATTGAAAAGTGATGAAAACCCTTTTGAAGAAACATCCCTACTGGCTCGTGGCGCTGGTGGCGATCCTGTTGAGCAGTGTGTACTGGGCGTTCCTTGCCACGCACCGCTATGTGTCCCAGGCCAACGTAGTCCTGCAGAGTGCACAGATCGCTACACCGAATGTGGGTATCGCGGCCATCTTGAGCGGTGCCGGTTCCAATGAACTGCTGATCCTGAGGGATCACCTGCAGTCCGTGGACATGTTGCGCAGGCTTGATGAAGCGCTGGATCTGCGCAACCACTATTCACAACGCAACATCGACAGGCTGTCGCGCCTGGGTGGTTCCGACGTGCCCATGGAGGATTTTCATCGCTATTACCTGCGTCGGGTCTCCGTGGACCTGGACGAATATGCGCAGGTCCTAAGGGTCAAGGCGGGGGCCTATGATCCGGAGATCGCCCGGGCGATCGTGGTGCTGCTTTTACAGGAAGGCGAACTGCACATGAACCGGATGGCCCAGCGGTTGGCCGCCGAGCAGGTCAAGTTCATTGAGGCCCAGGTGGACGAACTCAGTGTGCGCCTGGCTCGAGCTCGCGATGCCCTGCTGGCCTATCAGAATGAAATGGGGCTGGTCTCACCGACGGCCACCGTGGAGAGCATCAGCGCCGTGATCGCGAACCTTGAGGGAGAACTTGCCAGACTCAACGCGCGACGGACCGCACTGGGCGCCTCCCAGAGTGAACGTTCTCCCGAGATGGTCAGCCTGCGCAATGAGATCGAGGCCGTGCGCAACCAGATCAGTATCGAACGGGCACGATTGGCCGCGCAATCCGGAGATACACTCAACCGGCTGTCGGCCGAATACGAGACCCTCAATCTGCAGGTGGAGTTCGCCCGTGACATGTATGCGAATGCACTCGCGGCGTTGGAGAACACCCGAGTCGAGGCGGCCCGCTCCCTCAAGCAGATCTCCGTGCTACAGGAGCCCACCCATCCGGAGTACCCCACCGAGCCAAGACGCCTCTATAACATCACCGTGTTCACCATCCTCGCCCTTCTGGCGGGGCTGATCGCGCACCTGCTGGCGGCTATTGTCAGGGATCACAGGGATTAGGGGCGGGTGACGGTAGGATGGGTGAAGCGTAGCGCACCCATCGGGTCTCGAACAGCATGGGCACGCTGCGCTTTGCCCATCCTACGCACCGCTGAATGTCATGAACATCGTAGGATGGGTGAAGCGCAGCGCACCCATCATGAACCAAAAATCACACATGCATAAAGATTTCGCAGGACGCCATTTTCTTTTGCTGCAGGGACCCATGGGTCCGTTCTTCAGACGCCTCGCCCAGGAGATCCGTCTCAACGGCGGACGCGTCAGCAAGATCAACCTCAACGCAGGTGACACCCTGTTCTTCCATGGCAAGGGTTGCCACACCTATCGTGGCCGCCTGGCGGACTGGAGTCAGTATGTATCTGACTTCGTGAAAAGATACGCGGTCGATGTGATCGTTCTGTTTGGCGATCAACGCGTCTATCACAAGGACATGCGGGAGCTGTGCCACCGCCTTGGCATTGAGCTCTACGTCTTCGAGGAGGGCTATCTCAGACCCAATTACCTGACACTGGAACGCAACGGGGTGAACGGCCATTCTTCGACGCCCCGCAATCCGATCGTTTTCAATAGCCTGCCGTCGAAACCTCTTCAAGAGACAGCACGACGACCCACAGGCTTCTACCACGCGATTTTCTACGCCATTGTGTATCACGTTGCCATGACCCTGTTCGCGTGGCGCTACCCCCACTATGAGCACCACCGCAAGGTCAACGCCCTATACCAGGGGTGGGCCTGGAGCTGGGGAGCGCTGCGATGGCGCTGGCTGACACACAGTCAGACCCCCATTGCCCGCCTGCTCAGCGGCCCTCTTTCCCGACGCTATTTCCTGGTGCCTTTGCAGGTGTACGACGACGCTCAGATCGTGCACTGGTCGCAGTACAACAGCGTCGAGGAATTCATTGAGGAGATCGCACAATCTTTTGCAAAACACGCCTCTCCTGAAGATTCTCTGGTGTTCAAACACCACCCCATGGACTGGGCCTATACCGATTACCATCGTCTGTTCAGGCGACTGCGCAGCAAAACAGGCCTTGGTGCTCGGCTGATCTACGTCCATGGCCTCTCCATGCCCATGCTGCTGCATCATGCCCGCGGCATGGTCTGCGTGAACAGCACGACGGGCCTCTCTGCGCTTCACCATGGTGTACCCGTGAAGATTCTGGGAACAGCCTTTTACGACATCCCGGGACTCGTGAGCGAACAGCCTTTGGAGCAATTCTGGCGCGATCCAGGCGAGGTGGATCTGGGGTTCTACCATCAGTTCAGGAATTGGTTGCTCCTCAACAACCAGCTGGATGGCAGTTTCTACCGGCGGCTTCCCGGCGTTGATACCCCGACGGCGATCATCTGGGAACCGGTGCAGTGGAACCAGCGAGACAATGACTCGGAATCTCCGGACATCGAGGCTGAAACAATTAGAAAGGCGGGATCGTGATGGGGTGTTACGGGTACTTCTTGATGGGCACGCTGCGCTTTGCCCATCCTACAAACGCTCCGTAGATGAGTGAAGCAAAGCGCACCCATCAAGCTCCTTTCACAACGCAAACCGCAACCCCACGGTCACAAAATTCGATCCCACCCGACGCGGGGCAATCACCCCATAGATTCCGGATCGGTGGTGTACACGTGTAAACAGCGCGATACGCGCGCTTTGCCGCGCACTCCACTCGATCTCGTAGGCCTGAAAACTCTGGAATTTATAGCGGCGCTCCGGATCATCGATCGGGCCATCTTCGTAGCTGGGGGTACCAAAAGCGTAAGACAGACCTATTCCGACGCCTGGCCTTGCGGTGATGGGGCCCAGATCCCAGCCTCTGAACTGCAAGAAATACGCAAGATTAGCCTCCCAATTTTCCTGTAGACCGTAGTGCTTTACGACGATGGCCTCCAGCGCCGTTCTGGTACCTGGTATGTAGAGCGTGTCAAATAGGCTTTGTACTGCCTGCGGTGTTGGAAGCGGCTGGAGATAGCTCAGGGCGGTGAGGTAGCTCGCCTCATAGATCAGATCGTTGCTCAGGAAATCACCCGGCATCTCCAGCAAATCAGAATCTACACCCTGTCCCCAGTAGAGGGAGATGGCCCGGGGACTGCCTTCAAGGGCCTGAGCATGGGTGGTAAGGACGGTGGCCAGTAACGAGATGGCGAGGGTACGTTCCAGAATCCGCATTTTTATTATAACTTATTGTAATATAAGGAATATTTGAGCGAGAAGCGACGGAATAATCACCTAAGAGATTGTCTGGCCCGCCGAGAGGCCTGTATCAGGCGCAATATGGACTGATACAACTACCCATTATTGTCGGATGGGTTAAGCGCAGCGCACCCATCGGCTTTCCATGACCGCATGGGCACGCTGCCGCTTTGCCTATCCTACAAACCAACAAACATTCCGAATCCGTAGGATGGGTGAAGCGCAGCGCACCCATCGGACCCCACCCAGCATGGGCACGCTATCGCTTTGCCCATCCTACAAAATCAACAAAACTCATTATTTTCATTTGGTTTTCTGGCGAAATCGACGACATAGATACTCCCATGCGGCCATTTCTCTGGCCAGCAATCATGTTCGGGCCGGAAGGCATGGGGAACGCGATTTAATATATCATGTCGTTTTCGCATACGGCCCACCGAACCACGAGGAGCCCGCATGAAACCGCGCACCGTCACCCTCACTGATAACGCCACGGGCAAACAGATCGAGCTCCCGGTCCACGAGGGACAGCACGGCCCGGCGGCCATCGACATCCGCAGCCTCTACAAGGAACTGGGCTACTTCACCTACGACCCGGGCTTCATGTCCACCGCCAGCTGCTCCAGCGCCATCACCTACATCGACGGTGATGAGGGCGTGCTGATGTACCGGGGCTATCCCATCGAGCAGCTGGCCGAGCACAGCACCTATCTGGAGACCTGCCACCTGCTGCTGTACGGCAACCTGCCCAGCTCGGATGAACTGAGCAAGTTCTCGCGCATCATCAAGGAGCACTCCATGCTCCACGAGGCAATCCGCCGTTTCTACGGCGGTTTCCGCCACGATGCGCACCCCATGGCCATCATGGTGGGCGTGGTGGGCGCGCTGTCGGCCTTCTATCACGACAACACCGACGTGCATAACCCCAAGCACCGGGAAATCTCCGCCCACCGGCTGATCTCCAAGATGCCCACCATTGCCGCCTGGTCTTACAAGTACGCCACCGGACAGCCCTTCCAGTACCCGGACAACAACATGGGCTACACGGAAAACTTCCTCAAGATGATGTTCAGCGTGCCCACGGAGGAGTACAAACCCAACCCGATCTTCGTGCGCGCCCTGGACCTGATCCTGATCCTGCACGCCGACCACGAGCAGAACGCCTCCACCTCCACGGTGCGCCTCTCCGGCAGCTCCGAGGCCAATCCCTTCGCCGCAGTCTCCGCCGGCATCGCCTCCCTGTGGGGGCCGCTGCACGGCGGGGCCAACGAGAAGGTGATCAACATGCTGGAGGAGATCGCCAGGACCGGCGACGTGAACCAGTACGTCAAGCGCGCCAAGGACAAGGACGA
>SR_TP_S13solDRAFT_1000159_pt1 | contig 33612 bp, 27 predicted proteins | sample SodReaTP_S13sol_FD_11159 | JGI IMG/M metagenome (IMG submission 11159)
TCCCGTCGCCCGAATCCCCCGCAAAGCGAACCACCGCGCTCTCGAGATCCGATCGGGGATGGGGGGCTGTCGGCAGTCCTTCCGGCATGGCTCTGGCTTTCGTTCCTGCATCGGGGCGCCCAAGGGCACCGCCAGCCTTCGCGTCCAAGGTATACTTTGTAGACAAAATATTTTCTGTCAATGACGACCGATGCCCTCTTCCCCGCGCTGCGCGCTTGGCTTTAAGCTTCGGTCAAAGGAAAGCCTTGCGTGCAAAGCATCTGCCGGGGGTTGAACGAGGGAGAGGATCATGGAACTGGTCGTGCGCAAGCATCACTTCGTGCTGCAGGAGATCTTCCACGAGGGCGGGCCGCCGCGGGACGAGCCGCTGCGCATGGGTGCGGCGGCGGCCGTGATCCGCAATCCCTTCGCCGGGCGCTACGAGCCGGAGATCGCCGGCTTCATGGAAGACCTCAAGCCGCTCGGCAAGGCTATGGCGCTGCGGCTGATGGAGTTGCTCGGCGGCCGGGAGAAGATCGAGGCCTACGGCAAGGCCGCCATGGTCGGCACCGCCGGCGAGCTGGAGCACGGCGGCCTCTGGCACGTCCCCGGCGGCTACGCCATGCGCGAGGCCCTGGGCGAGGCCCGCGCCATCGTCCCCTCCGCCAAGAAGGTGACCCACACCGGCGGCGCCATCGACGTGCCGATCCATCACATCAACGCCGCCTACGTGCGCAGCCACTTCAACGCCTTCGAGGTCTCGATCCCCGACGCGCCGCGCCCCGACGAGCTGGTCTACATCCTGGCCATGACCACCGGCCCGCGGGTTCACGCCCGCATCGGCGGCCTGACCCCGGAGGGCATCTCCGTCCTGGACGGCCAGCGCTGAGGCGGCCGGCATGGGCGCGGGGCTGATCGGGGTCGACGTCGGAGGCACCTTCACCGACCTGCTGCTGCACGACGCCGGCGCCTCGCCGCCGCTGCGCGTGGCCAAGGTGCCGACCACGCTCGACAACCAGGCCTGGGGCGTGCTGGCGGCGGTCGCCGCGGCCGGCGCCGAGCTGGCCGAGGTCGAGCTGATCGTCCACGGCACCACCACCACCACCAACGCCCTGCTGGAGCGCAAGATCGCCCGGGTCGGGCTGATCACCACCCAGGGCTTCCGCGACGTGCTGGAACTGGGCCGCCGCACCCGCCCGCAGCCCTACGGCATGACCGGCCGCTTCGAGCCGGTGGTGCCGCGCGAGCGCCGCTTGGAGGTGCCGGAGCGCATGGACGCGGCCGGCGAGGTGGTGCTGCCGCTGGACGAGGCGGCGGTCGAGGCGGCGGCGCGCCGGCTGCTGGAGCTCGGCGCCGAAGCGCTGGTGATCCACTTCCTGCACGCCTACCGCAACCCGGCGCACGAGCTGCGCGCCGGCGAGATCGCGAAGGCGGTCTGGCCGGGCGGCCACGTCACCCTGGGTCATCAGGTGCTCTCCGAGTACCGCGAGTACGAGCGCGGCACCACGGCGGCCGTCAACGCCGCGGTGCAGCCGGTGCTGCACCGCTATCTGGAGCGCCTGGCCGGCGAGCTGCGCGGCCGCGGCTACGAGCGGGAACTGCTGGTCATGCAGGGCAACGGCGGCACGGTCTCCGCCGGCCGGGCGGCCGAGGAGGCGGTCAAGACCGTGATGTCCGGCCCGGCCTCGGGCGTCATGGCCGCCGCCTTCACCGCGCGCGCCGCCGGCCTCGGCAACCTCGTCACCTACGACATGGGCGGCACCTCCACCGACGTGGCGCTGGTGCTGGAGGGCGTGCCGCAGGTCTCCGGCGAGCTGGAGCTGGAGTACGCCATGCCGATCCACGTGCCGATGGTGGACGTCCACACCATCGGCGCCGGCGGCGGCTCCATCGCCCGGGTCGACGCGGCCGGCCTGCTGCGGGTCGGGCCGGAGAGCGCCGGCGCCCAGCCCGGGCCGATCTGCTACGGCCGCGGCGGCGGCGAGCCCACCATCACCGACGCCAACCTGCTGCTCGGGCGGCTCGACCCGGGTCGCCTGCTCTCGGTCGAGACCCCGGTTTCGCTCGAGGCCCTGCGGGAGACCTTCGCCGAGAAGCTGGGCCGGCCGCTGGGCCTGGACGCGATCGAAGCCGCCGCCGCGGTGCTGCGGGTCGCCGAGGACCGCATGGCCGGCGCCATCCGCATGGTCTCGCTCTCCCGCGGCCACGACCCGCGCGACTTCGCGCTCTTCGCCTTCGGCGGCGCCGGACCGCTGCATGCCGCCGCCCTGGCGCGCGAGCTGGCGATCCCGCGGCTGCTGATCCCAGCCCGGCCGGGCCTCACCAATGCCCTCGGCTGCCTGGTGGCCGACCTGCGCCACGACTTCGTGCGAACGCTCAACAAGCCTCTGCATTCCACTGATATGGAAGAAGTTCACGCGATCCTCTCTGCACAGGAAGAGGAAGGTCGGGCGCTGCTCGCGCAGGAGCGGGTGGCGATCGAGGCGGTGGAGGTGCTGCGCTTCGCCGACATGCAGTTCCAGGGCCAGACCCACCTGCTGACCGTGCCGCTCGCCGATCCCCGGCCGAGCCGCGAGAGGCTGCACGAGAGCTTCGCCGCCGCCTACCTGCAGCGCTTCATGGTCGAGCTGCCGGAGATCCGGCCGGTGCTGGTCAACCTGCACACGGCGGTGATCGGCCGCCGTCCCGCCCTGCCGCTGCAGGCGCTGCTGGAGGGCGAGGCCGGCGTTGGAACCGGGGCCGGGAACGGGCCCGAGGAAGCCCTGCTCGGCCGCCGGCCGGTCTGGTTCGCCGGCGGCTGGCGCGACACCCCGGTCTACCGCCGCCCCGCCCTGCGCCCCGGCTGCCGCCTCGAAGGCCCCGCGATCCTGCAGCAGATGGACACCACCACGGTGCTCCCGCCCGAGGCCGTCGCCACGGTGGACACCCTGGGCAACCTGGTGGTGGAGGTGGGATGAGCAGAATGCGCACCCTGCCCGCCGACCCGAGCGGGGATCGCGGTTTCCTTTCTTATCATCATCTGATAAGAATTGGCCCATGGACGATCCCGGACTGTCGCTCCTGCTCGAACTGGACGGAACGACCGTGAACCTGGGCCCCGACGCAGCCTTTACCGTCCGCATTCGGGCTCGCGCGGTGCCGCCGACGCCGCAGCGACCGCAGGGCCTGGACTACTCGCTGACTCTGCATGGCCCCGACGGAACCCGGCTGCTGGGCTACGACAACGCCCATTCGGTTCGAAGCGGCGCGGGACCGGGCGGTAAGGCCGGGACGCGCTACGACCATCGCCACCGGGCGCAGCGGACCGCCGCCTACGACTACCAGGACGCCACGAGCCTCCTGGCGGACTTCTGGTCCGACGTGGACGCTCTCCTGCGAGAGCGAGGAGTGGAAGCATGACGAGACTGCACGTTGGCATCGCTCCCTACGAGGAGATCAAACGGCTGACGCTGGCCGTGGCCCGCGGCGAGACCGTCCGGACGCCGGACACGCCGCAGCTTTGGTTCACCTCGCCGGAAGGCCTCGCGAAGGCCCTGTCCGAAGAGAACCAGGCCTTGCTGCGGAGCATCGCCACCCGGCCGCCCGCATCGCTCCAGGAACTGGCCGAGCGCACCGGCCGCCAGCCCTCCAACCTGTCCCGCACGCTGAGGACGCTCGAACGCTACGGGCTGGTGGAACTCCGGCGCGGTCGCGGCCGGCGGCTCCTGCCCGTCGTGCCCTACGACGAGATCCGCGTGACGGTGCGCATTCTGCCCGAGGGTGTAGAGGACGAGGCGGCCTGACGATGACCACTCCCCTCGACCCCGTCACGCTCACGGTGCTCCAGAACGGGCTGCAGCAGGTCTGCAACGAGATGGATCTGGCCTTCTCGCGTGCCGCCTTCTCGCCGGTGATCGCCGAGGCCAACGACCGCTCCGACGGCATCTACCACCGCGAGACGGGCGAGCTCATCGCCCAGGGGGACCTGGGCCTGCCGGTCTTCGTCGGCACCATGCAGTACTCCACCATGGCGGTGCTGGAGAAGATCCGCGCCGGCGAGACGGCGCCGCCCGAGGAGGGCGACGTCTACATCGTCAACGACCCCTATCTCGGCGGCACGCACCTGATGGACGTGCGCTTCGTCATGCCCTTCTTCCACGAGGGGCGGCTCTTCGCCTGGCTCGCCAACACCGGCCACTGGCCCGACATCGGCGGCGCCGTGCCCGGCGGCTTTTCGGCCAACGCCACCGAGGTGGAGCAGGAGGGCCTGCGGCTACCGCCGGTCAAGCTCTTCAAGAAGGGGAAGCTGGACCCGGAGATCTGGGCCATCGTCACCTCCAACATCCGCATCGCCGACCAGCGGATCGGCGACGTCAAGGCCCAGGCGGCGGCGCTGCAGGTCGGCGCCCGGCGGCTGACGGCCATGATCGAGCGCTACGGCCGCGAGACCCTGGACGGGGCCATCGCCGAGCTGAAGGAGCGCGCGGCGCAGCAGATGCGCGCCCGCATCGCCGAGATTCCCGACGGCAGCTACCGCAGCGAGGCGGTGGTCGACAGCGACGGCGTGGTCGACGAGCCGCTCGTCATCCGCCTGAGCGTGGAGAAGCGCGGCGAGGTGCTGCACTTCGACTTCGCCGGCTCCAGCCCGCCCTGCCAGGGGCCGATGAACTCGGTGCTGGCCACCACCCTCTCCTCGGTCTACCTGGCGGTGAAGCATCTCTTCCCCGAGGTGCCCATCAACTGCGGCACCTTCGAGCCGCTGCAGGTCGTCCCGCCGGAAGGCACCTTCCTCTACGCCCGCTATCCCCGCCCCGTCTCGGGCTGCGCCGCCGAGGTCTCGCAACGCATCGCCGAGGCCGTCTTCGCTGCCCTGGCCCAGGCGATCCCGGAGCGGGTGACCGCCGCCCCCGCCGGCACCTCCGGCAACCTGGCGATCGGCGGTCTCGATCCCGAGCGCGGCCGCGCCTACGTCCTCTACCAGATCACCGGCGGCGGCTACGGCGGCAATGCCGGCAGCGACGGCCTCTCCAACGGCTGCTCCACCATCGGCATCTCCAAGATGGCGCCGATCGAGGTGATGGAGCAAGCCTATCCCATCCTCTTCGAGCACTTCGCCCTGCACGAGGGCTCGGGCGGCGCCGGGCGGCAGCGCGGCGGCTTCGGCGTCAGCTACAGCCTGCGTCTGCGCCGCGGCCGCGCGCGCGCCTCCTTCGTCATGGACCACGGGCGGGTCGGGCCGCAGGGGGTGCTGGGCGGCCGCGACGGCGGGGTCAACCGCGTGGTGATCCACCGCGGCGGCGAGGCCTGGATCCCGCCGCACCTCTCCAAGGCCCAGGACGTGGAGATCGCCGCCGGCGACCGCATCGAGGTGCAGACCCCCGGCGGCGGCGGCTACGGCGATCCCTTCGAGCGCGAGGCCGCCCTGGTGGCGCAGGACGTGGCACGCGGCTACTACACGCCCGAACAGGCGGCCGAGCTCTTCGGGGTGGCGCTGGACGGGAGCCTCGCGGTGGACGAGGCGGCCACGGCAGCGCTACGGCAAGAGATCGAAGCCTCATCCTGAGCGTCAGCGAAGGATCTCGGGCCGGTTGGAGCTCCAGTCTGAGCGAGATCCTTCGCTGCGCTCAGGATGACGTGAGGCTTGGGATCAAACGTCGCGCTGGGTCTCCTCCAGGGCCGCCTGGGCGGCGGCGAGGCGGGCGATGGGGACGCGGTAGGGCGAGCAGCTGACGTAGTCCAGCCCGACCTCGTGGCAGAAACGGACCGAGTCGGGATCGCCGCCGTGCTCGCCACAGATGCCGAGCTTGATGTCCGGCCGGGTGCTGCGGCCGCGCTCCACGCCGATCCGCACCAGCTCGCCGACACCCTCGCGGTCCAGCGTGACGAAGGGGTCGCGCTCGATGATGCCGCGGGCCTCGTAGGCCGGCAGGAAGCTGCCGGCGTCGTCGCGCGACAGGCCGTAGACGGTCTGCGTCAGGTCGTTGGTGCCGAAGGAGAAGAACTCGGCAGCCTCGGCGATCTCCGCGGCCAGCAGGGCCGAGCGCGGCAGCTCGATCATGGTGCCGATCAGGTAGGGGATCTCCACCCCGGCCGCCTGCTGCGTCTCCTTCGCCACCCGCTCGACCAGCTCCTTCAGGATGTCGAACTCCCGGCGCACCGCCACCAGCGGGATCATCACCTCGGCCTCGACCGTGTCACCGGTCTCCTTCTGCACGACCACCGCCGCCTCGAAGATGGCACGGGCCTGCATCTCGTAGATCTCGGGATAGGTGATCGCCAGCCGGCAGCCGCGATGGCCCAGCATGGGGTTGGTTTCCTCCAGCTTCAGCATGCGCTGGCGCACCTGGTCCGGGGTCACGCCGGCCGCTTCGGCCACCTCGCGGACCTCCTGCTCGCCGTGTGGCAGGAACTCGTGCAGCGGCGGGTCGAGCAGGCGGATCGTGACCGGCAGCCCCTTCATGATCTTGAAGATCTCGACGAAGTCCTGGCGCTGCATCGGCAGCAGCTTGGCCAGGGCCTTGCGGCGACCCTCCTCGCTCTCGGCCAGGATCATCTCGCGCACCGCGACGATGCGCTCGGCGTCGAAGAACATGTGCTCGGTGCGGCTGAGGCCGATGCCCTCGCAGCCGAACTTCAGCGCGGTGCGGCAGTCCAGCGGCGTCTCGGCGTTGGTGCGGATCTTCAGCCGGCGGATGCCGTCGGCCCAGACCATCAGCTTGGCGAAGTCGCCGGTCAGTTCCGGCTGCACGGTCGGCACCTCGCCCACCATCACCTCGCCGCTGCCGCCGTCGAGGGTGATGACCTCCCCTTCCTTCAGCTCCAGGGGGCCCGCCCGCAGCACCCCGGCGCGGTAGTCGATGCGCAGCTCGCCGGCGCCGGCGACGCAGGGCCGGCCCATGCCGCGGGCGACGACGGCGGCGTGGCTGGTCATGCCGCCGCGCGTGGTGAGGATGCCCTGGGCGGCGTGCATGCCGTGGATGTCCTCGGGGCTGGTCTCGACCCGGCAGAGGATGACCTTGCGCCCCTCCTGCGCCGCCGCCTCGGCCTTGTCGGCGGAGAAGACGATGGCGCCCGAGGCGGCGCCCGGCGAGGCCGGCAGGCCGCGCGCGATCACCTTGCGCTCGGCCTTGGGATCGAGCGTCGGATGCAGCAGCTGGTCGAGCGACAGCGGGTCGATGCGGCGCACCGCCTCCGCCTCCTCGATCAGCCCCTCCTCCACCATGTCCACCGCGATCTTCAGCGCCGCCTTGGCGGTACGCTTGCCGGTCCGGGTCTGCAGCATGTAGAGCGTGCCGGACTGGACGGTGAACTCGATGTCCTGCATCTCGCGATAGTGCTTCTCCAGCAGCGCGCGCACCTCGCAGAGCTGCTGGAAGACCTCGGGCATCACCTCTTCCATCGCCGGCAGGTCCGAGCCCTGCTCCTCGCGGCCACGGATGGTGATGGACTGCGGCGTGCGGATTCCCGCCACCACGTCCTCGCCCTGGGCGTTGACCAGATACTCGCCGTAGAAGCGGTTCTCGCCGGTCGAGGGGTCGCGGGTGAAGGCGACGCCGGTGGCGCAGTCCTCACCCATGTTGCCGAAGACCATGGCCTGGACGTTGACCGCGGTGCCCCAGGCCTCGGGGATGTGGTGCAGCCTGCGGTAGGTCACGGCGCGCTGGTTGGTCCAGGACTTGAAGACCGCGGCGACGGCGCCCCAGAGCTGCTGCTGCGGGTCCTGCGGGAAGTCGGCGCCGGTCTCCTCCCGCACGACCGCCTTGTAGCGCTCGATGAGGGCCTGCCAGTCCTCGGCAGCGAGATCGGTGTCGAGCGCGACGCCCTTGTCCTCCTTGGCCAGCTCCAGCACCTCCTCGAAGAGGTGGTGCTCCACACCCAGCACGACGCTGCCGTACATCTGGATGAAGCGGCGATAGCTGTCGTAGGCGAAGCGAGGGTCGGCGCTGCGCGAAGCCAGGCCGCGCACCGTCACGTCGTTGAGACCCAGGTTGAGGACGGTGTCCATCATGCCGGGCATCGACACCCGGGCGCCGGAGCGCACCGAGACCAGCAGCGGGTTCTCGGCGTCGCCGAAGCGCATGCCGGTGGCGGCCTCGACCTTGGCCAGGGCGGTGGCGACCTGCCCCTCCAACTCCTCGGGGTAGGCACCGGTCTCGGTGAAGCGGGTGCAGACCTCGGTGGTGATGGTGAAGCCGGGCGGCACCGGCAGGCCGATCGAGGCCATCTCCGCCAAGTTCGCGCCCTTGCCGCCGAGCAGGTTGCGCTGGTCTGCGCCGCCTTCGCTGTCGCCGCCGCCGAAGCCGTAGACCCACTTGCTCATCGCCGCCCCTTCGCCTCCTTGGTCGGAAAACCAGACACCCTCACCCCGGCGAGCCTGTGAAGTTTCCTTCACCGTCATCCTGAGCGCAGCGAAGGATCTCGGCCCAGTTGGATCTCGATCCCCACGAGATCCTTCGCTGCGCTCAGGATGACGAATCGTTTCGCAGGCTCGCTGGTTCTACCCCTCCACCGCCGAGAAGTCCGCCACGCGGCCCAGGGTGGCGCCGATCTGCGCCAGCAGGGCCAGGCGGTTGGCGCGCAGCGCCGCCTCCTCGGCATTGACCGTCACGCGGTCGAAGAAGGCGTCGACCGGGGCGCGCAGCGCCGCCAGCGCCGCCATGGCCGCGGCGAAGTCCTCGCGCTGCAGCGCCGCCGCGGCCTCGCGCTCGGCGGCCTCCAGGGCCGCGTAGAGCGCCTTCTCCTCGGTCGCATCCAGCAGCGCGGCCTCGGCCGGCCCCGCGTGGTCGCGGCCGTCCTTCTTCGCCTCGATGCGCACGATGTTGGCGGCGCGGCGGTAGGCCGTCAGCAGGTTGGCGCCGTCCTCGCTCGCCAGGAAGGCGGCCAGGGCCTCGACCCGCGCCAGCAGGCGCACCAGATCGTCCTCGCCGCCGAGGTTGAAGACCGCGGTGATCAGGTCGTGGCGCACGCCGCGCTCGCGCAGCACCACCTTCAGGCGGTCGGCGAAGAAGGAGAGCAGGGCCCTGACCACGTAGCCGACCCGCTCCTCGTCCTCCTCGTCCAGATCCACCGCCTCCAGCAGGCCGCGCTCCAGCTCGACGAAGCGCCCGCCGTTGCGCCCCTCCTTCACCAGACGGTCGAGCGCCTCGATCGGCTCCAGCTGCCGGCGCAGCTTCAGCTCGTTCATCACCTGGGCCACCGCCTCCGCTAGCATCGCCGCCAGCGGCAGGCGCAGGCCGTTCTCGACGATCAGGCGGATCACGCCCAGCGCCGCCCGGCGCAGGGCGAAGGGGTCCTTGGAGCCGGTCGGCGTCTCGCCGATCGCCCAGAAGCCGGCCAGGGTGTCCAGCTTGTCGGCCAGGGCCACGGCGACCGAGACCGCTGCCGAGGGGCAGAGGTCGCCCGGCCCCAGCGGGGCGTAGTGCTCGGCGACGGCCTGGGCGACCTCGGCCGGCTCGCCGTCGTTCAAGGCGTAGTAGCGGCCCATCACCCCCTGCAGCTCCGGGAACTCCCCGACCATGCCGCTGGTGAGGTCGGCCTTGGCCAGGAAGGCGGCCCGGTCCGCCGCCGCCACCTCGGCGCCGACGCGCGGCGCCAGGCTGCGCGCCAGCACGGCGACGCGCAGCACCTTCTCCTCCAGGCTGCCGAGCTTCGCGTGGAAGACCATGGCCTTGAGCGCCGGCACCCGGGTTTCCAGCCGGCGCTTGCGGTCCTGCTCCCAGAAGAAGGCGGCATCGGCCAGGCGGGCGCGCAGCACCCGCTCGTTGCCGGCGACGATGGTCTCGGCCAACTCGGAGCCCGCCGGCGCCTCCATGTTGGCGACCAGCAGGAAGCGGTCGGCGAGCGCGCCGTCCGGCTTCACCAGCGAGAAGTACCGCTGGTGGCTGCGCATGGAGGTGGTCAGCACCTCCGGCGGCAGCCCCATGAGTTCCGGCGCAATGCGGCCGGTCAGCACGCAGGGCCACTCCACCAGCCCGGTGACCTCGTCGATCAGGCCGCTATCGGGCTTCACCGCCAGCCCGGCGGCGTGCGCCGCCGCCGAGCACTGGGCCACGATCACCTGCCGCCGCTCGGCCGGATCGAGGATGACGAAGCGCGCCCGCAGCGCCTCGCGGTAGCCGGCGAAATCCCGGACGGCGAAAGGTTCCGGCGCCAGGAAGCGGTGGCCGACCGTGGTCTCGCCGAAGTCGATCGCGGCACCGCGGCCGAGTTCCAGGCGCCCCTGCAGCGGCTCTCCGGCGAAGACCGCCACCAGCCCCTGCAGCGGACGCACCCAGCGGAATTCGCCCTCTGCCCAGCGCATGGACTTGGGCCAACCCAGGGCGCGCAGCACCTCGACCAGGATCTCCGGCAGCACCGTGCGCGTCGCGCGGCCCTCGACGCGGCGGACGGCGAAGTAGAAGCGGCCCTTCGGCGTCTCCCGCAGCTCCGCCTGGTCCAGCGAGGCCAGGCCGGCGCCGCGCAGGAAGCCCTGCAGCGCCTGCTCCGGCGCGCCCTCCTTGGGACCCTTGCGCTCCTCCTCCACGTCGGGCTGGCGCTCCGGCAGGCCCTCGGCGACCAGCGCCAGCCGGCGCGGCGTCACGTAGGTCTCCAGCGCCTCGAAGGTCAGGCCGGCCGCCTGCAGCTTCTCCGACGCCAGGCGCTTCAGGTCGTCGGCGGCGCGCGCCTGCATGCGCGCCGGGATCTCCTCCGACAGGATCTCCAGCAGCAGCTCAGCCACGGGCCGCCTCCAGGTGCTCGGGGCTGACCGCCACCCAGGCCTCGCAGCAGCCCTTGGCGAGAGCACGGACCCGGCCGATGTAGGCCTGGCGTTCGGTCACGGAGATCACGCCGCGGGCGTCGAGCAGGTTGAAGAGATGGCTCGCCTTGAGACAGAGGTCGTAGGCCGGCAGCGGCAGCCGCCGCTCCAGCAGGCTCGCGCATTCGGCCTCGGCGTCCCGGAAGTGGCGGAACAGCCGCTCGGTGTCGGCGTGCTCGAAGTTGAAGGCGGAGAACTCGCGCTCGGCCTGCAGGAAGACCTCGCCGTAGCTCTTGCCGCCGCGCTCCGCCGGCACACCGTCCCAGTCCAGGTCGTAGACCCGGTCGACGCCCTGGACGTACATGATCAGCCGCTCCAGGCCGTAGGTCAGCTCCACCGGCACTGGGTCGCAGTCGATGCCGCCGACCTGCTGGAAGTAGGTGAACTGCGTCACCTCCATGCCATCGCACCAGACCTCCCAGCCCAGGCCCCAGGCGCCCAGCGTCGGGCTCTCCCAGTCGTCCTCGACGAAACGGATGTCGTGCGCCAGCGGGTCGATGCCGATGGCCCTCAGCGAGCCCAGGTAGAGCTCCTGGATGTCCGGCGGCGAGGGCTTCATCAGCACCTGGTACTGGTAGTAGTGCTGCAGCCGATTGGGGTTCTCGCCGTAGCGCCCGTCGGTCGGCCGCCGCGAGGGCTGCACGTAGGCGCAGTTCCAGTGCCGGTCCGGCCCCAGCGCCCGCAGCGTCGTCGCCGGATGGAAGGTGCCGGCGCCCACCTCCATGTCGTAGGGCTGCAGCACGACGCAGCCCTTGTCCGCCCAATAACCCTGCAACTTCAGGATGATGGCCTGAAAGCAGGTCTCCTTGTCGGCTTGTCTCTTGGGCATGGAGGGTTCTTGCTGCAACGCGGGAAAGGTGCCGCGAAACCTAAAGGCCGCGCTGGGGATAATCAAGCGGCCGGAGGGCACTGTGCAGGGCTATCGCATTTGGCCGAGGATGGATCTTGCGAAGTCGTTGGACCATCCGGAGCGCTTGCGCTTTCGGCGGACGGAGATGTCGGGTCTGGATCGGTTGAGGATGTTGAGGGCGAGCTTTCGCAAGGTGGTGAGGTTCTCGGGTCCGTGGTCCTTGCGGTTCCGGGCTCGGTCTTCGTCGAAGGTGACGTCGAGGATCCAGTGCAGGCCGTTCTCGACCGCCCAGTGGTCCCGGGCGGCCTCGAGATAGTCCTGAGGCCCCAGGGCGCGCGAGGAGATGTGGAGGTGACGGGTGGTGGTGCTCTTGCCGCCGCGCTCGACGCTGGCCTCGATCATGCCCAGGCAGGCCATGTCGGGGAGCAGGACGGGCTCGGTACAGGAGGTCTTGGGGCCCTGTAGCCAGCTCAGATCGTGGCTGACCCAGGCGCGCCGGGTCTCGATCCGGCCATGGTCGGCATCGCTGGTCACGGCCGTGGCCAGATCGGCACGGATGTCCGGATCGTCGAAGTAGCGCGCGACCATCTCGTGCAAGGCCGGATGGTTCGCCTTCAGCCGCAACAGGTAGTCGCCGCCCCGCTCTCGGATCAGCTGCGCGGTCTCGCTCTGGCAATGGACGGCGTCGGCCGTGACCAGGCGCCCCTCCAGTTCCAGGCAGCGCAGAAGCGCCCGGGCGGCCAGGATCTCGCTGCCGCCCTCCGCGGCGCGGAAGCTCTCCTGCCCGATCACCAGGCGGCTCGCCGAGGCAAAGGCCGTCACCACGGCAAGCGGATTGGCCCGCGCCGCACCGTCGAACGAGCGACGCAAGGTCTTGCCGTCGATCGCGATCACCCCCGCTCCCTCGGAGCCCAGCTCTTCCACGAACCGCCCGAAGCACGAGGCAAAGGCCGCCGGGTCCAGAAGACGGAAGATCCGCGAGAAGGTGTCGTGGCTCGGAACCCCGTGCTCCAGGCGCAGAAACTCCCGAAACAGATCCTCTCGGTCCACCGCGAAGTCGGCAAAGTCCGAGCAGCTCTCCGCACCGCACACCGCCGCCGTCAGCGCCATCGTCAGCACCTCCAGCAGATCATGCCGCTTCGCATTGCCCGTCCGTGGGTCCGGAAGATCAGAAAACGCCTTGTCGATCCACCACATCCAAGGGCTCTCCTCCTACTTCAGAGAGACCCTTCAGAATCCCTTTCCAGCCTCAGCGCCACTGATCTCTTCAAATGCGATTCCCCTGGGGCACTGTGGCAGCGCCCTCGCATCTGCTCTATGATCGCGGCAGCTGATCGAGAGGCACGGCCATGGAGACCCGATACCGCTCTGTCCTACTGCCCGCAGATCTCCTGCGCGAGGCGGAGAGTGCGGGCCTCGACCCGGCAGCCGTCGCCGCCCGGGCGTTGAAACGCGCAGTCGACGAGCACTGCCGGCCGGACCAGGACGAGCCGGCAGCGGAAGCCTGGTCGCGAAGCCATGTGGCGGGGCTGCGTGCCTACAACGACCGAATGGATCGGGAGGGGCCGGCACTGGCCGGGCTTCGCCGGTTCTGATGCCTCGCTTCGACCTCTTCCGGTTGGCTCGGCCGGAGGGACGGGTTCGCTATGTCGTCGACGTACAGAGCGATCTTCTGAGGCATCTGAAGACGCGGGTCGTCGTTCCCTTGGTTCCGGCAGGTACCGTGCAGATCGGCCCGGCCATTCCCGACCGCGCCGCTGTCATTGCGAGCGCAGCGAAGCAATCCAGGGGCCAGGGGGCGATGGCCCTGGATTGCTTCGCTGCGCTCGCAATGACGGGACAGCCGTCAGAGGGATCTGATGAAGCTCAGCTCATTCCCGGCCGGGCTCTGAGGACAAGGCAAATCGCCCCCGGTCAGTAGGGGCAGTCGGCGCGGCCGCAGTTGTTCGGGCGGGTGGCCGCCACGAAGGCCTGGCAGGCCGGGCAGGCGACCATCTCCTCGGCTTCGGGCTCGCGCCGGCGGGCGGTCGTGCCGCCGCGGCCCTGAGCCCTGCCCGGCGCCTTGCCCTGCTGGCGGAGTTGCTCCTTGCGCGCGGCGTCGAGCTTGGCCACCAGCTTGAAGCCGTACCAGACCGCCAGGACGATGGCGGCGAGCACGAGCAGCTTGGTGAGGGACGGCAGGCCGAACATGGCGTTGTTCTAGGCGGCGCCGCGCAGGGCGGTCAAGAAGTCCCGGCGGCGGGGGCCGCTGCCGGCGGCGCCGCCTCCTCCGTCCCGGCCGCCGCGCCGCGGTCGGGCGGCACCACCAGCCCCCCGGACACCACCATCTTCAGTCCCTCCTCGATGGTCATGGTCAGGGAGATCGCCTCCCTGCGCGGCACGAACATCAGGAAGCCCGAGGTGGGGTTGGGCGTGGTGGGCAGGAAGACGTTGATCACCTCCTCCTCGGTCAGGCCCTGCACCTGGCCCTCCGTGCGCCCGGTCAGGAAGCCGATGGCCCAGGAGCCCTTGCGCGGGTACTGGAACAGCACGCACTCGCGGAAGGCCTCGGAGCGGCTCGCCAGGATGGTCTCGACGATCTGTTTCAGGGCGCCGTAGATCGAGCGGATCACCGGCAGGCGGCCGAACAGCCAGGCCGCGCTGCGCAGGAACCAGCGCCCCAGGATGCCCGCCGCCAGCATGCCGATCAGGGTCAGCGCCACGACCGCGACCAGCACGCCGAGGCCGGGGACGCCGATCGGCAGATAGGCGTCCGGCCGCCAGGCATCAGGGATCAGCGGCGTCACCCGGGAATCGACGAAGGTGATGAACTGCCAGACCAGCCAGAAGGTGATCGCCGCCGGCGCTGTGACCAGGATGCCGGCCAGCAGGTAGTTGCGCAGCCGCGGCAGCAATCCGAGCCGGCGCGGCCGTTCGGGCGGCACCCGGATCTCCGGCGGCGCGGCGGCTTCCCCCTTCGGCGGCGTGACGATGCCGCCGGAGATCACCAGCTTCAGCCCCTGCTCCACCGTCATGTCGAGCGGCCGAACCTCGTCGCGCGGCATGAAGAGCAGGAAGCCCGTGGTCGGGTTCGGCACCGCCGGCATGAAGAGCGAGACCACGTCGCCGGAGGTCACGCGCTGCACCTCGCCTCGGGTCTGCGCCGTGACGAAGGCGATGGCCCAGACCCCGCGGTAGGGATACTCCACCAGCACCACCTCGCGGAAGGCGCGCGAGCGCTCGGCCAGCAGCGTCTCGAAGACCTGCTTCACGGCGCCGTAGATCGAGCGGACGATCGGCACCCGCGCCAGCAGCCGCTCGCCGGTGGCCATCAGCCAGCGGCCGAGGATGCCGGCCGTCAGCATGCCGACCAGGATCAGCCCGCCCAGCACCAGCAGGACGCCGAGGCCGGGCAGCGAGAAGGGCAGATAGTTCTCCGGATCCCAGGCCTGCGGAATCAGCGGCCGTACCCGATTGTCGACGAAGTCGATCAGCCCCCAGGCGATCCAGACGGTAATGCCGACCGGCGCCGTGACCAGGACCCCGCCCAAAAACCAGTTGCGCAGGCGGCCGAGCAGCCCCGGCCGCAGCTCGAGCCGGGCCATGGGGTCGTCGTCCGGCGGTGTCGGCCCGCCTGGGCCCTTCTGCAAATCGTCGCTGCTCATGCCTCGCCCGGCCGCACCAGTGAACCCACGGCAGCAGAATATGTGCGCGAAAGCCGCTCCCTGCTAGAAGAACGACTGGAGTGCCCGCAGAGTCTCGGCCGGCGCTTCCTCCGGGAGGAAGTGGCCGCAGGGCAGGGCCGCGCCCTCCACGACCGCCGCACGCTCGCGCCAGACCGCCGGCACGTCCCAGGTGCGGCCCACCAGCCCCTTCTCGCCCCAGAGCACCAGCAGCGGCATCGGCAGCCGCCGGTCCAGGTCGGCGCGGTCGTGCTCCAGGTCGATGCCCGCGGCGGCACGATAGTCCTCGCAGGTGGCGTGGATCGCCGCCGGATCGGCGAAGCAGCGCTCGTACTCGGCCAGCGCCTCCGGCGCGAAGGCACCCTCGGCGTCCCCCCACTTGCCGAGGCAGGACCGCAGCCAGGAGGCCGGGTCGGCGCCGATCATCCGCTCCGGCAGCGGTGCCGGCTGGATCAGGAAGAACCAGTGGTAGTAGGCCGTGGCGAAGGCCTTGTCGGTGTCGGCGTACATGCGCAAGGTCGGCGCGATGTCGAGCACGGCGATCCTCTCGACCCGATCCGGGTGGTCCAGCGCCAGGCGGTGCGCCACCCGGGCACCGCGGTCGTGGCCGCAGAGGCGAAAGCGCCCGAAGCCCAGGGCCGCCATGGCCTCGACCTGGTCCCGAGCCATCACCCGCTTGGAATAGGCGGCATGGTCCGGGCCGCTCTCCGGCTTGCCGCTGTCGCCGTAGCCGCGCAGGTCCGCGCAGACCACCGTGAAGCGCTCCGCCAACGCCGGCGCGATCCGATGCCACAGGACGTGAGTCTGCGGATAGCCGTGCAGCAGCAGCAGCGGCGGACCGGCGCCGCCGACGCGCAGCGCGATCTCGGTCTCCGACGTCGCCACCCGCCGCTTTTCGAAGCCTTCGAACATCCGCGCCTCCCCTTCCCGCTTCCCCCTCCCATATAACGCCGGGGGAAGCGAGAGAAAGGCGGAGGCAGATGCTGCCGGACGCGCGACTGCTGGCACTGGCCGGCGCGGTGCCGCCCCATACGCTGCGGCAGGAAGCCGTCTGCGAGGCGGCCGCCGCCGCCTTCGCCGGCCCCGAGTCCCCCTGGCCGCAGCTGCGACAGGTCTACGCCAACGCCGGGATCGAGACGCGGCAGGCGGCCCTGCCGCTGGCCGATCTGGCGCGGCCGCGCGGCTGGCGCGAACGCCACGGCCTCTTCCGCCCCGCAGCCCTGGCGTTGCTGGAGCAGGCGGCACGCGACGCCCTGGCACGGGCCGCCCTGGAGCCGGAAGCGGTGGACGTGCTGCTGGTGGCCTCGTCCAGCGGCCTCTCCGTCCCCTCGCTCGACGCCCTGCTGCTGGATCTCCTGGGCCTGCGCCGCGACGTCGAGCGGCTGCCGCTGGTCGGCTACGGCTGCGCCGGCGGCGTGCTCGGCCTGGCCCGGGCGGCGGCGATGGCGCGGGCGCGGCCGGGCGCGGTGGTGCTGTTCCTGACCGTCGAGCTCTGCACCCTGACCTTCCGCTCCGGCGACCGCTCGCGCACCAACCTCGTCGCCACCGCCCTGTTCGGCGACGGCGCCGCGGCGGCGATCCTGCGGGCCGACGGCGGCGACGCCGGCCCTCGGCTGGCCGCCTGGGGCGAGCACTGCTGGCCCGACAGCGAGTGGGTCATGGGCTGGCGCATCGAGGACGACGGCCTGGGCGTGGACCTCGCACCGGGCCTTCCCGACCTGCTGCGCCGCGATGCTCCGGCCCTGCTCGACGGCTTCCTCGCGGCTCGGGGACTGAAACGTGGCGAGATCGACCACTGGGCGCCCCATCCGGGCGGCGCGAAGGTTCTGGCGGCGCTGGCGGAAGGCCTGGACCTGCCGGAGACGCAGCTGCAGGCCGCGCGCGCGGTGCTGCGTCGCCACGGCAACATGTCGGCGCCGACCGCACTCTTCGTGCTCGACGAGGTGCTAAGTGAGGGAGCCTCGGGCCGGGTGCTCAGCCTCGCCTTCGGCCCGGGCTTCACTGCCGCCTTCCTGCTGCTGGAGACCGAGGGTCCATGGCCGATTCCGCGATGATGGTCGGCGCGCCGCAGATCGCCGCGCTGCTGCTCGCCCTGCTGCGCCTGGCCGAGCTCGGCCTCTCCGCGCGCAACACCAAGCGGCTTCGGGCCGCCGGCGGCGTCGAGCACGGCGCCGGCCACTACCCGGTCATGGTGGCGCTGCACCTCGCCTGGCTGGCCTGGATCTTCCTGCTGCCGGCCGAGCGGGACCCGATCCCCTGGCTGCTCGGCCTCTTCGGCCTGCTGCTGGCGGCGCGGGTCTGGGTAATCCTGAGCCTCGGGCGCCACTGGACCACGCGCGTCATCGTCGTGCCCGGCAGACCGTTGGTCCGCCATGGCCCCTACCGCTGGCTGCGGCACCCCAACTACCTGGTGGTGCAGGGGGAGATCATGGTGCTGCCGGCCGCCTTCGGCGCCTGGGAGGCCGCCCTGGGCTTCGGCTTGGCGAACGCCGCGCTGCTGGCCTGGCGGATTCGCGTGGAGGATCAGGCGCTGGCCGGAAAGCGCTGATCACTAAGAAAAAACCCCGCCGAAGCGGGGTTTGGTGCGGCTGAGTGGACTCGAACCACCACGGTGTCTCCACCACAGGTACCTGAAACCTGCGCGTCTACCAATTCCGCCACAGCCGCAGCGCATTTTCGGGACCCGGTCGCCCGGGCGGTAGTCCCGCTGTTCATCGCCGTCCGGCCGGTGCCTGTCAAACCCTTTTTGGTGCGGCTGAGAGGACTTGAACCTCCACGGGGTTTCCCCCACAGCGCCCTCAACGCTGCGCGTCTACCAATTCCGCCACAGCCGCATCCGGGTTCGCCGGCAACCCGCGCGCGAGCCGCCTGCACCGTCCGGGTGGCCCCGAACAGGAGCGACTATCTAGCGGCCTTGCCGGTGCAGCACAAGAGGCCTTCGCGCCTTTTTGCCGCTTGCGGCATGATGGCCCGAACAGCCGGAGGAAGTGCTCATGCGGCGCGACACGGCGGCCCTGCCGCTGGCGGTGGTGACCGGGTTCCTCGGCAGCGGCAAGACGACGCTGCTGAACCGCCTGCTGCGCGATCCGGCGCTCGCCGACACCGCGGTGGTGGTCAACGAGTTCGGCGAGATCGCCCTGGACCACGCGCTGATGCGCCCCGTGGCCGACGACACCGTCGTGCTGGGATCGGGCTGCGTCTGCTGCGGTGTGCGCGACGGGCTGCTCGACACCCTGCGCCGGCTCTACCTGCAGCGCGCGGAAGGCGCCCTCCCCCGCTTCCGCCGCGTGGTGCTGGAAACCAGCGGCCTGGCCGAGCCGGCGCCGGTGCTGGCCACGGTCGTGGCCCACCCCCTGCTCGGCAGTCTCTACGCCCACGCCGGCGTCACCACCACGGTCGACGCGCAGCACGGCGCCCGCACCCTCGAGGAGCATCCGGAGGCGCTGCACCAGGTGGTGGCGGCCGATCGCCTGCTGCTGACCAAGACCGACCTGGCCTCGACGGAGGCGGTGCGGGCCCTGGAGACCGACCTGCGTCGGCTCAACCCCGACGTGCCGCTGCAGCGGGTTGCGGAAGCCGGCCCCGATACGCTTTTCGGCGGCCGTCGCCCAAGGCCCGAAGCAGGCGAAGCGGCCCACGACCACGCCCACAGCCACGGCATCGAGAGCCTGTCGCTACGGGTCGAGGCGGCGCTCGACCGAAGGCAGACGACGGCCTGGCTGCAGCGCCTCGCCACCGCGCAGGAACCGGAGCTGCTCAGGGTCAAGGGCCTGCTGCGGATCGCCGGCCTGGACGGGCTGCTGTCGGTGCACGGCGTGCGCCACGTCTTCCATCCGCCGGAGGTCGTGGCGGACGACGGCGACGGCACCTCGCGGCTGGTCCTGATCGGCCGAGGGCTGCCGGCGGCTCGGCTGCGGGCGGAGTTCGCCGCCCTGGCCGCGGAGACGCCGCCAGCTTCCGCTTTGGCCAGCCGGCCGCCCGGACTAGACTGAGAGCGTGAGAACAATCGGCGCGGCGCACCGCCGCCGCGGGAGGAAGGTCTTTCGATGCCGCACTCCGTCCTCGTCGTCGACGACGAGCCCAACATCGTGCTGTCGCTCGAATTCCTGATGAAGAAGGCGGGCTTCGACGTGCGCATCGCCCGCGACGGGGAGGAGGCGCTGGCGGCGATGGAGGAGCGGCGGCCGGATCTGGTGCTGCTCGACGTGATGCTGCCGAAGCGCGACGGCTACGACGTCTGCCAGGCGATCCGCGCCCGCACCGACTGGCAGCCGGTGCGCATAATCATGCTTACCGCCAAGGGCCGCGAGATCGAGCGGGAGAAGGGCATCGCCCTCGGCGCCGACGACTACATCACCAAGCCCTTCTCCACCCGCGAGGTGATGCAGCGGGTCAACCAGCTGCTCGGCGTCGAGGAGGGCTGAGCGGACGAGGAGGAGAGACTTGCGGCTGCGACTGCTCTTCGCCCTGGTGCTCGCGGCCGTGGCCGCCGTCGGCGGCGGCGCCCTGCTGGTGGTGCCGCAGCTCGGGCTGGCGCCTGCCGCCGCCGCCTTCTGGTCGCTGCTGGTCCTCGCCCTGGCGGCAATCGGCGCTTGGCTGGTGCTGGAGCGGCTGGTGGCCGCGCCGCTGCGCCGCCTGCGGCGCGAAGCCCGCACCCTGGCGGAGACCGCCGAAGCCCCGGCCATCGCCGTTCCCGCGAGCGGACCGTTGCAACCGCTCGGCGGCGCCGTCGCCAGGCTCGGCGCCGCCCTGACCCGGGCGCGGCGGGAGACCGACAGCGTCGTCGGGGAGGCGATGGCACGCGGCGGCCGCGAGAAGAGCCGGCTGGTCGCCATCCTCCGCGACCTCGGCGAGGGCGTGCTGGTCTGCAGCCGCGAGGAGCACCGCATCCTGCTCTACAACGAGTCGGCCGCGCGCGCCCTCGACGCGCCGCCACAGCTCGGCCTCGGACGGCCGCTCTTCGAGTTGATGACGCGTGAGCCGGTGCTGCACGCCCTGGAGCGCCTGGAGGCCCGCGCCGAGGGCGAGGAGGCCGACGAGCGCGGCGGCGGCGATCGCGTGGTCGGCTTCGTCGGGGCGACTCCGGACGGCAGCACGCTGCTGGAAGGCCGCATGACACTGATCCGCGAGGGCGACGGGCCGGCGCTGGGCTACGTGCTCTCTTTCGCCGACGTCGGCCGGCGCGTCGAGCAGCTCGCGCTGCGCGAGCGGCTGCTGCGAACCGCCTTCGAGGGCCTGCGCGGACCGCTCGCCAACCTGCGTGCCGCGGCCGAGACGCTGCACGAGCACCCCGAACTGGCGCCGGTCGAGCGGCAGCGCTTCGACGCGGTGGTGCTGCAGGAGAGCGCAGCCCTGGCCGACCGCCTCGACGCGCTCTCCGAGGAACACGGCCGCCTGGGCGGCAGCGCCTGGCCCTCGCAGCGGCTGCACTCGGCCGACCTGCTGGCCTGCGTCGCCCGCGCGGTCGGGGAGCGTGACGGCATCACGCTCACCCGCATCGGCCTGCCGCTCTGGCTGCAGGGCGACAGCCATCTGATGCTGCTGGTGCTGCAGGAGCTGCTGCGCCGCCTCGCCGGCGAGGGCGGGCCCGCGGGCTACGACGTCGAGGCGCTGCTGAGCGACCGCCGCGTCTATCTGGACCTGACCTGGGACGGCGATCCGGTGCCGGAGGGGCAACTGGAGGGCTGGCTGGCGGCGCCGCTGCCCGGCCTGATCGGCGGCGGCAGCCTGGGCGACGCCCTGGAGCGCCTGGCCGGCGCCGTGCTCTGGTGCCGCCGCCCCTCGCCCGGCCGCGCCGCGCTGCGGCTGCCGATCGCCGCGGCCGTGCCGCCGCCCGAGGCGGAGTCCGGCCACCGGCCGCTGCCACCCCGGCCCGAGTTCTACGACTTCGAGCTGCAGAGCCGGGCGAATCGCGCTGCACGGCAGGACGAGCGGCCGCTGCGCGAAGTCGACTTCGTGGTCTTCGACACCGAGACCACCGGCCTGAACCCGAGCCAGGGGGACGAGGTCGTCTCGCTGGCCGCGGTCCGCATCGTCAACGGCCGCCTGCTGTCCGGCGAGAGCTTCGAGCGCCTGGTCGATCCGCGCCGGCCGATCCCGCCGGAATCGACCCGCTTCCACGGCATCACCGACGCGCAGGTGCGCGGCAAGCCGACGCTGGCCGAGGTCATGCCGGCCTTCAAGGCCTTCGTCGGCGATGCGGTCCTGGTCGGCCACAACGTCGCCTTCGACCTCAAGTTCCTTCGATTGAAGGAGAAGCAGGCCGGAGTCGGCTTCGACAACGCGCTGCTCGACACGCTGCTGCTGTCGCGCTTCCTCGATCCCGAGGCGGAGGACCACAGCCTCGACGCCGTCGCGGCGCGCCACGGCATCGAGGGCGCGCGCCGTCATACCGCGCTCGGCGACACCCTGCTGACCGCCGCCATTCTGGTGCGGCAGATCGAGCAGCTCGAAGCCCGCGGCATCGCCAGCCTGGGCGAAGCCGTACGCCGCTCCGACACGGTGACCGAGGTCAAGCGCCTCCAGGCGCAGTTCTGAGGGGGGGGAGGATGCGGCAAGCGGTGATCGGCCTCCCGTCCGGAAGCGGGCGCCCGCCATGGCGGGCCGGCAGCGAGGGCCGCCGCCATGGCTGACTTCCCGCGTATCCGCGAGCGCTCCGTCGCCTTCTTTCTGCTCGGCGTGATCCTGCTCAACCCGCCGCTGCTGAGCCTTTTCGGTCTCGGCCAGAGCCTGGGCGGGATCCCGCTGCTCTACCTCTGGCTCTTCGGGGTCTGGGCGCTGCTGATCGCCCTGATCGGCCTGACGACCAGGGAGCCGCCACCCCACGGGGGCGAAGGAGGGGGTGAAGTCGGCGGCGAGGGACGGCGGCTATGACCTACTGGGTCATCCTGCTGGTGGCGGTGGGCTACCTCAGCCTGCTCTTCGCCATCGCCTACTGGGGCGACAAGCAGGCCGACCGCGGCCGCAGCCTCATCACGCCCTGGGTCTACACCCTTTCGATCGCGGTCTACTGCACCTCCTGGACCTTCTACGGATCGGTCGGCCGGGCGGCCAACAGCGGCGTGGACTTCCTGCCGATCTACCTGGGGCCGACCCTGGTCTTCGTGCTCTGGTTCTTCCTGCTGCGCAAGATCGTGCGCATCGGCAAGACCGAGCGCATCACCTCCATCGCCGACTTCGTCTCGGCCCGCTATGGCAAGTCCACCCTGACGTCGGGCGTGGTGACGGTGATCGCTGTGGTGGCGATCCTGCCCTACATCTCGCTGCAGCTGAAGGCGGTCTCGGCCAGCTTCACCGTCCTGCTGCATCCGCCCGGCGGCCCGGCGCCCGATGCGCTGCACGGCCCGCTGCTCCAGGATACGGCCTTCCTGGTCACCGGCATGATGGCGGTCTTCGCCATCCTCTTCGGAACCCGGCACATCGACGCCAGCGAGCACCATCAGGGCATGGTGGTGGCCGTCGCCTTCGAGTCCCTGGTGAAGCTGGTGGCCTTCCTGGCAGTCGGCATCTTCGTGGGCTTCTGGCTGTTCGACGGCTTCGGCGACCTCTTCGCCCGCGCGTCGGCGGTGCCGGAGATCGCCCGGCTGATGACCCTGGACGCCATCGGCAGCCCGGCGCAGTGGGTGACCCTGATGATGCTGTCGATGACGGCCATCATCTGCCTGCCGCGGCAGTTCCAGGTCATGGTGGTGGAGAACGTCAACGAAGGCCACCTGCGCAAGGCGGTCTGGCTCTTTCCGCTCTACCTCTTCGCCATCAACCTCTTCGTCCTGCCGATCGCGCTCGCCGGTCGGCTGATCTTCCCCGAAGGCGACGTCAATCCCGACACCTTCGTCCTGGCGCTGCCGCTGGCCGAAGGGCTGCAGACCCTGGCGCTGCTGGTCTTCATCGGCGGCCTCTCGGCCGCCACCGCCATGGTGATCGTCGAATCGATCGCGCTCTCCACCATGGTCTGCAACGACTTGGTGATGCCGGTGCTGCTCCGCCTGCCCTGGCTCAAGCTGACGCAGCGCGGCGACCTGACGCGCCTGCTGCTCGGCATCCGCCGCGGCGCGATCCTGGGCATCCTGGCGCTGGCCTACGTCTACGTCCGCTACATCGGCGAGTCCTACACCCTGGTAACCATCGGCCTGGTCTCCTTCGCCGCCGCCGCCCAGTTCGCGCCGGCCATCGTCGGCGGGCTGTTCTGGAAGGGCGGCACGCGCAACGGCGCGCTCACCGGCCTGATCCTCGGCTTCCTGGTCTGGGTCTATACCCTGCTGCTGCCCTCCTTCGCGCAGTCGGGCTGGCTGCCGCTCTCCTTCGTCGAGGACGGCCCCTTCGGCGTCGCGCTGCTCAAGCCCTATGCCCTCTTCGGCCTGGTGGGACTGGACGACCTGACCCATGCGCTCTTCTGGTCGATGAGCGTCAACGTGCTGGGCTACCTCCTGGTCAGCAGCTTCGACCGGCCGAGCGCCATCGAGCGCGTCCAGGCCGCCCAGTTCGTCGAGGTCTTCGAGCGGGCCGAGGGGGCCGGCTCGGCGCTGTGGCGCGGCACGGCGACGGTCTCCGACCTCTACAACCTGGTCTCGCGCTTCGTCGGCAGCGAGCAGGCCGACCGCGCCTTCGCCGCCCATGCCCGCCACCGCAACCTGACGCTGGACCGCATTGCCCTGGCCGACGCGCAGATGGTCGCCTTCGCCGAGCGACTGCTGGCGGGCGCCATCGGCGCGGCCTCGGCCCGGGTCATGGTCGGCTCGGTGATGAAGGGTGAGGTCGTGGGCCTGGACGAGGTCATGCAGATTCTGGACGAGACCTCCCACGTCATCGAATACAGCCGTCAGCTGGAGCAGAAGTCGCGCGAGCTCGAGGCGATCACGGCCGAGCTGCGCGCCGCCAACGAGCGGCTGAAGGAGCTGGACCGCCTGAAGGACGACTTCATGGCCAACGTCAGCCACGAGTTGCGCACGCCGCTCACCTCGATCCGTTCCTTCAGCGAGCTGCTGGTGGACAACCCGGCGCTGGAGCTGGAGCAACGCGAGCGCTTCCTGGGCATCATCGTCAAGGAGAGCGAGCGCCTGACCCGCCTGATCAACCTGATACTCGACCTGGCCAAGATGGAGGCCGGGCGCATGGAATGGTCGATGGCCGAGGTCGACCCCCGCGCCGCCATCGAGGACGCGCTGGCCGCCACCAGCGGCCTCTTCGAGGAGAAGGGGCTGGCGCTGGACGTGCGCCTGCCGGAGGACCTGCCGCCGGTCTGGGCGGACCGCGACCGCCTGATTCAGGTGCTGGTCAACCTGCTCTCCAACGCCGTGAAGTTCGCCGGCGAGCCGGACGACCGGGTCACCTTCACGGCGAGCCTCGTCAACGGCCGGCTTCGGGTCAGCGTGCGAGACACCGGTCCGGGCATCGCCCCGGCCGACCACGAGCACATTTTCGAACGCTTCCTGCAGGCCGGCGGGAGCCTGGCCGACAAGCCGCGGGGCACGGGGCTCGGGCTGCCGATCAGCCGGCAGATCGTCGAGCGCTTCGGCGGCCGCCTCTGGGTCGAGAGCAAACTCGGCGCCGGCGCCAACTTCATCTTCGACCTGCCGCTGCTGCAACGGCAGGCCGCCGAGGCTGCGCGGTAGGCCGCCGGCATGCGCTTGCGCGCCCCGGAGGATTGTGGCGACCACGCCCTGGCCTTCACACTGGCCGACGGGCGGGTGGCGCAGCTGCGGCCGATCGGGCCGGAGGACGCGGCGCTGCACCTGGCGGCGATGCGGGAACTCTCCGCCGAGGCGCGCCAGGCGCGCTTCCTGGACGCCGGTTTCGCACCCTCGGCCTCGGTCTCGCGCTATCTGACCGCCGTCGACCAGAGCGACCACGTCGCCTGGGGCGCCACGCTGCAGACGGCGGAAGGCGTTCTGGGCATCGGCGTGGTGCGCTTCGTGCGCAGCGATTCCGCCGCGGACGAAGCGGAACTGGCCGTGACGGTGGTCGACGCCTTCCAGGGGCTCGGCCTCGGCCGCGCACTGCTGCGCCTGGGCCTGCGCCTCGCCCGGCGCCACGGCATCCAGCGGCTGACCGGCCTGCTGCGCGAGGACAACCACCGCATGCTGGCCCTGGTGCGGCGCCTCGGCGCCGAGCTGCGTCCCGTCGGAAACGGCCTGGTCGCGGCACGGATCGAGCTGGAACCGCGGCGCCGGGATTGATCCCGGGCGGCACAGCCGCGCCACGGCACAGCCGGCTGGACGACGCGGGAAATCCGGTCGCATACTCACGTCTGCATTGAGGAATCCGGCGGCTTCCCGCCGCCGCTGCGGAGGCACCGACCCATGTTCAGGAAGCTACTCGCGTCGACCGCGGTCGCGGCGGCGTTGTTCGCGGCGCCGGGCGCGCAGGCGGCCACCCCGGCGGACGCGCTGGTACAGGCCTGGCGCTTCGACGACGTGATCTCGCTCGACCCGGCGGAGATGTACGAGATCTCCACCTTCGAGATCGCCGCCAACGCCTACGACAAGCTCGTGGTCTACGACCTGGACGACACCTCCCATGTGGTGCCGCAGCTGGCCGAGAGCTGGAGCCTTTCCGACGACGGTCTGACCTTCACCTTCACGCTGCGCGACGATGTCGTCTTCCAGTCCGGCAACCCCTTCACCGCCGAGGACGTGGTCTATTCCTTCGCGCGCCTGGCGGCGCTGGACCGGGGGCCGGCCTTCCTGATCCACGATCTCGGCATCACGCCGGAGAACCACGCCGAGGTGCTGCGCGCACCCGACGCCCGCACCTTCGAGATGACCCTGGACCAGCCCTATGCGCCCTCCTTCGTGCTGAACGTACTGAGCGGCGGCAACTTCTCCATCGTCGACAGTGCCCTGTTGCGCGAGCAGGAGGTCGAGGGCGACTGGGGGAACGAGTGGCTGAAGACCCGGACGGCGGGCAGCGGCCCCTACCGGCTGGACCAGATGATGCCCAACGACCGCATCGTCATGAGCCGCTTCGACGACCACTGGGCCGGCCCGGCGGCCCTCGCCCGCCTGCTCTACCGCCATGTTCCCGAGCCGGCTTCGCAGCGCCTGCTGGTGGAACAGGGCGATGTCGACGTCGCCCGCAACCTGCTGGCCGACCAGCTCGATCCCTTGCGGACCGCGGGCAGCCTGCAGTTCGTCGAGGCCACGCTCGGCACCCAGCTCTACATGGGCCTCAACGTCTCCAAGCCGCCGCTCGACGATCCGCGGGTGCGCCAGGCGCTGAAGTACCTGGTCGACTACGACGCCATGGCCGAGACCTTCATGCGGGACGCCTGGATCGTGAACCAGACCTTCCTGCCGAAGGGCATGCTCGGACACCTGGACAGCAACCCCTTCTCCTTCGACCCGGAGCGGGCCAGGGCCCTACTGGCCGAGGCCGGCTACGCCGACGGCTTCCCGCTGACCGTCAACGTCGCCACCCGGCAGGAGCGCATGGACACCGCCCAGGCGGCGCAGGCGAGCTTCGCCGAGGCCGGGATCGAACTGGAGATCCTGCCGAGCGACGCGCGCACGGCCCTGACGGCCTATCGCGAGCGCCAGCACGACATCTATCTCGGCACCTGGGGCATCGACTACTTCGATCCCGCCACCAACGCCGTCTTCGTGGCGAACACCGACAACAGCGCCGACGCCGCCTCCAAGCCGGTCGCCTGGCGCAACGCCTGGCAGGACGAGGCGCTGACGGAGCGGGTGCAGGCCCTGGCCCTGGAGCGCGACGAGGCCGCGCGCGCCGCGGGCTACCAGCAGCTGATCCGCGACTGGCAGGAGGTCTCGCCCTTCGTCATGCTGTTCCAGCAGGTGGAGATCGCCGCCGTGCGCCCGGACGTGCGCGGCTTCCGCCTCGCCCCCACCAACGACGGCAACCGCCACAGCGCCGTGACCAAGGAGTGATGGCGGTTCCTCCTGCCCACCATCCCCGTCATCCTGAGGCCAAAGGCCGAAGGATCTCGATCCGCGAGAGCGCCGGCGGCACGAGATCCTTCGCTACGCTCAGGATGACGCGAGGGCGGTGGTAGCCCGTCGTGACCGCCCCGACCCTCCCCGCCGCCCCGCCGCGCCTCTTCGGCAGCCGCCTGACGCGCCGCGCCCGCTCGCTCGGTGGGCTGCTGATCTCGGTGGCGCTGACTTTCCTGGGCCTGCTCTGCATCACCTTCGTGATCGGCCGGGTGATCCCCATCGACCCGGCCCTGGCGATCGTCGGCGACCGGGCGCCGACCCACGTCTACGAGCGGGTGCGCGAGGAGCTGGGGCTGAACCTGCCGCTCTGGCGGCAGTTCGCCATCTACGTCGGCCAGGTGCTGCAGGGCGACTTCGGCACCTCGATCCTGACCGGCCGGCCGGTGGCCGAGGACATCGCCCGGGTCTTCCCGGCCACCCTGGAGCTCGCCACCATCGGCATCCTGATCGGCGTGGTCTTCGGCGTGCCGATGGGCGTGCTGGCGGCGGTGCACCGCGACCGCTGGCCCGACCAGCTGGTGCGGGTGGTGGGCCTGGTCGGCTATTCCGTGCCGATCTTCTGGCTCGGCCTGGTCGGCCTGCTGATCTTCTACGCGCGGCTCGGCTGGGTCGGCGGCAGCGGCCGGCTCGACTTCTTCAACGAGGGCATCGCGCCCAGCGTCACCGGCGTCATCCTGATCGACGCCGCGGTCGCCGGCGAGTGGGGCGTCTTCCGCAACGCGCTGCACCACCTCGCCCTGCCGGCGGCGCTGCTGGGCTACTTCTCGCTGGCCTACATCAGCCGCATGACCCGCAGCCTGATGCTGGAGCAGTTGAACCAGGAGTACGTCGTCACCGCCCGGGTCAAGGGCGTGAGCGAGGCCCGGGTGATCTGGGTCCACGCCTTCGGCAACATCCTGGTGCCGCTGATCACCGTGGTCGCGCTGTCCTACGCCAGCCTGCTGGAGGGCTCGGTCCTGACCGAGACGGTCTTCGCCTGGCCCGGCCTCGGCCGCTACCTCACCAACGCCCTGCTGGCCGCCGACATGGCCGCGGTGCTGGGCGCCACCCTGGTGGTCGGCCTGATCTTCGTCGGCGTCAACCTGCTGAGCGACCTGCTCTACCGCCTCGTGGACCCGCGCGCGCGATGAGCGGGGTCACCCTCCCCACCGCCGGCTGGCGCGCCTGGCTGCTCTCAGAGCGGCCCGGCTCGGCGCTGCAGGCCCGGCTCGGCCAGGGCTGGCTCGCCTGGGTCGCCTTCCGCCGCAACCGCCTGGCCATGCTGGGCCTGGGCCTGGTGCTCCTGCTGCTGCTGGTGGCGGCGCTTGCGCCCTGGATCAGCCCCTACGATCCCAACCTGCAGAACCTCCGCCTGCGGCTGCAGCCGCCCGGTGCCGACCACTGGCTGGGCACCGACGAACTGGGCCGCGACATCCTGAGCCGCATTCTGCACGGCGCCCGCATCACCCTCTACATCGTCACCCTGGTGGTGGTGATCGCCGCCCCGGTGGGGCTGCTGGTGGGCACGCTTGCCGGCTACTTCGGCGGCTGGGTCGACGCCACCCTGATGCGCCTGACCGACATCTTCCTCGCCTTCCCGCGGCTGATCCTGGCGCTGGCCTTCGTCGCCGCGCTGGGCCCGGGCATCGACAACGCGGTCATCGCCATCGCCATCACCGCCTGGCCCGCCTACGCCCGCGTCGCCCGGGCCGAGACCCTGACCCTGCGCGGCGCCGACTTCATCGCCGCGGTGCGCATCCAGGGCGCCGGACCGCTGCGCATCGTCGGCCGCCACATCATGCCGCTCTGCCTGCCGTCGGTGATCGTGCGCATCACCCTCGACATGGCGGGCATCATCCTGACGGCCGCCGGCCTGGGCTTCCTGGGCCTCGGCGCCCAGCCGCCGGCGCCGGAGTGGGGCGCCATGATCTCCACCGGCCGCGCCTACCTGCTGGACCAGTGGTGGGTCGCGACCATTCCCGGCATCGCCATCTGCCTGGTCAGCCTGGGCTTCAACCTGCTGGGCGACGGCCTGCGCGACCTGCTGGACCCGAAGCGGAGGGGCGGATGAGCGCGCCGCTGCTGGAGGTCGAGGGGCTGGACGTGGCCTTCGCGGGGCCGCGCGGCCTCGTGCCGGCGGTGCGCGGCGTCTCCTTCACCCTGGGCCGCGAGAAGCTGGGCATCGTCGGCGAGTCCGGCTCGGGCAAGTCGACCATCGGCCGCGCCGTGCTGCGCCTCCTGCCCGAGACCGCGCGGGTGAGCGCACAGATCCTCGCCTTCGAAGGCGAGGATCTGCTGGCGCTGCAGGGCCGCGCCCTGCGCCGCCTGCGCGGCCGGCGCATCACCATGGTGATGCAGGATCCGCGCTTCTCCCTGAACCCGGTCATGCCGGTGGGCGAACAGATCGCCGAGACCCTGCGGGTGCATCGCGTCGCCCGGGGGGCCGCCGTGCGGGCCAAGGTGCTGGAGATCCTGGAGGCGGTGCAGATCCGCGACCCCGAGCGGGTCTACCGCGCCTATCCGCACGAGCTCTCCGGCGGCATGGGCCAGCGCGCCATGATCGCCATGATGCTGATCGCCGACCCGGCGCTGCTGATCGCCGACGAGCCGACCTCGGCGCTGGACGTGACGGTGCGCCGGCAGGTGCTGGCGATCCTCGACGACCTGGTGAGCCGGCGCGGCATGGGGCTGATCCTCATCAGCCACGACCTCAACCTCGTCGCCTCCTTCTGCGACCGCGTGCTGATCCTCTATGCCGGCCGCGTCGTGGAGGAAATCCGCGCGCGCGACCTGCAGCACTGCCGCCATCCCTACAGCCGCGGCCTGCTCGCCTCCCTGCCGCGGCTCGAGAGGCCGTCAGCGAGCCTGCCGACACTGCAGCGCGACCCGGACTGGCTGAACGGGCCGGTCTACCGCTTCGGCGAGGAGGTGCCGGCGTGATCGCGGTCGAGGAACTGGGCGTACGCTTCGGCCAGGACCGGGACGCGGTGCAGGCCGTCGAGGGCGTCTCCTTCCGGGTGGCGGAGGGCGAGAGCTTCGGACTGGTGGGCGAGTCCGGTTGCGGCAAGTCCACCGTCCTGCGGGTGCTCTGCGGCCTGCAGCGGGAGTGGCGGGGCCGCGTCGAGATCGCCGGCGCGGCGCTGTCGCGGCGACCGCCGCGCGGCTTCTTCCGCGGCGTGCAGATGGTTTTCCAGGACCCCTACGGTTCGCTGCACCCGCGCTTCACGGTGGACGCCACGCTCGCCGAGCCGCTGGCGATCCACGGCCTCGGCGACCGACGCCGCCGGGTCGAGCGGGTGCTGGAGGCGGTCGGCCTCGATCCCGCCTTCCGCTATCGCTTTCCGCACCAGCTCTCGGGCGGCCAGCGCCAAAGGGTCGCCGTCGCCCGGGCGCTGATCCTGGAGCCGCGGGTGCTGCTGCTGGACGAGCCCACCTCGGCGCTCGACGTCTCGGTCCAGGCCGAGATCCTGAACCTGCTCTCGACCCTGCGGTCCGAACGCGGCCTCACCTTCCTGCTGGTCAGCCACGACCTCGCCGTGGTCTCCCACCTCTGCAGCCGCCTCGCCGTCATGCGCGCCGGCCGCCTGGTCGAGCAGCTGCCGGTCGAGACCCTGCGCAGCGGCGCCGCCGCCGAGCCCTACAGCCGCGAGCTGATCGAGGCCAGCCGGGGGTGAGGGGGTTTCCGCTTGTTACGCGCTGGCGGGCCGCTCGCTCGGCCGGGCCTCGTTGTAGCCCAGCGCGCGCAGGGCCGTGGCGGCGATCTCCTCCGCGGTGAGGCCGGCCCAGGCGAGCTGTTCGGCCGGCTTGCCGTGGTCGAGGAAGCGGTCCGGCAGGGTGACGCTGCGCAGCTTCAGCCGGCCGCGGTCGAGCAGCCCCTCGTCGGCGAGTTGCCGAGTCACCTGGGCGGCGAAGCCGCCGACGGCCCCCTCCTCCAGAGTGATCAGCACCTCGTGTTCCGAGGCCAGGCGCCGCAGCAGCTCGGCGTCCAGCGGCTTGGCGAAGCGGGCATCGGCCACGGTGGTGGAGAGTCCCTTGGCGACCAGCAGCTCGGCCGCCGCCAGCGCCTCGCCGAGGCGCGCGCCGTAGGAGAGGATCGCAACCTTGGTGCCCTCGCGCAGCACGCGCCCCTTGCCGATCTCCAGCGGCGTGCCGCGGTCGGGCAGCGGCACGCCCCGCCCCTCGCCGCGTGGATAGCGCAGGGCGGAGGGTCCCTCGTCCCAGGCCGCCTGGGTCGCCACCATGTGCATCAGCTCGGCCTCGTCGGCCGCGGCCATCAGCACGAAGCCCGGCAGGCAGGCGAGGTAGGTGATGTCGTAGGAGCCCTGGTGCGTCACCCCGTCGGCGCCCACCAGCCCGGCGCGGTCGATGGCGAAGCGCACCGGCAGCTTCTGGATGGCGACGTCGTGCACCACCTGGTCGTAGGCGCGCTGCAGGAAGGTGGAGTAGATCGCGGCGAAGGGCTTGAAGCCCTCGCAGGCGAGGCCGGCGCAGAAGGTGACGCCGTGCTGCTCGGCGATGCCGACGTCGAAGCAGCGCTGTGGGAAGCGTGCCGCGAATCTGTCGAGGCCGGTGCCCGACGGCATGGCGGCGGTCACGGCCACCACCTTCTCGTCCCGCTCCGCCTCGGCGATCAGGGCCTTGGCGAAGACGCCGGTGTAGGAGGGCGCCTTGGGCGCCGTCTTGGCCTGCTTGCCGGTGACCACGTCGAACTTCACCACGCCGTGGTACTTGTCGGCGGACTCCTCGGCCGGGGCGTAGCCCTTGCCCTTCTCCGTCACCACGTGCAGCAGCACCGGGCCGTCGCGCTCCAGGTCCCGCACGTTCTTGAGCACCGGCACCAGCTGCGAGAGGTCGTGCCCGTCGACCGGGCCGACGTAGAAGAAGCCCAGCTCCTCGAAGAGCGTGCCGCCGGTGATCAGGCCGCGGGCGTATTCGTCGAAGCGCTCGGCGGCGTTCTTCAGCGGCGTCGGGAAGCGCCGTGAGAGCTGCTTGCCCAGCGAGCGCACGGAGTGGAAGGGCTTGGAGGAGATCAGGCGCGAGAGATGGCCGCTGAGCGCGCCGACCGGCGGCGCGATGGACATGTCGTTGTCGTTCAGCACGACGATCAGCTTGGAGCGGCTGGCGCCGGCGTTGTTCATGGCCTCGTAGGCCATGCCGGCCGACATGGCGCCGTCGCCGATCACCGAGACCACGCGCCAGTCCTCGCCCGCCAGGTCGCGCGCCACGGCATAGCCCAGCCCGGCCGAGATCGAGGTGGAGGAGTGGGCGGCGCCGAAGGGGTCGTAGTCGCTCTCGGCGCGGCTGGTGAAGCCGGAGAGGCCGCCGGCCTGGCGCAGGCTGCGAATGCGCTCGCGCCGCCCGGTCAGGATCTTGTGCGGATAGCACTGGTGGCCGACGTCCCAGATCAGCTTGTCGCGCGGCGTGTCGAAGACGTAGTGCAGCGCCACCGTCAGCTCGACCACGCCCAGGCCCGCCCCCAGGTGCCCGCCGGTGGTCGAGACCGCGTCGATCAGCTCCGCGCGCAGCTCCTCGGCCAGACGCGGCAGTTCCTCCTCCTCCAGGCGGCGGAGGTCGCGCGGCCAGCGGACGGTGTCGAGTAGCGGCGTCTTGCTCATGGTCTTGCGGTCGGCGCCCTGCTTGCGGATGAGCGCAAGATGGCACTTCGGCCCCCTTGATGCAAAGGCGAGCGACGGGACGATCCGCCGCGAGGCCGTCAGCCTCCGGCCGCGTCCCAGGGATTCGGCAGCACCACGCTGCTCCCCTCGAAATCCCGGTGGTTGCGGGTCACGACCGTCATGCCGTGCGGGCGCTTCAGCACCTGGCCCCAGGCCTCCAGCAGCGGCGCGTCGAAACCCAGCGCCGCGAAGTCGAGCGGCAGCTCGCCGCGGTCGAGGATGCGCAGCACCAGGCTCTCGCCGTGGATCGTGGGGGTGGTGGAGACGCGGAAGTCGATGTCCTTGCCGCGCACCGTGAAGCGCAGCCGTCCGTCCTGGGCCAGGCGGCGCTCGGCGATGTCGAGCCCGGCCATCAGCTTGACGCGCGACACCACCGCCGCGCGCAGCCGCGGCGGCGGCCTCGTCCGCCCCTTCGCCCGCCCCTCGCCCATCCGGCCGCCGGCGGCCTCGACGATGCGGCTGATCTCCGAGCGGCCGTCGCCGTAGAGCCGCTCCAGCGCCGCTTCCAGCTCGGCCGGATAGGCGACGTGAAGCAGCAGCGGCCGGCCGGTGGCGAAGCGCAGGGCGGCCACTGCCGCTTCGTCCAGCGGGTCGGCCAGGGCCACGGCCAGCCCCTCGGGCGCCTCGGCCAGGGGCAGCAGCCGCGCCTCGCGCAGGAAGCGCGGGCTCAGCCGCGCCTCCATCAGCGGCGCCTCGGGAAAGTCCGCCTCGCGCGCCAGCGGCAGCCCCAGCACCGCGGCCA
>SR_TP_S13solDRAFT_1000160_pt1 | contig 33432 bp, 30 predicted proteins | sample SodReaTP_S13sol_FD_11159 | JGI IMG/M metagenome (IMG submission 11159)
GGCTGGTCGAGCCGGTCACCACCGGATATCGATTGCCGAGCGAGGCCGAGTGGGCATGGGTGGCCCGGTTTGCCGGCGATCGTGATTTGCGCTATCCGTGGGGCGAGGGCTTTCCGCCGCCGGATGGCGCGGGCAACTATGCCGACCGTTCGGCCGCCGGCTTGCTCCAGGTTGTCCTGGAGACCTATGATGACGGCTACCCGGCCACCGGACAGGTCGGCTCGTTTCAGCCCAATGCACTGGGATTTCACGACCTGGGCGGCAATGTCTCGGAGTGGACCGGCGATGCCTATCGCATCGCGCTGAACGAGGCGCCGGGCCTGGAAGTCGACCCGATCGATACCTCGGTGGTTGCCGAGCGGGTGATTCGCGGTTCGAGCTGGCGCCATGCCGGGCTGACCGAACTGCGGCTGGCCTGGCGGGACCGGGCCTCGGAGGGCCGGGATGATCTGGGATTCCGGCTTGTCAGATATGCGGAGTAGACATTATGCGTAACAAGCGAAATCTGTGGGTATTCCTGTTCGGTCTGGGGGCCGCGGCCGCGGTTGCCTGGATGGGCGCCGACACCGATCCGGTCCAGGCGCAATCCGGCGCGGATCGCATCATTGCCGAGCGCGCGGTGGATTACCCGATCGACATATGAACATGAATGCGAGCGCAAGGCACTGGAGGTATTGTTGATGGCACGTCGAATGACGACCGGTCTGGGGCGGGAACTGGTGTTTCAGATTGGCGCGCTGCTGGGCGCGATCATTGTTGTGCATGCCATCTATACCGGCCTGATCCGGCCGCGTGCAGCCGAAGTGCTGGAGCAGCAGCGCATCCAGTTGATCGAGCAGCCCGAAGCGACCGTGGAGCGATCATTGTGGGTGATCCTCAAGGACCCGGAGCAGGAAATCTGTTTAATCCTGCTGATCTGGGGCATGGCGATGATTATCGACAAGGCGCGCGTGGTGGTGCGAGAGCGCGGTCAACTGGGCCGTGATCTGATTCCGGTCGCACCGGGTGAGAGCATTCTGCCCGAGGATGCGCGCGACCATGCGCGCGCGATCGAAACACTGGAGCCGGCCGAGCGTAACGGACTGTACGCCCGGGTACTGCATTCGGCGCTGCACCGGTTCCGCGCCACGCGCAATTTGCAGGATGTTTCCGAAGCGATCGATTCGATCTGCCGGGCCGAGCACGAGCGAATGGATTCGGAACTGGCCATGGTGCGTTACATGGCCTGGGCGATTCCTTCGATCGGCTTCATCGGCACCGTGCGCGGCATCGGTGCAGCCCTGTCCATGGCCCATCAGGCGGTGGAGGGCGACATTACCGGGGTGACCGCCGCACTGGGCACTGCGTTCAATTCGACCCTGATTGCGCTGCTGCTGTCGATCGTGCTGATGTTTGCGCTGTACCAGGTGCAGCAGTTCCAGGAGCGCCTGGTGCTGGATACCCAGGCCGCGGCCGACCGCAACCTGTTGCAGTCGTTGAACACCGGTTGAGTGTGACCATGCTGGTGCTCGAAATCAATGACATGATGCTCAGCCTGTCCGATCGGGAGCGGGTCAAACTGCTCTCGCCCGGCCAGATGCTGTTCGACGGCAATGGCGGGGCTACCATGCACGTGGGTGACCAGGCCATGGCCCGGCGGCGTCTGAATCCGCGCGCTGTTCACGATCGGTATTGGGGCTGGCTGGACCGCTCGCCGCTGCCCAGGCCGGCCGGCCCGGCGCGCAGTCACGCCGATCTGGCCTGCCTGCATCTGCGTCACCTGGTGCAGCAGGCCGGTGAGCGCGCGGACTGGCTGCTGGCAGTGCCGGGCTACTACGACGATGATCAGCTTGCGCTGCTGCTGGGCATCGCCCGTGCGGCCGATTCATCGGTGTCCGGGCTGCTCAGCGCACCGGTGTTGGCCGCTTTGGCGGCCGGCGTCAAGAGTGATTGCCTGGTGCTGGATGGCGGCTGGCACCGGTTCACGCTCGACCGGGTCGGTTTCGATCAAGGCGCGCATTATCTGGTTGACGGAACCTCGTCGATCGTGGGCAGAGGCTGGTCAGGGCTGCTGGATCGCTGGGCGCAACTGGCCGCCGGCGCGTTTGTCGCCCAGACCCGGCTGGATCCCAGTCATGACGCGCTGGTCGAGCAGCAGCTCTATGACCGCTTGCCGGAATGGCTGCGGCAGCTCGAGCGCGACCCGGGCGTCGTCGCGGAACTGGAAAGCGGGTCCAACCGCTACCGCGCGGAACTGATCGCTGATCAGTTCGTCAAGGAAGCATCCGCCGTTTACGCGGAAGTATCCCGGGGAATCGAACAGTCGGGCGCGAATTCAATAGTCTTGCGGCATCGGCTGCGTGGTCTTCCCGGGCTGGAATCGGCCTTGAGCCAGAGCATCGGTGGCGACTTGTTCTGGCTGGACGAGCATGCGCCTGCGGCAGCCGCGCTGGAGCATGCCGACCTCCTGTCTCCCGACGAGCAAGCCGCGCTGGAGCATGCCGACCTCCTGTCTCCCGACGAGCAAGCCGCGGTGCTGTATGTGACGCGGCTTCCGCTGGACGATGCAGGCCACGCACCACGAGATGCCGCGCCGCAGTCTGAAACGATCGACCGCGAATGCATACCCAGCCACGTGCTGATCGGCGCCCAGGCGGTGCAGATTGGCGCGGAGCCGATCGGCTTGCCGGACGGAGGATCGGATTGTCGCTTGCAGCGCGATGACGACGGCAGTGTGCGGCTACTGTCCGGTGATTCAGCGGATCTCCGGGTCAATGGAGCTGCCGCCGTGGAAGGGCAAGTGCTGGCAGCGGGCGACCGGGTGCGCATCGGTGAGCAGGAGTTTGTTCTGCTCAAGGTCAACGGCGATGGATCGGCGTAACAGGCCGGGCCTGACCTTCAGCCTGTCCTTTCTCGACGTGATGTCGGTCGGGCTGGGTTCGGTCATTCTGATTTTCCTGATCATCAATCATGCCACCGAGGTGCGCTCGCGCGAAGCGACCGCTGCGCTTGTGACCGAGGTCGAGCAGCTTCAGGGTGAATTCGATGCGCGTGAGGCCACGGCCGAGGCGCTTGCTTCGGCGATAGAGGCAGCCGAAGAACGTTTGCAGGGTGCGCGCACCCGGTTGGCCGAGCTGCAGCGGCTGGCAGAACGCGCGGACGCCTCGGCAGGCGATCCGGACGATGTGCGGGCCCGGGTTGAACAATTGCAGGAGCAGGTGCGTGCGCTGGAAGCCCGGCTGGCGGACATGAGACGCGAAGCCGAAAAGCAGCGAGCCGATTCGGTCTTCACGATTGCAGGACAAGGGCGCAGGCAATACCTGAGCGGGCTGGAAGTCGACGGTCAGCGCATCCTGCTGCTGGTGGATATTTCGGCCAGTATGCTGGCCGAGCAGATTGTCGACGTGATCCGGCTTCGTAACATGAATGATGCAGCGATCCGTGCGGCCACCAAGTGGAACCAGGCGCGGGAGGCCGCTGCCTGGCTTGCCGCCCAGATCCCCACCGAATCGCGATTCCAGTTGTATGTGTTCAACGATCAGGCGCGCTCGGTGCTGGCCGATGCCAATGGTCGATGGCTGGAGGTCGGGGACGGCGGCCCGATCCGCCAGGCGCTGGCCGAGCTCGGGGACATCAGTCCCAGCGGCGCGACCAGCCTGCACAACGCATTTTCCGCCGCGCTGGCACTGAATCCGCGGCCGGACAACATCATCCTGATTACCGACCACACGCCGACGGTGGGGAGCGCCGGCGGTGGTCGCGGCCGGGTCACCGCCAGGCACCGTCAGCGCCTGTTCGGGGAGGCTGTAGGTCAGCTTCCGTCCGGCATTCCGGTCAATGTCATCCTGCTGCCGATGGAGGGAGACCCGATGGCGGCCAGCCTGTTCTGGCAGCTCGCGCGCATCACCGGCGGCGTCCTGATCACGCCGAGTGCGGACTGGCCGTGAGGTCGGGATGGCAGAGTGATGGTGGCATCGCAAAAGCATGGGCCTGTCAGCAGCCGATTGCCTTGGCTGATTCTTTCGAAAATGGTAAATAGTGAAAACACCAGCTTTGATGCACCGTCGCTGCACGATCGGATTCAATGGATTCGGCACGACTGAGTGATCCGGGAGATTAAATGGCCATAGTCAGCAGACGCGAACGCGGCGCGGAAGGAAACAACCTTTCTTTCCTGGACGTGATCAGCGCGGGATTCGGCGCAATCGTTTTGCTGCTGGTCATCACCAGGACAGCCGAACCGATATTGATCCTGGAGCAGGGCCAGAAGCTGGATGAACAGCGCGAAGCCCTGCTTGAATCTCTGCCTGAAGTGGATGCGCGGATCGACCGCCTGCGCGCCATGCTCGGCGATCGCGATTCGGAGTTGCAGGCAACGCTTGAGCGTATCCAGAGCGTGCAGCCGCGTGCGGCCGAAGCCCAGCACCAGGTCCGGGAGGCGCGGGTCGAGGAGCAGGTCGCCGAAACCATCAGCGACCGCCTGTTCGCCGCCCGTCAGCAATTGACCGAGGAAATGCGCCGCCTGCAGCAGCAGGCAAGCCAGCCGCCCACCCCCTCGGTGGCGGGGATTCCGGTCGACAGTGAATACGTGATTTTCATCATCGATACTTCCGGCAGCATGCTGCGAAGCTGGGGGCAGGTGATGCGCAAGTTCGAGGAAACGCTGGACATGTATCCCGAGCTGCGCGGGATGCAGGTCATGAACGACATGGGGCAACTGATGTTCGAGCAATACCAGGGCCAGTGGATGCCGGATACGCCGTCGCGGCGCCGGGTCACCATCTCCAGGCTGGCCCGCTGGCATCCGTTTTCGAACAGCTCGCCGGTGGAAGGCATCCGATCGGCGATCCGCAATTTCCAGGATCCGGACAAGAAGATATCGTTGTTCGTGTTCGGCGATGAATTCACCGGCATTTCCATCCAGGCGGTGCTCGATGAGGTCGAGCGGCTGAATCCGCGCAATGAAGACGGCCGCCGGCCGGTCCGGATCCATGCGGTCGGATTTCCGACCCAGTTGCGCGACTCCGGCGCAATCAGCCCGTCGGGCATGCAGTTTGCCCTGCTGATGCGCGAGCTGACCCGGCAACATGACGGCAGTTTTGTTGCACTGCAGCGGTGATTTCAGAAAAAGGGTAGCCAGCCCGGAAACAGAAAAAGCCAGAACTTTCGTTCTGAAAATGAGTCCCAGAGTCAGAACTGACGCAAAACCAGCAAGGAGAAGAACATGGTCAAGGCAGTCGTGTGGGGTCTTTCTTTACTGTTGGCATTAGCCGCAGATGTTCATGGCGAGGAGCGTGAGTTCACCGGCTCTTCAATCTTCAACTTCAGCAATTACGCCGACAACACGCCGGGCGCCGAGTTTCTGGAGCGCGGCACCCGGTTTTACGAACAGGGCGATTACCGCGCAGCGGTCGGCAATTTCCGGCTGGCTGCACGCTGGGCCGACAAGATGGCCCAGTTCAATCTCGGCATGCTTTACGTCAACGGGCAGGGCGTGGAGCGTGACCCGCTGCGCGGCTGGGCCTGGATGGAGCTTTCCGCCGAACGGGGCTATCCTGTCCATCAACAGGTCGCCGACAGCATCTTCAACCAGTTCACCGACGAACATCGCGAGTTGGCACGCCAGATTCTTGAAGAAGAGCTCAAGCCCGAATTCGGTGACGAGGTGGCCGTCGCGCGGGCCCAGCGCGAAATGGAGCGGCAGCGGCGCAGAGTCGGCGCCCGCGGATCGCGTGTCGGGGCCAACCGCGTTCTGTATGTCGAGACCCGCGACGGGCTGCTGGAGTCTGGCGAACAGTATTACCACCCGGACCGTTGGGACTTCGAGAAGATCATCGCTTTCGAGACCCGGCTGGCTCATACCCTGGGCACCGGGACAGTCACGCTGGGCGAGCTGGAATTGATCGACGACGAGGATGAAGCCCGACGCGATCAGGATCGCAACAACGGAGACGGCTGATTTTCAGCCGTCTCCGGGCTCGATTGCGGGCTTGATTGTGAGCTTGATTGTGGGCTCAATGGGCCAGCCGGCTTTCGACCCGGATTTCGTTTTCCAGGGTGCGATGAACCGGGCAGCGGTCGGCGATTTCCAGCATGCGCCGGCGTTCGTCTTCCGATAGCTCGCCTTCGATTTCAATGACGCGGGTCAGCCGGTCGACCTTGCCCGAGGATTTTTCGCAGTCTTCGCAATCGCTGGCATGAATGCGGTCGTGGCTGACCTCGCAGCTCACCCGTTCCACTTCCAGCCCCTTGTGCCGGGCGTACATGTTCAGCGTCATCACCGTGCAGCTGCCCAGGGCGGCTGCCAGGTACTGGTACGGATCCGGTCCCATGTCGTCGCCGCCGTGATCGGCCGGTTCGTCGGCCAGCAGCTCGTGGCGCCCGGCCTGGACCCGACTCAGGAACTTGTCGCGGGTGCGCCCGCTGACCCGAACACCCTCGATTTCATCGCCTTCGCGCAGTTCCAGGAATCGGCGTGCCCATGCGGCGATGACCGCGCCGGCATAGTCCGAATCCCGTTCGCTGGACAACAGGTGGTCGGCATCGTCGAGACTGACGAAACTCTTGGGGTGGAGTGCCGCGGCGAAGAGCTTCTGGGCGTTTTCGATCGAGACGGTCTTGTCGGTGGGCGAATGCATGACCAGCAGCGCTCGCCTGAGTTTGCGCAGCCGGTCCTCGAAATCGTGTTGGCGAGCGTCCTCGACGAAATCCTTGCGGATGCGGAACGGGCGCCCGGCCAGTTGCACTTCGGCCGAACCCTCGCTTTCGATGGTTTCCAGGTCAGCGCCGAACTGATCAAGCACATGCGCCGCGCTGGCCGGCGCGGCCAATGTGGCCACGGCACGCACGCTTTCCAGACGCTCGGCCACGGCCAGTACCGCGGCGCCGCCCAGCGAATGCCCGACCAGCAATTGCGGGGCCTGCAGATGGTCTGTCATCCACCCGGCGGCATCTTCCAGGTCATCCAGGTTGGATGAAAATGTCGTATCGGCAAAATCGCCCTCGCTTTCCCCCAGGCCGGTGAAATCGAAGCGCAGCACCGCGAAACCGGCCCGGGCCAGTGCGCGGGTGATGTTGCGCGCGGCCTTGATGTTGCGGGTACAGGTGAAACAGTGTGCGAACAGTGCGGTCGCCTGCCAGGCACCGCCCGGCGGCAACTCCAGGTTGCCGGTCAGTTCAATTCCATCGCGGTTGGAGAAGCGGATCTTTGTCATACTCGGGGGACCTTGCCGTTGCGCCGGGCCGATCAGTCTAGCAATAATTTGCCTATCGACACACTGGAGGACATCGGCGGGTTCGAGCGTGCCGAGGCCGGGCAACCGGTCGATTCGGGCGGCCGCTATTACTACATCTACACCTACGACTGGCGTCTGGACAATGTTGAGACAGTGCGGGGCCTGAGCCGGATGATCGAGCGGATCCGGCTCGACCATGGCCGGCCCGATCCCAAGGTCGACATCATCGCCCACTCGATGGGCGGCATGATCGCGCGGTATTACCTGCGATACGGCGAAGTCGATGCCACCATCGACAACAGCTTCCCGGTCAACTATCACGGCGAGGATCGCGTCCGGCGCATTCTGTTGCTGGGGACTCCGAACATGGGTTCGGTGGAATCGATGAAGTCGTTCATCGTCGGGCGCCGGGTCGGGTTGAGGCGCATTCCGCCGGAGGTCATGGTGACTTTTCCGAGCTTCTATCAACTCTTCCCGCATCCGCTGACCGACTGGCTGGTGGACATCGATGGTCGGCCGATCGATGTCGATCCGTTTGATCTGAGCACCTGGAGGCGTTTTCAATGGTCGATCTTCGATCCGGACTTGAGGAAGAAGATCATAGTGAGCGCGCCGTGAATCCCGCAGCAGGCATGCCACCCGGGCATGGCAATTGATATGATCCCGGCTGGTCGCCGTTTTCACCGCCCATGCGAAAGGTCCTTGCAACCTGCCTGATCCTGCTGTTCGCTTCCCCCGTGGCCGCACAGCAGGCCTGGCTGATGACCTACGGCACCGCCGAGCGGGTCGAGGAGCAGTTCGGGCACAACGCGATCTGGATCCGTGATCCGGCGCGCGGCATCGATGCCATCTACAACTTCGGTTTTTTCGACTTCGACAAGCCCGGGTTCTACCGCGAGTTTCTGTTCGGCGAAATGGTCTATTACGCGTTGGCGCGTGCGCCCGAAGAGGAGCTGGCCTATTACCAGTGGCGGGACCGCGAAGTTCGCGCCCAGCTACTGAACCTTTCGGATGAACAGGTACGCCGTCTGACCGGCTGGCTGGAGGCGCGCGTCCAGCCCGAGACTCGCGATTTTCACTACGATTATTACTTCAATAATTGCTCCAACCGGGTACGCGACGGGCTGGATTTTGCGCTGGACGGAGCACTTTCGGAATATGCCCGCGGCGGACCGGCGAGGCTGAACTTCCGCCAGCACACCCGGCGCATGCTGCAGGACGACCCGCTGCTGTATCTCGGCACCCAGGCCGGCCTGGGCCGTCCGGCCGATCTTTCGCGCAGCCTGTGGGAGGAGATGTTCCTGCCCGATGTGGTTGCAAAAACCGTGGCCGAGATGAGCATCACCCTGGATGACGGCCGCGTGGTGCCGTTGATGCTCGACGACATCGTGTTGTACGAATCCGCGCGCGCACCCGACCCGATCACACCCGCGTTCCCGTTCTGGCTGATGCTGTCGCTTGCCGTGGCCACCGGCCTGCTGATCGCGGCCCCGGCCCGGTGGGCTCGGCGGCGGTTTCTGGCCTTGCTGGGTGCCCGGATCTGGATCCTGGCGTGCACCGGCGGCGGACTGCTGCTGGCCTTCCTGTGGCTGGCCACCGACCACCAGGCCGCCTGGCGCAACGAAAACCTGCTGCTGTTCAACCCGCTGCTGATCTTCCTGCTGCGCTTCCGGGGCGGTCGCATCGAGCGCCTGGCCGCTGGTGTCATCGCCGCCGGGCTGCTGCTGGCACTGGCGCTGAAGCTGCTGCCCGGGGCGCAATGGAACTACGACCTGCTGCTATGGCTGGTTCCGGCGCAGATCGTGCTTTTGTGGATATGGATCCAGCAGGCCGGCGCTACATTCCGGGCGGCTTGAGAATCAGTCTCTTCAGCAGCGGCGACAATGCAAACAGGATCAGGCCGCCGATCACGGTAGCGCCGAATACCGTGGTGAACAGCATCGGGAAATCAGCCAGGCTTTCATCGTCGAAGCGGCCGGCGATGAGGCCGGCAAAGATATTGCCCAGCGCGATCGAAATGAACCACAGCCCCATCATCTGGCCGAGAAAGCGTCGCGGACTGAGTTTGGTCACTGCGCTCAGTCCGACCGGGCTCAGGCACAGCTCGCCCATGGTATGGAACAGATAGGTCATGATCAGCCAGGTCGGCAGTACCAGATCGCCACGCGCGGCATAGATGGAGGCCAGAGCCATCACGCCGAAGCCCACACCCAACAGAACCAGACCCAGCGCGAATTTCACCGGAATGGAGGGGTCCAGATTTCGACGTCCCAGGTTGACCCAGAAGGCGGCGAAAACCGGGGCAAGCAGAATGATGAAGATGGGATTGATGGACTGCAGCCAGGAGGCCGGCATGGTCCAGCCGAACATTTCGCGATCCGTATAGCGTTCGGCAAAAAGGTTCAGCGACGAACCGGCCTGTTCGAAGCCCGACCAGAACAGGCCCGAGAACAGGAACAGCACGGCCAGCGCCAGCACCTGTTTTTTCTGCACGGCCTCCAGACCGCCGAAGAACAGGATGCGGATGAAATACAGCACGGCGATGGCGAATATCATGGCCATGGCCGTGCCGGCGATTGCGACCGGGTTGATGCGGAATACGCCGCCCATCATCAAGATCATCAATACTGCCAGTGCGCCCACGACAGCCCAGACACTCTTCCATGCCAGTGCCTGGCGTTGCTCATGACCGGGCAGGGTGGCATCCACGCTCGGGTGCAGTCCGGCCTCGCCCAAGCGGTCCTGTGAGAGCCGGTACTGAATCAGGCCGAACACCATACCGACCCCGGCTGCGGCGAAGCCGTAATGCCAGTTGATGCTTTCCCCCAGATAGCCGCAGATCAGCGGGCCGATGAAGGCGCCGACATTGATTCCCATGTAGAAAATCGAAAACCCCGCGTCACGCCGCGAACCGCCTTCCGGATACAGCTCGCCGACGATGGTCGAGACATTGGGCTTGAGCAGTCCCGTGCCGACAACGATCAGGATCAGCCCCAGAAAGAACATGCGATCGTCGGGAACGGCCAGGCTGAAGTGGCCGGCGGCGATGATCATGCCGCCATACCAGACCGCTCTTTGCTGGCCGATCAGCCGGTCGGCGATCCAGCCGCCCGGCAGGGCCAGCAGATACACTCCGGCGGTGTAAAGCCCGTAGATCGCGGTTGCGGTCGCATCGGGCAGGCCCATGCCGCCGGCATCCAGCGCCGCGACCATGAACAGCACCAGGATGGCGCGCATGCCGTAATAGGAAAAGCGCTCCCAGAGTTCCAGGAAAAACAGCGTGTACAGGCCCTTGGGATGGCCGAAGAAGCTGCCGCCGGGTGGCGTGCCGGGCTGAGACGGTTGGTTCATTGCTGATTTCCGTTTTTTGTTGTGGGGGAGATGCTACCAGACCGTGACGGTCACGCGCCGGTCATGCGGCCGGCTGCGATGCTCCCAGACGAAAACCCCCTGCCAGGTTCCCAGCGCGGGCCGGTTCTCGGCCACCGGGAGGGTCAGGGCGGTTTCCGTCAGCAGCGCGCGTACGTGGGCCGACATGTCGTCCGGGCCTTCGGCGGTATGGCGAAAGCGCGGATCGCCGTCCGGGGCCAGCCCCGAGATCCAGGTCTCCAGATCGAGCAGCACATCCGGGTCGGCGTTCTCGGTGATCAGAAGGGCAGCCGAGGTGTGCTGGATGAACAGGTGACACAGGCCGGTGCGGACCCCGGAACGCTGCACCACGGCCGCGACTTCGCGGGTAATTTCGTTGAATCCGCGTCCGGCGGTGCGGATGTTCAGGGTTTCGCGGTGCATCAGCCCGGGGTGTTGCAGGCCGCCGGATTCCTGAGCGCGGCCAGAACCTTTTCGATCACTTCGGCCAGGTCGGGCACCCAGCGCAATACCACGACCAGGTCGTTGCATTCGTCGATATAGATGTAGTTGCCGCCGAATCCGGCCGCCCAGTACACATCTTCCGGGGCTGCCGGGATACGCTCGCGATCGGTGTTGAGCCACCACATCAGGCCGTAATCGGCGCGCACCGGGGTCGGCTCGCGGATCATGTCGAACCAGTCATCGGGCAACAGCCGTTCGCCGTTCCAGACGCCCCGGTGGAGCATCAGCAGCCCGAATCGGGCGTGATCGCGGGCCGAGATGAACATGCCGCCGCCGAAATGGCCGCCGCCGGAGACCGACTGCATGCGCTGGCCGTCAAGATCCACCCAGGAATTCTCATAGCCGTGCCAGCGCCAGGTGTTCGAGGCGCCGATGGGGTCCATGATCTCGCGCCTGAGCACGACCGGCAGCGGTTCGCGCAATACCTGCAACAGGCTGTAAGCGGCCAGGTTGACGCGCACGTCGTTGTACTTGTAACGGCTGCCCGGTGCATGCAGTTCGCGGTTCGGCCACTGCTCGGGATCGTCGCCCTCCGGCCGGTCGGCCCAGTCGTGTATGTCCCACAGCGTGCCGGACCAGTCCGAGGTCTGGTTGAGCAGGTGGCGCCAGGTAATCGGCGCGTTGTGCCCGGAGTCGAACTTGCCGTCGCGGACATAGTCTCCGACGCGCTCGTCCAGCGACTGAATCCGGCCGTCGCGCCAGGCAATCGCCCACATCGTGGCCAGGTAGCTCTTGACCGTACTGAAGGTCATGTCGACCCGGTGCACGTCGCCCCATTCGGTCACGATGCGCCCGCCGCGCAGAATCATGCCGGCATCGCCCTCGCGCGGAGCGGTGGGCCCCAGAATCCGAAAGTCCGGCTCGCGCGCACTCCAGGAGTCCGTGATGACCTGGTACAGGTCGCTGGGCTCGGTGACCGCATGTTCGCGCGCGAATTCGACTGCGGCCTGTAGTCGCCCGGCATCGAATCCGGCCTGGTCAGCTGCAATCGATTCCCAGTCATGACGGTCGGGGAAATAGGGCTGGGCCAATGCCAGCGGACTGAACAGCAGTAAAATCAGGAATTTGTTCATGCGTTGGTCTTGCCTCCATTCAGTCCGGATTGATCATGGGCCGGCCGTGGTCGCACTGCGCTGTGGCTCGTCCGCGGATTCAGATCCGGGTTTGGGCCAGGGTTCGTATACTGCACGGCTTTACAGGTCGAGGAATTCATTGTGGTCCTGATCCGACATTTTGCCCGACTGCCGGCCGGTCTGGTGCTGCTGTGGCTGTTCCTGATCTGGTACCTGGTCATGGTGATCCTGTATTTCGAGACATCACCCAGACTGTGGCTGAACGCGCTGGCCATGTCGGCCATCGTCGGCAGTGCACTGATGCTCAGCGTGCACCATTCCGGCAGCACGGCGCGCGAGTTCTGGCGCGTGTTCCGGCTTTACGCCATACCGTTCTGTGTATCCAGTTTCTCGGCGCTGGTGCGCGGCAGCGGTTTCTACGCGATCTTCGCGCCGTCGCTCAAGGAAAACCTGATCGCCCTGGCCGGTTGCCTGATCTTCCTCGGCTGGATCGCCTTTGCCCGTATGTGTGACCGGAAAATGGAGAAAACCGGATAAACGTACTGATCCTGTTCCTGCTCATGGCCGGCAGCGACGAAGATCGTGCGACGGTAGATTATTGGGGCAAGGGCGCCCAGCCGTAAAAAGCGAGCCACAGATTTCGCAGATTTACACAGATTATTGATTTGGTAGTGATGGCGTTGAAAAATCAATCTGTGAAAATCTGTGTAATCTGTGGCTCGCTTTTGAGTCTGTCTGCAGTCACGTCGTCCCCTCATTCGCCGAATCATCTGCATACGGATAATCCGTCGCTTCGAGTTGTTCGTGATAATCCTCGATGCGATCGGCGGCGATGTCGCTGCGGTGGAAACGGGCGATGTGGTAGATGGCATCGCCCTCATTGACCAGCGGCAGGTGAAGCTGGCCGATGACGATACCCGAGAATGGCGCGAGCACGGGGGCTTCGTTTTCGCCATAAGGGTCGGAGACGATGCCCAGCAGGGTGTCGTTACGCATCACGCGCTCGCCGTAGTTCACGAAGGACCGGAAGATGCCGCTTTGCGGTGCGCGCACCCAGCTGGATGAGCGCGCAATGATCGGCTCGGGCGGAGTTTTCCTGGTACGCGAGGCCGGCAGCATTTCCAGCTTTCGCATGACCCGTACGATGCCGTTGACGCCGCCGCGGATCGAGAGCTCGTCCAGTCGCAGCGCCTCGCCGGCCTCGTAGACCAGCACCGGCACCTTGCCGGTGGCGGCGGCGCGAATGGTGCCCGGTCGGATGGCGGCGTTCAGGATCACCGGGGTGCCGAAGGCCAGCGCCAGTTCGCGGGTCTGTTCGTCGTCCAGGTTGGCGCGAATCTGGGGCAGGTTGCCGCGATGGATGGCGCCGGTGTGCAGATCGATGCCGTGGGTGGCCTGGGAGACGATCTCGGTCATGAACAGATGCGCGATGCGGCTGGCCAGGGAGCCGGATTCCGAGCCCGGAAAGCTGCGATTGAGATCGCGCCGGTCCGGCAGGTACCGGTTCTTGTCGATGAAGCCGTGCAGGTTGACGATGGGGACCGCGATCAGCGTGCCGCGGATGCGCTTGAGTGCCTTGACGCGCAGCAGGCGGCGGATGATTTCCACGCCGTTGAGCTCATCGCCATGAATCGCGGCGCAGACGAACAGCACCGGCCCATCCTTTCTGCCGCGAACGACCTGGACCGGCATCGTGGTCGGCGAATGCGTGTAAAGCCGGCCGACCTCCAGTTCGATGGTCTGGCGTGTCCCGGGCCGGACACTCACGCCGCCGATCGTGATGGGGCGATGAGGTTGCTGCTTGATGGCGGTCTCGGACATGCGGGCGCTTCGCTTGACGGTCCGCCAAGGATAGCGCGGGGGCAGGTCAAAAGCGCATCCGATCCGGGGTATATTTGATCGGGTTTGATTTTGCTGCGCATTTCTGTCATCTTGGCGCGGCCTTTACAGCAAGGAAATCTGAATGAAGAACTGGATGATGGCCGCGTTGCTGGCCATGTGGGGCGCTTCCGCGGCCTGGGCCGACGTCACGGCCTTCACTGGCGCCCGGGTGATTCCGGTCGACGGGGCCGAAATTTCCGACGGTGTGTTGATCGTCGAGGATGGCAGAATTCGCGCGGTTGGCGCACGCGATCGGGTGCGAATTCCACGCGGCGCCGAGATCGTCGAGCTCGATGCAGGGACGGTGATCATGCCCGGCATCGTCGATACCCACAGCCATGTCGGTGAGGTTTCCGGCGGCGACCGCTCCGGGCCGATTCAGCCCGAGACGCGGGCGCTGGATTCGATCAACGTGCGCTCGTCGGGGATCAAGCGGGCACTGGCCGGCGGCATTACCTCGGTCAACGTGATGCCCGGCTCCGGGCACCTGATCAGCGGGCAGACGATTTATCTCAAGCTGCGCGCCGGCAACAGCGTGATGGATCTGGCCTATCGATTCGAGGACGGTGCGCCGGCTGGCGGGCTGAAGATGGCCAACGGCACCAATTCGCTGCGTGACGCGCCGTTCCCGGGCACCCGTGCCAAGTCAGCCGCACTGGTGCGAGCGACGTATGTCAAGGCGCAGGAATACCAGGCCAAACTGGAGCGCGCAGATGAGGAAAAGGACCGCCCGGCACGTGATCTTGCCCTGGAAGCGCTGGGTGAGGTGCTGGCCGGCAAGCGCATGGTGCATTTCCACAGCCATCGCCACGACGACCTGCTGACCGCGATCCGGCTGCGCGACGAGTTCGGCTTCCGGATGGTGCTGCATCACACCAGCGAAGGCTGGCGGGTGGCCGACGAGATAGCTGCGGCCGATGTGCCGGTGTCGCTGATCCTGCTCGACAGCCCCGGCGGCAAGCTGGAAACGCTGCACCTGGAAGCCCAAAGCGCGCCGGCGCTGGAGCAGGCTGGTGCGAAGCTCGCCTTTCATACCGACGACTGGATTACCGATTCCAGGTATTTCCTGCGCATGGCCGCGTTTGGTATTCGCGCCGGCATGTCGCGCGAGGCGGCAATGGTTGCGCTGACCCAGGCCGGCGCCGACATGCTGGATCTGGGCGATCGGGTCGGTTCGCTGACACCGGGCAAGGATGCCGATTTCGTGATTCTTTCGGGCGATCCGTTCAGCGTGCGCACGCGCGTGCTGCAGACCTGGGTCGAAGGTGTCAAGCGTTTTGACCTGGCCGATCCGGACGACAGGCTGGTCGCCGAGGGCGGCTTCAATGCGCTGACCGACGACGATGGTGCGGGCCACTTGCATGGCATGGGTCCACACGCCAACCACTCAACGGGAGCCTGGCAATGAAACGGATTCTTGTCTTCGTCTTTATCGCCCTGGCCAGCGCCGCTGCCGCCGCCCAGGATCTTGCGGTACGTGCCGGGGTGTTGCATACCGGCACCGGTGAGACCATCGAAAACGGCGCGGTCGTAGTGCGCGACGGGAAGATCACCGCGGTGGGACCGGCCGATCGCGTGTCCATTCCGGATGGCTTCGAGGTCGTCGAGGCGGCCGTGGTCACACCTGGCCTGGTCGATGCGCGTTCGACGGTCGGCATGTCCGGCGCCATGAATCAACCGCATGATCAGGACCAGTTGGAACGCTCATCGGCGATCCAGCCCGAGCTGCGTGCCATCGATGCCTACAATCCGCGCGAGCGGCTGGTCGAATGGCTGCGTGAGCACGGCATCACGACCGTGCATACCGGCCACGGCCCCGGCGAGATCATTTCGGGCCAGACCCTGATCGCCAAGACCGTGGGCGACACCGTCGACCATGCGGTGATCGTGCCTGCATTCGCGCTGTCGGCCACGTTGGGCGATGGCGCGACCGGCCATTCCCGGCCCACGCCCGGCAACCGCAGCAAGGCCGTCGCGATGCTGCGCGAGCAGTTGATCAAGGCCCGTGAATACCGGCAAAAGCGCGAGCGTGCCGAGGATGACAAGCTGCCGGATCGCAACCTGTCGCTGGAGGCGCTGGTTGCCGTGCTCGAAGGCGAGATGCCGCTGATTGTCGAAGTCCACCGCCACAACGACATCATGACCACGCTCAGGCTGGCCGAGGAGTTCGGCTTCCGGCTGATCCTGGCCGGGGCCGCCGATGCCCATTTGCTGATCGACGAGATTCGCACCGCCGGCGTCGAGGTCATGCTGCACCCGACCATGATCCGCGCCCGCGGCAGTGCCTCGGAGACGGCCAATTTCTCGTTCACCACGGCGGCGAAACTGATCGAGGCCGGCATTCCGGTCGCAATGCAATCCGGTTACGAAGGCTATGTGCCGAAGACCCGAGTGGTGCTGTTCGAGGCCGGCCTGCTGCTGGGTTACGGAGTCAGCTTCGACCAGGCACTGGAAATGGTCACGATGGCCCCGGCAAGGATGCTGGGCATTGCCGACCGGGTAGGTTCGATCGAAGTCGGCAAGGACGGCGATCTGGCCCTGTTCGACGGCGACCCGTTCGAATACACCAGCAACGTCGTCGGCACCATCATCGACGGCAGACGCGTCAGCTCGGCCCGGCGATGAAGCGCAAGTCTATTTGGCCGCGGATGAGCGCGGATGAACACGGATAAGAGCTGAAAAGCCGTTAACTACTAAAGGACATGAAGAGGATAAGCAAACCAGATTACGCAGACGACTCAGCCACCTTTGGTCACGACCCGGTGATCGCGCGAGTAAACCGTGTAAAAACAGAAAGCAGGACACGAAGAGCACGAAGAAGGCACGAAGGTCACGAAGAAAACCCCTTTTCGGAATTGAAACTTCGTGTTCTTCGTGCCTCCCTTCGTGTTCTTCGTGTAAGGCTTTTCGCTTTTCAAATAATTGCTTTTCCAATCCGTGTTCATCCGCGTCCATCCGCGGCCAAAAAAAGTCATTCCGATTTCACCCGCAGGTCCAGCGGCCCGGGTGCTTCGAGTTCTTCCTTGATGGCGTGGCGCATGAGGTCGCGGAAGTCGGATACGGCCATGAAGAATTCGCGCATGATCAGGATCCAGATGCGCATGCCCCGGCGTGTCAGCACCAGCTGTTCGCCCTCGTCGCGCACCGCGCCCATCATTCTCAGGCCGAGGATTTCAGGGGCCAGGCTACGCATGAAGCCGGGGTGCCGGCATTCGGCGAGCTGCTTGTCCAGGCTCAGGCCGAACAGTTTCATCAGCATGTAGTAGCGGAGCTGGTCGCGGTGGGTCAATGGTTGGCGGCGACTGATGCCGAAGCGGCCGGATTCGATCTGACGGTTGTAGTTGTTCAGTGAGAAGGTGCTGGAATACAGGTTGCCGTCCAGGTAGCTCAACGAGCCGCTGCCCAGGCCGAGGTATTCCTCGTTTTCGATCACATATTCGTCGATCGTACTGGTATTGCGGCTGAAGCACCAGGCCGAGGAGGGCGTGAAGTCTTCCGGCAGTGCATCGTGAATCAGGTGGTAGTAAGCAGCTTCTCGATTGAAATCGACTTCACCCATGGTCATGCGCATCTTGCGCGTGGTGCTGGCCGCACTCATCAGGGGATAGAACGTTACCTGGTTGACCGCCGGAATGTCTGTAATCAGTTCGATGTCGCGCAGCAGGGATTGCTCATCCTGTTCGGGCAGATTGAAGATCATGTCGGCATTGAGCGTGTCGAAATAACCGCCGGCCCCGGACAGGTTTTCGAGAATCTGCTCGGCCGAGCCGTATTTTTCGTAACGCTCCATCTGCTTGAGCAGACGATTTTCCAGGCTCTGGATGCCGACCGACAGTCGGGTTACGCCGGCGTCGCGCATGCAGCCCATGATCTCCGGCGTCAGGTGATTGGGGTTGGTCTCGATCGAGATGCTGCCGATCCGATTCAGCGATCGAGCCAGTTCCAGCGTCTGCGCCAGTTCATCGGGCATGACCGTCGGCGTGCCGCCGCCGACGTAGATTTCGGAAAAGCGGTAGCCGGCATCGTGCGCCATCCGGATTTCCCGACGCAGGTTGTCGAAGTAGCGCAATGCCTTTTTTTCGTCGAAGCTGACCCGGTGAAACGAGCAAAACGGGCACAGCACTTCGCAGAACGGGACATGCAGGTAGAGCATGTAGCGCCGGCTGCGATCCGGTGGCGGCAGCGTCTCGCTGGGCTGCGGCGCCCGGAACTTTGTCAGCCGCCGGCTGTTATGGCGAAAGCCTGCGGTCAGCAGTCGGTCGAACAAGGGCATCGGGTTCGGGCTCCAGAGGCAGGAGATTCAAAAGCGAGACCCGAACACAATGGTGCCTTCGCCAATCAACGAAGGCACCATGACTACCCGGCTCATCCGATCTTGATGTCGACCAGCGGCTTGCCGTCCTTGTCGGCCACGTGCACGGCACAGGCCAGGCACGGGTCGAAGCTGTGGATGGTGCGCAGGATCTCGATCGGCTGATCCGGATCATGCAGCTCGTGGCCGACCAGCGCGGCTTCATACGGGCCGGGCTGGCCTTGAGGGTCACGCGGACTGGCGTTCCAGGTGGTCGGAACGACCGCCTGGTAGTTGGCGATCTTCCTGTCGCGAATCACGATCCAGTGGCCCAGTCCGCCACGCGGCGCTTCCATGTAACCGGCACCTCGTGCTTCCTTCGGCCAGGTTGACGGTTCCCACTTCTCGTTGTTGTGGGTGCGCGTATCGCCGGCATTGATGTTGGTCATCAGGTTGGTGAACCAGGTCATCATTTCATCGGCGATGATCTTGGTCTCCAGCGTGCGCGCTGCCAGTCGACCGCCGGTGGAGAACATGGCCTCAAGCGGCAGGTCGAGATGGCTCAACGCCATGCCGGCCAGTTCGCGGGTCGGTTCGTGACCGGCTGCGTACAGCGTCAGCACGCGCGCCAGCGGGCCGACTTCAACCGCGTGGCCGCGCCAGCGTGGCGCTTTCAGCCACGAGTACCCGGCAGTCGGATCGAGGTTCTTGTACGGCGGGGCAGGGCCATCGTAGGCCAGCTTCGTTTCGCCGTCATACGGGTGCAGCCCGGCATCCTTCCCGGCCTCGTACTCGTACCAGGCGTGCGAGATGAATTCCTGGATCTCATCCTTTGCATGAAGGTCGATTTCATGCAGCCTGGACAGATCGCGATTCAGGATCACGCCCCTGGGCAGCAGCAGATTTTCGGTGCCGGGCATGCCGTCGGCCGGGAAGTCGCCGTAGGAAAGGAAGTTGCCGATTCCTTCGCCGTGGCCAGGCTTGAACCAGTCCTTGTAGAACGAGCCGATAGCCAGCGTGTCTGGCACATAAACCTGGTCGACGAATGTCTGCATCTGGCCGATGATGTTGCGGACCTGTTGCAGGCCTGTGGTGTTGACCGAAGTCTGACCAAACCCGCCTTCGGTGGCATGCACGCTGATGCCGACCGGCGCGCCGCCGACGACGAAGTTCGGATGTGGGTTCTTGCCGCCGAAGATCGCGTGCAGCTTGGCGATCTCGCGCTGCCATTCCAGCGCGTCCAGGTAATGCGCCACGGCCATCAGGTTGGCTTCCGGCGGAAGCTTGTAGGCCGGGTGACCCCAGTAGCCCTTGGCGAAGATCCCGAGCTGGCCGGCTTCGACGAACTCGCGCACCCGGCGCTGGACATCACGGAAATGTCCCGGCGAGGAGCGCGGGTATTCGGAAATGGACTGTGCCAGTTGCGAAGTCGCATCCGGATCGGCATTCAGCGCCGAGACCACGTCCACCCAGTCCAGGGCATGCAGGTGATAGAAGTGCATGACGTGGTCATGCACATACTGCGCGCCGATCATCAGGTTGCGGATCAGCTGTGCATTCGGCGGAATCTCGATCTTCAGCGCATCTTCCACCGCGCGCACCGAGGCGATGGCGTGGACCAGTGTACAAACCCCGCAGATGCGCTGGGCGAATACCCAGGCATCGCGCGGGTCGCGGTCCTTGAGAATGATTTCGAGGCCGCGCACCATGGTGCCCGAGCTCAGTGCGCTCGTGATCCGGCCCTGATCGGTTTGTGCCTCGATCCTGAGGTGGCCCTCGATGCGGGTGACCGGATCGACAACGACGGTCTGGCTGGACATGACTTACTCCTTGATGTTGGCGGCGACCATTTCGATCAGACTTTCGGGCCGCTTGTCCCAGTTGAAATGTTCTGCGGCATCGTCGAATGCGATCCGGCAGTCCGAGCAGGTGGTCAGGAAACGGCTGGCCCCGGTCTGGTCGACCTCACGCAGCTTGATTTCCTGCGCGCGGTAGCGAAGCGGCCGGGCAGCCTCCAGATCGTTGACGCCTCCGCCACCGCCGCAGCAGAAGGTGAAGCCCTTCTTGTTCTCCAGCTCGCGCAGATTGACGCCCATTGCCTCCATCAACATGCGCGGGGCGTCGGTGACACCCCCCTTGCGCACCAGCTGGCACGGGTCGTGAAACGTCGTCGGCTCACCGCCGACGGTGCTCAGTTCCAGATTGCCCTCGGCGAGTTGTTCAGCCAGGTACTCGGTCACGTGACGGACGCGGAAGGGCAGTTCCTCGCCCAGCAGCTCGGCGGCCTGCCAGCGCAGTGCGGTGTAGGCATGGCCGCATTCGGGCACCAGAACCAGCTCGGCACCGATCGCCTTGGCCTGATCGACGATGCGACTGGTGATCTTTCTCTGCAGACCGCGGCTGCCGGCGTAGTAGCCATAGTTCTCGGCAATCAGTGCATCTGCGCGGAAGGTCCAGTCGGCATCCAGCGCATTGAGTATGCGGGCCATGGCCACGACGGCCTCGGGATGCTTTTCCAAATCGTTGCGCGGTGCGCAGACCATGATTTCGGCACGGTCCTTGTCCAGCGGCATTTCCACACCGTGCTTGCGGGCGAGCTCGTTGACCAGATCGCGGTAGGGCGTGGCCGGCTCTTCCGGTGCACCGGTCTCGGCCTGACGACGGGCCCGGTCGGCCAGTTCCTTCGGCGCCAGCCCGGCCTCGAACATGCCTCTTCTGCCGACTTCGATCAGCTCGGCGACTTCGATGCCCATCGGGCAGATCAGGCTGCAGCGGCCGCACTGGGTGCAACTGTCGAACAGCAGCTCCTGCCACTCTTGCAGCTGATCCAGCGTGACTTTCTTCTTCAGCCCGAAGAGCTTGAAGAACGGGGCGAATGCGCCGGACTCACGTCGGTAGGCCTGCTTGAACGGCTCGGCCTTGAGGATGGGCGTGTACTTCGGATCCTCGGTGGCGATATAGAAATGGCAGGCATCTGCGCACATGCCGCAGTGAATGCACGATTCCAGGTTCAGCGCAGCCATCGCGCCGAAGTGCTGGGCAAATTCGGCCATCGCGCGGGATTCGCGGTCACTGGGTGCCAGTTGCTCGGCATTGCCTGTGAAGGTTGGGTTTGCGGTGGTCATGAGGCTGCTCCCTTCCTTGAATGCAGGTAGCCGTTGAAGAAGCGGCTTGGGAAAATGTAGAACGCGTGCATCAGCTTGCTGAACGGGAACCAGATCAGCAATGCGTTGAACGAAATGATGTGTGCGGCCAGGATTATTTCGTAACGTCCGCCGATGCCGAACACCGCCATCACGCCGGTCAGCATCAGCGCATACAGGATCACCAGCGTGAACCAGTCATCGAAGTTGGAGATTCGACGCAGTACCGGATGGCGCATTCTGCGTATGGTCGCAATCAGCATCAGGAAGATCGTGGCAATCGACAGGATGCTGACGATTCCGCCGGGCAGGGTGGGCCACCAGGTTGCGCTGATGCCGAACAGGTTCTTCCAGAACACCACATGCGGCGCGCCCAGCAGCACGATGGCGAACAGGCCCAGATGGTAGCCATAGCCGACCGCTTCGCCGAAGGCGGTGCGGCCGATGAACTCCGGATGCGGCCAGGATCTGGAACCCACCGCGATCGCGCCGCCGACAGCGGACTTGCCGACCGGATTGCGCGGCTCGCTTTGCCGTTTGCGGCGGCTGAGCAGGATGGTTGCGACCAACCGCCACAGCACGCCGAACACAAAGATGATCAATGCCGCGTGCAGCATCGGTCCGCGGGAAAACTCGAGCAGGCTCATGATGACGTCTCCTTGTCGGCGGCAGCCGAAAGTTTCTTCTTGCGTCGGTTGGCGGCCAGTGCGGCGGCGGCCCCGACCGCGATTCCGGCGGCGGCAGCGCCGGCGATCTGTCCGCTGTCACGGAACAGCTTGGCCGTGACCGGTTCGTAAAAGCCGCCCTGATCCCAGAAGCCCGGTTCGGAGCATCCCAGGCAGCCGTGTCCGGCCTCGACCGGCCACGATGTGCCGCCATTCCACTTGATCGTGGCGCAGGCGTTGTAGGTGGTTGGGCCACGGCAGCCGAGCTTGTACAGGCACCAGCCGTTGCGCGCGCCTTCGTCGTCGAAGGATTCGGCGAACAGGCCGCGGTCATAGAAGCGGCGCCGGTAGCAGCGATCGTGAATGGTGTTGCCGAAGAACGCCTTGGGCCTGAGATGCTTGTCCAGCTCCGGAACGCCGGAAGCAAGGAAGCTGATCAGGGTCCCGGTCATGACTTCCGGGATCGGCGGACAGCCTGGCACGTTGATGATCGGCTTGTCGGTGATGATCTCGGAGATGCCGACCGCGCCGGTCGGGTTCGGGTAGGCGGCGCCGACGCCACCGTAGGATGCGCAGACGCCGACCGCGACGATTGCCGCGGCACCCTCGGCGGCCTCGCGCAACTGCTCGATGAACGAGTGGCCGGCGCTGGTTCCATATTGTCCGTTCAGTTTGGTCGGGATGGAGCCGTCGCAGATCAGGATGTATTCACCCCACGCATCGCGCATGGCCTCGTGGCGCGCTTCCTCGGCGGCATCGCCGGCCGCGGCCTGCAGCGTGTGGTTGTAATCCAGCGAGATGGTCTCGAATATCAGGCTTTCCAGCGAAGGCGCGAATGAGCGAGTCAGTGATTCCAGGCAACCGGTGCATTCCTGGAACGGCATGTAGATCACCGTCGGCCGGCGCGCGGCGCGCAACTGTTGGGCGAATGCCCGGGTCGCCCCCGGCGGCATCGCCATCAGTGCCGTGATGCCGGCACAGTACTTGAGGAATCGGCGGCGGCCGACTCCGTTCTGGTCGAGGATCTGGCCGATGGTCGGCCGCTCCCGGCGGGTCGATTCATTCATGGGTCGCTCCTTGCAGTCGGGCGCGCAGTTGCATGACAGCCTGGGTGATGTCTTCGGACGGGGTGACGAGGAAATCGGGTACACGGCTTACTTCGATGTGCTCGGCCAGTACCCGCCCGCCGGCATCAGCGTGGTGAATCCACCAGACGCCGGCGAATGCGGTCTCGCGAATCCGGGTCGGTCCGTCGAGATCCAGCGTGATGTCGATTTCGCCCTGGCCAAGCAGATTCCTGATTTCCTGGAACTCGCCCGGGGCCATGGGAAGGCTTTTCAGATCGATGGTGCTGGTCTGGCCGGTCTCAAGCAGCTTGTCCAGCGCCGAGACCACTTCGAAGGCGATTGCCTGGACACCGCCGCCGATCGTATTGCCGCCGGGTACGGTGCCCGGGTTGCGGATCTGCAGCGGGATGCTCTGACCGGTCATCGCGGTACTCCAAGCAGGGCAGCGATGCGATCGGCAGCATTGCTGATGCCGGCGCGAACCGCTTCGGATGGTTCTGTGGACCAGTCCAGCAAGACCGGCTGAATGCCGAACAGGGAATAGTGTCGGGGCATGCGGCCGAGCAGACGCGCGGCAGTCAGCACGTCCAGCAGGTTGATCTCGTGCACGCTGGGACGCTGATGATTGCCGAGATAGTCATCCATTTCGGCGTCGTGAAATTCGCGCACGGTGCCGGGCTCGGCATGTAGTTCGGCGGCATCCACGACGATGAGGTGCCGGGTTCTTTCGACTTCCTCAAGCAGGGTGAAGGAAAGGGTTCCCCCATCCAGAAGGAGGACATCGTCGCCAACGCTGCGCTGCTTGAGTTGCTCGACTACATGTACGCCGGCGCCGTCGTCGCCCATGAGGCTGTTGCCGATGCCGATGACGGTGCATCGGTAGCGACACGAATCCGGTGACGCAGCCTGCGTCCCGAAAGTTTCCGGACCACCAGAATGCACCTTCGCCTGCATCGACTCCTCCCGAGCCTTTGTGCGCACCCTCCGGCGAACTGAGCGGAGGGGGAATCCGGGGACCATTTCATCCGGATGCGCGACAACTTGCCGATCATGGTAGGAGGTGGGTCACTGAAAAGCTTTGACGTAGGTCAATCGGAGGGGCAGGTATCGCTTGATCCAGATCATGTCTGCAGGGTATCGGGATGGTTAAGCTTCGTCCACGATCATTTGAAAGCGGGAACAGGTTACCGAACCGGGACCCGGACCAGGAACAGGCGGCGAGACATGCATGAACTTTCAGTCTGTCAAGCGTTGCTGCAACAGGTGCGCGAGATTGCCCGATCGCACCAGGCAGAAGCGGTCGATGCCGTGACCGTTCGAATTGGCCCGCTGTCCGGTGTCGTGCCCGATCTTCTCAGGCACGCATTCGAGGTTGCCCGCGCCGGCAGCTATACCGGAGCGGCCAGGCTGAACATTGAAGAACTTCCGGTGCGGGTCCATTGCCCAAAGTGCCGGAGCGAAGCCGAAACCGCACCCAACCGGATCCTGTGTCCCGAATGCGGCAACTGGCGGGTCCAGGTGGTCAGTGGCGAAGAACTGCTGCTGGCGCGCGTGGAACTGCGTCACCGGCCGGAGGAAACAGGCCGGTCAACCCAACCCGATGAGGTCCAACATGTGTGAAACCTGCGGCTGCTCCATTCCCGACCACAATCATCCGGCAGCTCCCGATAGCGAAACGGTGGAAGTGCTCAAGGGCCTGATGGATTCCAACGATCACGCCGCGGCCCATAATCGCGCGCATTTTGATCGAGCCGGAGTGTTGACCATCAACCTGATGTCCTCGCCGGGCGCAGGCAAGACGAGATTGCTGGAAGAAACCGCCAAAGCCCTTTCCGGGCGGCTCGGCATTGCCGTCATCGAGGGCGACCTGGAAACCGAGAATGATGCCAACCGCCTTCGCGCTGGCGGCGTCCGGGCCCACCAGATCACCACCGGCAGCGCCTGCCACCTGGATGCGCACATGGTCCATCAGGCATTGCACGAGTTTCCGCTGGAGCACGATGGCCGTGGAACCGACATTCTGTTCATCGAGAACGTCGGCAACCTGGTCTGCCCGGCTGCTTTCGACCTGGGTCAGCATCTGAACGTGGTGCTGCTTTCGACTACCGAAGGCGACGACAAGCCGGCCAAGTACCCGGTCATGTTCCGGGCCGCCGATCTGGTCGTGATCAGCAAGGCCGATCTGCTGCCGTTGCTGGATGACTTCAGCCTGGAACGGGCGCAGGACGCGATGCATCAGATCGGGCTGAACACCCCGGTTCTGCAATCGGCCATCGGCCGGCAGACCGATACCGGGGCCTGGATTGCCTGGCTGGAACAACAGCTGGAGCAACACAGGGAACGGACTGCCGCCTGAGTCAGGTCTTTCCGCGACTTTTCCGATATCGCACCAGCAGCTTGCGATCGACCAGCACGATCAGGCCGGCAACCATGAACGAGGCGACGAATACAGCCAGGGCCTGGCCGGTGTTGCTCATGATTTCAGGCTCGGTGATCAGCACCAGTGCCAACGCGACCATCACTACACCACCAATCAGCTTGAGAATGCGGGCGTGGCGCTCCTCGAAACGGTCGATGCGAAGCTTGACCACGGCGATGCCGAAAATCACCAGCTCGTCGAGCAGATAGATCAGCAGGTACAGCGTCAGCAGCGTGGCGAAGAACGCCAGCCCGACTTCATGCGAGGCGACCAGGCCGCTCCAGATCACCGGGAAACCGGCGGTGCAGGGCAGCTCGATCAGCGCGATGCCGGCGGCCATGACTACGGTCGCTCCCGCCAGCGCCAGCGAGGAGCGACCGTTTGCCATCAGATCACGGAATTTCTTGAAGATACCGGGCTTGTGGCGGTCGTCGATGGTGAAGGAGAGTCCTTTCTTGAACCAGAAGTAGTCCTTGATATTGACCGCCCCGAAAGTCAGCGCGAAGGCTGCCACAATCCAGTACATCCAGGGCAGGAAGCTGACATAGGCCAGCACGCTGAACACGCCGATCATGAACAAGCCGTAGACCAGCGCCGTGACGGTCAGGAAGGTGATGCCGACGATCGCCACCCGCTTGCGCGAGCCGGAATGAATGACCAGTGCGATCAGGATGGTCAGCAGCCACAGCGAGCAGGGGTTGAACCCATCAATGAAGGCGATGATCGAGGTGCTGAGCAACAGCGGCTGATGGCCCAGGTCGATCGACCCGAGAAATGGCAGCGAGATGACCGCCTCGCCGCGCCCGGCTTCTGCCAGACGGCCGTTGCGTTCCAGTGCAATCTCGCGCGGGTCGGCGCATTCGGTTTCCAGGCACTGCTCGATCTTGCGCTTGATTTCATTGCGGATCTGCGGGCTGTCGCCGGTCCAGGTGGCGTTGCCGATGAACACCATGGGCACCGATCCCGGGCGCACGTCGTAAGCAGTGGCAAGTTCGCGCAGAAAATCGTGGTGCTCGCGCGTGGCCATGATTTCCAGATGCTGGATGTCCAGGCGCGGATGCTGTTCCGACAACTCCTCCAGAAATTCGCGCTGGGCCTGGCAATGAGGGCAGGTTGCAGACTTGAATACGTAGATGGCGACGCGGTCGGTCGCCGGCTCGTCGGCCAGCGAAACCGCAGGCAACCACAGCGAGGCGAGAACCAGTAATCCGGCCAGCCTGGCGGCCAACAGAAACCTCGATACAGGAACGTTCACGGTGCGGGTGACCCGACGATTGTTGCGGTGCGCAACATTGTCGCCGCCCGCTCCGCCCGGGGCTTGTCCTGGGTCAATTCAGCCCGACATTACCGACAGCAAAACGCACCCGGACTGTCAGCGGGCGGTGGTGTTGCCTGGTGGTGAGTCGTGGGCCGCGGATTATATGATGACCTTTCAGCATCTACCCGCTTCCATCGAGTTTCAAGGAAGGCATTCAGGTTCGAATGCCATCCTGATCACACCCAGTGGCAGCAAAGCTCCTTTGAGCCTTGTCATTGTCTGCGTTGCCGATCGACCCGCGGCTTGCCGGCAGGCAACGCCACTGCCCGCGGGCCTCCCGGCCGGCCCTTCTGGCGGTTGGCTGAGGCAAATACCCAATCAGGAAAGACTTTGGGTCGAGGTTCATTTCCCCGACCCAAAGCGCTCCAGCTCAGGCGGCTTCGCGTTTTTCGTCGGCCGGGTCGGTGCCGGCGAGCTGGCGCAGGACGTAGTGCAGGATGCCGCCGTGCTTGTAGTAGTCGACTTCCTTGGGTGTGTCCAGCCGTACCCTGACCTTGAATCGGGTCTCCTCGCCGTTGTCGTCGGTGGCAACCACGGTGGCTTCCTTCGAATTGCCGACATCCAGATCCTCGATGTCGAATTCCTCGAACCCGGTCAGGCCCAGGCTTTCGCGCGTGTCGTCGCCGGTAAAGGTCAGCGGCAACACGCCCATGCCGACCAGGTTGGAGCGGTGAATGCGCTCGAACGACTCGGCGATCACCGCCTTGACGCCCAGCAGCAGCGTACCCTTGGCGGCCCAGTCGCGCGAAGAGCCGGAACCGTATTCCTTGCCGGCCAGAATGATCAGCGGCGTGCTCTTTTCCTGGTACTTTATTGCCGCATCGTAGATCGGCATGACATCGCCGGACGGCACATGGGTCGTGAAACCACCCTCGGTACCTTCGGCCATCTCGTTCTTGATGCGCACGTTGGCGAAAGTGCCGCGCATCATGACCTGGTGGTTGCCGCGGCGCGAGCCGTAGGAGTTGAAGTCGGCCGGCGAGATTCCATTGTCCTGCAGGTACTGCCCGGCCGGTGAGTCCGGCTTGATGGACCCGGCCGGCGAGATATGGTCGGTGGTTACCGAATCGCCCAGCTTCGCCAGGCAGCGCGCACCCTTGATGTCGCCGATTTCAGGCAGATCCAGGGACATGCCCTCGAAGTAGGGCGGGTTCTGCACGTAGGTGGAATCGTCGGACCAGTCGAACATCTCGCCGGTCGGCGTGTCCATGGATTTCCAGCGATCGTCGCCTTCGAACACGCTGGCGTAGTTGCTTTCGTACATGCCCGAGGTGACCATGTCGCGGATGAAGTCGTGCAGTTCGTGCGCGTCGGGCCAGATGTCCTTGAGATACACCTCATTACCGTCGGGATCCTCGCCCAGCGGCTCGTTGATCAGATCGATGTCCATTCGCCCGGCAATTGCGTACGCCACTACCAGCGGTGGCGAGGCCAGGTAGTTGGCACGGACTTCGGGATGAATGCGTCCCTCGAAATTTCGATTGCCCGACAGCACCGAGCAGACCATCAGTTCGTGCTCGCGCACGGCCTTGTCGATGGGGTCGGGCAGCGGGCCGGAATTGCCGATGCAGGTGGTGCAGCCGTAGCCGACGGTGAAAAAGCCCAGTGCTTCCAGGTCATCGTCCAGCCCGGCCTTTTCCAGGTAGTCGGTGACGACCTTGGAACCCGGCGCCAGCGAGGTCTTGACCCAGGGTTTGACCGTCAGGCCCTTCTCGCGCGCGTTGCGCGCCAGCAGACCGGCACCCAGCATCACCGCCGGGTTGGAAGTGTTGGTACACGAAGTGATGGCGGCAATCACGACTGCGCCGTCCTTGAGAATGAAGTCCTGGTCCTTGTAGTTGACTTCGGCCACGCCGGGGGTCTGCTTGCCGACCGCGGTGCCGCCGCCCTCGTTGGCGAATCGGCCGTCCTCGTTGCCGTCGCGATTCCTGGTCATCTCCGCACACGTCCTGATGAAGGCGTTCTTGGCATTGCTCAGCGCGATCCGGTCCTGCGGGCGCTTGGGGCCGGCCAACGACGGCTCGACATCGTCCAGATCGAGCTCCAGCACATCGGTGTATTCGGCATGGGCATCGCCGTCGGAGCGCCACATGCCCTGGGCCTTGGCATAGGCCTCGACCAGCGCGATCCGGTCTTCACTGCGCCCGGACAGTTTCAGGTAGCGCAGGGTTTCGCTGTCGATGGGGAAGATCGCGCAGGTCGAGCCGAATTCCGGCGACATGTTGCCGATGGTGGCGCGGTCGGCCAGCGGCAATTCGCTCAGGCCGTCGCCGAAGAACTCGACGAACTTGCCGACCACGCCTTTTTCGCGCAGCATCTGGGTCACGGTCAGCACCAGGTCGGTGGCGGTGGCGCCTTCCTTGAGCTTGCCGTTGAGCTTGAAGCCGACCACCTGCGGCAAGAGCATCGAAATCGGCTGACCCAGCATTGCGGCCTCGGCCTCGATGCCGCCCACGCCCCAGCCGAGAATCCCTAAGCCGTTGATCATGGTGGTGTGCGAGTCGGTACCGACCAGCGTATCGGGCCAGGCAAAGCGCTCGCCGTCGATTTCCTGGTCGAACACCACGCGCGAGAGGTGCTCCAGGTTGACCTGGTGGACGATGCCGGTGTTGGGCGGCACGACCTTGAAATTCTCGAATGCGCCCTGGCCCCAGCGCAGGAAGGCGTAGCGCTCCTTGTTGCGCTCGAATTCGATCCGGTTGTTCAGGTCCAGTGCGTCGGCGCGGCCGTAGTTGTCGACCTGTACCGAGTGGTCGATGACCAGTTCGGCCGGTGACAATGGGTTGATCTTCTTTGGCGACCCGCCCAGTTGCTTCATCGCATCGCGCATGGCCGCCAGGTCGACGATCGCCGGCACGCCGGTGAAGTCCTGCAGCACCACGCGGGCCGGGGTGAACGCGATTTCCTGGTCGGGCTCAGCCTTCGGATCCCAGTCGGCGATTGCGGCAATGTCTTTCTCGGTGATGTTTTCGCCGTCTTCGTGGCGCAAAAGGTTTTCCAGCAGGATCTTCAGCGAGTACGGCAGCCGTGACAGATCATGATTCTCGCCCAGTTTCTTCAGGCTGTAGAAGTGATATTTCTTGCCATTGGCTTCGAGAGTGTCGCGGCAGTTGAGCGCGTCGCGCATGGGAATCCTCCTGGTGTGCATGGATGGTCTGGCCACCAGACCATGTAAACCGTCATTTTACCGCAATGGTGACGTCTGGCAGGTGCCCGGGGGCAAGTTCCCGGCGGGGCCACGCCGTGCGCGGGTCGCGAGGGCGGTCAGCCGGCCAGTTCTGCGGCGATCCGGAACATCTTGCCGCGCTGGAACAGAAGTCGCCATGGGCGGCCGCCCAGTTGCAGCCACAGGAAACCGGCACGAACCCCGGCCAGAAGGATGGCGCGGATCAGCGAGACCTTTTCGTGTTGCTTGAGGTGGGTCGGGTTGCCGTGCACCTGAATGCGCAACGGCAGGGTCGAGATTTCACTGCGGTAGACGTCGGCCAGTTGCGCAATCACGCTGGGGTCGATTGCGTCACCGGCATCACGCCAGGCCGGCTCGACCAGGCTCAGGGTGCGGGCCAGGGATTCCTGGCGCGACCGGTCCTTGCGCAACAGCATGGCCAGGCGCAGCAGCCCACCGGCGTAGCCCATGGCCTGCTGTGAATCGGGGCTGGCTTGACTGGAAAGTTCGTTGGCCATGGTCAGGCCAAGGCTGACGCCCGTGATGCCGCCGAATACCGCCTCGGTGCTTGCGGCGTCCGGGCGGAACAGGCTGTCGATGCTGGCGCGGGCCGATTGCTGACTGCACTGGCCATTGGTGGCGATCTGCCGCACCAGCTCGCCGGACTGCAACGCGCCGGCGAAAGCGATGGTCTGTTCCCTGAGTGATCGGGCCATGTCAGTACTCCGGCAGGCGGCGGTTGCTGGATCGGATGATGCCGCCACCGAGGCATTCATCGTTGCGATACAGGACGACCGACTGGCCTGGTGTCACCGCCCGTTGCGCTGTTTCAAACTCCAGTTCGAAAGTTTCATCGTCCATTTCAGTGAGCCGGACCGGCTGATCGACCTGTCGATAGCGGATTTTGGCACACAGCGTCTCACCCGCGGGCGGCGGTTGCCCGGCAACCCAGGTTGGTCGTTCGGCGACCAGCCGGGTTGAGAGCAGGTGCGGATCGTGCTCGTCCTGGGTCACATACAGCCGATTGTGTTCGAGGTCCTTGTCGACCACGTACCAGGGCGCTTCCGGAAAGCCGCGCACGCCGCCTATGCCCAGCCCGCGGCGCTGGCCCAGGGTGTAGTGGATCAGCCCGCGGTGCCGGCCGATGACCTGGTTCCGCGTCGTCCGGATTTCACCCGGCTCGGCCTTCAGGTAGCGATCGATGAAGGCATCGAAGTTGCGCTCGCCGATAAAGCAGATGCCGGTGGAATCCTTCTTGCGCGCGGTCGGCAGGCCGGCCTGCTCGGCGACTTTTCGCAGCTCGGATTTGCGCATCTCTCCGACCGGGAAACGCGCATGCGCCAGTTGCTGTTGATCGAGCATGTACAGGAAATAGCTCTGGTCCTTGTCCGGGTCCAGCCCCTTGAGCAGCCGGAAGCGTCCGTCAACTTCATCGCGCCGCGCGTAATGCCCGGTCGCCATCGATTCGGCACCCAGGTCGCGGGCATGTTCGAGGAACACGTTGAACTTGATCTCGCGGTTGCACAGCACGTCCGGGTTGGGCGTGCGTCCGGCCTTGAGCTCTTCGAGAAACCGGTCGAACACGTTTTCCCAGTATTCCAGCGCGAAATTGCGCGCGTGAAAGGGGATGCCCAGCATTTCGGCAACCGCGCGCGCATCGGCGGCATCGGCCTCGGCGGTGCAGGCGCCGTCCAGGTCGTCTTCTTCCCAGTTCTTCATGAACATTCCCGCGACATTCTCGCCGCGCTGCTTGAGCAGCAGCGCGGTTACCGATGAGTCGACACCGCCGGACATGGCCACCATGGTCAGGTTATTCATCTGGTTGGAGATGGGGTGGGCAATGGGGGAACGCAAGCGGACGGGGCTGGATTCAGGATTTAGGATGTAGGATGTAGGATTCAGGATGTAGGATTTAGGATTTAGGATGTAGTAGCCGGAGCAGGAGGCTGGGTGCGCCGCCGCGTTTCCCTGACCTCTGACCTCTGACCCCTGACCCCTGACCCCTGACCCCTGACCCCTGACTCCTGATCCCTATCTCCTATCTCCTAAATCCTAGATCCTGCCCCGCCTACCCCCCCAACCCGTGCTTGCGCAGGATGCCGCGGATCTGGTCGTAGGAGAGATTCAGCCGTCGGGCGGCCTTGCGGCGGTTGCCGTTGCATTCGTCAAGCGCCCGTTCAACGATTCTCCGCTCGGCCCGGTCCAGCCAGGCGCGCAGATCTTCCGGCAGCGAATCCTCATCGGGCTGCGGACTGTTTCCGCTGTCCCCGGAAAGAGGGCGCCATGGCGACTGAAACGGATCGAACACCAGGCGCGTGATCGGTCGGGCCGGATCGTCAATCTGGTAGACGGCGCGTTCGACCACATTCTTCAATTCGCGCACGTTGCCCGGCCAGGCATGTTCGAGCAGTGCGCGCGCGGCGGCAGCAGTAAAGCCCGCGAACAGTTCCCTGCCCAGTTCGCGGCTCATACGGATCGCGAAATGCTCGGCCAGCGGCAGGATGTCTTCGGTGCGCTCGCGCAGCGGCGGCAGCGTGATGACGTCGAACGACAGCCGATCGAGCAGGTCGGCGCGGAAGCGGCCCCGCGCGGCAAGCGAGGGCAGATCCTCGTTGGTTGCCCCGATCAGGCGCACATCCACCTGCAGGGTCTGCGACGACCCGAGGCGCTCGAACTCGCCGTACTCGATCACGCGCAGAACCTTTTCCTGGATCTCCGGTGAAGTCGTGGACAGCTCGTCGAGAAACAGCGTGCCGCCGTCGGCCTGCTCGAAACGCCCGATTCGACGTCTGGATGCATCGGTAAAGGCGCCGGCTTCGTGGCCGAACAGCTCGGATTCCAGCAGCGCCTGGCTGATGGCCGCGCAGTTCAGGCGCACCAGCGGCTGGTCCCAGCGCGGGGACAGAAAATGCAGCCGCTCGGCAATCAGCTCCTTGCCGGTACCGCGCTCGCCAACCACCAGCACCGGCCGGTTCAGTTGCGCGGCCTGGGAGACCCGTTCCAGCACGCCGAGAAATGACGGTGATTCCCCGATCAGGTTCTGGCGCTGGTCGCGTAGCTCATGATGTTCTTTCGGCATCGCTGTTGAAACGTGGCACAAGCTGAGTCTATGCCAATGGTATAGCGGAACCCGGCTGAAAGCGGAGCGCAGAGGTTTCACTGGCAGGATTGCAGGAACCCGGGCCTGGATAGCGTGATTTGCCCGCGTAGCAGCTTGCTTTTGTAGGAGATTCTATGTCGCAATGCAAGCTTCCTGACGTATTTTCGGTTGGTATTCGGTTTGATTCTTGAGCAGCGCAAATGCCACCCGCGCCAGCTTGCG
>SR_TP_S13solDRAFT_1000161_pt1 | contig 33094 bp, 31 predicted proteins | sample SodReaTP_S13sol_FD_11159 | JGI IMG/M metagenome (IMG submission 11159)
GCCTGTACGTTGAGGATGCGCGACCGAGCGAAACGCCGCAGACGCGGGTCTGGCGGCGCCGCAGTAGGAAGGGTGGTGAATAAGGCGGGATAAGGTTCTACTCGTCGTTTTCGTGTTTTTGTGGCGTGCAAGCGCTGATGGCAGCCGCGGGCGCGCAAGCCGGTGCATTGTGTTTGGGTTGGGTTGCCGTGCATTCGACAGCTTGTTGCTACAGGGTGCTACATGCGCTACACTAAATTCATGAACAAGACCATCAATCAACGTGAGTTGCGTAACGAGTCCGCGAAAGTGCTGCGCGAGGTGCGGGCAGGCCAGGTGATTACCGTGACCCGGAATGGCGAGCCGGTAGCCGAGTTGCGGCCGATACAGCCGCGCCGGTTTGCTGCCCGCGAGGTGATTGCGGAGGCCGCAAAGCGTGCTGGCCGGATCGATTCCCGGCGCTTCCGGGAGGATGTCGATGCAGTTGTGGATTCTTCCGTTGAGCCATCGGTGAATGGCTGAACCGTCGCGCGGGTTGTTGGATACTTCCGTGGTGATCGATCTGGATCGGATCGACCCGCAACAGTTGCCTGATGTGTCGGCAATTGCGGCCGTCACCCTTGCCGAGCTTGCGGCTGGCCCCCATGCCACGGCCGACGACGAAGAACGCGCCAGGCGACAGGATCGGCTGCAATGGGCCGCAGCAACCTGGGACCCGCTGCCGTTCGATGTGAATGCCGCGCGCATGTACGGCCTGGTGTTCGCCGCAACGCGATCGGCGGGCCGTACGGCCCGGTCACGTCTGGCCGACCTGCTGATTGCAGCCACCGCTGCTGCTAACGGACTGCCGTTGTACACGCGCAATCCGAAGGATTTCACCAGCCTGGAGTCGTTGGTTTCGATCAAGGCGATTTGATTCCGGGGCGCGCTGCCGTCCCGCAACGCATGATCTTTTCTTTTTGCTGTCGGTACCCTCATGCCCCCGGCCCGGCTGGGTTGTCATAGCGCGCGAGCGCTGATTGCAGTTGCCGGCGGGCTTGTTCGCGCAGTTCTTCGGGCGCCAGGATTTCGGCCTCCGGCCCGTGACGCAAGACTTCCATGAGCAATTCGGTGGGGTCGGAGTAGGGCACTTGGAGTTCGTAGCGGCCGTCTTCTTTCCAGTAGCCAATCTGGTCGCTATGCCAGTGTTCGTCAGCGACCCAGCGCGCGGTTTCCGGTGAAAACCGGATGCGTGCCCAATGCCGGGCTTCACCCGAGAAGATGCCGAAGCTCGCTCCGACGAAGCGGTTGAGGTCGGGCCTGTCTGCCGGGACCTCTGCATGTTGCCCGGTTTTCCGCGTCGTGCGAATCCGTTCCAGTGAGAACAGCCGAAGCGCCCGGGCGCGCTCGCACCAGGCCAGCAGGTACCAGTTGGCGCGATAGTGGACGAGCCGGGCGCCGTGTGCACTGCGCCGGGTCTGTTCATCGCGGCCGCGCGCGTGATAGTCGATCTCCAGCACATGGCCGGCCAGCACGGCTGCGGTGATGGCGGCGAACAGGTCTGGATCGGAGCGGCGGCTGGCAAAGTGCTGGATATGGACCCGCTCGGCCACGGTGTCGGCATCGTGCCCGCTTTCGGCCAGCAACTGCCGGATGCGTGCCTTGAGCGGCCCGAGCTTGGGCGCCAGCACGCCGGGCTGGACGGATTCGAGGATCTGTTCGGAGGCCAGCAGCGCAAACAGTTCCGATTCGTTGAAGAACAGGCCGGGTAGCTCGAAACTCGGTTCGTTCGGGTCGTAGCTGTAGCCGTTGAGTTCGCGGTCGTAGATAACCGGCGCCCTGAAGAAGTCGCGCATGTAGCCGATGTCGCGGACGACCGTCGCGCGTGAGGCTTCGCCCAGTTGTTTCATCAGGTGCTGAAGCGGCACCGGATGGCGCCGCTTGAGCAGTTCGTGCAGTCGGTAGATTCGTTCCGCTCGATTCACGCACAACCCCGTTGTGCCGGCCTGCTGGGCCCGGCAACTGTTCGGTGACTCTCAATCGGGGTGGTTCCGGGGTCTTGTCGCCCCTTGCGAACAACTCTAGCAGTAGAGGGGCCTCATCGCAAGCCAGGGCTGATTTACCGCTGGCGCCACGGAATGGCGCCAGCGGGGTTACAGGATCCGTGGCGCGCATGTTCCATGCCGTGACGGTGCTACCATTTCAGCCAGGTGAAAACGGCGCTGGATGAATCCGGCGAATTCAAGCATGAGCGAGAGACTTCTGTTTGTCTGCATGGGAAACATCTGCCGCAGCCCGACGGCCAAGGGGGTGTTCGATCGGGCGTTGAGTCGGGCCGGGGTTGAGTTCGAGAGCGAGTCGGCCGGGACGCATGGTTACCATGTCGGCCAGCCGCCGGACCGGCGTGCGATCGAGGCGGCGGCAAGGGCGGGGATCGATATTTCCGGGGATATTTCGCGGCTGTTCGTGGCCGAGGATTACCGGCGCTTCAACCGGGTATTCGTGATGGACCGGGCCAACCTGACCGTGGTCGAGCGGTTGCGGCCGTCCGATGTGTCCGCTCGCGCCGAACTGGTGATGTCGCTGGCGCCGGAGTATGGCCTGGAGGAAGTGCCGGATCCGTATTACGGCGGGGCTTCCGGCTTTGTCCAGGTGATCGACATGCTGGAGGTGGCGGCCGAGGCGCTGGTTGATGAATTGAAAATCGCGCAGCGGTGAGCGGCGAGGATCGGGCAAGTTCCTTCGACGGTCGCGCGTTTGCACGCGAGCTGGCCGCCTCGCCTGGCGTCTACCTGATGCGCGATGCCGAGGGCAAGCCGCTGTATGTGGGCAAGGCGCGCAATCTGAAAAAAAGGGTTTCCAGTTATTTCGACAAGCGCGACAAGGGTGCGCGCATTGGCCTGATGATCTCGAAGATCCGCGCCATCGAGGTGTCGCTGACGCGCACCGAGGCCGAGGCGCTGTTGCTGGAGAACGAGTGGATCAAGGCGCTCAAGCCGCGCTACAACATCAATCTCAGGGATGACAAGTCCTACCCGTGGATTCGGCTGACCAGCCACCAGGATTATCCGCGCATCGGTTTTTACCGTGGCGGGCGCTCGAAGCCGGGCGAGTATTTCGGACCGTTTTCCAGTGCCGGCGCGGTGCGCGAGGCGCTCAACCAGGTCTACCGTCTGTTCGGCATCCGCCAGTGCACCGACAGCGTGTTCGCCAACCGGTCGCGGCCGTGCCTGCAATATCAGATCAAGCGCTGCAGCGCGCCGTGCGTGGATTACATTGACCAGGCCGATTACGCGCGGGACGTGGCCGCGGCCCAGGCATTTCTCAAAGGCGAGAGTGAAACCGTGGTCGAGCACCTGGCCGAGCGCATGGAGCAGGCCAGCCGGGCGCTGGATTTCGAGAGCGCGGCGCTGTATCGCGACCGCATCCAGGCCATCCGGGGCGTGCAGTCGGAACAGTTCGTGACCGATGGGGCGGAGGATCTGGATGTCATCGCGCTGGCCCGAGCCGGCGCGGTGGCAGCGGTGCAGGTGGTCGAGTTTCGTGCCGGGCGCAATGTCGGCGCGCGCAGTTTCTTTCCTTCCAATGTCGATCCGGACGATGCCGATGCCGATGTGATGGCGGCATTTCTTGGCCAGTATTACGCTGAGCGCCTGCCGCCGGCCGAGATCATCGCCTGGCCGTTGCCGGTCGATCAAGAACTGCTGGCCCAGGCGCTGACCTCGCGGCGTGAGCGCAGTGTGCGCATATCCGGCCAGGTGCGCGGCGAGCGCCGGCAGTGGCGCGAGCTGGCCGCGACCAACGCGCGCGACGCGCTCCGACGCCGCCAGCAGGAGCGCGACCAGGTCGGGCGCGAACTGTCGGCGTTGCAGGAACTGCTGAAACTACCCGAACCGGCCCGGCGCATCGAGTGTTTCGATATCAGTCATATTTCCGGGACCGAAACCGTGGCTTCCTGCGTGGTATTCGACGAAGGACGTATGCAGCGCAAGCAGTACCGGCATTTCTATATTTCAGACATCACGCCCGGAGACGATTACGCGGCGATGGATCAGGCGCTGACCCGGCGCTATCGCCGGGTGCTGGAAGAGGCGCCGGATACGCTGCCCGACCTGGTGCTGATCGACGGCGGCCGCGGCCAGTCCGATCGCGCGCGCAAGGTGCTGGCCGGGCTGGGGCTTGATCAGCTGCCGGTGGTCGGTATTGCCAAGGGCCCGGCCCGGCGGGCCGGGCACGAGACCTGGGTGATGGCCGAGCGCGAGGCCGTCCCGGGGCCCAATCACCCGGCCTCGTTGCTGGCCCAGCGGATTCGCGACGAGGCCCATCGTTTCGCGATCAGCAGCCACCGCAAGCGCCGCGGCAAGCGTGCCGTCAGTTCTCCACTGGAAGCCATCGCCGGGGTCGGGCCGCGTCGCAGGCAGAAGTTGCTGGCGCATTTCGGCGGATTGAAGGGCGTACGCGCGGCCGGCATCGAGGAACTGAGCCGGGTCGAGGGCATCAACCGGCAACTGGCCGAGAAGATCTATCAGCACCTGAGGAGTTGATAATTCCGGAGGTGAATCAGGCGGGGTCCGGGTGGCGCGGCAGATCGGATAATGAATCAGTAGAGTAGGCCGGCGCAACGCCGCCGGCAATGCCCGAACTTGCCCGGGACGTTGCCCGGGCCTGCTCCGCCAGCCCCCACCATTCCTTCCCCTGCTCGCGGGGGAAGGAATGGTGGGGGCTGAATGAATCCGACCGACAGCGCAACTTGCCCATCGCGGTCTGACTTATGGCCCCGAAAACCCTTACCATTGTTCTACTGTATTTCCTTCCGGCCACCGACCTTGTCGATCACCATCCCGACATTCCTGACCCTGCTTCGCATCGTGATGATTCCGGTGCTTGTGGTGGCGTTCTACCTGCCTTATCCGTGGGCCAATGAGCTGGCGGTCGGCATCTTCATCGCCGCCGGGTTGACCGACTGGGCCGATGGCTGGATCGCGCGGCGCTACAACATGACCAGCCCGTTCGGTGCCTTTCTCGACCCGGTCGCCGACAAGCTGATCGTGGCCGTGGCGCTGGTCCTGATCGTTCAGCGCCATCCCGAAGTCCTGCTGGCAATCTCGGCAGCCATCATCCTGGGGCGAGAAATCACGATCTCGGCGTTGCGCGAATGGATGGCCGAGATCGGCCAGCGCGCGCGTGTCAAGGTCTCCGCCGTCGGCAAGTCCAAGACCATTTTCCAGATGGTGGCGATCGGCTTTCTGCTATACGGCGAGCCGTTGCTTGGCCTGCCGGTGCTGATGATCGGGCGGGTGCTGCTGGTGCTGGCGGCGGTGTTGACGATCTGGTCGATGGTGGTGTACCTGAAAGCAGCCTGGCCGGTGATACGAGGGCGCCAGGCCTCCGGCGAGCGCGCTTGAATCTGTGTAAATCTGCGTAATCTGTGGAGAGGTTTTTAGCGATGGCAGAAACAGGCACATAATCAGGAAAGAGAAAACATGCCAGCAAAGAAACAGAAGCCGACGACAATGGCTGACAGCGCGGATCGGCACCAGCTCTACGAGGCCAGTGTCCAGGACACCGAGTCGGAGCTGGAATTCGTTGCCGAGACGTTCGAGGAAGTGACCGGGCGGCCGCTGAAGGTGATCCGTGAGGATTTCTGCGGCACTGGCAATACTTCCTGCGCGTGGGTACGCGCAGGGCGCGAGCATCGGGCGGTGGGCGTTGATCTGGACGGAGAAGTGCTGGCCTGGGGCCAGGCGCATCATGTGCAGAACCTGGGCAAGAGTGCCCGGGCGCGTGTCAAGCTGATCCAGGGAGATGTGCTTGATACCCGCACCGAGCCGGTTGACGCGGTGCTGGCGATGAACTTCAGCTATTACCTGTTCACGACCCGTGAGCGGCTGCGTGAATATTTCGCTGCCGCGCGTTCGGCACTGAAATCGGACGGCGTGCTGTTCCTCGATGCCTTCGGCGGCTACGAGGCCCACCAGGAACTCGAAGAGCGCACCGAATACGATGATTTCACCTACGTCTGGGACCAGGCCGAGTTCAACCCGATCAACCAGCACATGACCTGCCGCATCCACTTCGAATTCGACGACGGTTCGGAGATGCGCGATGCGTTCGTGTACCACTGGCGCCTGTGGACGTTGCCGGAGATCCGTGAATTGCTGCTGGAGGCCGGCTTTTCCTCGGCCACGGTGTATTGGGAAGGCACCGACGAGGAAACCGGCGAGGGCGACGGTATCTACACGCCCGCCGAAGTCGGCGACGCGGATGCCGGCTGGATCTGCTACCTGGTTGCGCGGCCGTGATTGACGCGCGTTCGTCGACCCGCCGCGGGCGGGTCAGCGGCTGAAAATCCCCGTGAACCAGTCTTCGAGACCGTTAAAGTCAGCCGGATCGGCCGGCACGAAGCGATCGATATCGATTTCGAACAAGGCTGCGTGATGGTCGGGGCTCTCGTGCAACCGAACCATTGCGTCGATCAGCATCTGGCGGATATCGTCCGGGACCTGCGGTGACGCCGACAGGGTCAGTCCCGGAAATTCCTGCGAGGTTTCGACCGCAACGAGGTTGGGATAGCGCTCGACCAGCGGCTGTGGCGCCACGGCTGCCGTTGCTTCGCCAGAGAACACCATTTCCACCGCATCCAGCCATGAAGTCGCGTTCGACTGAATCAGCGGTTGTTGCAGCGGGTTGGGATACCAGCGGCCGAGCACCAGGAATCCCAGGCTGGGCGATGGCAGGGTGGAGATCGGGCGCCCGTAGAAGTCACCCGGCGATTCGCCTTCCATGCCGGTGGCCAGCAGCGAAAATGACATTGGTTCGCTGCTGGTGACCAGCGGCTGGTAGTCGAAATTGATCATGCGCCAGGAAGTCATGTGCGCATCTTCGAGAATCAGCGGCGGTGCCTCGCCGTTCCTGGCATTGATCCAGTAGCGATGGAAGTTGCGGTCGACTACCAGCTCGAGATCGAGCCCGGTGGTGTCGTTGATGTAGTCGACCAGGGGCTGGAAAACCTGCCGTGCGCGTTCCGGCGGATAGACCGGATGAGCCAGCAGTTGCAATGGGCCGACCAGCGAATGCACCGGCACGTCCGTTTCCCTGGCTGGTTCCAGTTCCAACCCCGATTCCGTACTCGTGCCCGTCCCCGGCTCCAGCTCCGGTGTCTGTTGCGCCTGACCTTCGGCTTCCGGCGCAGCCTCCTGGGCTGCAACCGGAGCGAGCGAAACAATCAGTGCGAGCAACACCGTTGCGAGCGTGTTCAATGGCACCCTGAACCTGTCGTGCTGCTGCATGTCCTTACCCCTGATTTTTTTCTGGGCCTTGCGGTAAACCTTTGACAAAAAGGCTGTTTGATGAATGTTAGCACACGCTTTTCAGGCCGCAACAGCCCGCCCGTGAACCTGGTCACGGTTGATCGGCAAGGCGACTGCATGGGGCAGTTGCAGATCGGCCGGCAATACCGCCAGGCCGGTCGCCCGGTCTGCCCGTTGTGGGTCGCGCCCGAGATACAGCAGGAACCCCTTGCCGCCCTGGACGTCAAACTGCAGTCCGGGTTCAGGCAAGCTTGCTGAATCCAGCTCGAGGCGGCACAGGCGACGCGTGACCCGGCCGCGGTAATGCACGCGCGCGATGACTTCCTGGCCCGGGAAACAACCTTTGCGATAACTCAATCCACCCAGCACTTCCAGGCCCAGCATCTGCGGCAGGAACAGCCCGGCAGTCGCCGGCAGCAACCAGGGCAGGCCACAACGCGCATCGGCTGCCAGCCAGGACGACGACAGCACCGGCGGGTCGGGTTCGGCGGTCGCAGTCACGACCTGCAGGGCCCGGCTTCGATCATGGGCCAGCAACAGTCGATCGCCATCGGTCCGGCCGGACGACGACTCGACGACGTCCAGCGGCGCAGCGCACTTCACGTCGCGGCCGATTGCGAACATGCGCAGCTTGCGGCTGGCGGATTCAAGCAGCGGCCGCGGTAGAACCAGCATGAAACCATCTGCCAGCCGGGCGATCAGCATCACGATTTCGGCCCGACCGTCCGGCCGACACCAGGCCATGGCCTGCAGCGCGCCGTTTTCGGCGAGAGCATCGACGTCGCCGGTCAACTGCGCTTGCAGGAATTCCCCTGCCTGGCGGCCGGAAACTTCGATTGCGGCCAGCCCGAACGAGTTGGCGGATTCGACATTTGCTGCAACATTCGATGACATGCGATCACATCAGGCCGTTAAAATGCAGGCATGCATGATACAAAGCCTGAAACCGCAAAGGTACGAGATCAAGCCACTGTTCCGGAATCGACCGTCCCGGAATCGACCCGCCCATCGCCCGGGGAGACGGGCGAGCCTGCTGGCCGGCCGCGTGAGCTCGGCGGTCGCAAGGGGCTCGATCCTGTTCGCTATGGCGACTGGGAAAAGAACGGGCGCTGCATTGATTTCTGAACCTGACCGGTCCCGCAAAAAGACGTTGATGCGGGTCGATTCCCGCCTTTGTCGTGACAATTGAAAATATCCGGAAACCGAAATGACGACCAACTCCAATCCACGGCCCCTTTCACCGCACCTGCAGATCTATCGTCCGCAGTGGACCATGGTGCTGTCCATCCTGCATCGCACTTCCGGCGTGCTGCTCAGCCTCGGGACCGTGCTGATGGTGGTCTGGAGCCTGGCGCTGGCCGCCGGTGCCGAGCAATACCAGGCGCTGCGCGAGTTTCTGGGCCATCCGGTCATGCTGCTGCTGCTGATCGGCTGGACGCTGGCCTTGTTCTACCACCTGCTCAACGGCATTCGCCACCTGCTGTGGGATGCCGGCATGCTGCTGGAGCTGGGTCCGGCGCGCGCCAGCGGCTGGACGGTGGTGGTACTGTCGCTGCTATCGACCGCGCTGGTCTGGGGAGGACTGCTGTGAAGATGTTTCGCAACCCGCTGGCCGTGGCGCGCAATCACGGTTCCGCCGGCAGTGGTGTCGAGCACTGGTGGACGCAGCGCTTCAGCGCGATCCTGCTGGTGCCGCTGACTTTCTGGCTGGTCTGGTCGCTGTTCGTGCTGGCCGGCGCCGATCATGCCGCGGCCGTGGACTGGGTCTCGACGCCCTGGAATGCCGCGCTGGCGGTATTGCTGATCAGCATTACATTCTGGCACGCCCGACTCGGCCTGCAGGTGGTGATCGAGGACTACGTGCACCACCGGGCAACTGAAATCACGCTGCAAACGCTCGTCCTGATCGGCACGCTGGTCGGGGCGGTGGTCGCCATCATTGCGATTCTCAAGGTTGCCTTTGCTGGCTGAGGTCGTGTTCTGCCCGTCAACGGGCTGAAAGGATTCAACAAGAAATGTCTCAAAGCTATCAACCGGAAAAACACGAATACGACGTGGTCGTGGTCGGCGCCGGCGGTGCCGGGCTTCGCGCGACCATGGGCCTGGCCGCCACCGGGCTGAATACCGCCTGCATCACCAAGGTGTTCCCGACCCGCTCGCACACCGTGGCCGCGCAGGGCGGCATGTCCGCCGCGCTGGGCAACATGGGCGAGGACGACTGGCGCTGGCACATGTACGACACCATCAAGGGTTCGGACTGGCTGGGCGACCAGGACGCGATCGAGTACATGTGCCGCGAGGCCATTCCGTCGGTGATCGAGCTTGAGCACTTCGGCGTGCCGTTCTCGCGCACCGAGGAAGGCAGGATCTACCAGCGGCCGTTCGGCGGCATGACCACGAAATTCGGCGAAGGCCCGGCGGCCCAGCGCACCTGTGCGGCGGCCGATCGTACCGGCCACGCGATCCTGCATACGCTCTACCAGCAGTCGCTCAAGCACGACGCCCAGTTCTTCATCGAATACTTCGCGATCGACCTGATCATGGATGACGAAGGCCATTGTCGCGGCGTACTGGCCTGGGACATGGCCACCGGCAAGCTGCACGTGTTCCGTGCCCACGCGGTGGTGCTGGCAACCGGCGGCTATGGGCGAGCTTATTTCTCGTGCACGTCTGCGCATACCTGCACCGGGGACGGCAACGGCATGGTGCTGCGTGCCGGTTTGCCGCTGCAGGACATGGAGTTCGTGCAGTTCCACCCCACCGGCGTCTATGGTGCCGGGATGCTGATCACCGAGGGCGTGCGCGGCGAAGGCGGTTATCTGACCAACTCCGAGGGCGAGCGCTTCATGGAGCGCTATGCGCCCAACGCCAAGGACCTGGCCTCCCGCGATGTGGTCTCGCGCTCGATGACCATCGAAATCCGCGAAGGCCGCGGCGTCGGTGACAACGGCGACCATATTCACCTCAATCTGCAGCACCTCGGGCCGGAAGTGATTCACGAGCGCTTGCCCGGCATTGCCGAGACGGCGCGCATCTTCGCCGGTGTGGATGTCACCAAAGAGCCGATTCCGGTCCTGCCCACGGTGCACTACAACATGGGCGGCATCCCGACCAATTATCACGGCGAAGTCGTCACGCTCAAGGACGGCGATCCGGATTCGGTCGTGCCCGGGCTTTACTCGATTGGAGAGGCCGCCTGCGTTTCGGTGCACGGCGCCAACCGCCTGGGCTCCAATTCGCTGCTGGACCTGATCGTGTTCGGGCGCGCCGTGGCCAAGCAGCTTGGTGCGACGCTCAAGCCCAACCAGTCGCATCCGACCCTGCCTGCCAGCCTGGTCGACGGCCTGATCGGTGAATTCGACCGCCTGCGCCATGCTAACGGCGAACATTCGACCGCGCAGATCCGCGATGCGATGCAGCACACCATGCAGAACCACGCGGCGGTGTTCCGGACCAACGAAACGCTGGCCGAAGGCAAAGCCAAGATGGCCGAGGTCAATGCGATGTTCCGGGAGGTCAAGGTCTCGGACCGCTCGATGATCTGGAACTCCGACCTGGTCGAGACGCTGGAACTCAGAAACCTGCTCGGCAATGCCGTGACAACCATGGTTGCGGCCGAAAATCGCAAGGAAAGCCGCGGCGCGCACGCCCACGAGGATTATCCCGATCGTGATGATGAAAACTGGATGAAACACACGCTGATCTGGATGGAGGACGACGGCGGGACCCGCATCGATTACCGGCCGGTGCACATGTACACGCTCAGCGACGATGTCGAGGTCGTGCCGCCGAAGAAGCGCACGTACTGACTGTATCCGCAGGACTTGAATTCAACAACAAAGCAACATTGATCAGGCCAAGGATTGCAAATGGCAGAGTTCAGACTTCCGAAGAATTCGCGCATCTCGAAGGGCCGGCACCATCCGGCCCCGGACGGGGCGAAGAATGTCAAGACATTCCGCATCTATCGCTGGGATCCCGACAGCGGCGAGAACCCGCGCGTCGACAGCTATGACGTCGATCTGGACGATTGCGGGCCGATGGTGCTCGATGCCATCATCAAGATCAAGAACGAGGTCGACCCGACCCTGACCTTCCGGCGTTCGTGCCGCGAGGGCATTTGCGGATCCTGCGCATTCAATATCGACGGCACCAACACGCTGGCCTGCACCAAGGGCATTGATGAAGTCAAGGGAGATGTGAAGATCTACCCCTTGCCGCACCTGCCGGTGATCAAGGACCTGGTGCCCGACCTGACCCACTTCTACGCCCAGTACGCCTCGATCAAGCCGTGGATCCAGACCCACAGCCCGGCACCGCCGGACAAGGAACGGCTGCAGTCGCCGCAAGACCGGGCCAGGATCGACGGGCTGTACGAGTGCATTCTGTGCGCCTGCTGCTCGACTTCCTGCCCCAGCTACTGGTGGAATGGCGACCGCTACCTGGGCCCGGCCATCCTGCTGCAGGCCCATCGCTGGCTGGTCGATTCGCGCGACGAGGCCACCGGCGAGCGGCTGGACGATCTGGAGGATCCGTTCAAGCTGTACCGCTGCCACACCATCATGAATTGCGCCCAGACCTGCCCCAAGGGCCTGAACCCGGCCAGGGCCATTGCCGAAATCAAGCAGATGCTGTTGGCGCGCAAAGGTGTGTGAATGACGTCGGCATGACCCATTCAGCCGAGGGTCCAGCCGAGCTTTCGCGACTGCGCTGGCGTTGCCGGCGGGGCATGCGCGAGCTGGACGTGGTTCTTGAGCGCTGGCTGGATCGGCACTGGGCCGACGCCGATGCCCGGGAGCGAGCGGATTTCGAGCGCCTGCTGGCGTGTGAGGACGATCTTCTGTGGCGCTGGCTGACCGGGCGCGAACAGCCCGACGAGCCCGGGCTTCATGACATGGTTCGGCGGCTTGGCGGCTGAGCTGCGCAGCCGGCCCGGCCGGTTCCGGCGCTTTGCCATCGTGCTGGTTTCCCTTCTCGCCCTCCTGGCCAGCTGGTATTCGGGCGCGCCTGGCTGGGTCGCGCTGCTGCTGACCGTGTTGATCGTGGGGTTTTCCGCCCATGCCTGGCGGCGCATGCCGCATCATCGAATCCGTTTCAGCGTGCGCGAGGTCGGCGCGCTGGACGGGCATCCCGGCGTGCTGCATGGGGAGGCCGTTTCCATGTTCTGGGCGGTCGTGCGCCTGGAAACACCGGACGGTAAAACTCATCGGGCGTTGATCTTTCGCGATGAACTTGATGAACGCGATTTTCGCCGCCTGCTCGCACATCTGCTGCATGGACAGGTTGGTTGATAAGCGGGGATTAACCACGAAGGACACGAAGAGCACGAAGGAAAGAGGTTCCTGATCAGGTACGTGTCTCAGCCAGTCCACGGCGAGGCCGACCGGGGTGGCTGGCGGCCAGTGGCGTCGCCTGCCGGCGAGCCGCGGGTCGGTCGGCAGTGCAGGCAACTTCGGGGCTCAAGGGAGCCTTGCTGCCACTGGATTTGACACCGGGGCATTCAATCCTGACTACCTTACTCGAAGCCCGGCGGCGTCGGATAGAAGCTGATCGGTCATCATCTGCCCCGCGACCCACGACTCGCCACCAGGCAACACCACCGCCCGCTGACAGCTCGGTGTCACGTCACTCACCCGGCATCACCCGATCATCCTGGCCCGGGTGGGGTCGAATCGAAAAGACACCGGCGTTGCAGGGCTGGGCCGGGTTTGACTTTTCCATTTACCATTCACGATTCACCATTTACGAAAGCCCGATACACTCTCCCGCGCGCAACGACGTCTCCGACAGTGAACGGAGACACCATCCGATAGTGGCGCGAAAGTTCCGGGTTGACGGAACGCCCAGATTGCCGTTCCGCTACAATCAGCGGCTTGTCCGTGACGGGTGGAAGTTCTTGGATCGTGCCAGTTTCGACCGGCTGAAGGCCGAGGGATACAACCGCATTCCGGTGTGGCGGTCGGTCACGGCCGACCTGGACACGCCGCTGTCGGTCTACCTGAAGCTGGCCGACGGGCCGAATGCTTTTCTGCTGGAATCTGTCGAGGGCGGCGAGAACCAGGGCCGCTACTCGATGATCGGTCTGCCTTGCGTGCGCGCCTACCGTGCATCCGGTCGTCGTTTCGAGATACTGGAACATGGCCGGGTGGTCGAGACGCGCGAAGATGTCGACCCGCTGGCCGAGATCGAGGCGCTGCGCGGCCGGGTGCGCGCGCCTCAGATCGAGGGTCTGCCCAAGTTCTGCGGCGGGCTGGCCGGCTATTTCGGCTACGAGACGGTGGCACTGATCGAGCCGCGGCTGGATCTTTCCGACAAGCCGGATGCGCTGGGCGTGCCGGAAATCCTGCTGCTGGAAGTCAACGAACTGGCCGTGTTCGACAACCTGCTCGGCCGTCTGTACCTGATCGTGCACGCCGATGCGGAAGACGAGGCCGGCTGGGATGCCGCAGAACGGCGGCTGGATCAGCTCAGCCACCGGTTGCGCTCGGGCTCGCCGGGCTATCCGTCGCCGGTCGAGCTGCCCATCCCGGCCGAGGAGGATTTCGATTACGGCTTCCGGCGGCACGATTTCGAGGCCGCGGTAGAGCGCATCCGCGAGTACATTCTGGCCGGCGATGCCATGCAGGTGGTCCTGAGCCAGCGCATGAGCGTGGACCTGGCGGCCCGGCCGCTGGACGTCTATCGCGCGCTGCGCGCACTGAACCCGTCGCCGTACATGTATTACTTCGATTTCGGGGAGTTCCAGGTCGTCGGTTCCTCGCCGGAGGTGCTGGTGCGAGTGGACGGCGGCGAGGCCATGGTCCGGCCGATTGCCGGCACCCGGCCGCGCGGCGCCGATGACCGGGAAGACCGCGAGCTGGCCCAGGAACTGCTGTCCGACCCCAAGGAGCGCGCCGAGCACCTGATGCTGATCGATCTGGGCCGCAACGACATCGGCCGCATTGCCGAGATTGGTTCTGTCGAGCTGACCGACCGGATGGTGATCGAGCGCTATTCGCACGTCATGCACATCGTCAGCCAGGTGCGCGGCCGGATCCGGCCGGGCCGAAGCGCGATGGACGTGCTGCGCGCGACCTTCCCGGCCGGCACGCTGTCGGGTGCGCCGAAGGTGCGGGCGATGGAAATCATCGCCGAGCTGGAGCCGGTCAAGCGCGGCATCTATGCCGGTGCGGTGGGCTGGATGAACTGGCACGACGAGGCCGATTTCGCGATCGCGATTCGCACCGCGCTGGTAGCCGACGGCCGCATCCATCTGCAGGCCGGCGCCGGAATCGTTGCCGATTCAGACCCGGCGCGCGAATGGGAAGAAACCATGAACAAGGGGCGGGCCCTGATCCGCGCCATCGCCGAGGCCAGCCGGGGCATCCGATGAACGTCTTGATGATCGACAACTACGATTCGTTCACCTACAACCTGGTGCAGTACCTGGGTGAGCTGGGCGCGGAAGTGACCACGGTGCGCAACGACGCCATCGATGTCGCCGGCATCCGCGACATGAAGCCGGACGCCATCGTGCTTTCGCCCGGCCCGTGCACGCCCAACGAGGCCGGCGTGTGCCTGGACATCGTCGCGGAACTGGCCGGCAAGCTGCCGATTCTCGGCGTTTGCCTGGGCCACCAGGCGATCGGCCAGGCGCTGGGCGGCAAGGTGGTGCGCGCGCGCCAGGTCATGCACGGCAAGACCTCGCTGATGCACCACAGCAACGAAGGCGTGTTTCGCGGCCTGGACAACCCGTTCGAGGCCACGCGCTATCACTCGCTGGTCGTCGAGCGCGAATCGCTGCCCGAGAGCCTGATCGAAACCGCCTGGACGGCATTCGATGAGGATCCGGAAAGGCGCGACGAAATCATGGGTTTCCGCCACCGCGACTGGCCGCTGGAAGGGGTTCAGTTCCACCCCGAATCCATCCTGACCCGCCATGGTCATGATCTGCTGCGCAATTTTCTCGACCAAAGCGTCTGAGATGTGCGCGAAAAGCGCCCCACTGAACCACTGATGCACCGCCCACCGCACGAAATCGAACTGATGCAACGCGCCCTGGCCCGCGCCCGGGCCGCGGGTGATGCCGGCGAAGTGCCGGTGGGCGCGGTGCTGGCGCGCGGCGCGGAAGTGCTGGCCGAGGGTGAAAACCGCGTCGTTCGTGATTTCGACCCCAGCGCCCACGCCGAAATCGTGGCCCTGCGGCGCGCGGCGCGGGAACTGGGCAACTACCGACTGCCCGGCACGACGCTTTACGTGACGCTGGAACCGTGCGCGATGTGCGCCGGCGCGCTGGTGCACGCGCGCGTCGATCGCGTCGTTTATGCCGCCGCCGACCCCCGCGTCGGCGCCGGCGGCTCGGTGTTCAACCTCCTCGACAGCCCGCACCTCAACCACCGCTGCCTGGTCTCGGGCGGTCTGCTGAATGAGGAGGCCACGGCGCTGCTGGATGATTTCTTCGACCAGCGGCGGGGATGACAGGGCAAAACTCGCGGGACATGCAGCGCGCTTGTGCGCAAATTTGGGGCCGGTTTGAGGAATCCGGTTTTGCAGTGCAGCCGCGTACTATAATGGTCGGCTATCTTCCGTCCGCTCCGGTACCGCATTCATGAATCTCCGCAACGTCGCGATCATCGCGCATGTAGATCACGGCAAGACCACGCTGGTCGACCAGCTTCTGCGCCAGTCCGGCGAGTTCGCCGCGCACGAGAAGCTGACCGAGCGGGTGATGGACTCCAGCGACCAGGAGCGCGAGCGCGGCATCACGATTCTGTCGAAGAACACCGCCATTACCTGGCGTCGCGGTGATGATGAATGGCGCATCAACATCGTCGACACGCCGGGCCATGCCGATTTCGGCGGCGAGGTCGAGCGCGTGCTGTCCATGGTCGATTCGGTGCTGCTGCTGGTCGACGCGGTCGACGGACCGATGCCCCAGACCCGGTTCGTTACGAGCAAGGCCTTCGCCATGGGCTTCCGGCCGATTGTCGTGGTCAACAAGATCGACCGCCCCGGCGCGCGCCCGGACTGGGTCGTGGACCAGACCTTCGATTTGTTCGACAAGCTGGGTGCGACCGACGAGCAACTCGATTTCCCGGTGGTTTTCGCCTCGGCGCTGAACGGCTATGCCGGGCGGACGCCGGATATCACCGAGGGCGACCTGACGCCGCTGTTCGAGGCCCTGATCGAGCACGTGCCGCCGCCCGACGTGGACCCGACCGGCCCGTTCCAGATGCAGGTCTCCAGCCTGGATTATTCAAGTTACGTCGGCCTGATCGGAATCGGCAGGATCCGCCGCGGCAGCGTCAAGCCCGGCCAGACGATCGCGATCGTCGATAGAGACGGCAAGAAGCGTTCGGGCAAGGTGATGCAGGTACTGGGCTTCAAGGGCCTGAAGCGGCTGGAGGTCGAGCGGGCCGAAGCCGGCGATATCGTCGCGATCTCGGGCATTGCCGATATCAGCATCTCCGAGACCCTTTGCGATCCGGCCCATGTCGAGGCCATGCCGCCGCTGACCGTCGACGAGCCGACCATCCACATGACCTTCCAGGTCAACGATTCGCCGTTTGCCGGCCAGGAGGGCAAGTACCTGACCAGCCGCCAGTTGCGCGCGCGGCTGTACCAGGAAGCCAGCCATAACGTCGCGCTGCAGGTCAGTGATACCTCGGACCCGGATCAGTTCGACGTCGCCGGACGCGGCGAGCTGCATCTTTCGGTGCTGATCGAGACCATGCGTCGCGAGGGCTACGAGCTGGCCGCCTCGCGGCCCCGGGTGCGCATGCGTGAAGTCGACGGCGAGACCCTGGAGCCCTGGGAGCAGGTGGTGCTGGACCTGGACGAGCAGTACCAGGGCGCGGTGATGCAGGCCATGGGCGAGCGCCGCGCGAAGCTGGAAAACATGCAGCCCGACGGCCGGGGCCGGGTGCGACTGGACTACATCGCGCCGGCGCGCGGCCTGATCGGCTTCCAGAGCGCGTATCGGACGATGACGGCCGGCACGGGTCTGTTCTTCCGCGTGTTCGACCACTGGGGGCCGGCCACCGAGCGCATTGCCGCGCGTATCAACGGCACGCTGATCAGCATGGACAACGGCACGACAAACGCCTACGCGCTATTCAGCCTGCAGGACCGCGGCAAGCTGTTCGTCGGTCCCGGCGAGGATGTCTACGAGGGCCAGATCGTCGGCCTGCACAGCCGCGAGAACGACCTGGTGGTCAACCCGCTCAAGGCCAAGAAACTGACCAACATCCGCGCCGCCGGCAAGGATGACGCGCTGCTGCTGACGCCGCCGATCCGGATGAGCCTGGAGCAGGCGCTGGAATTCCTGGCCGATGATGAACTGCTGGAAGTCACGCCCGAGCACATCCGGCTGCGCAAGCGCTTTCTCAAGGAACACGAACGCAAGCGCGCCGCGAGGGCGTAAGGCCCGCTGCACGAGGCACCGGCTTTCAGCCGAACCGTCGCGCGACCGGATTGTCGATCAGTTTTCCAGCAGGTAGCGCTCGGCCTGGCGGTAGCGGGCGACGGTCTGCTCGATGATTTCCGGCGGCAGACGTGGGCCGGGCGGGGTCTTGTCCCAGTCCTGGGTCTCCAGCCAGTCGCGCACGAACTGCTTGTCGAAACTCGGCGGGCTGATGCCCAGCCGCCATTCGTCTTCAGGCCAGAAGCGCGACGAATCCGGGGTCAGCACTTCGTCGATCAGGTACAGGTGACCGTCGCTGTCGAGCCCGAATTCGAACTTGGTATCGGCGATGATGATGCCGCGCTCGCGCGCCCAGGCACCGGCGCGCAGGTAGATCGCGATGCTGATGTCGCGAATGCGAATGGCCAGTTCGGGGCCGACGATTTCCTTCATGCGCACAAAGTCGATGTTCTGGTCGTGCTCGCCGACCTGCTCCTTGGTCGAGGGCGTGAAGATCGGTTCGGGCAGGCGGGCGGCCTGCTCCAGCCCGCGCGGCAGCCGGACCCCCGAGATTGCTCCATCGCGCTGGTAATCGCGCCAGCCGGACCCGGCCAGATACCCGCGCACGATGGCCTCGACCGGCAGCGGCTTGAGCGCGCGTACCAGCATGGCGCGCGGTTCCAGTTCGGCGGCCAGCCCGGCATCGCCGAGGATCTCGATCAGGTCGCCAGACAGCAGGTGGTTGCGCACCAGGTCGTCGAACTGGCCGAACCAGAATTTCGAGATGCGCGTGAGCATCTCGCCCTTGCCCGGGATGGCATCGGGCAGGATCACGTCGAAGGCACTGAGCCGGTCCGAGGCGACGATCAGCAGGCGCTCTTCATCGACGCGATAGATATCGCGCACCTTGCCCTGGTGGATGCGTTCAAGCGGGATGGACGGCAGTTCGGCCACGGTTGCGGGCTTCGGCGGGGTATGGGCGGATTATACGGGTTGGCAGATTCGCGCTGGCGGCGGGATTGCGGTTGGAATTCAGCGCTTGAACAGGCGCTCGACCATGGTGTTGCGGTCGCAACCTGTTTGCCTGGCGAGTTCGCGGACAATACCGCTCAGGGTGCCCACCCGAAGGCTGTTGTGTCGGGGGACGGTGATGTGGACATCTTCGTCATTGAGCCGGGCACTCAATCTGGCATGGCTCCCCGATTGCCGTGTTTGTTGAAATCCAATTGCGATGAGTCGAGCGATAAGCTCGTCGCCGCTCAGATCCCGCGGGAGTTTCATGCCGCGATGATTTCATCCCGGACGAAGTGCAACCGGATCAATTCCGGCCGGTCTTGCGGTTCAAAATGGCAATCGACCGCGTCGCGGACCATCTCGCGCAACTCTTCGTAGGTGTCGCCTTGGGTAAAAATGGGAGCTTCCAGGGCGCGTGCCTCGAATCCGCCCTCCGGCGACTCTTCCACGTGGAAGATGATTTCTCGTGTCATGCCCGCGTTCCAAATATTGAAGTTTTCAGCAATCTTGAATCCTCATCGCCCAGATAAGCATATCGCACCCGGGAAGGAAGTCGGCAAGTGCATCCATGGCCGCAGTATAGCGGGGCGACCCGTCAGCCGCTATTCTTGCAGACTGGATCCTCCGGAAGCCGAATCATGAAACAACCGCTGGTGATTGCGCCGTCCATCCTGTCGGCCGATTTCGCGCGCCTGGGCGAGGACGTGCGCACGGTGCTGGATGCCGGGGCCGACTGGGTGCATTTCGACGTGATGGACAACCATTACGTGCCCAACCTGACGATCGGCCCGATGGTCTGTCAGGCGCTGCGCGATTACGGCATCGAAGCGCCGGTCGACGTGCACCTGATGGTCAAGCCGGTTGATCGCATCATTCCCGATTTCGCCGCCGCCGGGGCCAGCGTGATCAGCTTCCATCCCGAGGCCAGCGATCACGTGGACCGCACGCTGTCGCTGATCCGCGAGCACGGCTGCAAGGCCGGACTGGTATTCAACCCGGCCACGCCGCTGGAAATCCTTCAATGGGTGATCGACAAGGTCGACCTGGTGCTGGTGATGTCGGTCAACCCCGGCTTCGGCGGGCAGAAGTTCATCGGCCAGGCGCTGGAGAAACTGAAACACGCACGGCGTCTGATCGATGAATCCGGCTACGACATCCGGCTGGAGATCGACGGCGGCGTCAAGCCCGAAAATGCCGCCGAAATCATCGCCGCCGGCGCCGACACCCTGGTCGCCGGCTCGGCCATTTTCGGCGCGCCCGACTATGCCGAAGTCATCCGCAAGCTGCGCGCAGCCGGGGATTTGAAGGCCTGAAAGGCGTTGATTATTACCGCAGATGAACGCAGATGAACGCAGATTGAAAGTCAAAAAATGCTTTTAAAGCAGGACACGAAGAACACGAAGAACACGAAGAAGGCACGAAGAGCACGAAGAAGGGAAGGCAACAGTGAAACCGGAAAAAGATCCGTCATGCCGGGCTGAAGCCAGGCAGAACCCGGGGCGACGGGAAGTGGCAAGCCACGCAGTGACGGTAGAAAAGGAGCACTAGCCGCTTTGTCCACATGATTTGAGGCAGGCCCTGCTCGCTTTTCCTTCGTGCTCTTCGTGCCTTCTTCGTGATCTTCGTGTAAAGCTTTCCCGGTATCTTGCGATCCTTGCGCTTTAATCTGCGTTCATCTGCGTTCATCTGCGGTAAAAAAAGGCTTTCCGTTGTTATGATCTACCGTGAACCCGCCCGTGAGAGCTGAGATGTCCGAAGACCTGTTCGAGAAGATCGTCCGGCGCGAGATTCCGGCCGATATCGTCTGGGAGAACGACGAACTGCTGGCGTTCCGCGACATCGACCCGAAGGCGCCGGTACACGTGCTGGTCATCCCCAAGCGGAAAATCCGCACGATCAACGACCTGACGGCCGACGACGCGGGCCTGGTCGGGCGCATGGTGCTGGCGGCGAAGGAGATCGCTGCCGCCGAGGGAATTGCCGAGGACGGCTACCGGCTGAACTTCAACTGCAACTCCGCCGCCGGCCAGTCGGTCTGGCACATCCATCTGCATCTGCTCGGCGGTCGTCAGATGGACTGGCCGCCGGGTTGATCGGCCTTCGCCGGACGGTTGGTTGACTGGATTCCTGGTCAGGCCAGGAATGACGGGTGAGGGGCTGGCCGCCGGGCTGACCTTCGCCCATTTCACTCGTCAATCGGCCCGGATTTCGATGTCCTGTTCCAGTCGCCGGGCCAGTTGCTCCAGATCCTCGCGCCCGGGCGGAATGCCGCGCTCGGCCGCGCCGTTGGCTGCGATTGTTGCCAATGCGGTGAATGAAAACAGCTTGCGCACCCGGGCGCGGGTAATCTGGGTGCCGTCATCGGCCACCGCCAGTCGGGTCGATTCGATGCGCGCCATGCCCAGAATGCTGAACAGTGCGCCGAGGCCGCCGGTGACCGGCCTGCCAGCCAGGCCATTGATGTTTTCGTAGGCGATGAAGTCCTCGTAGTCGAGCAGTAGGTACTCGATGCGGCGATCGTGACGCATCCGCACCTCGGGGTCTGACAGGCTATCGCGGTACTGGTAGCTGGACGGCCGGTCTTCACCTTCCGGCCATTCGACCAGGACGTGCAAGGCCGTGCGCGGCATGGGCTGCACGGTCCCGGCAGCGACGGGGACGACGTAGAAGTGCTGGCCGAAATCGAGTACGTTGCGAATCGCGACCGGCGCCGCATCGGGGGCTGTGCCGCTGACCTCGGTCCAGGCGGCGAAGAAGTCGGCCGGGTCAATCCGGAACGGGCCGCGATCCAGCTCCGGGGCATGGTGCAGCGCAAACAGGAAGTCGGCCACGAACCGGGCCTGGTTGGTGGTTGCGCCGGTGGCGTAGCCTTGGGCGACGATCGTCCCCAGCACGCGGTGCATGGTCTCGGGCTGCACCTGCCGCCAGGTCAGGTCCGAGGCCATGAGCGGACTGGTCAATAGCAGCAGGGCGAGGCTCAAGTGCTTCATGGCCGATCTCCGGAAGGCATGCCGGGACTATGCCGGCACCGGTGTGCAGGTAACGGCAAGAGAGGAGAAACGACAGGGCCGGTTTTTCTTGCTTTCGGCGGTGACGTCGCGGGAGCTTTCGATAATGGGGGCGGTCCCGATGTTCTGGTAGAATTATCAACCCTTTAGTGATATGGCATTCAATGGCCGGCAAGCTCTACATCAAGACCCACGGCTGCCAGATGAACGAGTACGACTCCGACCGCATGGCCGAGGTGCTGGCTGCCTCGCACGGGCTGGAGTTGACCGACGACGTGGACCAGGCCGATGTCATCCTGGTCAATACCTGCTCGATCCGTGAAAAGGCGCAGGAAAAGGTTTTCTCGCAGCTCGGCCAGTGGCGGCCGCTGAAGGAGACGCGTCCGGACGTGGTCATCGGTGTGGCCGGTTGCGTGGCAAGCCAGGAAGGCGAGGGCATCCTCAAGCGTGCGCCGTTTGTCGATCTGGTATTCGGGCCGCAGACCATCCACCGCCTGCCGGCGATGGTCGACCGGGTGCGCGAGACCGGCAAGTCGGCGGTCGACATCAGCTTTCCCGAGATCGAGAAATTCGATCATTTGCCGCCGCCCGGCGCACACGGGCCGAGCGCATTCGTCTCGGTCATGGAGGGTTGCTCGAAGTATTGCACCTTCTGTGTCGTGCCCTACACCCGGGGCGAGGAGGTCAGCCGGCCGCTGGACGACGTGATCGCCGAGGTCGCCGGGCTCGAAGCCCAGGGCGTGCGCGAAATCAATCTGCTGGGCCAGAACGTCAATGCCTACCGCGGGCCGATGCACGACGGCGGCACGGCCGACCTGGCAATGCTGATCCGCTATGTCGCGGCATTCGACGGCATCGAGCGCATCCGTTTCACGACTTCGCACCCGGTGGAGTTCTCCGACCGGCTGATCGAGGCGTTTGGCGATGTGCCGAAACTGGCCAACTACCTTCACCTGCCGGTGCAATCCGGTTCCGACCGCATCCTGGCGCTGATGAAGCGCGGGCACACGGCGCTGGAATACCGGGACCGGATTCGCAAGTTGCGCCAGGTGCGGCCCGACATTTCGCTGTCATCGGATTTCATCGTCGGCTTTCCCGGCGAGACCGAAGCCGACTTCGAGCAGACCATGAAGCTGATCGAGCAGCTGAATTTCGATCAGAGCTTCAGTTTCATTTACTCGGCCCGGCCCGGAACGCCGGCGGCCGGGCTGCCGGACATCGTCCCCATGGAAGAGAAGAAGGCGCGACTGAAACGCCTGCAGGCGCAGCTCAACGAGCAGGCGCGGGTGATTTCCGAGGCCATGGTCGGTAGCGTTGAACGGGTGCTGGTCGAAGGGCCCAGCCGGAAGGATCCGAACGAGCTGGCCGGGCGCACCGAGAACAACCGGGTAGTCAACTTCGCCGGCCCGGAAAGCCTGATCGGACAATTCGTCGACCTGCAGATCACCCAGGCGATGTCCAATTCGCTGCGCGGGCGCATCGCCGCCCGTGACGCAGCCTGATCCCGGATGAACGAAACCGTCAACCCCGTCACCATCGAACTCGAACCGGCCGACAACGAGCGGCTGGCCAATCTGTGCGGGCCTTTCGACGAGCACCTGAAGCTGGTCGAAAAGCGCCTGGGGGTGTCCATCAACTCGCGCGGCAATATCTTCGCGATCGAGGGTGAGCCCGAGCCCAGCCGCAACGCCAGGCGCGTTCTGCGCAAGCTGTTTCGCCAGACCGAGCGCGAAGTGCTGACCCCGGCGCTGGTCAACCTGAGCCTTCAGGCGGCCGGCCTGGACGACCCGGAAGAAGGCGAGGCCGACGTTTCCATCCGCACCCGTCGCGGCCTGATTCGCGCCCGTGGGCCGAACCAGATGCGCTACCTGGAGCGTATCCGCACCCACGACATCAATTTCGGCGTCGGCCCGGCCGGCACCGGCAAGACCTTCCTGGCCGTGGCCTGTGCGGTGGATGCACTGGAAACCGACCGGGTCCAGCGCATCGTGCTGGTGCGCCCGGCGGTCGAGGCCGGCGAGCGGCTGGGTTTTCTGCCCGGCGACCTGGCCCAGAAGGTCGATCCGTATCTGCGGCCGCTGTACGACGCGCTGTTCGAGATGATGGGCTTCGAGAAGGTCGGCCGGCTGATCGAGCGCAATGTCATCGAGGTCGCACCGCTGGCCTACATGCGCGGGCGCACGCTCAACGATGCCTACGTAATTCTCGACGAGGCCCAGAACACCACGCCGGAGCAGATGAAGATGTTCCTGACCCGGATCGGCTTCGGCTCGCGCGCGGTGATTACCGGCGACCTGACCCAGATCGACCTGCCGTCGAAGGCGCTTTCCGGGTTGAAGCAGGCGCTCGGGTTGCTGCGCGAGGTCGAGGGCGTGGGCATGACTTTCTTCGATGCGCGCGACGTAGTGCGCCATCCGCTGGTACGTGCAATTGTCGAAGCCTACGATCGTGCCGACGAGCAGGCCGGCGAGCAGGGGAATTCCGACCACTATGTCCGTTGAAATTCAGTGTGAACTCATGGCCGAGGGCCTGCCCGACGATTCCGACCTGTGCCGCTGGGCGAGGGCGGCAATGCAGGATCCGGGCGACGCCCAAGTCTGCATTCGCATCGTCGACGAGGCCGAGGGCCGGGCGCTGAATCTTCAGTGGCGAGGCAAGGACTACGCCACCAACGTGCTGAGTTTTCCGGCTGCAGCGCCACCAGGCCTGCCTGCCGGCGAGATGCCGGGGCTGGCCGGTGATATCGTGCTGTGTGCGCCGGTCGTGGCGCGCGAGGCGGCCGCGCAGGGTAAGGAAACCTGGCATCACTGGGCGCACCTGGTGGTGCACGGGGTCTTGCACTTGCGTGGGTTCGACCATATAAAGGCCGAAGCAGCGGCGGCCATGGAACGGCTGGAATGCGAAATTCTGGTCGGGCTCGGGGTTCCCGACCCCTATCGCGACGACCCTCAAACCGCTGCCTGATCCACCTTTTTTCCGGACCTGATGAACGAAGACTCCGACAGTAGCGAAAGTACCCACTCCAACGGCAACGGTGCCGCTGGCAAAACCACCTGGCTGGAACGCCTGGGGCGCGCATTCGGTGCCGATCCGCGCAGCCGCGAAGACCTTCTTGACCTGCTGCGCGAAGCCGCCGCCGGCGGCCTGATCGAGGCCGAAACGCTGGCCATGATCGAAGGTGCCTTCGAAGTCGACCAGCTTCAGGTGCGCGACGCAATGATTCCGCGCTCGCAGATGGTCGTGATCCACAAGGGCGACACGCTGGACGAGGTGTTGAACATCATCATCGAGTCCGGCCATTCGCGGTTTCCGGTGGTCGGTGAGGACAAGGACGAGATCCAGGGCATCCTGCTGGCCAAGGATCTGCTCAGTCTCGTGACCAAGAACAACGAAGTAAAGCTTTCCGATCTGGTGCGCGAGCCGGTCATCATCCCCGAATCCAAGCGCCTGAACATCCTGCTCAAGGAATTTCGCCAGAGTCGCAATCACATGGCCATCGTGGTCGATGAATACGGCGGTGTGGCCGGGCTGATCACGATCGAGGACGTGCTGGAGGAAATCGTCGGCGACATCGATGACGAGCACGACGCCGAGACGGTCGAGGACATCCAGCAGCTCGACAACGGCCGCTACCTGGTCCAGGCGCTGACGCTGATCGATGAATTCAACGAACGTTTCGGCACCGACTTTTCCGACGAGGAATTCGACACCATCGGCGGGCTGGTGGTCTCGGAGTTCGGCTACGTGCCGGAAGCCGACGAGGCGGTTGAAATCGGCGGCTGGCGCTTCGAGGTCACTGCCGCCGACGATCGCCGCCTGCAGGCCATGGAAGTCTCGCCGGCGACGGGGGGGTGAGTCCGCCGTTGAGGTGGGGTCGAGGGCACTTCGGTTTTTGCACGCTGCTTTCGGTTGAGCGGGTCTGTATGGGTTAGACATAACGCGCCGCGGCCCGTGCCGCCGCGCCTGGAGGTTGGCCGTGAACTCGCCCGAAGCCCGCATGCCCGTTAAGCGCAAGCTGCTGCTGTTGCTGATTTTCCTGCTGGTGCTTGCGATCGGCCTGATCGCCGCGGCACCGATGCTGGTCTCCGGGCCGGGGCGCGGGCTGGTGGTCGATCGGGTCAATACCGCGCTGGACGGGCACATCGAGCTCGATTCACTGGCGATCGGCTGGCGCGGTCCACAGCGCATTGCCGGGCTCAGGCTGTTCGACCCGGCCGGTGAGCGCGTGCTCGGGATCGGTTCAATTGAAATCGACGGTGGACTGCTGGCTCTTGTGCGCCGCCCGCATTGCCGCGGCGAAATCCGGCTGGGCGATGTCGACGGCGATTTTGTTCTCGAGGCCGACGGCGGCAGCAACCTGGCCCGCGCTGCCGGGCCGGCCGAGCCGAGGCCAGCCGAGCCGGCCGAACCGCCCGACCCGGCCAGTTTCGCCGCCCTGCGCGGCATGGACTGCCGGATCCGGCTCGAACAAGCCGGGTTCGGTCTGCGTGCGCCGGGCATGGAGCCGATCCGGATCTCCGCGCTGAGCGCCGATGTCCGGCTCGACGGCCTCGAAACACTGGAGTTGACCGCCGATGCCGCGCTCACGCAGGGTTCGACCCGCGGCGCTCTGGCGCTGAGGGCCGGTGCCACCGGCCTTTTCGATGATCAGGCGCGGCTGGCCCCGGAGCGCGGCGAGTTCGATTTCGAACTCGATCTGACCGATTTCCCGGTCGACATGGCCGATCGCCTGGCCGGTCTGGACGGCCGGCTGCGCGCGCTGGTCGGCGCGACCGCCAACCAGCGGCTGGAAGGCCAGTGGAGCGGCGCCGGCGGCCGCTTCGCGCTGGACATGGAATCCAGCGGCAATGCCAGCGCCGGGTTCGAGTTCGAGATCCGTGACGGTACCGCCGCATTGCGACGGCCGGCGGCGATCGCGCTGACCGTCACCCCCGAAGCCTGGCCGGTGCTGGCACCGGCCGGGGCCCGACTGCTGCAACCGTTTTCGATCGAGGCGCGGATCGAGCAACTGGCCTTCGACCCGGCCGAATCGATCGCCGCGGTCGATGCCCGGCTGATCGTCGGCGATATCGAGCTGCAAGCCGACGACCCGCGGGTCGGGCGCCTGGCACTGCGACAGACTGGCCTGAACGTGACCAGCGAAGACCTGCGCGCCGGGCTGGAAATCGGGTTGGAAACGACCGCCGAGCAGGGCGGTCGCAGCGGCCGGGCACAGGTCGGCGGTCGGCTGGACGGATTTCTCGCCGATGACCTGAGTCCGGTCCCGGACGGCCTGCGGGTCGATCTCGACGGCACGGTCAGCGAGCTGCCGCTGGCCGTACTCGACCAGATCGCCGGCCTCGACGGCCTGCTGACCGGCGCACTCGGGCCGCGCCTGAATGCAGAGTTCCATCTCGCCGGTTCACCTGCGCATGGCGACGGAAAATTCAACCTGATTGCCCGTTCGGAACATCTGCGCACCGGCATCTCCGGCACGCTGGGCGATGACGGGCTGAGTCTCGATACCGGCCGGGTCGGGCTGCAGTTGCAGCCCGCGATCGTGGCCCGGTTCACCGATGCGCTGACACTGACCTCAGCGGCCGGACTCGACGCCCAGGTGCGCGAGTTCCGCGTGCCGCGCCGCGCCGATGCGTTGTCCTGGGACGATGCGCGTATCGATGTCGCCGTGGCGCTGGAGACCACCCGGGCGCGGGTGCCCGAGGTCGAATCCATGCTGGAAATGTCCGGCACGCTGAATGCCGTCAGCGCACGGCTGGCCGATGGCCTGGCGGTGGAATTCGACGGCCGGCTCGGAGACGGACGCAACGCCGGCCGGATGCGGGCCAGCGCGGCGCTGGATGGCGAGATGGCGTTGCGCGAGTCGGTACGCATCGAACTGAGCGACTTTCCGGTCGCCATGGTCGATGGTCTGGCCGGTCAGGCGGGTCGCCTGGTCGCGCTGCTGGGCGATGTCATGACCGCCGGGGTGGACGTGCAGCCGCATGCCGACGGCGCGTTCACCGCCGACCTGCGCCTGGATGCGGCAAACGCGCGCACGCGACTGAGCGCGCGCCATGCCGACGGTCGGGTCACGGTTGCTCCGGGCGCGGAAATGACGCTGGACCTGACGCCGCGGGCAGTCGCCGCGTTTCAGGAGGATCCTGCCTTCAGCCTGGTCCGTCCGGCCCGGGTCGGGGTCCGATTCGATCGGCTGGAGGCGACACTGGCCGACCTGACCGGTCCGGATGGAGTGATCCTGGTGGCCCGGGCCGAAATGCCGGAACTGCTGGTGCAGGGTCGGGACGGTCAGACGCTGCGATTTGCCGACATGCAGGTGCTGGCCGACGGCCAGCCGCTGGGCCGGAGGCTGGACCTGCGGATCAACGCGGACCTGGCCGGCGGCAAGTTTCACTCCGAGACCACGCTTTCCGGCCTGGCCACTGACGGTGATGCGACGATGCAGACCGACACGCGGTTCGACGACGTGCCCAGTGCGCTGGTGCTGGCGCTGGCCGATCTGGACCCGGCCCTGGGTCCGGCGCTGGGCCCGGCGATCAATGCGCGCATTTCCGGCCAGGTACCCGGCGACCTGCAGGTCAGTGCCGAGGGCTCCAACACCCGGGTCAGCGCCGACGCCCGAATCAGCGCCGACGGCGTGCTTGAACTCAACCGCGATGCCGAATTGACGCTCAACATCACCCCGCCGCTTGTCGACGGTTACCTGGCGCGCATGCACCCGTTCCTCAACGACGTGCGCAGCGCCGAGCAGCCGATCCGGCTGCAGCTGTCGGCCGACGGCTTCCACCTGCCGCTGACCGAATACCGGCCCGATGCGATCCGCGTCCGCGGCCGGCTGGAAATCGGCACGCTGAACATGAACCGGGGCACGATCACACTCGGCCTGTTCGGGGCATTGCAGCGGCTGGGCGGCAACATCAACATGGGTTCGACTTTTCAGGCGCGCTTCACGCCACTGGAGTTCTCGGTGCGCGATGGCGAGGTCGAGACCAACGACCTGTGGATGCAGATGGACAACCTGATGCTCGGTGCCCAGGGGCGGGTCCGCCTGCCGGAGCTGGCGGACGGCGTGCCGTGGACCGAAATGCTGTTTGCGGTGCCGGGCCAAACCCTGCGCGGACTGCCGCGCATTGCCGGCAACATTGCAGCCGACACGATCCTGACCACTTCGTCTTCCGGACCGCTGGACCAGATCAGCCCGGATTTCTCCGGCATGTTTGCCGGCCTGGTCACGCAGTCGGCGGTCGAGCGCCTGGCCGGCGATTCCGAGGTCGGCCAGGTCATCGGCGGCTTGCTCGGCGGTCGGCGCGAACGCGCGCCGGCGCGTGATCAGGAGCAGGTCCAGGGGGCCTCGCCCTCGCGCTGGCCCAACATGCCGCCGATCGACACCGGCGAGGATTCGCCGTAGCTTGCAATGGTGAGGTGTCGGCCGTCGGATTGTCTGACTGGATCCTGAATCAAAAAAGCCTGTGCCCGACCCCGATCGGGTATTCAGGATGACGAAGGGGAGTCTGCCTCCAGCCAGTCCTCCATCGGCGGGCAGGCGCAGACCAGGTTGCGGTCGCCGAAGACGTTGTCGACCCGCGCCACGGAGGCGAAGAACTTGCCCAGCTTGAGCGAGGCCACCGGCCAGCCGGCCTGTTCGCGCGTGTAGGTGTGCGGCCAGTCGTCGGCCGTCAGTTCGGCGATGGTGTGCGGGGCCATCTTCAGCGGATTGTCTTCGGCATCGAGCTGACCGCCGGCGACCATGTCGATTTCGCGCCGGATTTCGATCATGGCCTCGATGAAGCGGTCCAGTTCCTGTTTCGATTCGCTTTCGGTGGGCTCGATCATCAGCGTGCCCGGTACCGGCCAGCTCATGGTCGGGGCGTGGAAACCGTAGTCGATCAGGCGCTTGGCGACGTCTTCTTCGGTGATGCCGGCCGCTTCCTTGAACGGGCGCAGATCGATGATGCATTCGTGCGCGATCAGGCCGTTCTTGCCGGTGTAGAGGATGTCGTAGTGGCCTTCCAGGCCGCGCGCGATGTAGTTGGCGTTGAGGATGGCGACCTGGGTCGCCTTGAGCAGGCCGTCGCGGCCCATCAGTGCGATGTAGGCCCAGGAGATCGGCAGGATGGAGGCCGAACCCCATGGTGCGGCGGCCACTGCCGGGTTGGCGCCGTAGCCGAGGATACCGCTGACATGGCCCGGCAGGTGCTCTGCCAGGTGCTCGCGCACGCCGATCGGTCCCACACCGGGCCCACCGCCGCCGTGCGGAATGCAGAAGGTCTTGTGCAGGTTCAGGTGACAGACATCGGCGTAGTCGGCAATGCGCGAGACGCCGACCAGCGCGTTCATGTTCGCGCCGTCCAGGTAGACCTGGCCGCCGGCAGCGCGCACCTGGTCGCAAATCTCGATCACATCCTGCTCGAACACTCCGTGGGTGGACGGGTAGGTGATCATCAGCGCGGCCAGCTCGGCGCGATGCTTTTCGATCTTGTTGTCCAGATCCGCGCGGTCGATGTTGCCCTGCTCATCGCAGCCGACCACCACGATGCGGTAGCCGACCATCGATGCGCTGGCCGGGTTGGTGCCGTGGGCCGAGGATGGAATCAGGCAGACATCACGGTGGCCCTCGCCGCGCGCTTCGTGCCAGCGCCGGATTGTCAAAAGCCCGGCGTATTCGCCCTGCGAGCCGGCGTTGGGCTGCAGCGAGACGGCGTGAAAGCCGGTGATCTCGCGCAGCATGCGTTCCAGGTCGCCGATCAGTTCATGGTAGCCGCGTGCCTGGTCGTGCGGACAGAACGGGTGCAGCTCGCCGAACTCCGGCCAGGTCACCGGGATCATCTCGGCGGTGGCGTTGAGTTTCATCGTGCACGAGCCCAGCGGAATCATCGCGTGGGTCAGGCTGAGATCACGGTTCTCAAGCCGCTTGAGATAGCGCAGCATCTCGGTTTCGGAGTGATAGCGGCGGAAGATCTCGTGGGTCAGATATTCGCTTTCGCGCCGCAGCGAGGCGGGAATGCCGTCGTCACCACCCAGTTCGCTGTCGAGTGCGCGCAGGTCGACGTCCCGCCCGGTGAGTGCATCGATCAGTTCGGCGGTCTGTTCGATGGTCGTGACCTCGTTGAACGAGATGCCGACTTGTCCGGGCAGATCGGCGCGCAGGTTGAAGCCGGCGCGCTGGGCCTGTTGGAGCAGTTCCATCTTGCGCTCCTCGTCCACGGCAATCGTCAGCGTGTCGAAGAACTGCGCGTGTATCGGCTTCAGCCCGGCATCGGCCAGCGCTCGCGCGGCCACCCGGGTCAGGCGATGCACGCGCCGGGCGATTGTGCGGATGCCGTCCGGCCCGTGCCAGACGGCGAACATGCCGGCCATTACCGCCAGCAATGCCTGGGCGGTGCAGATATTGCTCATCGCCTTTTCGCGGCGTATGTGCTGCTCGCGGGTCTGCAGCGCCATGCGCAGTGCCGGGTGGCCGTGGCGGTCGCGCGACACCCCGATGATCCGGCCGGGGACGTTGCGGCGGTGTTCCTCGTGGGTCGCCAGAAACGCCGCATGCGGCCCACCGTAGCCCATCGGCACCCCGAAGCGCTGCGATGAACCGACCACGATATCGGCGCCCATTTCGCCGGGCGGCTTGAGCAGCGCCAGCGCCAGCAGGTCAGTGGCGATCACCGCCAGCGCATCGTTGGCGTGCGCGGCCTGAATCAGCGGCTCCGGGTCGACCAGCGCACCGTCGGCGGCCGGATACTGCAACAGCAGGCCGAAGAAGTCGCCGGCGGCCGCAGCCGCGGCGAGGTCGTCGGTGACGACGACTTCGATGTCCATCGGGCCGGCGCGGTTGGCGACCACGTCGATGGTCTGCGGCAGGCAGCCGGCATCGACCAGGAAACGATTCGACTTGTTCTTGCGCGCCACCCGCCGGCACATGGCCATGGCCTCGGCCGCCGCCGTGGCTTCGTCGAGCAGCGAGGCACCGGCCAGTTGCATGCCGGTGAAATCCATGACCACTTGCTGGAAGTTCAGCATGCCTTCCAGACGGCCCTGCGAAATCTCGGCCTGGTAGGGGGTGTAGGCGGTGTACCAGCCGGGGTTTTCCAGCACGTTGCGCAGGATCACCGGCGGCACATGGGTCGGGTGATAACCCAGGCCGATCATGCTGTGCTGCACGGCATTCGCATCGGCCATGGTGCGCAACCGGCCCAGCACCTGGGCTTCATTGCGCCCCGCGGCCAGTTCCAGCGGATGTTCGCTACGAATTGCACGCGGAGTGGCATGCTCGATCAGCGCGTCCAGCGACGGCTGGCCGATCGTAGCAAGCATCTGCTGTAGTTCGTGATCGCGCGGGCCGATGTGGCGGCCGACGAATTCGGCGCGGTCTTCCAGCGCCCGGAGGTCTTGTTCGGAAGTCGTTGTCATGAAATCCCCTGAATGTTCAGGTAATGGTCCACCAGCAGGATGGCGAAAAGCACCATCAGGTAGAGCACGGAGTATTTGAACATGTTCATCGGCAGATGCTCTCCGCGATGAGTGAGAAGCGCGACGGCGTAGCCAAGAAAACCGGCGTTGAGCACGCTGGCACCGGCCAGGTAGACCAGTCCGCTCATCCCGGTCAGGTACGGCAGCAGGGTCACCAGCACCAGCACGATGGAATAGAACAGGATCTGCCAGCGGGTGAATTCCACCCCGTGCGTGACCGGCAGCATGGGCAGTCCGACACCGGCATAGTCTTCGCGCCGGTGGATCGCCAGGGCCCAGAAATGCGGCGGCGTCCAGGCGAAGATGATCAGGAACAGGATCAAGGCATAGGCGTGCACTTCGCCGGTGATCGCGACCCAGCCGAGCACCGGCGGTGCGGCGCCGGCAGCGCCGCCGATGACGATGTTCTGCGGCGTCGCGCGCTTGAGCCAGACGGTGTAGACAATGGCATAGCCGATCAGGCTGAAGAAGGTCAGTATCGCGGTCAGCGGGTTGACCAGCAGGCTCAGCACTGTCATCGAGATGACCGCCAGCACCATTGCGAAGATCACGGCCTGGCGTTCGTTCAGCGCGCCGGTCGGTAGCGGCCGGTGGCGGGTGCGCGTCATTCGCGCGTCGATCCGGTGGTCGATGACGTGGTTGAGTGCCGCCGCGCTGGCCGCAGCCAGCGCGATGCCGAGGCTGCCGAACACGAACGGCGCCAGCGGGAGCAGTCCGGGGGTCGAAAGCGCCATGCCGACCATCGCGGTAAACACGATCAGCGCGACGACTCGCGGTTTGCACAGGCCGACGAATGCCGACGCCTGCATTTGCAGCGCCCCGGTCGTCATTCCTGCCGCCGCAGCGTGGTCTTGTCCAGCAGGATGATCAATGCGCCCAGCAGCAGTGCGGCGAGCCCGTTGTGAGCGACTGCGTTGGCCAGCGGCAGGCCGCCGATGACGTTCCAGATCCCGACGGCGAGCTGC
>SR_TP_S13solDRAFT_1000162_pt1 | contig 32978 bp, 31 predicted proteins | sample SodReaTP_S13sol_FD_11159 | JGI IMG/M metagenome (IMG submission 11159)
GCGCTTCGGGCTGATTCTGCTCGGAATCGGCATTCTCGCCCTCAGCTTCCTGCTCGGACTGGTCTTCCTGGCCGTGGCGGTCGGCATGGCCGCGATCGGTTTCGTGGTGCTGACCGTGCGGCGATGGCTCGGTCGCGGCCGCAGCCGCGATGGTGGCGATCGCCTGATCGATGCCGAGTACCGCGTGGTGCACCGCGAACGGCGAAACCGGGACTGACCGGGCCGTTCGATCCCGCGGCCGTCGACACGGCTGCGGGCGGCGCGATCAGTTCAGCGCAAGCAGCACGATGACGGCCAGCAGGACCGCCATCCAGATCGCCATCTGACCCATCGGGCTTCGGCTCGAGAAGTAACGGTAGGACTGCACCCGGATCTGGCTGACCACATGGCTACCCCCGGCCAGCAACGCATCGCGTACCCGATCACGCGCCTGGCTGAGCGACCGGTCGATGAACCCGGCGACCTTCGGGATCATCCGACGATAGAAATAGTCGAAGTCGAGCGTGATGGTCAGCGTGCGCTTCATCATCGGCAGCATGACAAAGAAGGCCAGCCCGGCAAACAGCAGCAGCTGCAGTTGGCTGAGTACGTGGTCGGCCGTGTAGGGCACGTAGTCGACCGGGTAGGGCAGTAGTGAATAGAGCAGCCCCGGAAAGACTCCCAGGCCGATGCAGATGATCGAGAAAAAGATCATTGCCAGGCGCATGTTCCACGGCGCTTCAGGTGGTCGCAAGCCCGAGTCCTTCTGGAAGAACACGAACCACGGGAACTTGATGCCGGCGTGCAGGAACACGCCCGCCGAGGCAGCCACCAGCAGGTACCAGACCAGGGCCATCTGTTCGTAGGCGGCACCGGAGGAGATCATCGACTTGGAGATGAAGCCGGAGGTCCAGGGGAAAGCCGAGATGGCCAGCGCGCCGATCGTGCCGCAGACCGTGGTCAGCGGCATGGTGCGGAACAGCCCTCCAAGGTTGGAGCACTTGCGAACGCCGGTCTGGTAGAGCACCGCACCGGCGCTCATGAACAGCAGGCCCTTGTAGATGATGTGGGCGAATGCATGCGCGGCCGCGCCGTTGAGCGCCAGCTCCGTGCCGATGCCGACGCCGACGACCATGAAGCCGACCTGGTTGACGATCGAATAGCTCAGGATGCGCCGCATGTCGTTTTCCAGCAGCGCCCAGATGATGCCGTAGAAGATCATGATCAGGCCGAGCCAGATCAGCAATTCCGTGCCCGGGAAGAGCAGAATCAGCGCCAGCACCGCTGTCTTGGTCGTGAACGCCGACAGGAACACCCCGCCCATCGGGCTTGATTCCGGGTAGGCATCGGCCAGCCAGACGCTGATCGGGGGTGCGGCGGCGTTGATCAGGACACCGATGAAGATCATCCAGGTATCGAAGCTGTCGAGGGTGAGGGCGCGGATTTCGACCGAGCCGGTGTGGATCATCAAGCCCTCGATGCCGATCTTGAGGATGATGCCGCCGACCAGGTGGATGATGGCGTAGCGGATACCGGCCGCGCGCGCCCTCTCGGTACCGCCGCACCAGACCACCACGGTCGAGAACAGGGCCATCAGCTCCCAGAACAGGAACATCACGATCAGGTCGCCGGCAAAACTCACGCCGACGGCGCCGGCAGCATACATCAGCGCCGCCGACAGCTCCCACCATTTCGACTGGCGGAAGGCGAACAGCGCGCCGCCGAAACCCATGATGGTGAATACCGTTGCGAACAGTCGCCGCAGGTTGCTGCCTTCGACGAACTGCACCTCGTAGCCGAGGAAAGTGGCCGTCAACTGAATGCCATCGGGCACCTGCCACACCGCGTACAGGGTTGCCAGGGGCGTGGCCAGCGCGATCAGAGGCCGCAGCGCCGGCCGTGCCACGCCGATCAGCAGCGCGCCGGCGATCATCAGGATGGCCGGCGGCAGGACGAACTCAAACATCTTCGCCGCCCTCCTCGGCCTCGATCTCTTCGGTCAGCTGGCTGGGTGCCAGCTCGGTCGGGCGGAAGTAGTAGTCGTCGGGCCGCTTGAGCACGAAGCCGAGCAGCTTGGCCAGCACGACCATGCCCACACAAGTCGCGAATCCGTACGCGGCGTAGAAACCGAACCAGCCGTCGACCTCGAAATAGGCGTGAAAGTGGATGAAGTACTGGCCGGCGACGGTCAGCGCAAGGATCACGCCGAACAGCCACCACAGCAGGCGGATGGTCTTCGGGCGGACCAGCCAGTGGTCGCTGTCCGGCCGCTGGCCGGGGTTCTGGTCGTGGCCGGGCAACTGGCTCATTTGCCAACCTCCAGGATGCGCGATTCGATGTCCACGATCGGCCCGTTGAACACGAAGAACAGAATGACCAGAGCGGCGGTGAAGGTCAGCGCCGCAACCATCGGCCACGGTGCCTCGGCATGATCGACCTTGGGCGCCATGTCTTCGTCGCGGAAGAAGGCGCGGAAGACGATCGGCAGGAAGTAGGCAGCGTTCAGGCCGGTCGAAAGCATCAGCACCACCAGGGTGAAGTAATTGTCGACCTGGAAGGCACCGGCAATGATGTACCACTTGGACACGAACCCGGCAGTGGGCGGCACGCCGATCATGGAAACCGCACCGATCGTGAAAGCCACCATGGTCCAGGGCATGCGCCGCCCGATGCCGCGCAACTCGTCGACGCGTGTCTTCTTCGAGGCCACGTAGATGGCGCCGGCGCAGAAGAACAGCGTGATCTTGCCGAAGGCGTGGGCGACGATGTGAACGGCCGCGCCGATCTCGGCAAACGGTACCAGTACCAGCGCGGCCAGCACGATGTAGCTGAGCTGGCTGATGGTGGAGTAGGCCAGCATGCGCTTGATCTCGACCTGCTTGAGCGCGACGATCGAGGCGGCCACCACGGTGAAGCCGGCCAGGTAGACCAGGTACTGTTCCAGCGGCACGTTGGCCAGGAAGTCCAGGCCGAAGATGTAGATGACCACCTTGGTGATGGTGAACACGCCGGCCTTGACCACGGCCACCGCGTGCAGCAGGGCCGACACCGGCGTCGGTGCGACCATGGCGGCCGGCAGCCAGCGGTGCATGGGCATGACCGCCGCCTTGCCGATGCCCAGAACGAACAGGGTCAGCAGGATGGCTGCTTCGGTCGGGCCGAGCCTGTCGATCAGGATGCCGCCCGGTGTGAAGTCGGTCGTGCCGGCGGCCACCCAGGTCCAGATGATGGCCGGCAGCAGCAGCCCGATCGAAGTGAACAGCAGTACACCCAGATAGGTGCGACCGCCGGCGCGGGCGGCGTCGTTCTGCTTGTGCGTGACCAGCGGCCAGGTGCTGATCGTCAGCACCTCGTAGAAGACGAACAGGGTCAGCAGGTTGCCGGCCGTGGCCACGCCCATCGCGCCGCTGATGGCGATGGCGAAAAACACATAGAAGGACGTGTGTCGGGGCTCCTTCGCGCCGCGCATGTAGCCGATGGCGTAGACCGAGGTGACGAACCACAGCAGGCTGGCCAGCAGCGCGAAGATCAGGCCCAGGGGTTCGAGCTCGAAACGGATGGCCAGCCCCGGCAGGATCTCGATCAGTGTCAGCGAAACATCCTGTCGATCCACCACCGGTCCGATCAGTTGTGTGGCCAGCCCGAACAGCGTGGCCGCCGTGATCAGCGTGGCCGCTTCGCGCACGTTGGGCCAGCGTCCAAGCAGGCCGACGGCCAGTGCACCGACCAGCGGCGTGAGGATCAGCGCGGCGATCAGCATGGCCGGGCTCATGGCGAGGCCCCCAGCAGCATCTCGGCGCCGCGCCGGGCGACGTCAACCGTCAACCGGGTATCGATGCCGAAGTAGAAATTGGCGATGACCAGAACCCACATGGGCACAAGCAGGCCCAGAGGTGCCTCGCGCACCGGCTCGCGGCCCTCCGGCGCCGGCCTGAGCCAGGCGGCCTCGGCGACCTTGCCGATGTAGATCACGGCCAGCAGGGAGCCGACCAGAACCACCACCACCGCGAACCAGCTGCCTTCGGCGATCGCCGCCTCGATCAACAGCCACTTGCTCACGAAGCCGACCGTCAGCGGCACGCCGATGATGCTCAGGCCCGCCAGCACGAAGGCCAGCATGGTCAGGGGCATCTGTCGGCCGAGCCCGCGGAAGGCGGAGATATGCGGCGAGCCGGCCTGGTAGATGACGGTGCACACACACATGAACAGGGCCGCCTTCATCAGGGCATGGTTGAACATGTGGACCAGGCCGGCGCTGATGCCTGCGATCGAGACGAAGCTGATCGCCAGGGCCATGTAGCCGACCTGGGCAACGCTGGAGTAGGCCAGCAGGCGCTTGGTGTTGTCCTGCTCGATGGCCCAGGTCGAGGCGAACAGGATGCCGATGATGCCGAGCACGAAGAACACCTCGGCGAAGGGCATGCTGGTGACGAACTCCAGACCGAAGACGGTAAAGACCAGACGCAGGAGCACGTAGATGGCCACCTTGGTCGCCGTCGAGGCCAGGAACACGGTGACCGCGGACGGGGCGTTGGCGTAGGCGCCCGGCAGCCAGCGGTGCAGCGGGAACAGCGCCAGCTTCAGGCCGATGCCGACGATGATGAACGCGAACGCCGCCTGCACCGCCCGGCTGTCGGCCACGGCCGGCAGACGCTCGGCCAGGTCGACCATGTTGAGCGTGCCGGTCAGGATGTAGATCAGGCCGATGCCGATCAGGTAGAAGGTCGCCCCGAGCGTGCCCATGACCAGATAGCGGAAGGCCGACAGCGGTGCCGCCCGGCTGCCGCCCTGGGCGACCAGCACGTAAGTCGACAGCGAGGAAATCTCGAGGAAGACGAACACGTTGAAGGCATCGCCGGTCAGCGTGATGCCCATCAGGCCCGAAAAGGCGAGCAGGAACAGGGCGTAGAACAGGCCCTGGCGCTCCGGCACCTCGCGGTTCACGCTCAGTCGGCCCCAGGGCAGGATCACCGCCCCCATGAGCGCAATCAGCAGGCCGATGAAGCCGTTGACCGCGTCGACCCGGTACTCGATGCCGATCGGCGGCGGCCAGTTGCCGAAGAAGTAGCGCATCGGCTCGACGAGGGCCTGCGGCAGCACGAAGGCCATGATGACGGCCGAGGCGGTGACGCTGATCAGGGCCAGCAGCCAGGGCAGCAGGCGCCCCGGAAGCAAGGCACAGACCGGCGCGGCGATCAGCGGCAGCAGCACGCTGAACGGCATCCATTCGAGCACGCTCATGGGCTGGGCTCCCCGTCCTCGTCTTCGGTGAGCTGGTCGTCCTGGATGCTGCCGTAGTTCTCCCGCACGCGCACCGCCAGGGCCAGGCCGACGGCGGTGGTGGCCACGCCGACGACGATGGCGGTCAGGATCAGGACATGCGGCAGCGGGTTGGAATAGAGATCGACACCTTCCTCCAGCACCGGAGAGGAGGCGCCGATGATCTTGCCGGCCGAGATGAACAGGATGAATACCGAGGTCTGGAAGATGTTGAGCCCGATGATGATCTTGATCATGTTGCCGCGCGCGATCACGGCATAGAAGCCGGTCATCATGAGGAAGATCACGACCCAGTAGTTGAGGTGTCCGAGCCAGTCCATCAGTCGCGCTCCTCCGCCTGCGCTTCTTCGACGACCCGCGAACGGTCGGCGAACAGGGTGTAGACCATCATCACGACGGCCGCCACGGTGATGCCCACACCCAGCTCGACCAGCACGATGCCGGCCTGCTGCGCGCCCTGTGGTGCGCCCGGAATGAGCGGCGTGTAATCGAGGAAGCGCCCGCCCAGGATCACGCCGAGCAGGCCGATGGCCGCATACAGCAGCACGCCGATGCTGGCGAGCGCCTTCTGGGCAGCGGCCGGAATCACCGCCAGTGCCTCGTCGAGACCGAAGACCAGCGCGAACAGGATCCAGGCGGCGGCGAAGATCACGCCGGCCTGGAACCCGCCGCCGGGCGAGTATTCGCCATGGAACTGGATGTAGAGCGCGAACAGCATGATCAATGGAATCAGGAAGCGCGTGACCACGCGCAGGATGCCGTTGGTCTTCATTGCGACGACTCCTCCCTGCCCACTTCCGTACCCGCCTTCCGGCGCCGCCTGCGCGTGGCACCGAGCAGCATCATCACGCCGATGCCGGCGGTGAAGATCACGTAGACCTCGCCGATGGTGTCGATCGAACGGTAGCTGGCCAGCACCGAGGCAACCACGTTCGGGATGCCGATGTCTTCGTACGACTGTTCGAGGTAGTAGGGCGCGACATGCTGATGAACCGGGTTGTCGGCTGCGCCGAAGGGCGGCAGGTCCCAGGTCGCGTAGATCAGGGTCGCGCCGGTGACCAGCACCACCACCAGCGCGGTCAGGTTGCGGCCGCGGCCGCGATCCTCGTGGCGCGGCGCCAGTGACAGGGCGACCAGCATCAGGATGGTGGAAATGCCCGCACCCACGGCCGCCTCGGTCAGTGCCACGTCGCCGGCGTCGAGCACGGCGAACAGCGAGGCCGACACCAGCGAATAGATGGCGAACAGCATGACCGCGGCGAACAGGTCGCGCATGCGAAGCACCGCGACCGCGACAATCGCCAGGAAGGCCAGCAGCGTCAGATCGATCAGTTGTTCGATGACTGCTCTCCTTCAGGCTCGAGTCCGTCGGTCATGGCCGCACGCGCGAGCGCATGCGAGGCCGTCGGCGCGGTAAACAGCAGGAACAGCAGGATCAGGGCCAGCTTGAGCGACAGCAGCGTCAGCCCTGCCTGCAGGATCAGACCGGCAATGATCATCAGCGCGCACAGGGTGTCGGTCATGCCGGCCGCGTGCAGCCGGGTGTAGAAATCCGGAAAGCGCAACAGGCCGATGCCGCCCAGAATGCCGACCAGGCCGCCGCCGAGCAGCAGTACCCAGCTGAGGATATCGATGATCATCGCCCTTCGCCCTTGCGGCCGACCTGGTCGGGCCGCTCGACATTGACCAGCTTGAGCACCGCGATGATCGCGACGAAGTTGATCAGGGCATACACCAGGGCCACATCGATGAACAGGTCGTGGCCCATCACGAAACTGATCAGCGCGACCAGCAGCACGGTCTTGGTGCCGAACACGTTGACCGCCACGATGCGGTCCCAGACGGTGGGGCCGAGCATGGCGCGGGCCAGCGCCAGGGCCATGGTCGCCAGCATGGTCAGGGCAGCCAGTGTGTAGATCACTTGGAGGGCCCCTCCAGCCAGCAGGCGCGCTCGCCCATCTCGCCCGAAAGCACGCCTTCGGCGCTCGCCTCGGTCAGGGCGTGGACGAGCACCTCGTTGCCCTCCAGGCGCAGGCTGACGGTGCCCGGCGTGAGCGTGATCGAATTGGCGTAGGTCACGCGGGTCAGCTCACGGCCCTGCCGGGCCGGTACCCGCAGGATGCGCTGGTGAATGCGGCCGGGGTCGAAAATCGCCCGGGCGACATCGATGTTGGCCAGCACGATCTGCCAGACCAGCCAGGCCCAGTAGACCGGCAGGCGCCAGGAAAACAGGCCCGGATTGTGTTCCACGCCGATGACGTCCATGCGCCAGGAAAGCCAGGCGGCCAGGGCGATGGAGAGCGCTCCCAGCGCCAGGATGACGGGCTTGAACATGCCCGAGAGTCCGAGCCAGAGCGCGGCCATGACGAGGGCCAGTGAGATGACGTAACGCATAAGACCGCGAATCTTACCAAAAGCCGGAGATGCTCTGATCAATTCCGAACGGCGGTCGATACGGCGAATCTGAATCGGGCCGGCGAATCCGGCACAATTCGGGTTCCACTTGCCAGGTGCCCGAAATGCGTCAGACTGCTGCCGATTCTTCGGTCAATCCCGCGGAACTGTCCGAGCTGGCTGCGCTGATTCGCGGCGGCAGCTCGCTTCTGGTGATCGAAAGCCACGACGAGCCGCATGCGGCCAAGCTCCTGCGCGAGCTGCAGCGCCTGTTGCAGCGCCCGCTGCTGGAGTGGAGTGCGGCGCGCGGCCTCTACTGGGTCGAGCGGGAGCGGCCGCTGGCCGCGTCGCTGCGCGAACCGGACAAGGTCATGCTGCATCTGGCGCAGCGCGAGGATCGGCCGATCGTGCTGCTGCTCGACTTTCACCCCTACCTCGACGACCCCGTGGTCGTGCGCATGCTGCGCGAGAATGCGCGCGCCGGCGCCGAGGGAACGGGGCCGACGGTGGTGCTGGTCAGCGCCCGAATCGACCTGCCGCCGGAGCTGGTGAAGCTGGCACGGCGTTTCGAACTTCGCGCGCCCGACGCCGCGACCCTGACGGCCATGGTGCGCGCCGAGGCCAGGCAGTGGGAGCGCCAGTCCGGCACCCGGCGGGCCGAGCTGTGCGACAGGACCCTGGAGCGACTGGTCAACAATCTGGCGGGGTTGACGATGAAGGATGCACGGCGGCTGGCGCGAAACGCCATATTCGACGACGGCGTGCTCGACCACCGCGACCTCGAGTCGCTCATGCAGGCCAAGTTCGATCTGCTCGATCCGGGCGGCATTCTCAATTTCGAGCTCGAGACCGCGCGTTTTGCCGATGTGGCGGGCATGCCCAATCTCAAGCGCTGGCTGGCCCTGCGCGCCGATGTGTTCGCTGCCGCCGAGCCACCGGCCGGGCTCGAGCCGCCGCGCGGCATGCTGTTGCTGGGTGTGCAGGGCTGTGGCAAGTCGCTGGCCGCCAGGGCGGCGGCGGGTCTATTCGGCGTGCCGCTGCTGCACCTCGACTTCGGCGCACTGTTCAATCGCTACCACGGTGAAAGCGAGCGCAACCTGCGCGAATCGCTGGCGGCGGCCGAGCGCCTGGCGCCCTGCGTGCTGTGGATCGACGAGATTGAAAAGGGGCTGGCCAGTTCGGGCAACGACGGCGGTACGTCCCGGCGGATGCTCGGCAGCTTCCTGACCTGGCTGGCCGAGCACCGCTCGCGCGTGTTCATTACCGCCACCGCCAACGATGTGAGTTCGCTGCCGCCGGAACTGATGCGCAAGGGCCGCTTCGACGAAATCTTCTTCGTCGACCTGCCGGATGCCGAAACCCGGCGCGAGGTACTGGCGATTCATCTGGCGCGGCGCGAACTCAAGCCGCAGCTGTTTCCCCTCGATGAGCTGGCCGCGGCGGCCGAAGGCTTCTCCGGGGCAGAGCTCGAACACCTGGTGGTCAGCGCGCTCTACACGGCGCATGCCGAGGGCGAGCCGCTCGATACCGGACACCTGAAGGCCGAACTCGAACGCACGCGCCCGCTGTCGGTGGTGCGCCGCGAAGACATCGAAGCCCTGCGCCAGTGGGCGGCCGATCGAACCGTTCCGGCCTGAACACTACAGGTAGGGGCTGAACAGCCAGCAGGCAGCATCTCTCAGGCGTACCGCGAACCGGCGGGAGTCGACCGCGTCGAGCGACAGCGCGCGCCCGGCAGCAGCGCTTCGGTCAATGTATTCCGACAGGTGTTGCGCCAGCGCGCCGTCGTAGACCTCGACCTGAAGCTCGAAGTTCAGGCGCAGGCTGCGCGGGTCCCAGTTGGCCGAACCGATCAGGCTGTAGAAGTCGTCGACCACAAACAGCTTGCCGTGGTTGAAAGGTGCCGGTTGCAGGCTCACTTGCACGCCCCGGAACAGGAGCTCCCACAACATGTTTCGGGTGGCCCAGTCGACATAGCGCAGGTTGCTCTTCTCCGGCAGCACCACGTGCACGTCGATACCGCGCACCGCGGCCGCCTGCAACGCACCGATCAGCTCGCGCGGCGGCAGAAAGTAGGGTGTCATGATGCGGATCGATCGACGCGCGCTGGAGATGGCGGCTGACAGCAGCATGGTCATCCGGTCGAGGTCCTCGTCCGGACCGTCGGTGAGGGTGCGACAGACGATCCGGCCCTGGTCGGCTTCGACCCTCGGCGCCCGTTCGGCCACTTCGCCGGTGGCGAACTCCCAGCTGCGCTGGAACTCCAGCAGCAGCTGACCGACCACCGGTCCGAGCAGCCGGAAGTGCACATCGGCGGTCGGCGAAGCATTGCCGGCGAGATCGGTGCGGTGACGATCACTGATGTTCATGCCGCCGGTAAAACCGATCCGTTCGTCGACGATGAGGATCTTGTGGTGGTTGCGAAGATTGATCGAAACCGACGGCGGAATCATTCTCGGCGGCAGGAAGCGCGCGCAGCGCACGCCGGCCCGGCGCAGGCGGCGGCTGGCTTTCGGGAGGGAATACCATTCGCCCACCCCGTCGATGAGTACGCGTACATCCACGCCGCGGTCCACGGCCCTGCCCAGCGCCTCGACGAATGCCCGCCCGCTGTGGTCGTTGTCCAGGATGTAGGTCGTCAGGCAGATGTGCTCGGCGGCCTGGTCGATGGCTTCGAGCATGGCCGGGTAGGCCTGCTCGCCGTTGAACAGGATGTCGACGGCATTGCCGCGAACCAGCGCGTGTCGGCTCAGGGCGCGGCCGCTGCGCGCAAGCTCGTCGTAGGCCTCCGGCAGGTCTTCGGGCAGCGGGTGCAGCGAAGCCACGCTCTCGCCCCGCTCGCCGGAGCGCAGCGGTGGCATGGCAAAGCGCTGGGCGCGTGAACGGGTCCGGTTGAGACCGAAGAACAGGTACAGCACCGGCCCGGCGATCGGTGTGACCACGCACACGGCGATCCAGGCGAAGGCCCCGCGCGGTTCGCGCTTGTACAGCAGGGCATGAATGGCCGTGGCCGGTGCCAGCAGCGCGTGGAACAGGACGAGAACAAGTGTTTCCGGGCTCAGTTCGGGCACCTTCATCGCTGGCCTGAGGCCATGATACGTCCAACGCCGTGTCCGGGTCCGACCGGGCCGCGGCAGCGTACGGGATGAGCGGGCAGGAGCGGCCTGACGGAGGCGGCTTGTGGTATATGATCAGGCCGAAAGCGATCCGCCCGTCCGATTGAAGCCAGGAAAGCGAATGAGCCATCTCCCCCTGCGCCCCCGTTGCGGCGGCGGTCCGACCGAGCAGCAACCGGGGACCCGATGAGCGCCGGACAATCAAGCGGCCAGCGCCGGCTGCTCGAGATCGTGGCCCTTGCAGAAGGCCTGTCGGAACAGCGCCGCAGGGCCCTGTTCGAGCAGGAACTGGGTCATGCCCCGGAGCTGATTGACCAGGCCGAGCGCCTCTCGCGGCTGGTCGACGAGGTCACCCTGGCACCCGAAGAGATGAGCGAGAGCGTCGCGAGCCGACGCCTGCCAAGCATTCCAGGTTTCGAACTGATCGAATTGATCGGTCACGGTGGAATGGGTTCGGTCTACCGCGCCCGCCAGCTCGGTCCCGAGCGCGACGTTGCGGTGAAGTTGCTGCGCGCCGACATGATCAGCCCCGCAGCACTCGATCGCATGGAACGCGAGGGCCAGGCGCTGGCCCGGCTCAGCCATCCGGGAATCGCACGGGTGCTCGCCGCCGGACGCACCCGCGTCGACGACGGGCCAGAACTGTCGTGGCTGGCCATGGAACTGATTCGCGGCCGCAGGCTCGACCAGTACATCGCCGAGGAACGACCAGACCTGCGCGAGCTGCTGCGTCTGTTCGAGCGCATCGGCGAGGCGGTGCAGTACGCGCACCAACAGGGTGTGATCCACCGCGACCTCAAGCCCGGCAATATCCTCATCGATGAGGCCGGCCAGCCCCACGTGCTCGATTTTGGCGTCGCCCGCTTTCTCGAGGTCGACCCCGCGCAGGCCTCGACCGTACTCGCCGCAGGCGAGGTGGTGGGCACCCTGGGCTATATGGCGCCCGAGCAGGTCGATGGCCGTGCCGATACCCGAAGCGATGTATATGCCATCGGCGTGATGCTCTACCACGCGCTGAGCGGGCGGTTGCCGCTCGAGCTGGAAGGTCTCAGCCTGGTCGACGCCCTGGCGCAGGTCTCACGTGGCCGGACGCCGGCCTTGCGGCAGCGTTGCCCGGAACTGCCGGCCGACCTCGAAAGCCTGGTCATGCAGGCCCTGGCACCCGACCCGGCCGATCGCTATCCCTCGGCCTCGCAATTGCTCGAGGACATCCGTCGTTATCTGGAGCACCGGCCCGTCCTGGCCCGCCCGCCCGGGCGCTGGCGCAGTACCGTGCTGTTCGTTCGTCGCCATCGGCTGGCGGTGGCGGCGGCGTTCGTGCTGGTGGTGACCATTATGACCGGTGCCGTGGTATCGGCCCACTTCGCATGGCGCGAAGTCCAGGCCAGAACGGAAGCGGAGATGCGGGCCGACCAGCTAGGGGCCGTCAATCGATTCATTCAGGACATGCTGCTGGCGGCTGATCCGGAGCGAACGCTCGGCGAGAAGGTCACCGTGGTCGATACCCTGAGCGAGGCGGCGCGAATGCTGCCGCTCGACCGCCAACTCGCCCCGGCAGCGCGGGCCGAGCTGCAGCGCACCATCGGTTCGGTGCTGCTCAACCTGGGTCGAACCGAAGAAGGCAGGGAACAGCTGGAGCTGGCCTGGTCGACGGTTCGTGATCATGCCGGGATCGACCCGGTGGACCGGCAGCGGGCGCGCATGGAACTGGCCCGCGCCGATCTGGAGTCCGGGCGAATCGACCAGGCGCTGGCGGTGTTCAAGGACATCGATCACCAAACATCGGACTGGCCGCCGTCACGAAACCTGCGCTACGAGCTGGCCAACCTGCTCGGCCGTGCCCTGATCGAGAGCGGGCAGATCGACCAGGCGGCCGAACTTGTTGCACATCGGCTTGACGAGGCGAGCCGCAGTCTGGGCGATGAACACCTGCTGACCCTAGTGCTCAGGAATCTGTCGGCGGTGATTGCCGGTCGCCAGGGCGAACCGCTGCGCGAAGTCGAGATCCAGCGCGATCTGCTCGCGCTTCGCCGGAGCCGTTTCGGCCAAGAGCATCCGCAGACCCTGGCGGCCATGAACAATCTGGCCCATGCCCTGAGCGCTGCCGGTCAGCGCGAGGAGGCCGAACGCCACGCGCGCGATGCACTCATGGCGCGTGAACGCGTGCTCGGCTTGGCCCATCCGTCCACGGTGGTCAGCCGCAACAACCTCGCCGCGCTCTACATCCAGCGCGGTGCCATCGACGAGGCCGAACCACTGGTCCGGAGTGTCGTGGCGTGGAATGTCGAGCGCCTCGGACCGCTGCATCCCAACACCTTGAGCTCGCGCAACATCCTGGCTTACCTGCTTGAGGAGCAGGGCCAGCTGGATGAGGCCGAACGCGTCTATCGCGCGGTCCTCGCTGCAGCCGAGGAAAGCGGCGATGATGGTCTGCGTTCCCAGATGCTGGGGGTGGGAAACAATCTGGCGATGCTGTTGCTGGCGCGTGGTGATGCGGCTGCGGCAGTGAGCGAGTTCGAAGCCCTGCTGCTCGAGGCCGAGCGCCTGCTCGGCGCCGGGCACCTCAACCTGGCGGTGTTTCGGGCCAATTACGGCTGGAGCCTGCACCATTTCGGTCGAAGCGAGGAAGCCGGCCGGATTCTTGAGGCCAGTCTCGGGCAGTTGCGCCCGGCACTGGGCGAAGCTCATCCGCGGGTGACCATGACCGAGGAACGCCTGGCGCTGGTGCGCGGACCGTAGCCTGCAAGAAAGCCGGGGCGCGCACGCCCCGGCAAGGTTCCGCCCGATTGGACCAGCAACCGGTGGACGGAAGTGGAGTGGCGGTCTGGTCAGTGTGCTGAAGCCAGCCCCGAGCAGCTCGTCTGGCCCAGATGGTAGAGACGCTCCATCTCGATCTGGCCACTGCCGTGGTCGGCGCTTTCGGCGCTGTAGTTCAGGGTGACCTGATCGCAGCCGTGATAGTCCAGCTGCAGCTCGCCCCAGATCTGATCGATCACTGACTCGGGGTCGAAGTCCGGTCCGAAAGAGGCGCCCGAGAATCTGCGCAGCTGATCGATGTTGATGCGCTCGCCCTCGATCGTGCCCATGCCGAACAGCCACAGCTGTCGACCGGAGCGATCATAGGTGGGCCAGTAGACAACGGGTGTGCGGACACCATCGAGGTCGGTGATGTGAACCTGCAGTCCTTCGCCCGAGCGTTCGGGGCTGTAGAACCCGCCCGAGAACCCATTGAGGATCGTGCCCTCGGTCTGGCCGCATGTCAGGCCGGCGATGTTGGACAGTCGCACCAACTGGAACTGGCCCGAACCCTGGCCGATGTCGCTGCTGTATCGGACGGTGCCCGCATCACAGTGGTCGAAGTCGATCACGATGCTGCCCCAGAGGGTGTTGTTGACTGCAGCGGGATCGAAGTCCGGTCCGAACCGGCCACCGTCGGTGACGTAGACCTCGTCGAGGACGATGCTTGCATCGACCGTCTCGCCCATGGCGATCAGCCACATCGGCTGGCCGTCGTCGTAAGTGAACCAGAGCATCAGGGCGCGGCCGTCGGGCAGCGTGTCGATCATGAAACCCTCGCCGCTGCGCTCCGGGTTGAAGAACAGGCCGCTGTGTCCGGTCGAGACCTCGAAGGGCTCCTGTGGCGGCGGCGGTGGGCTGCCCCCTTCGCGCTGGAAGTGGTACAGCGCGGTGCGTCCACCTGCCGGCGTGGCTACAGCCTTGACCAGCAGGTCGTCGCCATTGCCTGCCACATAGGAGCCGAAGACATCGCTGCTCGTGCTTTCGGTCGGGGCATGCAGGGTCTGAATCAATTCGAAGCCATCGCCTTCGCGCTGGTAGACGAAAACCGCTCCGGCAGCCGGCTCGCCCGTTCGGCGGCCGTTCTCGGCGCCGACGATCAGCAGATCGCCGAAGAAGCGGGCAACCACGCCATAGAGGTCGTTGTCGGACCGGGTCGGCGGTGTCAGCTTTCCGGCCGGCTGCCAGTTGCCACTGCCGTCGCGACGGTACAGGAAAACGGCCCCCTTGGCGGCGATCCCGAGCGCGCCGACGGCCATCCACTCATTCTGAACGTCGACGTAGTAGCCGAAGTTGCTTTCGGGGCCGGCATCGAGGATCTGTGCCAGCTGCAGCTCGCCACCCTGGCGGTCGTAGACGTAGACCCGGCCGGCCCCACCAAAGGTCTGGGCTTCGGGCGCGCCGACGACGAGTTGATCGTCGCTGAGCGTATAACCCAGGCCGAAGAAGTCGGTACCCTCCGAGGCACGACCGATTTCCTGCCACTCACCGTCGACCTGTCCGAACAGCACGACGCTGTCGGTGCGGGCGAAATTGAAGCCATAAACGCTTTCGAAGACATGCGACTGCACGGCCAGTACACCGTTGTTGAAGCGAACCAGGCCGCCCAGCGCCCGGTTGGCATCGCCACCGGATTCGGATAGCGCGGCCACCGGTCGCCAACCGGCATTGATGCCGCCGGGATTATGGCCGGGGTCGCGCTCGAACAGATGGACGGCCGAATCGGCAGCCTGCCCCTGCCCGTCGAAGCGCAGGCCGGTGAACGCGGGCACGGCGAGCAGGTCGCCGTCGAGGGCAACGCTGGTGGCTCCGAACATGTCGCCTGCCGTACAGTCGGGCGCCTGGAGGATACCGAGCAGCGCCCAGCGTCCGCTGGCGTCCTTCTCGTAGTGGTAGACCTCGCCGCAGGCCGGTGCCGGATCCGGATCGCCGATGCCGTGAGGCCAGCTGACGAACATTTCATTGCCGAAGACTTCCACGCCGATACCGAAGTCCTCGACTTCGCCGCCGGACGGAGTCAGATCTTCAATGAACTCGAATTGCGCCCTCAGGCTGAGCGGTGCGAGGGCCAGGATGATGATCAACAAGCGAATGAACGCCATGGTGTTCTCCCTTTTTTTGATTGGTTGCTGTGGCAGGGAGAATTCTGGGTGGCCCGTGCCGGCCGCGGTACCCCCCGTTCGGGGGGGTCAGCGCAGCAGGCCGAACTCGGCCGCCTTGAGGGCCGCTTCGGCACGTGAGTTGATGCCGAGCTTGCGGTAGATGTCCTTGACGTAGCCGGCCGCGGTGTTGCGGGTGATGTCGAGCAGGCGGCCCACCTCGGTACTCGAGAAACCCTTGCCGATCAGTCGCAAAACCTCGATCTCGCGCTCACTCAGCGGCAGTTCGGGTCGATCCTCATGCTGGAAGTAGGCCATCAGGCGGCGTGCCACGCCGGGAGACAGGGGCGGGTGGCCGGCGGCGATCTCGGTCAGGATCCGGGCCAGCTCCGACTGCCCCTGGTCCTTGGTGAAATAGCCGTCGGCGCCGGCGCGCAGAGCCGGAAAGATGTGGCCATCGTCGGCGAAGGTACTGGCGACCACGCACAGGGTCGCCGCATGCCTGGACTTGATCCAGGCGATCAGGCGTGTGCCATCGCCGTCGGGCAGGCCCAGATCCACCAGGGCCAGTTCCGGCCAGTGCCGTTCGAGCCGGTTCCGCGCGCCGGCGCAATCGGGAGCGGTCTCGATCTGGCTGCCGGGAAAGGCGAGTCGTACACCCTCGGTCAGCCAGTCGCGGGCGAAGGGCAGGTCCTCGACGATCAGCACGCGTTTCATGTCGGTGGCTCCAGGGAAAGGTCGAGCCGGGCATGGAGCAGCTTGCTACCGCGACGCCACTCGACCCGGCCGCCGAGCTGGCGGCAACGATTGCGGATGTTGCCCATTCCTCGCCCCGGTTGCCAATTCTCCGGATCGCTTAGGCACCCGTCGTGCGCCAGAGCCAGCAGAAGCCGATCGTCCGAAATCTGCCAGTCCAGCCTGATCCGGCTTGGCCCGGCGTGCCGGAGGGCATTGCTGATCAGTTCACGCAGGCAGCGCGAGAGCAGGCTTGCCGCATGCCCGTTCCAGATGATCGAGGGGTCGACTTCCGGTTCCGACCACACCATCAATGCACCGGCAGCTTCGACCCGTTGCCGTGCTTCGGCCCGCATTTCGGCCAGCAGGGCTTCCAGCGCCAGGCCGTCGCGGGTCGGGCGCGAGACCACGTCGCGCAGGTCAACCAGCATCTCACGTGCCTGGTCGGCCAGCGCAGCACTCGGCGCGCTGTAGATCAGGTTGAGCAGGCGGGCACCCAGGTCGTCGTGCAGATCGGCGTAGATCTGCTCGCGCTGCCGCCACAGGCGCCGTTCCTGTTCCAGGCGTGCGAAGGCCAGCCCGGCGGTCTGCACCAGCGCGTGGCAGAAACGCGCCGCATCGGGTTGGGGCCGGGCCTCGCTGCGGCGCGCATCGAGATAGAGCAGGTGCTCTCGGTCCTGCCGCGCAAACCTCGCGACCAGGGCCGCGCTGATGCGGCCGGCGACCACGCTGTCGCTGGCACACGAACGGTCGATGTGGTCGAGACAGACGACGCGCTCGCGCCCGGCCGCGGCGAGTAGCTGGCGGCTGACCTCACCGATATCGGCCTGACCCGGCAGGCTGGCCAGCGAGCGCAGACCGGCAGCGCTTCGCTCGAGCAGCCAGGCGCGACCGAAGCCCGTGCCGGCACAGGCCGTTTCGAGCAGGCAGGCTGCGATCTGTTCCTCCCGCTCGAGGGCGTTGATGCGATCGCAGAAGACAAGCAGGAGTTCCAGGCGAGGCAGGGCGAGACTGGTTTCGAGCGATGCCACCGTGATCTCGTCGTGACCTTGCCCCGCTTCGGTGTCCTCGCTCAGCGCGAATTGCCACGCGCCGATCGTGATCAGGTCCCCGGCGGTGAGTTGCACGCGATCGATGCGCTGGCCATTGACCAGCGTGCCGAGCGGGCCGCCGAGGTCCTCGATCATGGCGTCGGCTCCGAGATCCAGGCGGGCGTGACGCCGGGAAACGGCCGCATCGGGCAGCATCAGGTCCGAGTCCAGGCCGCGCCCGATGACGAGCGAAACGCGGGGCGGGATCTCGACGGTCGGGCCGGCGATCTGCTTGAGCCGCCAGCAGGGCTTGGGCTGGTTCATCGCACAGTGGTTGGCATTCCGGGAAAGCCGATTCTGGCACATACAGCTCCCGCGAGTGAGCTGTGGAACGCACGGGTCAGGGGGGCGCCCGGCGGTGTGTACAGGCATGCATGAACTGCGCTAAAATATATATCTTTCTATCCCGATCAAAAGATACATCGTCGCAATGAGAGCTTACCTGTTCACCTCAGAGTCCGTTTCCGAGGGTCATCCCGACAAGATGGCCGACCAGATTTCCGACGCCATTCTGGATGCCATCCTGGCTCAGGATCCGCGCGCCCGGGTCGCCTGCGAGACCTTCATCAAGACCGGTGCGGTGATTGTCGGCGGAGAGATCTCGACCACCGCCTGGGTCGATCTCGAGGAGCTGATCCGCCAGGTGGTGGTCGACATCGGCTACGACTCCTCGAACGTCGGCTTCGATGGGCACACTTGCTCGGTCATCAACATGATCGGCAAGCAATCAGTCGATATCGCCCGTGGCGTCGACCGGGAAATTCCCGAGGATCAGGGTGCCGGCGACCAGGGGCTGATGTTCGGCTATGCCTCGAACGAAACCGAAGAGCTGATGCCGGCACCGATCTACTATGCCCATCGACTGGTCGAGCAGCAGACGCGGTTGCGCAAACACACGGATAACCCGCTGCCCTGGCTGCGGCCCGATGCCAAGAGCCAGGTGACCCTGCGCTACGAGGATGGCCAGCCGGTGGCAATCGACGCGGTCGTGCTCTCGACCCAGCACGACGCAGGCGTCGGCCTGGAAGAACTGCGCGAAGGCGTGAGAAAGCACATCATCGAACCGGTACTGCCGTCCGAGTGGCTGCACGAGAACACGCGATTCCACATCAACCCGACCGGCAAGTTCGTCATCGGCGGGCCGGTGGGTGATGCCGGCCTGACCGGGCGCAAGATCATCGTCGATACCTACGGCGGCATGGCTCGCCACGGCGGTGGCGCCTTTTCCGGCAAGGACCCGTCCAAGGTCGATCGTTCGGCAGCCTATGCTGCACGCTACGTGGCCAAGAACGTGGTCGCAGCAGGCCTGGCCGACAAGTGCGAGGTCCAGGTCAGTTACGCCATCGGGGTGGCCGAGCCGACCTCGATTTCGGTTACCACCTTCGGAACCAGCAGGATTCCCGAAGAGAAGATCGAGTCGCTGATCCGTCAACACTTCGATCTCAGACCCTACGGTATTCTCAAGGCGCTCGATTTGCTGCACCCCATGTACCGCCAGACGGCGACGAACGGCCACTTCGGTCGCCATCCGCAGGAAGATTCGGCCCGGGTCATCCGTGACGGGCACCCGGTGACGGAGCATTTCACGACCTTCAGCTGGGAGAAGACCGACAAGGCCGAGGCGCTGCGCGCCGACGCCGGCCTTTGACCCTGCGCCATGGTCTTGCCGGGCCCGGACGTCCAGACGTCCGCCGAGGTCCGATGCCGGCGACGATTTCACCAATTGAATGATCCACGAGGTAGACAAGCATGAACGCCAATCCCGAAGACATCAGCAAGGGCGTGTTCTTCGACCACAAGATCGCCCCGACCGACAAGGACTTCTTCATCGCCGATCCGGGCCTGGCCGATTTTGGCCGCAAGGAAATCAGGATTGCCGAGACCGAAATGCCGGGCCTGATGCAGACCCGGGCCGAATACGCCGATGACCAGCCGCTCAAGGGCGCGCGCATCGCCGGTTCCCTGCACATGACCATCCAGACCGCGGTGCTGATCGAGACCCTGATCGAGCTCGGCGCCGAGGTCCGCTGGGCTTCGTGCAACATCTATTCGACCCAGGACCATGCCGCGGCCGCCATCGCCAAGCGCGGCATCCCGGTGTTCGCCTTCAAGGGCGAGACGCTCGAGGAGTACTGGGAGTTCACCCACCGGATCTTCCAGTGGCCCGACGGCCGGACCGCCAACATGATCCTCGATGACGGCGGCGACGCCACCATGCTGCTCAATCTCGGTGCCCAGGCCGAGCAGGATCCAGGCGTGCTCGACAAGCCGGGCAGCGAAGAGGAAAAGGCCCTGTTCACCGCCATCCGCAAGCGGCTGGAGGAGAGCCCCGGCTGGTATTCGCGGGCGCTTGCCGACATCCAGGGCGTGACCGAGGAAACCACCACCGGCGTCAACCGCCTCTATCGCATGGAACGCGAGGGCAGCCTGAAATTCCCGGCGATCAACGTCAACGATTCGGTCACCAAGTCGAAGTTCGACAACCTCTACGGCTGCCGCGAGTCGCTGGTCGACGCGATCAAGCGCGCCACCGACGTGATGATCGCCGGCAAGACTGCCATCGTGTGCGGCTACGGCGACGTGGGCAAGGGTTCGGCCCAGTCCCTCAGGGCCCTGTCGGCCAATGTCTGGATCACCGAGGTCGATCCGATCTGCGCCCTGCAGGCGGCGATGGAAGGCTACAAGGTGGTCAATCTCGAGGATGCCGGCGTGGTCGAAGCGGCCGACATCTTCGTCACCGCCACCGGCAACTACAACGTCATCACCCACGACTACATGCGCCGCATGAAGGACGAGGCGATCGTGTGCAACATCGGTCACTTCGACAACGAGATCGATGTGGCCAGCCTGGAAAAGTACGAATGGGACGAGATCAAGCCGCAGGTCGATCACATCACCTTCCCCGACGGCAGGAAGATCATCCTGCTGGCCCGCGGTCGACTGGTGAACCTGGGCTGCGCGACCGGTCACCCGAGCTTCGTGATGTCGAACAGCTTCACCAACCAGACCCTGGCGCAGATCGAGCTGTTCAAGCACGGCGATCGTTACGACAACCAGGTCTACGTGCTGCCCAAGCATCTCGACGAGAAGGTGGCGCGTCTGCATCTGGAGCGCGTCGGTGCCCGCCTGACCGAGCTCAAGCCCGAGCAGGCCGACTATATCGGCGTGTCGGTCGAAGGGCCGTACAAGCCGGAGCATTATCGGTATTGAGGCAAGAAGGATTTCAGGGTTCAGGGTTCAGGTTTCGGGAAACCCCGGAGCGGAGCCCGACCTGAAACCTCAAACCTGAACCCTGAAGCCTGAACCCCATGAGCAAGCCGCAACTGAGTTTCGAGTTCTTTCCGCCGAAGAACGAGAAGCAGCAGGAGACGTTCGAGCGCTCGCGCGACCGGCTGGCCGCGCTTTCGCCGGCCTACATGTCGGTAACCTTTGGCGCCGGCGGCTCGACCCGGGACCGTACGCGCGAGACGGTGTTCGGGATCAGCGAGGTAACCGGCATCCCGGCCGCGCCGCATATCTCCTGCATGTCCGAGGACATCGACAGTATTCGCGGCCTGCTCGACGACTACCGTGAGCGCGGGGTCGATCGGCTGGTGGTTCTGCGCGGCGACCGCCCTTCCGGCGGCGGGTCCGGCGTGTTCGATCATGCGGTCGACCTGGTGCGCTTCATCCGCCAGCACTACGGCGATCGCTTTCACATCGAGGTGGCCTGCTATCCCGAGCACCATCCGGAGTCGCCCACGCCGGTGCGTGACCTCGAGCACTTCCGGGCCAAGGTCGAGGCCGGTGCCGATGGCGCGATCACGCAGTACTTCTTCAACGCCGAGAGCTATTTCCGCTTCGTCGACGAGGCGCGTGCAGCGGGTGTCGATATTCCGATCGTGCCGGGCATCATGCCGATCACCAATTACTCCGGGCTGGCGCGTTTCTCGCGCATGTGCGGGGCCGAGATTCCGCTGTGGATCGCCAAGCGGATCGAGGCCTGGGAGCGTGACGGCGACCAGGAGTCGCTCAAGCGCTTCGGGGAGGAAGTGGTGACCGATCTGTGTCGGCGCCTGCTCGATGGCGGCGCGCCGGGACTGCACTTCTACACCCTCAATCGCGCCCGGGCGCCGCTCGCGCTGTGCCGCAATCTCGGCCTCGGGCGGGCGAGCGCCGGCGACTGATCATTGCTCTTCCGCCCGGACTGCGGGCATTTCGGACGGGTCGAGCGGCAGTTCGATCTCGATCGGTCGGCAACAGACCTGGCAGTCCATCACCACCACCTGTCCGCGCTCACCGGGGTCGATGAACAGTTCGTTGGCTTCGCCGCAGCAGGGGCAGGCAAAGCCGAAGTCCTCGCCATTGCCCGCCGGGTCGATCATTCCTCGTCGCGATGGATGCCGACTTCCAGCCGACCGTCGGTATGGATCGCCGCCCGGTACATGCCGGTGGTATTGAACGGCATGCTGATCCGGCCCTCGGGGTCGATCGCGATCACGCCGCCGTCGGCACCGACGTTCTTGAGCGTGTCGTTGATGACCTGATCGGCGGCTTCGTCGAGCCCAAGGCCCGCAAGGCGCACCAGCGAGCAGATGCTGTGGGCGGCGACGTGGCGGATGAAGAATTCGCCGTGGCCGGTGGCCGAAACGGCGCAGGCGCGATTGTCGGCGTAGGTGCCGGCGCCGATGATGGGCGAATCGCCGACCCGGCCCCAGCGCTTGTTGGCCATGCCGCCGGTGGAAGTCGCCGCCGCCAGGTTGCCGCTGGCGTCCAGGGCGACGGCGCCGACCGTGGAGTACCAGTCTTCCGACAGTTGCGTGGCGGCCTGCTCATCGGCCTGGATCGATTCGAGCTGCCGGCGCCGGAAGTCGGTAATGAACCAGTCCTCGTCCATGAACTCCAGGCCATGGTCCCCGGCAAAGCTCATCGCGCCTTCGCCGATCATCATCACGTGCGGAGAGTCGTGCATCACGCGCAGGGCCGCCTCGATCGGATGGCGAATGCGCTTGACCGCGGCCACCGCGCCAGCGTTCAGGTCGGCTCCATTCATGATCGAGGCATCCATCTCGACCGTGCCGGTGTTGGTCAGCACCGCACCGCGTCCGGCATTGAACTCCGGCGCGTCCTCGAGGACCCGGATGGCGGCAACCACCGCGTCCAGGGCCGAACCACCGTCGTCGAGCAGCGCGTGGCCGGCCCGCACGGACTTCTCCAGCGCGGCCCGGATCGCAGCCTCGTGTTCGGACGTCATGCGATCGGGCAGGATGGTGCCGGCGCCCCCGTGGATGGCAATCGCCACGGGCGGATCAGATGCGGCCACGGGCAGGGCGGTCGCCAGCAGCGCGGCGGCAAGAACAAGTCGCTTCATGAGGGTATCGGTCCGGTGTCATTCCGCCGGCCAGTCTATCATCGCGGCTATACTGGCCGCTTCCCCGTTCGGTGAGTGGAGTCTCATGCTGCATAACGTCTCGATGTTCTATGCCGGACTGCTGGGTCTGCTGTTCATCGCCCTGTCGTTGCGGGTGGTCCGCCTGCGGCGCAGCCTCAAGGTGGGGCTGGGCAGCGGCGGCCATGAGGCGCTCAATCGCGCCATGCGCGCCCACGGCAACTTCGCCGAGTATGTGCCGCTGGCATTGCTGCTCTTGCTGCTGGCCGAGGCCGGCACGGCGTTACCCGCCTGGGGCGTTCACCTGCTTGGCCTGACCCTGTTGCTCGGGCGGTTCCTGCACGGCTTTCTCGGCGTCAATCGCAGGCCCGGCTATTCCTTCGGCCGCTTCTGGGGCACCCTGCTGACCTGGCTGGTGATTGCGGCCTGCGGGCTGATGCTGGTGGCGACCTCGCTCGGCCGCTGGCTCATCCAGGCCTGATCGATTCTCACCGGTCCGCGATCGACCAGTACAACGCGGCATAGATCTTGGGATCGATGGCGAATCCGCGGGCCTGCCGATCGGCCAGCCAGGCGTCGATGTTCGCGCGGGGAACGGCGTGCACCGTGATGTCCTCGCTGTCGTCACCACCGCCCCGGCCGACCTGCGAGAGATCGTATGCGCCCACGAAGACCACCATTTCGTCGGTCATTCCGGCCGATGTCGGGCAGGACATGATCTCGCGCACCTCCCCGGCGCGCCAGCCCGTTTCCTCTTCCAGCTCTCGCCGGGCGGCGTCGAGCAGGGGCTCGTCTTCGTCTCCAGGCCGGTCGCCGACCAGTCCGGCGGGCAGTTCGATGCTGCGGCGGTCGATGGGTGTCCGATATTGCTCGACCAGCAGCAGCTCGTTGGCCGGGGTCCAGGCCAGCAGCACGGCCACCCGGTGCTGGCGCGAGACCAGTTCCCAGCCTCCGCGCTCGATCAGGGAGAGGTAGCGGCCGGCGTACAATAAGCGGCTGTCGTCTGTCGTTTCGTCCATGCGCCTTGCGATTGTCAGGGCTCGTGCTGAACGATTCCGGCGGTCGGCAGTCCCAATGCCCGCAATCGTCTAATCAACAGGAAGGATTATGCGCGTTTCCGCAATCGTCTTCACCCTGGCAGCCGCCCTGCTGGTCGCCGCCCCCGCCCTCGGACAGTCGGGCGAGGAGACCGGCGCGCCGGCCCAGCAGTCCGGTCCCGTTCCCGGCCAGCAGATGAGCCACTGGTTCCGCCGTGCCGCCGAGGCATTCCAGCGCGGTGACATCGAGGGCTGGGTCGAGGCCACCGGCGAACTGCATCGGCTGCGCCCCTACAATCAGGACTTCATGCGTCACCTGGTCGAGGGGCACGCCCGGCTGGGGAACCTCAGCGAGGCCTTCGAGATGATGCTGACCATGCAGCAGCAGGGTCTGTCGCAGGACTGGGATGCCATCGACGCCGTCGCGCCGCTGCGCGAGCACCGACTGTACGACCACCTCAGCGGATTGATGCTCGATGCCGGCGAGGCCTTCGGCGACGTCGAACTCTGGTCCACCCTCGACCAGCGCTACGCCATGCCCGAAGCACTTGCCTTCGATCCGCGCAGCGATCGGATTTTCGTCGGCACCGTGCGCGACGGCCTGATTCTTTCCACCACCGACGGCCAGTCCTGGGACCGGTACGCCACGCCCGAGTCCCTGAGCGGTCTGCAGGCGGTCTTCGACCTGGAGGTCGACGCCGAACGCCGTCATCTGTGGGTGGCCACCGGCACCGTATCGCAGTTCCAGGGCGAGGCACGCGAAGACGGCGTGCGCAGCGCGCTGCTGCGCCTGGACCTCGACAGCGGCGAGTTGCAGGCCGAATACCCCCTCAGTTCCGGCAGCGGTCGCAACCTGATCGGCTCGCTGGTCGTGGCTTCCGACGGCACCGTGTTTGCCGCCGATGCCCAGGCACCGATCATCTACCGGCTCGAACCGGGTGCCGAGGCGCTGCGGCCGTTCTTCGGCCACCAGAATTTCACCAGCCTGCGCGGACTGGCGATCAACGACGACGACAGCCTGCTGTATGTCGCCGACTACGAGCTGGGCATTTTCGTCATCGACGCCACCGGCGGTCAGCAAGCCTGGCAGCTGGCCGTGCCCGAAACCTTCAATGCCGGCGGGATCGACGGCCTGTTCTGGTGGGACAACCACCTGGTGCTGATCCAGAACGCGATTACGCCACAGCGCGTGGTCCGGCTGGATCTCGGTGCCGACGGGCTGGGTGTCACCGCGGTGGCGCCGCTGGCCGCGGCGCGTGATGAGTTCGACACGCCGACCTTCGGCGTGATGGACGGATCCGACCTCTATTTCCTGGCTGCCAGCCACTGGCAGCATGTCGATGACAGCGGCAATGCCGCCGGCGAGTTGCCGGATGTGCCCGTGATGACCGTCGACGTGGCCAAGGCCTCGGTGCGGGTGGCCGGTCAGGAGATGCTCGAACGGCTCAAGCGCCAGCAGGCCGAAGAGGCTCGCCGGAACGGCGGGGGCTGAGTTCGCGCACGCGGTGCAGCCGCTCGCGCAATGGGCGGCCGAACCCGAGCGAGTCGAGCAGGGCGTCGAGCGCATCGGCGTTGCCGCCCGAACGCGCCAGATCGCCGATATCGGCCAGTGCCGGAACCTCCCGGTGCAGACCGGTCAGCTGCCGGGCCAGTCGGGCCGCGGGCTCGTGCTGGCGCAGTTTCGAAGCCAGGGTCCTGGCGCCGCGGATCCTGAGCCAGGCAATCTCGTCGAGGCGCTGGTAGAGCGCGTCCAGGCTGCCGAAGTGCGACAGCAGCGCGCCGGCGGTCTTGGCGCCCACGCCGGGGACGCCGGGAATATTGTCGACCGGGTCGCCGGTCAGCGCCAGGAAGTCGGCGATCTGGTGCGGGTGAACCCCGAAGTGATCGAACACACCGCGTCGGTCGAGCCGGCGCCGGCGCGAGAAGTCCCACCAGTAGTCGCCGTCCTCGACCAGTTGGGCCAGGTCCTTGTCGCCGGTAACCACCTGTACGCGCTGGCCGCGGGCCCGGCACTGTCCGGCCAGGGTGGCGATGAGATCGTCGGCCTCGTAGTAGGCGTCGGCGCAGACCGTCAGTCCGAGCGCACGCCCCAGGTCGCGGCACCAGGCGAACTGGCGCTTGAGTTGTTCCGGCGCCGGATCACGGTTGGCCTTGTAATCGGGGTAGATCTCGTTGCGAAACGAGGTGGTCAGCGATTCGTCGAAGGCCACGGCGACATGGGCCGCACCGGTCTGTTCGATCAGTTCGCACAGGAATCGGGCGAAGCCATATACCGCATTGGTCGGATTGCCGGCCGGATCGGCGAAACGGTCGGGCATGGAAAACCAGGCGCGGAAGACATACACGCTGCCGTCGACCAGGTAGGCCGAATCGGGGCCCTCGGCTTGACCGGGCCGAGCCATCAGGCTGAGCCGGTCAGGCGCTTTCTGAGCACGCTGTTGCGGGGGAAATGGGCGAGCAGGAATTCCATCTGGTCGGCCAGTATCCGGCGACCCTGCAGGTAGACGTATTCGGCGTGGGTCGGCGTGAAGGGAATGGCGAGCAGCTGCATGCCGGCCTGTTCGGGCGTGCGCGAGCCCTTGTGATTGTTGCAGCGCTTGCAGGCCGTGACCACGTTGGCCCAGGTATCGGCACCACCCTGTGCCAGCGGCTGGACGTGATCGCGCGACAGATCGGCATCGCGGAACTGCTCGCCGCAGTACAGGCACAGGCTTTCGTCGCGGCGGAACAGCGCACGGTTGGACAGCGGCGGCGTGTAACGGTCGTAGAAGCGGTGCGCGTCGGGGTGCGAGCCGTGGGTGGCGATGATGGCATTGACCGGAATCTCGGTGCGCCGCCCGCTGCTGGCGTTGATGCCGCCGTGCAGACGATAGAGCACGCTGCCCAGGGCGTAACAGACCTGATCGAGCACGATCAGGCGAACCGCGTCCTGGTAGCCGATCCATTCGAGCGGCATTCCGGTCACGTCGGTTCGCAAGACTTGCTGGCTCAGATTCAGCATATTGTGTTCTCGAGGTCGCCGTGACCCAACATCTTGGGTCGCCTAACCTGCTATGCGCCTATATCATCCCGGTTTTGGGTGCAAATGCAAGCCCGCCGCCGCGTCCTGGTCCGTGTCAGAATGCGGTGAACCCGCGGTCGTTCCGGTGGGTCCAAGGCGACGTTCCCATTCCGTCAAGCAGATGTACCAGTACTTCATGAACAACAGACTGCAGTCCGTCCTCGCCGCCGCGTTGCTGCTGGCCGCGCAATCGATCGGGGCCGCGTTGCCGGCTTCGGTCGACGGGCAGCCGCTGCCCTCACTGGCACCGATTCTCGAGGAGGTGATGCCGGCGGTGGTCAATGTGCATACCCGCACGCGGGTCCAGGTCCGTACCAGCCCGTTCTTCGACGACCCCTTCTTCCGGCGCTTCTTCGACTTCCCCAGCGTTCCGCGCGAGCGCGTACAGCAAAGCCTCGGCTCGGGCGTGATCGTGGATGCGGCCGGCGGCTACGTGCTGACCAACAACCACGTCATCGACGGCGCCGACGATATCGCGGTTCGGCTCGAGGACGGGCGGGAGTTCGCGGCCGAGTTCGTCGGCTCCGATCGCGACACCGACCTGGCGGTGATCCGGATCGACGCCGAGGCCCTGGCCGAATTGCCGTTGGACGAGTCCGACCGCCTGCGTGTCGGTGACTTCGTTGTCGCGGTGGGCAATCCCTTCGGGCTGGGGCAAACGGTGACCTCGGGCATCGTCTCGGCCCTGGGGCGCAGCGGCCTGCGCGGGCTCGAGTACCAGAACTTCATCCAGACCGACGCCTCGATCAACCCCGGCAACTCCGGCGGCGCTCTGATCGACCTGCGCGGTCGCCTGGTCGGCATCAACACCGCCATCTTCACGCCCTCGGGCGGCAACGTCGGGATCGGCTTCGCGATTCCGGCCAGCACGGCCGCCCACGTGATGGCGCAGCTGGTCGAGCACGGCGAAGTGCGTCGCGGCTCGCTCGGCGCCGAAGTCCAGGACCTCAGCGAGGACCTGCGCGAGGCACTCGGCATCGACGCGGCGCGCGGCGCGGTGATCACGCGCTTGAACAGCGGTTCGGCCTTGCTCGAGGCCGGCTTGCAGGCCGGTGATGTCATCCTCGCCATCGACGGCCGGGAGGTGGACGGTGCTCAGGGTCTGCGCAATATCGAGAGTCTCCTGTCGGTCGGTGCCCGCGTGCGCGTCGACTACCTGCGCGATGGCGATCCGCGCAGCGCGCGCGTGCCGATCGAGGAGAACCTGGATGCCCGGATTTCCGGGCGCCGCCTCGATGATCGGCTCGATGGCCTGATGCTCTCGCGCATTCCGCAGCGCAGCCAGTTGCGCGGCGTGCTGGTCGAGGATGTCCGGCGCAATTCAGCCGCCTGGGAAGCCGGTCTTCGCGCGGGCGATGTGATCGTCGCGATCAACCGCACGGTCGTGCGCAACCTGGCGGAACTGCGCGCCCGGTTCCCGCAAGCGGGCGAAGGGCAGCTGTCGCTGGAGATTCGGCGGCGCGGTGTCGGCTACCGAGTCACGCTCGAATAGGCGCAGGCCGGGTCCGGCTTGCCACCGCCTGGCCGAAGGCGTAATCTCGAACCACCTGGTCGAGAGAAGCGTCATGCGCAGGATCACAAGCTTGCTTCTGGTGCTGGCCTGCCCGCTCGCGGCAGCGTCGGCGCAGCCCCGGATCGACAGCGGGCAGGCACTGCTCGAGGCGCTGGCTGAATCCCCGATCGGCGATGTGATCGAATTCGACGGCAGCCTGCTCGATGGCGCCGTCTCCGGAGTACTTCGGCTTGAACGTGTCCGCCTGCGCTCGCCCGGCGCGCGCGTGATGGTGTTGCGTGATGGCCAGGCCGAAGCGCTGCAAAGGCCGTCGACACGGGTCTTCTCCGGTGCCGGAATCGATCAGCCGCAGATTCGGATCGGCCTGCTCTACGACCCCGGGCGGCAGCGACTGGGTGGCGCCATCGTCGGCCCCGAGGGCTTGCGTTCGGTCGCGCTCGAGACTTCCGGCGGGCGGGCCGCGATCCGGGTCGGCGATCCTCAGGACGCACTGCCGCGGGAGGTCGATCTCGATTTTTCCTGCGCCAACGCCGACCTCGATCATGCCGGCACCATGCCGGTCGTCGAGTCCGATCCCCTGCACGGTCTTCTCGGCGCGCCACGCGGCCAGCTGCGCTACGGCGTGCTGGCCTTCGATACCGACAAGGAGTGGCTGAACAAGCGCTTTGCAGACAACGTGACCGCCGCCAACGACTGGATCGAGGAGTTGCTGGTGGTCAGCAACACCATCTTCGAAGCCCAGCTCGATTTGCGCATGCTGCAGGGCGACACCCTGCTGCGAGTCGGCTCCGACCCCTACTCGGGCACGCAGGCCAACCAGAGCTTCCTGCAGGAGTTCGGCGCCTACTGGCAGAACAACTACGGCGGCTTCAGCCGCACCCATGCGGCCCTCATTTCGGGACGGTCCAGTTCCGGCTTTTCGGCGGCGGGAATCGCCTGGGTGAATTCCTATTGCGCCACCCAGGAAGTCGGCGGCAGCTACAGCCTCAACCTGCTGTTCCACGGCAATTCGGTGCCCGTGGCCGCCAGCGCACGGGTGTTTGCGCACGAAGTCGGCCACAACCTGGGCTCGGTGCATACCCACTGCTACAACCCGCCGGTGGATGAGTGCTATGCCCTCGAACCGGGCTGCTATTCGGGGGCGACCAGTTGCCCGGCCGGTGGGCAGGGCACCCTGATGAGCTACTGCAATTTTTCCTCCGGCGCCGACTGCGGCCAGAACAAGCTCGAACTGGCCCCGGCGGTCGAGACGGTGCTCAACCAGGCGGTCGACAACAACATGCCGGCCTGCATCGTCAGCGACATCGGCATCTTCATCGATCGGTTCGAGAGCAACTGAAGCACGGCAGAGCAAACCGCGCGTGGTAACTTGTAGCGGGCACCACTCCCCCGTCGCAGCACCGTGACCATGTCCGAAACCCCCAGGCTCGTTGCCGATTCCGACCATGCGCAGCGCATGATCGCCACTGGCGACTGGCGGCTGGCCGGGGTCGACGAGGCCGAGCGGATCGTTCAGGCGCTGGCAGGCGAGGCCGTCGAACTGGACGCGACCGGCATCGGCCGGCTCGATGCCGCCGGCGCATTCCTGTTGCGCCGGGCTGCCAGAAGACTTGCAGTCGAGCGGGACTCGGTGCTGCTTCGCGCCGAGCACAGCGCGCTGTTCGAGGCCGTCGATCAGGCCTGCGAGCAGGACGACCAGGCCGAGGCGGTGCCGCCCCCGCCGTGGCAGGAATGGCTGGCGGAAATCGGACGCACGGTGACCAGCGCCGGCGGCAATCTGCGAAGGCTGGTGGGGTTTCTCGGACTGGTCCTGTCCAGGCTGGCGGCGACCCTGTTGCGGCCGGCGCAATGGCGCGTGACCGCGACCGTCTTCCACATGCAGCAATCCGGGCTCAATGCCCTGCCGCTGGCGGCGCTGCTGAGCTTCCTGGTCGGTGCGGTGGTGGCCTATCTGGGCGCCACGGTGCTGCGCGACTTCGGTGCGGAACTGTTCGTGGTCGACCTGATCACCTACTCCTTTCTGCGCGAATTCGGCGTGCTGCTGACCGCGATCCTGCTGGCCGGGCGCACCGCCAGCGCGTTCACCGCCCAGATCGGCACCATGAAATCGCGCGAGGAAATCGACGCCATGCGCACGCTCGGCCTCGACCCGGTCGTGTTGCTGGTGCTGCCGCGCCTGCTGGCCCTGATCGTGGTGATGCCGATCCTGTCGCTGCTGGCCACGCTGGCGGGCTTTCTTGGCGGCATGATGGTCGCGGTCATGGCCCTGGGACTGGAGCCGGACATGTTCCTCCATCGCATGCAGGAAACCGTGGCGTTGCGCCACTACCTGGTCGGGCTGACCAAGGCGCCGCTGTTTGCCTTCACCATTGCGCTGGTCGGCTGCCTGGAAGGTTTCAAGGTGGCCGGAACCGCCCAGTCGGTCGGTGAACGAACCACCTCGTCGGTCGTCCAGAGCATCACGCTGGTGATCGTCATCGACGCACTGGCCGCGGTGTTCTTCATGGAGGTGGGCTGGTGATGACGGCCGCAGCGGAGGCACAGCCGGTCATCCGGGTGCGGGGCCTGGTCAACCGGTTCGGAACCCAGACCGTACACCAGGGGCTGGATCTGGAAGTTCGACGTGGCGAGATCCTCGGCCTGGTCGGCGGTTCCGGCAGCGGCAAATCCGTGCTCATGCGCGCCATCCTCGGGTTGCGCCCGCTGCAGGCCGGAACGATCGAGGTGCTGGGGCAGCGCATCGACCGGGGCGAGGACACGCGTCGGCTGCTGCGCAGCCGCACCGGCGTGCTGTTCCAGGACGGCGCGCTGTTTTCGTCCCTGACCGTGCGCGAGAATGTGGAAGTCCCCCTGATGACGCACTATCCCGGCCTTTCGGCCGAACTGCGCGGCGACCTGGCGCGGCTGAAGATTCACCTGGTTGGCCTGTCGCAGTCGGCCTGCGCCAAGTACCCTTCGGAGTTGTCCGGAGGCATGCGCAAGCGGGTCGGGCTGGCGCGGGCGCTGGCGCTGGATCCCGAGCTGCTGTTTCTCGACGAGCCCACGGCCGGGCTCGATCCGATCGGGGCGGCCGCCTTCGATGAGCTGCTGCAAACGCTGGCCGATGCCCTCGGCCTGACGGTGTTCCTGATCACGCATGATCTTGATACGCTCTATGCCATCTGCGACCGGATTGCCGTGATTGGCGAAAGAAGGATTCTGGTCGAGGGCAGCCGCAGCGAGGTCGAGGCCTTCGATCACCCCTGGGTGCAGGATTACTTTCACGGACCGCGTGCCCGGCAGGCCGCGGCGGCGCAGTCGGGAGGGACGAACTGAGATGGAACCAAGGGCCAACCACGTACTGATCGGCGCCTTCACCCTGCTGGGCGCCCTGCTGCTGGTGCTGGGCGGCCTGTGGTCGGCCCGCTGGGCCAGCGATCAGGCCTGGCAGCAGCTCGAAGTCCATTTCCTGCAGCCGGTCAGCGGGCTGAACGTGGGCTCGGCGGTGCAGTACAACGGCATCCGGATGGGCAGCGTACGTGATCTGCGGCTCTCTCCCGAGGATCCCGGCCGGGTGGTCGCCGTCATCCGGCTCAACGCCGAGGCGCCCTTGCGCGAGGACACCACCGCGCGGCTGTCGGTATCGGGGCTGACCGGTGTTTCCACCATCCAGATCCGGGGCGGCAGCCCCGACAGCCCGGATCTCAAGCCACCGGCCGCGGGCGGGTTGCCGGTCATCATCGCCGAGGAATCCGGTCTGCAAAGACTGATCGACACCTCGGAGGATATCGCCGGCACCGCCAGCGAGGTCATGCTGCGACTGCTCGATTTTCTCAGCGAGGACAACGCCGAGCGGGTCGGCACGACGCTCGACAACATCGATGACTTCATCCGAGTCCTCAACGGCGAGAGCGAGCGGGTGGGAGAAATCGTGCGCCACCTCCACGCCGGCAGTGCGGAGCTGGCGCCTCTGGTGCGTGATGCCCGCGCGATGATCGCCGACCTTGCACGGTCGCTCGAGGCGATCGAGCCGACCCTGGCCGAGGCCTTTCCCGAAGCAGCGGCGGAGTTTGGTCGGGCCATGAGCCGGCTGGCGGCGGCGGCCGAGCGAATCGACCGGATGATCCAGCGCAACGAGGCCTCCGTCGCCGGTTTCGGCGACGATGTACTCACGCCGCTCGGGCCGGCAGTGCAGGAGTTCCGGCGACTGATCGACGAGCTGTCGGTGCTGGTCGAGCGGATCGACCGGGATCCGGCCGGTTTTCTGCTGGGCGGCGAACGCCCCGAGGAGTATCGACCAAGATGAACGCCATCCAGCGTACGAGAACGGCCGGCCTGTCCTTGCTGGTTCTGCTGCTGTCGGCCTGCGCGCTCGGCGGCGGCGACCGGCAGTATCGCCTGATTGCTCCCGAATTGGTGGTCGACATCGAGGCCTCGGAGCGGGCCGGCACGGTCCTCGCCGTGGCCCGCCCGCAGGCCGACCGCACGCGCGATTCGAGCCGGATCCTGGTGCGGCGGGGGCGCGGCCTG
>SR_TP_S13solDRAFT_1000163_pt1 | contig 32756 bp, 32 predicted proteins | sample SodReaTP_S13sol_FD_11159 | JGI IMG/M metagenome (IMG submission 11159)
TACTCGATGCCGGAACCCAGGGGTGTGCGCAGCAGCACCAGGAACTGGCCCTCGTCCTCCTCGGGCACGAAGGTCTTGCCGATGTTGGCGAAGAACCAGCCGCTGGAGAGCACGATCAATCCTGCCAGCACCAGGGTCAGCACGCGATGGCCCAGGGCCGCGTTGAGCAGTTTGCGGTAGCTGCTGTCCATGGCCTGGAAGCCGCGCTCGAAGACGTTGTAGAGCTTGCCGTGGGTATGACTGACCCGCAGGAAGCGTGAGCACAGCATAGGGGTCAGGGTCACCGCCACGAAGTAGGAAATGATCACACCCACCGCCACGACCACGGCGAAGGATTCGAAGAAGCGCCCGATGATGCCGCCCATGAACACCACGGGGGCAAAGATGGCCACCAGTGCGAGGGTGGTGGCCAGGATAGCGAACACGACCTGGTTGGTGCCCAGCAGTGCGCCCTTGATGGGGTCCGGTTCGATGGTTTCCCGGTACCGGTAGATGTTCTCCAACACCACGATGGCATCGTCCACCACCACGCCGATGAGCAACAGCAGCGCCAGCAGGGTCATGGAGTTGAAGGTGTAGCCGAAGAAGTACATCACCGCCACGGCGCCCAGCAGGGACACGGGGATGGCGGTGGCGATGATGATGGTGGCCCGGAAGTTCTTCAGGAAGATGAGTACCACCAGGGCAGCCAGCAGGGTACCCATCACGATCTTGTCCAGCAGGGCGCTGATCATGTCCAGGATGAACACCGACTGGTCCGAGGCGATGGTGATACGCATGCCCGGCGGCAACTGGGGCTCGATCTCTTCGGCCAGGCGCTTGTTCACCTCGTTGACGATGGCGATGGTATTGCTGCCCGGCACCTTGACGATGCCAAGGCCGACGGTGGGTTCGCTGTTGAAGCGGGCCAGACGCCTGAAATCCTCCAGGTCATCCTCCACCGTGGCTACGTCCTGCAGGCGGATGGTGGTGCCATCCCGGTGCTCGATCACCAGACGTTCCAGATCCCGGGGGTTGTGGTATTCCAGGTCCAGCTTGATGAGCCGTTCGGTGCGCTCGCCCACCAGGAAGCCGCCGGGCAGCTGGAAGTGCTCCCGGTCGAAGGCCTCCATCACGTCCTGCACCGTGAGGTCCAGAGAGGAGAGCTGTTCTGGATAGATGTTCACCCGGATAGTGCGGTCGCGCCGTCCGCCCAGACGCACTTCGCCCACGCCATCGATGGTCTCCAGGGACTTGCGCACCACATTGCGGGCGTACTGGTTGAGCTGCTGCTGGGTGCGGTCTCCCTGCAGGGCGAGCCACATGATGGGGGATGCGTCCGTCTCCACCTTGGCCACCACCGGCGGATCGGCATTTTCCGGCAACTGGCGCAGGACCTGGTTCACCTTGGCCTGGACCTCGTTGAAGGCGACGTCGATGTCCTTGTTGAGATTGAAGGTGATGGCCACCACCGAGACGCCGGGTGATGAGGAGGACTGCACCGAATCGATGCCCGGGACGCTGTTGACCGAGGACTCGATGATGCTGGTGATGGAGGCGTCCACCACGTCGGGATTCGCGCCGGTGAGCACGGTGGTCACCGAGACCACCGGGAAGTCGATGGCCGGGAAGCGGTCAACGCCCAGGCGGTCCATGGAGATGAGCCCGAACAGCACCAGCACGGCGCTCATCATGTACGCCAGCACGTGGCGCTTGATGGAGAGTTCAGGCAGCGTCATCAGTTGGACTCCCGCACGTTGACGGTGGCGCCGTCGGTCAGGAAGTGGGCGCCGTCAACGGCTACGGTTTCACCGGCCTCTATACCCTCGATGATTTCGATCATGCCGTTGGTGCGCTCGCCGGTGCGGATCTCGCGCTGCTGGGCGGTGTCGTCCTCGATCACGTACACCACGGTGCCGGCGGGGCGCAGCACGACACTGGTTTCGGGCACCAGCAGGGCCTCGTCGCGGGTCTCCAGGATCACCCGGCCGTTGACGCTGGCACCGGATCGCCAGCCACCGGGGTTGGCGAACTCAGCAATGACCATCACCGAGCGGGTGCTGCTGCCCAGCATGGGACGGATCTCGGTAATGGTGCCCTGTACCTGCTGGTCACGGGCCACCGGCGAGATGAGTTCCACAGTCAGCCCGGTGTGCAGGCGGTCGGTGATGTATTCAGGGAAGGGCAGCTGGGCGCGCAGCAGCTGATCGGTGGCAATCTGGAACAGGGGGCTGCCCAGGGCGGCCCAGCCGCCCACATCCGCCTGGCGGGACTCGATGCGTCCGTCCACCGGGGCCTTGATGCGCGTGCGCTCGATGTTGCGCTCCGCCTGGGAGCGCTCGGCCCGGGTGGCGGCCAGCTGGCCTTCCAGGGCGCGCAGTTCGGCCATGGCGTCGTCCACGGCACTCTCGGAGACCATGCTGCGTTCCATCAGCTGACGGTTGCGCTCCACCTGGCGCTGCTGGTTCTCGATCAGGGCCTCCAGGCGGGAGATCTCGGCCCGGGCCCGTTGCGCTGTCAGCTGGAAATCACCATCGTCCAGTCGTGCCAGCAGGTCGCCGGCGCTGACCGCATCGCCCTCGTCCACCAGGATCTCCACTATCCGCGCGGCCACTTCGGCGGATACCGTGGGTGCGGCCGTGGTACGGACCGTGCCCAGGGTCTCCTCGGTGATGTGCACCGCATCCACGGTCACCTTCTGGGCGGTGATGGTCGTGCCTCGGGGGCGTTGCTCCTGAGCCTCCTCGTTTTCCGGTTCGGAACCGCAGGCCACGAGGCCCAGGGCCAGCATGGGGACGAGCAGCAGGGGGAGGAGGGTTCTCATGAGGGTGTCCTTGTGGGTCCTGATGATAGGTGTTGGTTTAGGTGTTGTGTTTGCCCGGGTGCCCCGCGCCCTGCAAGAGCACCTGCATGAACATGCGGCTGTAGCGGGCGGGGTCATCGGCGAAATCCACATCGGGCAAGTGGCGCAGCACGTCCCGGGACTGGACGAAGAAGACATTGGCGGAAAGCATCAGGGAGGCGATGAAGGCCGGCGGCAACTGCGCATCCAGCTCGCCCCGGGTCTGTCCCAGGCGCACGGTCGCCACCAGGCGTTCGAAGCCGTCGTGAAACACATCCCGGGCCAGTTCCTCGGCGCGCCCCGGGGCGTTGTCCACCACCTCGCGCAGGATCATGCGGCTGTCGCGGCCATTGGCCAGCATGTTCTCCAGGTGTCTGAGGGCGAAACCGCTGAGACGTTCCGCGATGGGCCCGTCGTGCTGGCTCAGGGCCTCCAGTTCCTCCCGGGACTCCCGGCAGGCCTCGCGCAGGGCCTGGATGTAGAGTTCATGCTTGGAGTGGAAGTGGTGAAAGACGTTGGCCTTGCTGACCCCGGCGGCGCTCGCCACGGCGTTCATGGACACCGCGTCGAAGCCCTGGCTGGAGAACAGGTCCAGGGCCGCGCGCAGGATGCGGGCGACGGTATCCGAGGGGGGCGTGCTTGAGGTCACGGAGGGGTGTTCGCCGGTCATGGCGCGCTGATCCTGGCAAGTCCGAGAGGCTTGCTAGGGTACTGACTGACCGGTCGGTCAGTCAAGTGGAGGCGAAGGCGGACGGGCCGGTGGCCCCAGCCCGTAGGAGGCCCGACCCCGGGCCGAACCTGCCCAGGCCAGGGTTTTCGGCCCGGGGGCGGGCCTCCTACGGAGATCCTTCGCCCATCAGGGGCAGCGGTAGTTCTCCTGGGTCATCAGATCAATCCCGCACTCCAGGTTGGAGATCCAGTCCAGAAACTGGCCGATCATCTCCCGGCCCTGGAAGGCGGGGCCGTGCTGGGGCACCAGCATGTCCACGTCCATGTGGCGCACCATGTTGGCCCACAGGCGGGTGATCTTGCGGGAGACCATGTAGCGGCGGTGGAAGCCTTCCATGTTGGGGATGTGGGCGGCGAAGTCCTCCACGAAGGGGGAGGCCGGATCATCCACCAGGGAGGCGCCCATGTCCCCGGAGAACAGGATGCGGCTCACCGGGTCGTAGAACTGGAAGTTGCCCACCGAGTGCAGGAAGTGGGCGGGGACCGCCTTGAGGACCGTGTCCCCCATGGGGATGTCGCCACCGCCATCGGGCAGGGCCATGCAGCGGCTGCCCACCTGGGTGCCCAGATAGCCGGGGATCAGGTGCGGCACGAAACGGGACCAGAGCCGTGAGCAGACCACTGTGGCGTTGGTACGCGACAGCCAGCTGGACAGGGACGCGATGATGTCCGGGTCCTGGTGGGAGGCCACCAGGTAGTCCAGGTCCAGCAGGCGGATGTGCTTGCTGATCTCCATGGACAGGGCGGTGAAGGTCAGGTCGCCGCCCGGGTCGATCAGGGCCTCGTGCTCGCCGTGGATCACCAGGAACTGGTTGGACTGCACCCCGTCTCCGGTGACCAGGTCACCAAAGGAGAGGCATTGATGGTTTCCGTCGTCGTAGAGCACCGTGGCCATGGGCTTGAATGTCCTCGTGAGTGGCTGTGCCCTAGAATAGATGCCCTGGCTGTCGATGGATTTGACACTGGTCAATCCCGCTGGCTTTCCATGCCCTGATTCAATCACGGAGATCCCATGCCCAAGAGTTTGAATGATCTGGTTGCCGACGCCCGCGCACGTGTTCAGGAGATCAGTGCTGATGATCTGCAGGAGGCCCTGGAGGAGGGCGAGGAGCTGCTGCTGGTGGATATTCGCGAGCCCTATGAATACGCGAAGGGCCACATCCCCGGCACCCTGCTCATCCCCCGGGGCCTGCTGGAAGGCGCTGCCGATCCCAACAACCCCCACCGTATCGAGGCCCTGCACAGCGCCCGGGAGCGGCCTGTGGTGGTCCTGTGCAACACCGGAGGGCGCGCTGCCATGGCCGCCGATACGCTCATGCAGATGGGCTTCGGCCAGGTACGCAGCCTCGCCGGCGGCCTGAAGATGTGGGAGGCGGAGGATTACGACATGGAGGCGGGAGAGTATTCGGGGCCGCTGCCTTGAGGGGCAGCGGACCCGAAGGATGAAGGATGAAGGATGAAGGATGAAGGATGAAGGCTATCGTGGGAGGCCCAACCCCGTTGTTGACTTCATCCTTCATCCTTCATCCTTCATCCTTTTGTCACCACCACGTCACACCCCTGACAAAGGAGGGTCATAGCATGCGCTGCAATGAACACCGGAGATTGCACCATGCGCCATGCCACCACGCTGCCCGACGCCCCCTGGGCCGACGCACCGCAATCCGCGCCGAATCCCCTGCACGTGGAACTGGCGGCAAGCCGGGCCGATGTGGAGGCCTCCATGGGTTTGCGCTACCAGGTGTTCGCCCGGGAGATGGGCGCCCAGGTGGAGGGTGCGCAGGAAGGCCTGGACCGGGACTACTACGACGCCTTCTGCCATCACCTGCTGGTGCGGGATTCGGTTACCGGCCAGGTGGTGGGCAGCACGCGCATCCTCACCGATCAGCAGGCCGTGGCGGCCGGTGGCTTTTACTCCCAGAGCGAATTCGATCTGTCGGCCATTCGCGCCCTGCCGGGGCGCATCATGGAGGTGGGCCGCACCTGTATCCATCCCGACTACCGCACCGGTGCGGCCATCACCATCCTGTGGGCGGGCATGGCCCGTTTCATGGCCATTCATCGCTTCGACTACCTCATGGGCTGCGCCAGCATCGCCATGAACGATGGCGGTGCCCAGGCTCATGGGATCATGGCGCGCCTGCGGGAGCGTCATCTCAGCGGCGAGGACCTGCGGGTCACGCCGCGTCGCCCCCTGCCGCCGGTGTCCGCGCTGGCGGAGTGCACGGCCATGCCGCCCCTGCTCAAGGCCTATCTGCGCCTGGGCGCGCACGTCTGTGGCGAGGCCTGTTGGGACCCGGATTTCAACGTAGCCGATGTGTTCATCCTGCTCAACATGGACCACATCCCGGCCCGCTATCAACGGCATTTCATGGAACGGGCCTGGTCGTCCAGGGGGCACGCCCATGAAGCCCTTGAGAGTCACGTTTAGGCTCATGCTGCTGCTGATTCACATCCTCACGGGCATGCTCATCGTGCTGGTCATGGGCCATCAGCGGGATGGGCATATCCCCCGGGGCCGTTTCCAGCGGGCCGTGTGCTGGTGGCTGGGGCGCATCCCCCGTATCGCCGGGGTGCGGGTCCATGCCCGCGGAACCCCGGCATCGGGTCCGGTCCTGGTGGTCTCCAATCACGTCTCCTGGCTGGACATCCCGGTGCTGGGCGGGCTCGCCCCGGTGGGTTTTCTGTCCAAGGCCGAGGTGCGTCACTGGCCCCTGGTGGGCTGGCTGGCCGCCCGCACCGGCACCCTGTTCATCCGCCGCGGCGCCCATGCCGCGGCGGCGGTGACCCAGCGCATCACGGAGAACCTGGAGCAGGGCAGGCGGGTGCACGTATTCGCTGAGGCCACCACCACCGACGGCACCGACGTGCGCCGCTTCCACCCCCGCCTGCTGGCCGCCGCCCTGGACACCGGCAGCCCCATCCAGCCGGTGGCCATCCGTTACCTGCCCACCCCCGATGGATGTCCGAGCCCGGCGCCCTACATCGACGACGATGTGCTGTTCTCCCACGTTCTGCGGGTACTGGGCGAACCGCGTCTGGACGTGGAAGTGAGCTTCCTGGCGCCCATCGCCGTGGCGGATCAGGATCGCCGTTCCCTGGCCGACGCCGCCCACCAGGCGGTGCGCGCCGTGGTGGTGGACGCGGCAAAGCCGGCAGTCGAACGGGAGCGTACATGAACAGGGCCCCGGACCTTCCGGTACAGGGAGCGTTCGGGGCCATGCGTGTGGGGCTGGTCACCGAGACCTGGCCGCCTGAAATCAATGGGGTGGCCCACACCCTGCACCACATGGCCCAGGGTCTGCTGGACCGGGGCCATGGCATTCACCTGCTGCGTCCCCGCCAGCACAGGGGGGATCAGGGGGGCGCCGATCTGCCCGGGCTCACCGACCAGGTGCTGCCGGGCCTGCCCATCCCGGGCTACAGCGGGCTGCATTTCGGGCTGCCGGCCCGGGGCGCCATCAGCCGTGCCTGGCGTGCCGCGACACCGGATGTGGTCTACCTCGCCACGGAAGGGCCCCTGGGACACTCGGCCCTGGCCGCTGCCCGTAGCCTGGGGGTGCCGGTGGTGAGCGGCTTTCACACCAATTTCCACAGCTACAGCCGCTACTACAAGCTGGGCTTCCTCGAGCCCGCCGTGGCCGGCCTGCTGCGCCGGTTTCACAACCGCACCGATTGCACCCTGGTGCCCACGGAGCACCTGCGTGCGGAACTCACGGGCCAGGGCTTTCGCAACTGCGCCGTGCTTGCCCGCGGTGTGAATACCCGTCTGTTCAATCCATCCCGTCGGGATGAGGATCTGCGTCAAAACTGGGGCGTGCAGGGCGATGGACCGGTGGTGCTGTACGTGGGCCGGCTGGCGGCGGAAAAGAACCTGGGCCTGGCGGTGGAGGCCTTTCGCGCCCTGCAGGCTCGCAGTCCGGCGGCCCGTTTTGTCCTGGTGGGCGACGGTCCCGCAGCGGCGGAACTGAAACGCCAGCACCCGGATTTCGTGTTCTGCGGCATGCGCACCGGCGAGGATCTGGCGCGCCATTACGCCAGCGGGGATGTGTTCATGTTCCCCTCCACCTCGGAGACCTTCGGTAACGTGGTGCTGGAGGCGATGGCCAGCGGCCTGGCCATCGTGGCCTACGACTATGCCGCCGCCCGGGAGCATCTGCGCGACGGTCATTCCGCCGCCCTGGCCAAGCTGGACGATGCCCAGGGTTACGTGGCCCGGGCCCGCGCCCTGGCAGATCAGCCGGAACGTATCCGCACACTGGGCGATGCTGCCCGCGCGCGGTCCCTGTCCGTGGACTGGGATCATATCTATGAGGGCCTGGAGTCACTGCTTCGGTCCCATGCATGGGAGGGTCGTGCCAATGGGTCTGCTGCAGCGCATCGGTGAAGCGGAAATGAGCCTGTGCCTGGTGTTCAACCGGGCCAGTCACCGTCCCCTGCCGGGACGTCTGTTCGCGGTGGTCAGCCGCCTGGGGGACGGGCTGTTCTGGTACGTGCTCATGATCGCCCTGCCCATCATCCATGGCTGGGATGCGCTCTGGGCCAGCCTGCACATGGCCGTGGTGGGGGCCGTGGCCCTGCCCGTGTACAAGTGGCTCAAGCAGACCACCGTGCGTTCCCGTCCCTGTGACCGGGATGCCCATATTCACCGCAGCGTTCCTGCCCTGGACCAGTTCAGTTTCCCTTCCGGCCACACCATGCACGCGGTGGGTTTCACCATCGTGCTGCTGGCCTACTATCCCGCCTGGGCACTGATCGTCGTGCCCTTCACCCTGCTGGTGGCCATGTCCCGCCTGGTGCTGGGTCTTCACTACCCCAGTGATGTGCTGGCCGGCGCCGGGATTGGCGCGACGGTGGCCTTGCTGAGTCTGGCCCTTTAAACCCGGTCCACGACAAGGTCTCAAGTCTGAGTCTTCAGTCCTGGCCATCCCCCAGCAGTGCCCGACCCTCTGTCCCGTCAGGTCTGGAGTCCATGAACCTGGGTGTATAGTCTGCTGTCTCAGCTACGACCGGGTATGCGCAGGCAAGCGCCCGCCATCGTCCCCGGCAATACACCGAGACACGGAGCTCTTCCGGCAATGAATCCCCCCAATTCCAAAGGCCGCTGGCAGGGATGGCTGGCCATCCTGTTGATCGTCCCTGTGCTGCTGGCGGCAATGCTGCTGGGCTTCATCCTGTTCATCGCTGTCCTGGGCCTGGCGGCATTGTTCGCCGTGGTGCTGGCTGCACGTCTGTGGTGGCTGAGGAGAAAGCTGCGCAGCAGCGGCGGTGGGGCGGCTCTGGAGGGTGAATACGTGGTGCTCCCTGATCAGGATGCCAGTGACAGGCAACGGCGGCCCTGATGGTTGGCTTGTGACTTTCGTGTGCAAGGCCCAGACAGCCATGGCTGACGGCCAGCCCAAACCCGCTCTGCCCGCACCAGGCGCCGCTCTGAAATGACGCCTGGAATCAATGTGGCGAAGCAGGCCGGGGTGGCCCATCGGGTGCACGAGTATGCCCATGATCCATCCAGCCAATCCTATGGGCTTGAGGCGGCCGAAAAGCTGGGCGTTCCCGCGGAACAGGTGTTCAAGACCCTGGTGGTGAGCCTCGATGGGCGGGAACTGGCCGTGGCTGTGGTGCCCGTGGCGGCCATGCTTTCCATGAAGCTCATCGCCAGGGCGGCGGGTGTGAAAAAGGCGGCCATGGCCGAGGCCTCGGCGGTGGAGCGGGTGACGGGCTATGTGCTGGGCGGTGTCAGCCCTCTGGGGCAGAAGAAACGGCTCAGGACCTTCATCGATCATTCTGCTGAAGGCTTCGCCACCATCTACGTCAGTGCCGGACGCAGGGGACTGGAGATCGAACTGAGCCCCGGGGATTTGCGACAGCTGACCGCCGGGGTGTTCGCGGAGATTGCCCAGGTCTGAGCCGCGTCAATCCCGTTGGGCTCGATTGGAGGACGCGTAGGACGGATAAGCGCAGCGCATCCGCCGTTGTTCCGTGCATCCACGCTGCTGCCGGATGCGGCTACGCCTTATCCGGCCTACGACGGCTGGGGAGGAGGGGTTAACGCCTATCCCCTCACGCCTCCCTCCTCACGATAGCGCGTAGGACGGATAAGCGCAGCGCATCCGCCGTTGCCCGGGCATCCACGCTGCTGCCGGATGCGGCTACGCCTTATCCGGCCTACGACGGCTGGGGAGGAGGGGTTAACGCCTATCCCCTCACGCCCCCCTCCTCACGATAGCGCGCAGCCCGGGTATCCGCGCTGCGTCAGATTCGCTTTGGGGTGCCCATGGCTCACCACAAGCCACTCTTTCGTTCAGGGGCATTTCGTTTGCACGGTCTCGAGCGGGTTTGAGTCCAGCCGCGCCAGGGTCATGCGCTGCCCCCAGACACAGCCGGTATCCAGGCAGAGCACGTCATCGCCACGGTAGAGTCCGAGGGTCGACCAGTGTCCGAACACGATGCGCTGCCCCGCGCTCTTGCGACCCGGCACCGCGAACCACGGTAGCAGATGAGGCAGTTGTCCGCCGGGCGCCCCTTTGTACTCCATGTCCACGTGTCCGTCGGCGCTGCAATAGCGCAGGCGGGTGAAACAGTTGGTGATGAAACGCAGCCGTTCCCAGCCTTGCAGTGACTCCGACCACTGATCCGGTTCGTCGCCATACATGCGCTCCAGCAGCAGCGGATAGTCGGCCCCGCGCAATACCGATTCCACCTCCGCCGCACAGCCCCGGGCCGTTTCCAGATCCCACTGGGGCGGCAGGCCGGCGTGCAGCAGGGTCCACTGGATGTGTGGGTCGTGGTGCATCAGAGGCCGGTGACGCAGCCAGTGCATGAGTGCGTCGCGGTCGGGAGCGTCCAGGATGGGCTGCACCGTGTCCTTGCGCCGCACCCGGTGTACGCCCTGGTGGATGGCCAGCAGGTGCAGGTCGTGGTTGCCCAGCACGGTGATGGCGGCCTCGCCCAGGCCGCGTACAAAGCGCAGGGACTCCAGAGACTCAGGGCCCCGGTTGACCAGGTCCCCCACCAGCCAGAGACGGTCGGTAGCGGGGTCGAAGTGCACCTGGTCCAGCAGACGCTGGAGAGGCGTGAGGCAACCCTGGAGGTCGCCGACGGCGTAGATAGACATGGTGGGCAAGGTTGAAGGTTGAAGGATGAAGGTTGAAGGCTGGGACCCGGATTGTCCACCTGGGGGCACGACGACGGTCATTTCATCCTTTTGCCTTCATCCTTCATCCTTCCGAAGGCAAATGTGCCGGAACCATCCCCCCGCCAGGGCCGGTGTGTCCTCGACGAGGCGAAGCCGGTCATGCCCGGCGAGCAGGTCCTCGAAGATCACGTCGGTGCGCGTGGCCAGGCGGCTGATGAGGGGGTTGATCATGCGTCGCAGTGGTGCCTTCTGTCCCGGGCGCAGGAACTTGTCCAGGATCAGCAGTCGGCCACCGGGTCGCGTCACCCGCACGGCCTCGGCCAATGCCCGGGCCGGTTGCGGCACCACGGCCAGGATCAGATGCAGGATCACCACGTCGAAGCGGGCGTCCTCGTAGGGCAGGGCCATGGCATCGCCTTCATCCAGATGTATGTCCAGATCCAGCCTGTCCGCCAGGTGCCGGGCCCGGGTGAGCATGGCCGGCGTCAGGTCCAGGCCGTGGTAGTGGGCATCCGGTGGCAGATGGGGAAAATCCAGGCCCGAGCCCACGCCCGGCAGCAGGATCTGGTGCCCCTGAACGTCTCCGAGTCTTTCAAGGCTGCGCCTGCGCGGGCCGCGTGTGGCGCGATCCACGAACAGGTCGTAGATGGGGGCCCAGAGGGTGTAGGTGTGTTTTAGAGACAAGTGGCTAGTGGCTAGTGGCTAGTGGCAAGGGAAAGGCAAAGGATTTTTTGAACTTCCTTGCCACTTGAGACTTGCCACTAGCCACTGCTCTCAATGGAGGACGCGGGGGATGGAGAGCATGAAGGGGGGGATCTCGGCGTCGAAGTCCACGCCGTCGTCGCCGCGCATCTGGTAGCTGCCCTGCATGGTGCCGACGGGGGTCTCGATCATGGTGCCGCTGGTGTACTGGAAGCCCTCGCCGGGCTTGAGGTGGGGCTGTTCACCCACCACCCCATCGCCACGTACTTCCTGCACCTTGCCGTTGGAGTCGTTGATGATCCAGTGGCGGGTGAGCAGCTGGGCGGGCACGCGACCCTCGTTGCGGATGGTGATGGTGTAGGCGAACACGTATCGGGCCTGGTCCGGGTCGGACTGCTCGGGGATGTAGGTGGTCTTTACGTCCACCTGGATATCGTGGTCCTGGCTTTGCTTGTCGGTCATGGTCGCTCGCTGTGGGGGCAATATTCGTGTGTTGCTATCTTGCCTGAGGCCCGATTCAGGCAAAAGGGTTCAATGGCCCAGGCCACGCAGTGCCCAGCGGGCGGCGCCCACCAGGCCCGCATTGGGATCCAGGATCACCTTCACAGGCAGAGGCGCCAGCAGGTGGCTCATGGGGGGCTTGCGGCTGAAGGCGGCGATGAAGTCGCCATTCTGCAGCAGGGGCAGGATGCGCGGTGCGATGCCGCCGGCCAGGTACACGCCGCCCCTGGGCAGTATCCCCAGGGCCAGGTCACCGGCCTGGGCACCGTACAGGCGCACGAACAGGCGCAGTGTCTCCCGGGCCAGGGGGTCCTCGCCGCGCAGGGCGAAATGACTCAGGGCGGCGGCGGGATCGCCCTCTGCCATGGCATCGGACAGGGCTGGCCCCGGTGCGTGGCCCTCGGTCTGCAGGAAGGCGGCGATGCGGGCAATGCCCCGGCCCGAGAGCAGGTGTTCCCGGGTGCAACGGCCTTCCTCATGGGTGACGAACTGCCACAGGCGGATCTGCTGGGCATCTACAGGGGAGAAGCCCGCATGGCCACCCTCGCCGGGCAGGAGGTGCTGGCCATCGGGGCAGACGGCGCACACCCCCAGGCCGGTACCGGCACCCACCACCAGGCGGGGCCCGGCAGGGTCGGGCTGGCCCGCCTGCAGGGTGGCCAGGGCGGAATCAGGCAGGTCCCCCAGGCTGTGGGCGATGCCTTCGAAATCGTTGATCAGGCGGACCTGGGGGATACCCAGGGATTCGGCAAGGGCCGCATTGTCCAGTTGCCAGGGCAGGTTGGTGAGCTGCGCGGTTTGTCGTTGAGCATCACCCGCCACGGGCCCGGCGATGGCCAGACAGGCGCCACCCAGCTGCAGGGGGTCAATATCACCCTGGCGCAGGAAAGCCCGCGCCAGGGTGTCGAAATCGGCAAAGGCCGCGCTCTCGAAACGGCTGGCCGCTTCCATGTGCATGCGGCCTCGCTCCAGGTGGGCCAGGGCCAGCAGGGTCTTGGTGCCGCCGATATCAGCCGCGAGTACCTTCATGATGTGAATCCCCCTGATCCCCGGGCGTGAATGCGTGGATGACTGTTCACCCCTTGCCGCCCTCGCTCCCGGTCAGGCCCCGGCGTGCCTCGGCGATACCCTGAAGCAGGTGCGCATAGGCATTTTCGAAGGCGCGCAGGCCCTGGGTTTCCAGACGGTCGGTGATGCTTTCCAGGTCGATGCCCAGGTCTGGCAGGGCCGCCAGTTCCGCCTGGGCGGCATCCAGGCCCTGGGCCAGGGTGGCGGCCACGGTGCCGTGTTCCTGGAAGGCGGTATAGGTGGCCGGCGGCACGGTGTTGACGGTGTGTTCGCCGATCAGCTCGTCCACGTAGAGGACATCGCTGTAGTCGGGATTCTTGGTGCCGGTGCTGGCCCACAGCAGGCGCTGGGGCCGGGCACCTGAGGCGGTGAGTGTCGAGAATCGGGCACTGCCGTACTGGTCGAGGAAATGGGCATAGGCGAGCTTGGCATTGGCAATGGCCAGGCGGCCGCGCAGGTGTTCCACCGGGGAGCCTTCCTGGATGCGTTCCTCCAGCAGGGGGTCCAGGGCGCCATCCACCCGGCTGACAAAAAAGCTCGCCACCGAGGCCACCCGGTCGATGGGTTCACCTCGTCCGTGCCGTGCTTCCAGGCCACGCATCCAGGCCTCCAGGACCTGGGTGTAACGGGTCACGGAGAACAGCAGGGTGACGTTTACGTTGATCCCCTCGGCGATCAGGGTTTCCAGTGCCGTCACCCCGGCCCGGGTGCCGGGTACCTTGATCATGGTGTTGGGCCGGTCCATGTGTCGAAACAGCCTGCGGGCCTCGCGCACCGTGGCCTCGGTGTCATGGGCCAGGGCCGGGGAGACCTCCAGGCTGACGAAGCCGTCGGCGCCGTCGGTTTCCTTGTACAGGGGCGCGAAGGCGTCCGCGGCCCGTTGCAGGTCGTCGATGGCGATGCGATAGAACAGCGCCTCATCATCGGCATCCGGCGTCTCGGTCAGGGCATCGCGGATCAGCCCGGCGTACAGGTCGGTGCCGGTGATGGCCTGATCGAAGATGGCCGGGTTGGAGGTCAGTCCGCCCAGGCCGTCCTCACGGATCATGCGCGCCAGTTCGCCGGACTCCAGCAGATCCCGGCGAATGTAGTCGTACCAGATACTCTGGCCGAGTTCGCGCAGGGCCTTGATCCGGTTTTGCTTGCTCATGGCGTGTTCCGTTGGGTGCTGAGAGTGAGGATAAGGCGATTTTCCACAGAGGTCACAGAGAATAAATCCCCTGATCACGCTTTTCTGGGTTTCCCCCTGTGGCCTCTGTGGCAAAAGGCCTGACCAGGTCTTATGCCGATTCAGAACCTTGCGCGCAAATGCGGTTAGCCAGGGCGACGAACTGCGCCACGCTCAGGGTCTCGGGGCGCGTGCCGGGATCGATGCCGGCGGCCTCGATCAGGGCCGCGTCGGCGAGCTTGCGCACGGCATTGCGCAGGGTCTTGCGCCGCTGGGTGAAGGCCTGGTTCACCAGGTTGGCGAACAGGCCCTCGTCGCTGGCCGGGTGGGGCAGGGTCTGCCAGGGGGTTAGGCGCACGTAGGCGGAGTCCACCCTGGGGGGAGGCGTGAAGGCGCCGGGGCCAACCCGGAACAGGGCCTCTGCCCGGCAGCGGTACTGGGTCATGATACTCAGCCGGCCGTAGTCCCGGGTGTCGGGGCATGCGGCGAGCCGGTCCACCACTTCCTTTTGCAGCAGGAAATGCATGTCCAGGATGCTGGGTGCCACCTTGAGCAGGTGGAAGATCAGCGGTGTGGAGATATTGTAGGGCAGGTTGCCCGCCACCCGCAGCTTGCCCTGGGGGGGAACCAGTGAGGCAAAGTCAAAACGCAGGGCATCGGCCTGGTGCACGATCAGCTCGCCGATGCCCTGACAGCGGGCCTCCAGGGCGGGGATCACGTCCCGGTCCAGCTCCACCACGTGCAGTCGTTGCAAGCGCTCCAGCAGGGGCGCCGTGAGGGCGCCCAGGCCGGGGCCGATCTCCACCAGAGTCTCGCCCGCCTGGGGCGCGATGGCGGCCACCATGCGGGCGATGATGGTCTGATCGTGGAGGAAATGCTGGCCGAAGCGTTTCCTGGGGGTATGGGGCTGGCTCAAGGGCTTGTATCAGCAGCGGTAGACGTCGAAGACCTGACGCCCGTCGCTTAAGGGCCCCTTGGCCACGATGGTGTTGGCGTTCCAGTCGGCGGCTGCTGCGTTACGGGCAGTGGCCTCGGCCTCCTGGGTCAGCTTCTCCGGTGGGCGGCGCACGAAACCGACTTTTTCGGTGATGGTGACGGTGGTGGCTCCAAGTCGCTGGCAACCGGAAATCTCCGAGGCGCTGGCAATCCGCACGTGCTCGCCCTGGGCGCTGACGGGCACGAAGGTGCAGGCGTTGAGGGTGAGGCCGAGCACGAGGGCGCCGCACAGGGTGGCGCCGGTCTGCAAGCTGATGGATTTCATATACCGTCTCCTTGAGTCTGGGTTTTATGGCTGTTTGATTGAACTTCGTGCCAGCGCCATGGCCAGGTCTTCGGCGGCCATGAAACTGCCGGACTCGGCCTGGCCGCTGCCGGCCAGGTCCAGTGCTGTGCCGTGGTCCACTGAGGTGCGGATCATGGGCAGGCCCAGGGTGATGTTCACTGCCCGGCCGAAACCTGCGTGCTTGAGCACCGGCAGACCCTGATCATGGTACATGGCTAGCACGGCATCTGCGTGTTCCAGGTGTCGGGGCGTGAACAGGGTATCAGCGGGCAGGGGTCCCAGCAGGTGCAGGCCTTCACTGCGCAAGCGCTCCAGCACGGGGCCGATCACCTCGATCTCTTCCCGGCCCAGGTGCCCTCCCTCCCCGGCGTGGGGGTTGAGTCCGCACACCAGGATGCGGGGCTCGGCAATGGCGAAGCGCTCGCGCAGGTCCCGGTCCAGTACCCGCAGCACCTGTTCCAGACCGGGCTGGGTGATGGCGTCGGCCACCGCCCGCAAGGGCAGGTGGGTGGTGGCCAGGGCCACCCGCAGGCCGCCGGCCGCCAGCAGCATCACCGGCATGGGTGCCCCGCAGCGCTGGGCCAGGAATTCCGTGTGGCCGGTGAAGGGGATGCCCGCGTCGTTGATGATGCCCTTGTGCACAGGGCCGGTGACCAGGGCCTGGAAGCGGCCGTCCAGACAGCCGTCCACCGCACTTTCCAGGGTGGCGAGCACGTGACCGGCGTTGCCGGTGTCCAGGTGCCCGGTGCGCACGGGGGTGTCGACGGGGTGGGGCATGACCGTGAGCCGGCCCGCCAGGTCGGCCTGCGCCGGGCGCCGGGCATCGAACTCCCGGATCTCCAGGGGCAGGCCCAGTTGCCGGGCTCGGTCGGCCAGCAACTGCGGGTCCGAGAGCACCACCCGCTGGGCCGGCACGGCCCGCTGGGCGAGGGCGACCACCAGGTCCGGGCCGATACCGGCGGGTTCACCGGGGGTGATGGCGATGCGTTGGATCGTAGTCATCTCGGGGATCGAAAAAGCGGGTCTCTCGCAAAGACGCGAAGGCGCCAAGAAGATCATTAAATTGTATTTCTTTGCGTCTTGGCGTCTTTGCGAGAGATCAATATGCCTTTACAGACCGCTCACGCGGGTCTGCAGGCGCAGTTCCACGTAGGATTCGTCACGCAGGCGACGCAGCCACAGTTCGGCTTCTTCCTCGCGCTTGCGATCACGGATGATCTCCCGGGCCTGGGCGCGCATCAGCTGGCGGGAACTGTCGTGTTCACGGCGTTCGATGACCTCCACCACGTGCCAGCCAAAGGGGGACAGGAAGGGTTCGCTCAGTTCACCCGGCGGCAGACGGTTCATGACCTCTTCAAACTGGGGCACCAGGTCACCGGGATTGGTCCAGCCCAGGTCGCCGCCGCGCATGGCGCTGCCCCGGTCGTCGGAGTGGGCGCGGGCCATGTCGGCGAAGGAATCGCCCATGAGGACACGGTTGCGCAGGGAGATGATGCGCTCCTGTGCTTCGTTCTCGCTCAGTACGGCGGTGGGCTGGATGAGGATGTGCCGGGCATGGGTCTGGGTGATCTGGGCCCGCTCGCCGCCGCGGCGTTCCTGCAGCTTGATCAGGTGAAAGCCCGAGGGGGAACGGATCAGTTCGCTCACGTCACCTTCGCGCATGAGTACCACGCTGCGGGCGAATAGCGTGGGGACCTGGGCGGCGCTGCGCCATCCCAGGTCGCCGCCTTCCAGGGCCTGCTGGCCGCCGGATTCGCTGAGCGCCAGTTCGGAAAAGTTTTCGCCTTCCGCGACACGCTTGCGCAGGGCCTCGCCACGGCTGCGGGCCTGCTGGATGTCGTCGGCGGTGGCGCCTTCAGGCAGGGGCACGAGGATATGGCTAAGGCGGTATTCCACGTCCTGGTCGATGGCGCCGGACTCGCTGGCGATCAGGTCGTCGATCTCCTGTTCACTGACCTGGAGGCGGTTGTCCACCTGGCGTCGGCGCAGCTGGCCGATGGTCATCTCATCGCGGATCTGTTCACGGAACACCTGGTAGTCGATGCCGTCGGCCACCAGCCGGTCCCGGAACTGGGGCAGGCTCATGCGATTTTCCCGGGCGATGCGCTCCATGGTCTCGTTGAGGCTGATGTCATCGATGCGGATGCCCATGCGGGTGGCCTGCTGCAACTGCAGACGTTCGATGATCAGACGCTCCACGACCTGGGGGATCAACACGTCATCGGGGGGCGGCATGTTGCCACGGCTGCGGATCTGTTGTTTCACCGTGTTGAGTCGTTGATCAAGCTCGCTTTGCATGATCACGTCGTCTTCCACCAGGACCGCGATCCGGTCCAGGGGGGTGTCGCCGCGATCCTGGGCCGTGCCGCTCAGGGGCCAGGCCAGGGCCATGAGCAGGGCCAGTGCCGAGAGTAGGAGCAGTGTCTTGCGCATATCAGTCATAGGTCTCGTAACCCCGAATGCTTTCACCCAAGAGATCCTGCAGTCCGGTGCCCAGACCCGCCAGGCCCTTGAGGGTCAGCTGGAAATAAATGCCGTTATTGTACTCGCGCTCGACCCCGGCCGTCAGATAGCGGCGCGCCACCATGCTGGCACGCCAGCAACAGCTCTCGTATTCCAGGCCGGCGAGTACTTCCACGTCCCGCTCGTCGCGCAGGCTGTAGTTGTAACGGCCCACCATGTTCCAGCGGGCGTTCAGGGGCCAGGCTGCGGACAGGTCAACCTGCTCCAGTTCCCGGTCCGGGCGCAGGGGGTCTTCGCGCAGGCGGTAGCCCAGGTTGGCGATGCGACGGCCGGCGCCCCGATACTGCAGTTGGGCCGTGGCAAGCTCCGTTTGTTCCCCATGGGGGTCCCACTGGATGGCGCCCCGGGCAGACCACTCACGGGCCATGCGCAGGGCCGCTTCGGCTACCAGGCTGGAGCGGTTGTCCGTGGCCGGGGTCTCGCTGGGGGTCAGGGTCACCTCCCGGTCCTCGAAGTACAGGATCTGGCCCACGCTGGCCCGGAAACGCTCCTCGCCGCTCATGGGGTCGATACGCCGACTGGTCAGGGCCAGGGTCAGCTGATTGGCATCGCCCACCCGGTCGGCGCCGGTAAATCGGTCGTCCAGGAACAGCTGGTCGAAGTTGAAATCCCGTCGCCCGGTATCGAACAGGGGCAACGCGTCCTGGTCCCGATGGGGTACGTAGAGGTAGAACAGCCGTGGCTCGAGGGTCTGCAGGCCGCCATTGGCCAGGGGTCGCTCGAAGAACAGGCCGCCGTCCAGGCTGGCGATGGGGATGCCCCGGTCCGGCCGGGTGTCCTGGCCTGGCGCGGTGTCCTGAAGCTGATAGCTGGTGTAGCGGTATTTCACGCCGGGGGTGAGAAAACCGTAGCTGCGCCGCAGTGGCAGGCTCAGGCCGGGCATCAGGTCCAGGCGCTGGCCGGTGAGGGTGTCATCGCGCTCGAAGGCCACCCATTCGGCGCGCAGGCTGCCCTGTACGGGGCCGTCCCCCGTCAGGGGCAGGCCGGAGTTGAACAGTAGCTGGGGCAGGCGCTGGTAGGGCCTGCTGCCGGAGGGGATGGCCGGGTCCACGGTCTGGTAACCCTGGAAACGGGTCAGCAGGTTCCATCCGTCCCCCTGGTAACGCAGATCGGCGCGGTTCTCCAGGTGGGTGGTGCTGGTGATTGCCAGGGAATTGCCCAGGTCGGTCAGGTACTGCGCATCCGAGACCGTGTTGACCATCAGGTCCACGCTGGTGCGTTCGAAGGGCCGGCCCTGGTGACGCAGGCTCAGTGAGCCCCGCTCGTCACCGTAATCCCGGTCATCCAGGTATTCCAGGTCCAGCTCCCCCTGGCTGCGGGGGTTGAGGTAGCGCAATTCACCCCCCAGCAGCAGGCCCCGATCGCCCAGGAGTCGGGGGGTGATGGTGGCGTCCCGGTGGGGGGCGATGTTCCAGTAATAGGGTACCGAGAGGTCCAGACCGGAGGCATCGGAGTTGCCGATGCTGGGATACAGGAACCCGGATTTGCGCCGGTCATCGATAGGGAAGCTGATGTAGGGGGTGTAGAACAACGGCACCCGCTTGAAATGCAGGGAGACATTGCGCGCCCGGCCCTCGCCGCTTTCCTGGTCCAGGTCCACCCGGGATGCGCGCAGGATCCAGTCGTCCTGGCCTTCGTCGCAGGTGGTGTAGGTGGCGCGGCTGAGTCTGAAGCGCTGGGCATCCACCCGCTCCACCCGCTCGGCCTCGCCCCGGGCGTGCATGGGGTGGTAGCGATAAGTGGCCTGTTCGAAGGCGCCCTGTTCGCTGTCCATGAACAGGTGGCCCTGGCGGCTTTCCAGGGCAAACAGGCCGTCATCCAGGCGCACATTGCCCTCGGCCTCGGCATAGCCGCGGCCCTCGTCATAGCGTAGTTCGTCGGCATACAGGGTGCGGCCATCCCGGGACAGTTCCGCATCGCCCCGAAAGATGGAGATGCCCAGCCGGTCGATCAGGGCCTCATCGGAAAACAGGTGTATGCGCAGGTCGCCGACCGGGCTGGCCGGGCTGTGTTCGGTGGTCTCGGCGGGGCGGCACAGGGCCCAGGGATCAGGCTCGTTGGCCAGGGCGGCGGCGGATGCCGCCGTCAGGCTCAGGCCCAGCAATGTGCGCTTTAGCAGCTTCACGCAAACAGGGTTCCACAATCCGGCACCGATGCAAGGTGCTCGGGCCGAGACGCCGATGCCTGGCCCTTCTGGAAAAGACAACGGCCCCGGATCGGGGCCGTGCGGGCAGAATCCATTCTGAAATAACAGGGGGGTAGACCTGTCAGCGACGGCCCTTCCTGACGGTGGCCTTTTTCTTCGATGCGGCCTTCTTGGCAGTGACCTTTTTCTTCGGCGTGGCCTTCTTCACGGCCTTCTTGGCGGTGACCTTCTTCTTCGGTGCAGCCTTCTTCACGGCCTTCTTGGCAGTGACTTTCTTCTTCGGTGCGGCCTTTTTTACGGCCTTCTTGGCGGTGACCTTCTTCTTCGGTGCGGCCTTCTTCACGGCCTTCTTGGCAGTGACCTTTTTCTTCGGTGCGGCCTTCTTCACGGCCTTCTTGGCAGTGACCTTTTTCTTCGGCGTGGCCTTCTTCACGGCCTTCTTGGCAGTGACCTTTTTCTTCGGCGTGGCCTTCTTCACGGCCTTCTTGGCGGTGACTTTCTTCTTTGGTGCGGCCTTTTTCACGGCCTTCTTGGCAGTGGCCTTCTTCTTTGGTGCAGCCTTGGCAGCAGCCTTTTTCTTGGGGGTAAGCTTTGCTTCGGCCTTGCCCTCGCCTGCCTTGGACTTCTTGGGGGCGGCCTTTTTCTCGGTCTTGGTCGACGCCCCGCCAGCGCCTTTTTTGCTGGCGGCAAGTTTGGCCTTGTGGGCTTCCACGGCCTGCTTCACCGCACTCATCCTGCGACGGGCGGGTTTTTTCGCCGGTGCGACGGGGGGCGGGGTGGCTACAGGCCGGGTCTTGGCATCTTCCACCAGTTGGCTGGCGCCACGCTCCATGGACTCGAAGATTTCCTGGATCTCGCCTTCGCCGTTGATGTGCTCCAGAAGCCCGTTGGATTCGTAGTAGTTCACCAGGGGTTTGGTCTGGGCCTCGTAGACCCGCAGCCGGTTGCTGATGGTCTCTTCGTTGTCATCGGCCCGGTGATGCAGGTTGCCGCCACAGATGTCACAGGCACTGTCGTGGCGCGGGGGCTTGGTGTAGGTGTTGAATACGGCACCGCAGGATTCGCAGGTCAGGCGACCGCTCAGGCGTTGCATGAGCAGGTCGAAGTCCACCTCGATGACCAGCACGCCGTCCAGAGGGGTGTCCATCTCCGCCAGCATACGGTCCAGGGCTTCGGCCTGGTTGATGTTGCGGGGAAAGCCGTCGAGGATAAACCCATTGGAGGCATCGGGCATGGCGAGACGTTCGCGGATCATGCCCAGAACGATGTCGTCGGGCACCAGCTGTCCGGAGTCCATGGCCGCCTTGGCCTGCTGACCCAGGGGGGTGCCCGAGGTGACGGCGCTGCGCAACAGGTCGCCGGTGGAGACCTGCGGCACCTTGTAGCGCTCGACCATGAGTTTGGCCTGTGTTCCCTTGCCGGATCCCGGCGCCCCCAGAAGCACGATGCGCATGGTGTCTCCCCTCAGTATGATCACCCGCGAGGCGCTCGGCCTGTAAGGCGAGATTTTTGAATGTGTTTGGGCGTGACTTATACCTGCTAACCCCTCGCTACGCAAGGGTATACGCTCTACCGTGGCGCCTTGAGCGAGGACCGCTGTAGCCTGGGCCCGGAGCCGGTATAATGCGCGCTCCATACCGAATCGCGAGAAATGTAGTCATATGAACCTGGACAAGATCCCGGCAGGCAAGGACCTGCCCAACGACATCAATGTGATTATCGAGATCCCGGCCCACGGTACGCCGGTGAAGTACGAAGTGGACAAGGACAGCGGTGCACTGATGGTGGACCGGTTCATGAATGCCGCGATGTTCTACCCCTGCAATTACGGCTTCGTGCCCCATACCCTCTCCGAGGACGGTGATCCCATGGATGTGTTGGTGATCACGCCGGTGCCGGTGATAATCGGCTCGGTGGTCCGTTGCCGCCCGGTGGGCATGCTCAAGATGACCGATGAGGCGGGACCCGATGCCAAGATCCTGGCCGTGCCCGTGGACAAGCTGCATACACAGTACAACAAGGTTCAGGGGCCCGATGACCTGCCCAGGGAACTGCTGGCCCAGATCAGCCATTTCTTCGAGCACTACAAGGAACTGGAGCTCAACAAGTGGGCCAAAGTAGAAGGGTGGGTCGGTTGCGAAGAAGCCAAGGCTGAACTCATCGCCAGTGAGGAGCGTTTCCAGAAGAGCAAGGGCTGAGTCATCAGTCCAGCTGTAAGGCGCTCAACCACGAAGCACACGAAGATCACGAAGAGTTCTTAGTGCGATCACTTCGTGATCTTCGTGTGCTTCGTGGTGAAAAAGACATAGGGCGTCCCATGGGCGCCGCTGGACGTGTACAGGTGCCGCGATGCGGACCTGGTCCGTCATTTCGTCCCTGGGGCGGCTGCATTTTAGGAGTGCGCCGCCCCTTCATTGATTGAGGTCTCCAGCTCCACTCATCCCCCATGGCAGTCCGACAGGCGATCAAGAACCATCAACAGGAACAGCACCTGTTCTTCGTGCGTGTGATCATTATCCTGCTGGTCATCATCTTGTTGTTTGGTTTACTGGTGACCCGCCTGACCTATCTGCAGGTGGTGAACTACTCCCACTTCAGTACCCTGTCCCAGAACAATCGCGTGCGCCTGGAGGCCGTGCCCCCTCCCCGGGGTCTGATCTATGACCGCAACGGTGTGGTGCTGGCCGAAAATCGTCCCTCCTATCAGCTGGAGGTGATCCTGGAGCAGGTGCAGGATCTGGACGATACCCTGACGCGCCTGGCCGATCTGTTGTCCCTGGAGGAAGCGGATCTGACCCGGTTTCGTCGTGCATTGCGGGGCAAGCGTCCCTTCCAGTCGGTGCCCTTGAGTCTCAACATGAGCGACGAGGCGGTGGCCCTGTTTGCCGTCAACCGCCATCTGTTCCCTGGGGTGGACATCCAGGCCCGCCTGGCTCGCCACTACCCTCTGGGTGATGAGATGGGCCACGTGGTGGGTTACGTGGGGCGCATCGATGAGCGGGAAATGGCGCGCATCGATACCCGCAACTACAGTGGCACCACCCACATCGGCAAGCTGGGTGTGGAGCGTTTCTACGAGGATGTGCTGCACGGTCAGGTGGGCTATCAGAAGGTAGAGGTCAATGCCCAGGGCCGCGTGCTGCGTGTGTTGGAGCGGGTGGCCCCGGTGCCGGGTCAGGATCTGGTGCTGAGTTTGAACACCGGTCTGCAGGTCGCTGCTCGCCAGGCCCTGGAGGGGCGCAACGGCGCGATCGTCGCCATGGATCCCAACACTGGCGAGGTGCTGGCCCTGGTCAGCAAGCCCAGCTTCGATCCCAACCTGTTCGTCCATGGTATCTCCACCCAGGACTTCAATGCGCTTCGCGCGGACCGGGGCCAGCCGCTGTTCAATCGGGCCCTCTCCGGCCAGTATCCGCCGGGGTCCACCATCAAGCCGATGGTGGGTCTGGCGGCCCTTGAGCATGGTGTGACCACTGCCGCTCGCACCATGTACGCACGGGGCTATTACACCCTGCCCAATGATGAGCGCCGCTACCGTGACTGGCGCAGGCAGGGCCACGGCCTGGTGAACCTGGACAAGGCCATCGCCCAGTCCTCGGATGTGTATTTCTACGACCTGGGCTACCGCATGGGCATTGACCGCATGGCCCCTTTTCTGGCGCAGTTCGGTCTTGGGCGGGTCACTGGGCTGGACACCACCGGCGAGCGCCCTGGGCTCTTGCCCAGCCGTGAATGGAAGCGGGCCACCCAGAACATGCCCTGGTTCCCGGGGGAAACCTTGATCGTGACCATCGGCCAGGGCTACATGCTGGCCACCCCGCTGCAGTTGGCCTCCATGACCAGCACCCTCGCCACTCGGGGTATGCGCATGCGTCCGCGACTGCTGCGCGGCATCATCGAACCGGCCGCAGGAGACCTGCGTCTGACCGAACCCCTGGCGGAAACCCCGGTGCTGATCAGTCGTGAGGAACACTGGGAACAGGTCCGCCAGCCCATGGTCAATTCGGTCCATGCAAGCAATGGCACGGCCTACTGGTCCACGGGGCGGCATATCAGCGGCTACACCCTGGCGGGCAAGACCGGCACCTCCCAGGTGTTCGGACTGGGCGAAGATGAGGAATATGACGAGGAAGGTCTGGCCATCCATTTGCGTGATCACGCCCTGTTCGTCGGCTATGCTCCAGCCGACGCCCCGCGCATCGCCGTGGCCGTGATTGCCGAGCATGGCGGCAGCGGCGGGCGGGTGGCTGCACCTATTGCCCGTCGGGTGATCGACCATTTTCTGCTTGAGGAGATCCGCTGATGCGCACGCTGAGCCGGGCACTGCACCTGGATATGGTGCTGCTGAGCGGCTTGCTGATGCTCATGCTCGTGGGTCTGGTGGCGCTGTACAGCGCCAGTGGTGAGAACATCGACACCCTCTACCGCCAGGCGGTGCGCCTGGGCGTTGCCTTCACCGCGTTACTGGTGATGGCCCAGATCCCGGCGGACAACCTCAAGCGCTGGAGTCCCTGGATCTATGCCATGGGCATTGGTCTGCTTGTGGTGGTGCTGGTGATGGGTGAGATGGGCAAGGGTGCCCAGCGCTGGCTCGACCTGGGGGTGGTGCGTTTTCAGCCCTCGGAGTTGATGAAGCTGGCTGTGCCCATGATGGTCGCCTGGTATCTGGCGGACCGGCCCCTGCCGCCCCGGTTCTGGGAGGTGGTGGCTGCGGGCCTGCTGTCCCTGGTGCCCATGCTGCTCATCGCCCGCCAGCCGGATCTGGGCACCGCCCTGCTGGTGGGCGTGGCCGGCTTGCTGGTGGTGTTCCTGGCCGGTATCCGCTGGCGCATCATCCTGGGGCTTTCCGCCCTGTCCCTGGTGGCCCTGCCGGTGCTGTGGCACTTCATGCGTCCCTACCAGCGCCAGAGAGTATTCACTTTGCTCAACCCGGAAAGCGACCCCCTGGGCGCCGGCTATCACATTATCCAGTCCAAGATCGCCATCGGTTCCGGCGGGCTCTACGGCAAGGGCTGGCTTAATGGCACCCAGTCCCAGCTGGAGTTTCTGCCGGAGCGCTCAACCGACTTCATCTTTGCCGTATATGCCGAGGAATTCGGCCTGCTGGGCGTGTTGCTGATGCTCAGCCTTTATGCGCTGGTCATCCTGCGCGGCCTGTACATCGCCGTGAAGGCCCAGGAGGCCTATGCCCGCCTGCTGGCCGGTTCCATCAGCCTGACCTTCTTCGTCTACCTGTTCGTGAATACCGGTATGGTGACCGGACTGCTGCCCGTGGTGGGTGTACCCTTGCCGCTGGTGAGTTACGGAGGAACATCCATGGTGACCCTGTTGGCGGCATTCGGTATCCTCATGTCCATCCATTCCCATCGGAGGCTACTGGCCCGATGAGCGTCACCGCGATCGTTGTTGTACCCCGTCTTCTCCTGACCTCCCTGTTGCTTGGCCTGCTGTGTCTCGTCCCCCTGGGTGGCGCACTGGCCGAGGAGCGCCCTGGCTTCGTGGCCGGCGATCCGCCCTATCTGGAACGGGAGTCGGTGCAGCAGTTCATCGATGAAATGGTGGTCGAGGGATTCTCCCGCAGCGAGCTGGAGGGCCTGTTTCGGGTGGTGGAGCCCCAGCAGCGGATACTGGACCTGATCTCCGCCCCGGCTGAGGCCCGGCCCTGGTATCGCTACCATCCCATCTTCCTGACCGAACGGCGCATCAGCGAAGGCCAGCGATTCTGGGACGAACATGATGACTTGCTGGAACGGGCCGAGCGGGAGTTCGGTGTGGAGGCGGCGGTGATCGTCGCCATCATCGGGGTCGAGACCTTCTACGGGCGCAATCAGGGGGGCTTCAGGGTGCTGGATGCCCTGGTCACCCTGGGTTTCGATTACCCGCCCCGGGCCCGTTTCTTCCGCTCTGAGCTGGGTCATTTCCTGCGTCTTGCCCGGGAGGAGGGGCTGGACCTGCGCGACACGAAGGGTTCCTACGCCGGTGCCATGGGGCGCGGCCAGTTCATTTCCTCCAGCTACCGGGAATATGCCGTGGACTTCAGCGGTGACGGGCGCCGGGACCTGCTGGGCTCCTGGGCCGATGCCATCGGCAGCGTGGCCAACTACTTCCGACGCCACGGCTGGGAGCAGGGCGCGCCGGTGGTGGCCCGTGCCCAGGTCCAGGGCGAGACCTACCGCGAACTCATGGGCGGCGGCTACCAGGCCCGCCACAGTCTTGAGGACCTGGCCCGTCACGGCGTGACCCCGGCCGAGGACGTGCCCGGCGACGGGCGTTTCTCTCTGATCGAGCTGGAGACCGAAGACGGTTTCGAAGTGTGGCTGGGTTACCCGAATTTCTATGTGATCACCCGTTACAATCGCAGTCCGCTCTATGCCAAGGCCGTGTATCTCCTGGCCGAGGAAGTCAATCGGGTGAGGGGCAACTAGGGTGAGCGTGCGGCGTGGGGTTGTGGTTGCGGCAGGTCAGGCATCAGGTCTGATCAGGGTGACGATGCTCGTCCTGATGGCCCTGGCCCTGGCCGCCTGTAGTAGCCCGGGAACCAAGTCTCCGTCCTTGTCGGGTCCTGCGCCGGCGCACCAGCGGGACGCCGCACCACGCAATCCGCCGGATCTGAGCGCTATCCCCGATGCGGTACCCCGGCACGAGCCCCGCAGCCGCTATGGCAACCCGGCCTCCTACGAGGTGTTCGGTCAGACCTATCACGTGATGAATTCCGCCGATGGCTATGTGGAGCGGGGTGTGGCCTCCTGGTACGGAACCAAGTTTCACGGCCGGCGCACTTCCAGCGGCGAACCCTACGACATGTATGCCATGACCGCGGCCCATACCCGGCTGCCCCTGCCCACCTATGTGCAGGTAACCAACCTGGACAACGGGCGCTCCGTGGTGGTGAAGGTCAATGACCGGGGCCCCTTCGCGAGAAACCGCATCATCGACATGTCCTATGCCGCCGCCCATCGCCTGGGCATGGTGGAACAGGGCACCGCGCGGGTGGAGGTGCGCGCCATCGACCCCGGCGCCCCGGCCACCCGCATGGCCCGTCCGGAGCCCATCCCCGCCCCGGCGTCCGGTGGCGGGGACGTCTCCGCCAGCGCCGGCGTGGTCTATGTGCAGGTGGGTGCCTTCAGCAGCCGCTACAACGCGGAACAGATGCTGGCGCAGTTGCGTGCCCAGGACCTGGGGCAGGCGGTCATCCATGAGGCCGAGGACCGGCAGGTGTTCCGGGTGCGCATCGGTCCCCTGGCCAGTGTTGAGCTGGCCGATCAGACGGCCCGGGACCTGCAGCGCCTGGGCTATGGCGACTACCGCATCGTCGTGGATTGATGATCCCGGTCCCGTTGCGAGTCCGCCTGCCTGTGATAGTGTAGAAGCCTGTTTTTGCCCCGGACTGGTGGTTCGCTGAATCGCGCCGCCGCCCGATGATTGTCAGCCTGTTCCCCGACCCGTTGAGACCCTTTGCCCAGCCATGATTCATCGCATCCTGCTCAGTCTGCTCATCCTCGTTCTTGTTGTTCTCCCGGGCCAGTTGCTGGCCCAGTCCGGCCTGCGTATCCCGCCGCCTTCGGATCTGGAGGCCCGCAACTACGTCATCATGGATCACCTGAGCGGCATGGTGCTGGCCGAACGGGACGCGGATGCCCGGGTGGAGCCGGCTAGCCTGACCAAGATCATGACCGCCTACCTGGTGTTCAAGGAAATCGAGCGGGGTGTCATCTCCCTGGAAGACGAGGTGCGTATCAGCGAGCGGGCCTGGCGTACGGGCATGGAAGGTGCCTCGCGTATGTTCATCGAGGTCAATACCCGGGTGAAGCTTGCGGATCTGCTGCGCGGGCTGATCGTGCAGTCGGGCAACGATGCCAGCGTTGCGCTGGCCGAGCACGTGGCCGGCACCGAAGGGGCCTTCGTGGATCTGATGAATGCCCAGGCCCGGGCCCTGGGCATGGTCAATTCCCATTTCACCAATTCCCACGGTTTGCCCACGGAAGAGGCCCAGTACACCTCTGCCCGGGACATGGCCCTCCTCGCCCAGGCGCTGATCCGTGATTTCCCCGGGCATTACGGTTACTACTCGGAGCGCAATTACACCTACAACGGCATCACCCAGTCCAACCGCAACCTGTTGCTGTGGCGGGACAGCCAGGTGGATGGGTTGAAGACCGGCTGGACCCGTGCCGCGGGCTACAATCTGGTCTCATCCCGGGAACAGGACGGCATGCGCCTGGTGGCCGTGGTCATGGGCCTTGATGCGCCGAGTCATCAGCAGGGTGGCATCAAGCGGGCCAACGAATCCCAGGCCCTGTACAGCTGGGGCTTTCGTCAGTTCGAGACCCACCGGCTGTACGAGGCAGGCGCCATGCTCACCGACGCGCGGGTGTGGAAAGGCGCCACCGAACGTGTGCCGCTGGGGCTGACCGATGACCTCTACGTGAGCCTGCCCCGGGGCCGTTACAACGACCTGCAGGCGCAGATGGAGCTGGACGCCCAGCTGGAGGCCCCGGTGCAGGCCGGTGCCGTGTACGGCGAGGTACAGCTGGTGCTGGATGGTGAGGTGCTTGCCCGTCGTCCGCTGGTTGCCATGGAATCGGTGGAAACCGGTGGCATCTTCCGTCGCCTGGTGGATACGGTCCTGCAGATGTTCTGACCGTCGACAATCCGACACTGGGTACAGCCTGTCCATTAGCCACTATTCCTTTTATGACCATTTATCTCAACGGCGAATATCTCCCCGAATCCGAGGCCAAGATCTCGGTGCTGGATCGTGGCTTTCTGTTTGGCGACGGCATCTACGAAGTGGTGCCGGTGTTTGGCGGGCGGCTGTTCCGGCTCGGTCAACACCTGGACAGACTGGAGCGCAGCCTGGCAGCGGTGCGCATTGCGCCACCCCTGGATCGGGACGGCTGGACGGCCATGCTCGAGGAGCTGGTGGCGCGCAATCCGGGTGAGGATCGTTCCGTCTATCTGCAGGTGACCCGTGGCGTGGCGCGTCGGGATCACGCCTTCCCGGCCAACGCCACGCCCACGGTGTTCGCCATGGTCAATCCCATCACCCCGCCGGATCCGGTCCTGCTGCGTGAGGGCGTGGCTGCAGTCTGCACCCCCGACACCCGCTGGTCCCGCTGCGACATCAAGGCCATCACCCTGCTGGCCAACATCCTGGCCCGCCAGCAGGCGGTGGAGGCGGGCGCTACCGAGGCCATCCTGGTGCGCGACGGTTATGCCACCGAGGGTGCGGCCAGCAACCTGTTCGTGGTAGCGGACGGGGTGATCGCCACGCCGCCCAAGGATACCAGCCTGCTGCCCGGCATCACCCGGGATCTGGTGGTGGAACTGGCCGCCGAGCATGGTCTGCCGGTGATGGAAAGCGCCATTCCCGAATCCAGTCTGCGCGCCGCCGAGGAGATCTGGCTCACCAGTTCCACCAAGGAGATCCTGCCCGTGACCCGCCTGGACGGTCAGCCCGTGGGCCAGGGTCGCCCGGGCCCGGTCTGGGCGCGTATGAACGGTTTTTACCAGGACTACAAGCGACGGCTTCGGGAAGGGCTTGATGGCTGACGAGACCCTGATGGAGTTTCCCTGTGACTTTCCCCTGAAGGTCATGGGGGCCTCGGTACCCGAGTTCTCCGAACAGGTGGCGCGCATCGTCGAGCGGCATGTGCCCGGCACACCCCAGACGGCCTTCAGCCAGCGGGCCTCCCGGGGCGGTCGTTACCTGGCCATCACCGTGCGGGTACAGGTCCACAGCCAGGCCCAGCTGGACGCCCTGTACCGGGAGCTGACCGCCTGCGAGCTGGTCACCATGGTGCTCTGACGGCCCCCGTCCGGCCGTGACTCAAGGCTGGATCTTTCCCCCATCCAATGACCGACATCCTCCTTCGCAACCTGGGTTTCGCCGACTACGAACCGGTCTGGCGACGCATGCAGGCCTTCACCGATGCCCGCGACGAGGCCACCCCCGACGAACTCTGGCTGGTGGAACATCCCCCGGTATTCACCCTGGGCCTGAACGGTCGGCGTGAGCACGTGCTGGACCCTGGCCCGATCCCCGTGATCCCCGTGGACCGGGGCGGCCAGGTGACCTATCACGGTCCGGGCCAGGCGGTCCTCTACGTGCTGGTGGACCTGCGCCGTCGCGGCCTGGGCGTGCGGGCCCTGGTCACCCTGCTGGAACAGACAGTCATCGCCTTCCTCGCTGATCACGGCATCCGGGCCGAGGCTCGCCCCGACGCACCGGGTGTCTACGTGGACGGCGCCAAGATCGCCGCCCTGGGCCTGAGAGTACGTCGCGGCGCCAGTTACCACGGCCTGTCCCTGAACGTGGACCCGGACCTGTCCGCCTTCGGGCGCATCAACCCCTGTGGTTATGAAGGACTTGCAACCACTTCGCTGAAGCGACTGGGGGTGCAGATTGATGTGGAGACGGCGGGCAGGGCAGTGGCTGACAAACTGATGCATACACTCCCACGGTAGAAGGTTTTCGTGGCCCTAAGCCGTCAGCTCATGGGCCTGGAGTGTGTGTCGGCGTACAGACGCTTTCTCGCGCTAGCGCGCAACGTTCTGACCAGAGTCTTGGTAGTACATGCCGCTGCAGTAACAACCCGAAGAGAAGGTGATCACCATGTCAGAACAAACAACTAAATACACACAGAAGTCTGTTCATCCAGACGCGCATACAACGAAGGATAGTGATCTTTCTACCAAGCGCACTGATCCCTACTATGCGCGTGATTCGTTCACGATGCGAAAAATGAAATCGTGGCAAATCGCCGCTTTAGCAATCTTCGCGGCTGTAGTGGTAGGGCTCGCATTGTTATATGCCTGGTAAGATCGTTGTGAAGGATCTTGCACCCGTAATCGACTGGTGTGATGTCCGACCCAGTGGATTTGTTACGGCACCGAAGGGGTCACGAAGTGACCGTACCCCTGAACCCGAGCCACGCATGATGTGGGAATTGGAGCATATCAAGCCACTTCCTGGGCGAACACTGCTGGTGGTTTCTTGCCCAGCGGACGGTGTGGCCTGACGTGGTTGTAATGCTCTCGCCAGGTGTCGATGGTTGAGCGTGCGTCCTGCAGGCTGGCGAACCAGTGCAGATCCAGGCAGTAGGCGCGGAACTTGCCATTGAAGCTCTCGACGAAGGCGTTCTGTGTGGGCTTGCCTGGTTGGATGAAATGCAGCTTCACGCCAGCCTTCCTGGCCCAGAGGAACATCGCTTTGGACGTGAATTCGGGCCCGTTGTCGAAGACGATGGTCCTTGGCAACGTGCGTGAGAGGCGCTCCAGTTCACGCGCCACGCGATGGCCCGAGATAGAGAAGTCCACCACCTGCAGTACACACTCCCGGCTGTAGTCATCAACGACATTGAGCACGCGCATCCGCCGCCCGTTGGCCAACTGATCGGAGACGAAATCCATCGACCAGCGTTGATTGACCGTGTCCGGCACCGACATCGGCACGCGCGGTCGAATCAGCTTCCTGCGACGCTTGGTGCGCACCTGCAGACCTTCCTCGCGGTATATCCGGTAGGTGCGCTTGTGGTTGGTCACGTGTCCTGCCGCCCTGAGCATGCTGTGCAGGGTCGGGTAGCCGTAGCGCGGGTACTGCTCGGCGAGCCCCTTGATCTGCTCGCGTAGGGCTGTGTCGTCTCGACCTTTCAACTGATACCAAGCCACCGAACGACTCAGCCCGACCAGACGGCAGGCGCGACGCTCGCTGAAACGGCGATCTTTTAGGTGTTCCACGGCCCGTCGCCGTTGCGCGGCCGTCACCATTTTCCCTCAACGAGCTCCTTGAGAGCTGCCTTATCGAGCTCCGCCTCGGCAAGCAGCCGTTTGAGCCGCGCGTTCTCCTGCTCAAGATCGCGCAGCCGCTTTGCTTCCGAGATCTCCATGCCGCCTTACTTCGACTTCCAGCGGTAGATCGTGTTCTCGACCACACCGTGACGGCGAGCCAGATCAGGCATTGACGCGCCCGCCTGGTGCTCCTTGAGGATCGAGATAATCTGCTCTTGCGAGTAACGCTTGCGCTTCATTTCGGGACCTCCTTGGGGTCAAAATACAAGGAAATCCCACATCCCGTATGGCCCGGATTACGGGGGTACGGTCAGAAGGGCAGAAGGCCCGCAATAAGGGGCGATTCTGCTGCTTAACGGGGTGCATATTATTTTTGATTCAGAGGCTTGCCGCCGTCCGACCCTGTCGGAACTCAGCGGGTTTTGCGTTTCCCTGAAGGGCGTCGTGCCGACTTTGTTGCCGCAGGCTTTGACCGCGGGGAGGATTTTTTGTGACCCGTCGGTGTGGTTTTAGTGCGAGTCCGCGCGCCCGGTTTGGCGGAGGCCTTTGCGGGTGTCCGCGGTTTTTTTCCGGGACGGGATGAATGGGATGTCGATGATTCCGTTAAGGCCATGAGGGTCTTGACCTCTCGCTCGGTCAGATCACGCCAGTCACCTACCGCGAGTCCTTTCAGGGTGATGTTCATGATGCGGATCCGTTCAAGCCGGGTGACTTCATAGCCGAAATACTCGCACATCCTTCGGATCTGCCGATTCAGTCCTTGTGTCAGGGTGATGTTGAAGACATTGCTGGACTCCTTGATCACCTTGCACTTTTTGGTCATGGTGCCGAGGATCGGCACGCCACCGGCCATCCCGGCAATGAAGGCATCGGTGATCGGCTTGTTGACGC
>SR_TP_S13solDRAFT_1000164_pt1 | contig 32695 bp, 32 predicted proteins | sample SodReaTP_S13sol_FD_11159 | JGI IMG/M metagenome (IMG submission 11159)
GCACCGGACCATCCCGGCAGATACAGTTTTGACACCTGCCACGGCTTGCCTGCGGCCTTGAAATTCGGATCGGCGGCGGCCGCAATCACCTCCTGCGCGGCCTGTGTCATGGCGCGGTGGTGGCCGTGTTGGCCCGGAATATCCAGAAAAGTCGGGCAGATAATATCGGGCCGGTCAGCGCGGATGATTTCGGCAAAACGACGCAGGGTGCGGGTGTGACCCCATTTGGCCAGTGTCTCGACACCGGATTTGGAAAACCCGAAATCGGTGATCGTATCCTCGGGGCTTTGTGACAGCCAGTGCATCGTCATGCCCAGCACATCACAGGCGCGCGCCATTTCCGCAGTGCGCAGCGTTCCAAGTACGGCGCCTGCTTCGCGCCCGATGTCATTCTGGCCGCCTTCGCCCCGTGTCGAGCAGGCATAGGAAATCGACAGCCCGTCACGGTATGTCAGCGCAGCAAGCATTCCGCTGGTTTCATCATCGGGATGGGCACCTGTGTTCATGAAACGCACGGTGCTTCTGAGGGGCTGTAGCGCGCGCCACAGCATCAACGCTTCGGGTTCGGTGCGCTGTGCAAGGAGCCTTGCGGAATCTGACATCGGCACTGAGATTACCTTTCTGTAAGTCGTAAGCGGGTCTTGCGTCGCCTCGGTTAAGCGGGCATTGGCGTCACGGCGCAGCGTCCAGTCGTGGCGTGACAGTATCGTGGATCACCAACGCCGCCCCCCCGAGTGCGCCAGTCATCCTTCCAGATGCACCGCGCAGAACACGCGGACGGGCGCGCCCCTGTCTGCGTGTGACTGATCCGCGCGGCAGATCAAGCCGCGCAATCAGATCGTCCAGCAATCGGTCGGGCAGCGCCCCGCCCAGCAAAACGGCTTCGGGGTCGAACAGATTTTCCAGCGTGCCAATCACCGGTGCCAGCAGGCGCGCAGCGTCGTTCAGCCATGTATCAAGCCCTGCATCCTCGATTTCCAGAAGGCGCGCCGCCACCGCGTCGGTCTGCCCCCCGCCGGGGGGCGTGTCGGGTGACAGCAGGCCGCGCGCAGCCAGATGGCGACGCAACGCCATGCGGCTGGTGTATTGTTCTAAGCATCCGGTATTGCCACAGTCGCAGGGCAACCCGTCCGGCACAACGATGACATGCCCGATTTCGCCTGCGTTTCCAAACGCACCGCGCATCGGCTGGCCCTGCGTGATCACCCCAAGGCCAAGGCCAGCACCAAAATAGAGATAGCAAAAAGTATCAAGCCCTTGCGCGGCACCAAGCATCGCCTCGCCGATTGCGGCGGCGGTTGCGTCCTTTTCCACGATCACCGGCAGATCAAGCGCCTCCGCAGCTTGGGCTGTGGCGTCATCAAAGCCCTGCCAGCCTGTCAGAACGGTTGCGCCCGCAGCGCTTAACCCCTCGACACCGAAGGGGCCGGGCAGCACCAGCCCGGCCCCCAACACCGGCGCATCACTTTGCGCCCGCGCCTGCGCTGCCATATTCGCCATCAGGGCGAATACGGTTTTCGGGTCGGATGCCGGCAAGGGGTGCTGTGCCTGCCACAGCACAGTACCGGCCAGATCGGTCAGCACGGCGAGCAGCGCATCGGGGCGAACCTCGAAGCCAAGTGCCGCAGCGCCCGCGGGGTTGAACGTATACAGCACAGGTGGCTGCCCGCGCGCAGAACGCCTGCGTCCGGCGGGGACGACCAGCTTGTCATGTTCCAGCTCTGCTATCAGGTTCGATACTGTCTGCGTGCTCAACCCGCTGGAGCGCGCAATCTCGGCCCGGCCCGCCCCGTCGCTTAACTGGACATAGCCCAACACCACCCGCCGGTTATGGGCTTTGGTGCGTTCGGCATTCGTGCCGGCAATCTGGGTCTGGCGCGGCGGCATGGTGTCTTAACTCAAAAGATTTGAATTAAGTATTGATCTTTGCAGCGAAGCCGTCAACACTCAACTTCAGAAACGAGAGATCCCGGCCATAAGCCACTCAAGGGAATCCCAAGCCACCGGGCCAAATGCGCCCAAGCGATAGGAGAGGAAGACACATGAAATCCATGAGAAAAATGGCGCTTGGCCTGACAACGAGCGTTGCTACACTGATCTCGGCCCAGGCCGTAAGTGCCGTCGAGATTGAATACTGGCAATATATCTTCGACACGCGCGTTCAGGCGATGGATACCCTGATCGAACGATTCCAGGAAGAAAACCCGGGAATTACCGTCCGGCACTCGACCTTTCCGCTTGCCGATTACCGAACGCGCCTTGCGGCCGCGATTCCTGCGGGTCAGGGGCCGGATGTGATGCAGCTTTTCTATGGCTGGCTGGATGCCTATGTCGACGAGGGCCTTGTGCAACCCCTGCCGACAGACGTTTTCGCGCCAGAAATGATCGAGGAAGAGTTCTTCCCTATGGTTGCCGCGATGAAGCGCGATGGCGCCTATATGGCGCTGCCTACGGCCGTGCGTTCGCTTGCGCTGTTCTACAACACCCGCCTGATGTCTGCTGCCGGGTTCGACTCGCCGCCTGAAACGCTGGAAGAAATGGTTGATATGGCGCGTGCCATGACTGTGCGTGACGGGTCGGGCAATATTACCCAAGTCGGCATCACAACCGGCATGAACGCGCAAGACCACCACTGGTTCCGAGAGGTCCTGACACGTCAATTCGGTGCAGAACCCTATCTGGATAACTACCGCACCGTAAATTACGCCACCCCAGAAGGTGTGGCCGCCTTCGAGTTCTATACCGGACTGGAATCGACGGAAGGGGTGAGCCAGTCAGGTTTCATGGATGAGCCGCAGGCGGCGTTCCGCGCCGGGCGTGCGGGGCTGCATATCGACGGCTCGTTCCGGATTGGCGCGCTGGAGGGGACGCGCGGGTTGGACTGGGGTGTCGCGGCACTTCCGGCCAGCGCAGACGGGGTAACCGCGAATTACGGCAGTTACTGGGTCAACGCGATCACCAACCGCGCGCAGGGTGAACGCAAGGAAGCGGCAGTCAAGTTCATGGAGTTCGTCACCTCGGAAGAGGCGATGCAACTTTGGCTTGATGTGGTGGGCGAGTTGCCGGCGCGTCCGTCGGTCGCATTGACGGAAGAAAACCTTGCCAATCCGGTCTATGGTCCGTTTATCGAAGGTTTGGCCACCGCGCAAACGACACTCTTTCTGGATGAAACAGCGCAGCGTCAGGTGCTTATGGATGCCGTGCAGCGTGTTCTTCTGGAAGGTATGTCGCCCGCTGACAGCCTGATGGTCGCGCAAGACGCCGAACAGGAAATCATCGACCGGCTTGGCGGGAACTGATCTGCGCGACAGGTGCAATTCCGGCGCGCGCGCATTCAGCGCGCGCCCCTGATCACACCTGATTTGGGTCTGATGGGTGCAACTGGGTTGTGCTAACGCCGACCGATCGCCTGAAAACAGGTGCCTGTCCACGTCCCGTTCCGTCATCCGTGTCGCGGATCGGGAAACTACAAAGCGGAGACATGCTGATGAACCTTTACAGCCGCCTGTCGATCGAACGCAAGCGCACCGTATGGGCGTGGGCGTTTCTGGCCGTGCCCATATTTTTCTATGTCGTGATCCGTTTCTACCCGACCGCAGATGCAATGGTGCTGAGTTTTCAGAACTGGAATCTGCTTGGCGCGCGGTCTTGGGCGGGGCTTGACAACTATGTGCGGCTTTGGGGCGATCCGGTATTCTGGAAGGTGTTTCGCAATACCTTCATGTATCTGATCCTTGGCACGCCAATCTCGCTCGTGATCAGTTTTGTCATTGCCTATAATCTGGACAAGACACGTTTTCTGCATGGCACATTAAGAGCGCTTTATTTCCTGCCTTTCCTGACCACGGCGGTTGCGATGGCTTGGGTCTGGCGCTGGTTTTACCAGCCGGTTCCCATCGGGCTGTTCAACAACATCCTGTCCAGCGTGGGCATCGGACAGGTCAGGTTCCTGAACTCGACCAGCAACGCGCTGCCCTCGATTCTTGCGCCTGCGATCTGGGCAGGGCTTGGGTTTCAGATCATCATCTTCATGGCCGGATTGCGGGCAATCCCCGTCAGTTATTACGAGGCGGCGCGCATTGATGGTGTGTCGAACTGGACAATCCTGAGAGAGATCACATTGCCGCTGCTGAAACCGACCATCGTGTTTCTGGTGGTGTTTTCGTCAATCGGCTTTTTGCGCATCTTCGATCAGGTCTTCAATATGACAACGAACGACCCCGGCGGGCCGCTTAATTCCACGATGCCGCTGGTTATGATGATCTATCAGACCGCGTTTTCAAGCTACTCGATGGGGTATGCGGCCGCGCAGACAGTTGTTCTGTTCACTGTGCTGCTGGTTGTCAGCCTGATTCAACTGCGCATCCTGAGGGACCGTTGAGATGAGTGATACACAGATCCGGACATCCGCCGATGCGTTGATGCGCCAGTCCACCACCTATAAGCCGCCGCGTGATCCGGTGCAGATCATACGCTGGACGCTGCTGTTTATGGGCGCGGTGGTGATGGTGATGCCGATCGTCTATATGCTGTCAGCCTCGGTGAAATACCCGCATGAGATGTTTGACCTGAACATCATTCCGCGCGAACCCACCTTCGAGAACTACCTTTATGTACTTGCAGACGGGCGTTTCATAAAATGGTTCGTCAACTCGCTGATCATCGCGATCGTCACAACCATGTCGGCCGTGTTTTTCGACGCGCTTGTGGGCTACACGCTATGCAAGTTCCGGTTTCGGGGGCGTTATCTTATCTTCATTGCGATCCTGTCGACCTTAATGATCCCGACCGAAATGCTGATCCTGCCATGGTATATGATGTCACTTCATTTCGGCTGGCTGGATACTTATTGGGGCATCATGTTTCCGGGTCTTATGACGGCCTTCGGCACGTTCCTGATGAAGCAGTTTTTTGAAACCGTGCCCGATGATTTTCTGGAAGCCGCGCGCATTGACGGGTTGAACGAATTCCAGATCTGGTGGTCTGTGGCCATGCCACTTGTCACCCCCGCATTGTCGGCGCTGGCGATCTTCATTTTCCTTGGCAACTGGACGGCATTCATCTGGCCCCTGATCGTGACAACCGATCAAGCCCTTTATACGCTGCCCGTGGGCCTGACGACGTTCTCGGTCGAGCAATCGGTGCAATGGGAACTGATCATGACCGGCGCGGCGCTTGCCACAATCCCCACGCTGATCGTGTTCCTTGTGTTCCAGCGCTATATCATCCGGGGCGTGGCAATGGCGGGGCTGAAAGGATGAGTGACACCACCCGCTTTCCCGATCCGGTCTATCAAGAAACGGTGCTTGCGCCCCTGTTCGAAGGGGCCAAGGCACATTATGCAACCCATATACAGGCGATCAACCGCGCGCATCTGGTGATGCTGTCAGAAACCGGTATCCTGGCGCAGGACACCGCCAGCGCACTGGCCCGTGCGCTGACCGCGATCGATACCGAAGTGGATGTCCCATCGCTGACCTATACCGGAGAGCATGAAGACTACTTCTTTCTGGTCGAATCCGAACTGAAGCGCCGCCTTGGCCCTGATGTCGCTGGCGCGCTGCACACGGCCCGGTCCCGCAACGACATGGACCATACTGTGTTCAAGATGGCGCTGCGGGGCAGGACCGATGCTTTCATGGCGCAGGCCATCGCGCTGGCGGATGCGCTGGTTGCCACAGCGCGGCGCGAACGCGACACGCTGATCGTGGCCTATACCCACGGGCAGCCTGCGCAACCGACCACATGGGGGCATTATCTGGGCGCCGTGATCGAGGTGCTGTTGCGGGATCTGGCGCGGCTTGATGCGGCGTGCAGCGCACTGGATCATTGCCCCATGGGGGCCGCCGCGATCACCACCAGCGGTTTTCCCATTGACCGCCATCGCATGGCCGAATTGCTGGGTTTTACCGGACCGCTGGAAAACGCCTATGGCTGCATTGCGGCGGTGGATTATGTCACCGGCCTTTATTCGGCGATGAAACTGACCTTCCTGCATCTGGGGCGCGTGCTACAGGATTTGCAGTTCTGGACCGCGTTCGAGGTCGGCCAGCTATATGTGCCCAACAGTTTCGTGCAGGTTTCCTCGATCATGCCGCAGAAACGCAATCCTGTCCCGATCGAGCACCTGCGCCATCTGGCCAGTATGACAGTCGGGCGCTGCGATGCGGTGGTGAACACGATGCACAACACCCCCTTCACCGACATGAACGATTCCGAGGGCGAGGTGCAGGTCGCGGGGTACGCTGCATTTGACAGTGGTGCGCGCGTTCTGGGCCTGCTTTGCGCATTGATCCCGGCCTGTCGGGTGCGCGATGACCGCGTTGCCGCGAATATGGATGCGGCCTGCGTCACTGTTACCGAACTGGCAGACACTTTGGTGCGCGTCGAAGGGTTGAGTTTCCGGCAGGCGCATGAAATTGCCGCGCTGACCGCGCGTGCGGTTATCAAGGCAGGCCAGCCGCTGGGCGCGGGCTATGCTGCGTTCCTTGATGCTTTCGAGGGTGAAACCGGTCGCACACCCACGCTGGACGCCGATGCGTATTCAACAGCCGTCAGCCCTGCGCATTTCGTCGCCGCGCGCACCCGCTTTGGCGGGCCTGCGGCCGCGCCGATGAATGCAGCGATTGCAGGCTATACGAGAGTCCTTGACAGACTGCGCGCGGTTCAGGCCGCCCGCCTTGCCCGTATCACAACTGCCGAAAGTGCGCGCGATGCCGCCTTTCGCCGCCTGACCGAGGAATAGACATGGCCACAGTTACCCTGCGCAATCTGGTCAAGGCCTATGGCAAGACCGAAGTGCTGCATTCGATCAATCTGGATGTGGCCAACGGTGAATTTGTCGTATTCGTCGGCCCGTCAGGCTGCGGGAAATCCACAACCCTGCGCATGATCGCGGGGCTGGAAGAAGTCACATCAGGCGAGATTTTGATCGGCGACAAGGTGGTGAACCACCTTGAACCCAAGCAGCGCAACATCGCCATGGTGTTTCAGAATTATGCGATCTACCCCCATCTGACGGTGCGCAAGAATATCGGGTTTGGTCTGCGTACATCGAAGATGTCCAAGGCCGACAAGGAAAAACGCATTGATGAAGTCGCGGGCCTGCTGTCGATGACGGACTATCTGGAACGCAAGCCTGCGCAGCTTTCGGGGGGGCAGCGGCAGCGTGTGGCGATCGGGCGCGCAATGGTGCGCGACCCGTCGGTATTCCTGTTCGACGAACCGCTTTCGAACCTTGATGCGCAGTTGCGCACCCAGATGCGGCTGGAAATCAAGAAGCTGCACCAGCGCGTTGGCAACACGATCATTTTTGTGACCCATGATCAGGTCGAGGCGATGACCATGGCAGACCGGATCGTGATCATGAAAGATGGGCATATCCAGCAGATCGGCACCCCCGCCGAAGTGTTCCACAGGCCTGCCAACACCTTCGTCGCGCAGTTCATCGGCGCGCCGTCGATGAACATGCTGGATGCGCGATGGCAGGGCGGGCGGCTGCATCTGGCCGGGCAGGAGCTGACGGCCGACCTGAAACTTCCGGATGACAGCGCGCTGACAGTTGGAATTCGCCCCGATGATCTGATCGTCAGTGAAACACCGGGGTTGTTTTCCGGCACCATCAATGTGCTGGAACCCTTGGGCACCGAAACGCTGGCCTATGTGGATATTGGCAACGGGTATGAAGTGATCGCCAAGGCGTCGGGGCGCACGCCGCCGAAACTGGGCGCGCATGTCGATCTGGTGGCAGATTTGGCGAACATGCATCTGTTTGACCAGAACGGAAGGGCGATCAACTGATGCGTTTGTCGGCGGCATCATACCGTGCGGGCGCGATCTTGTGTGCCGGTCGATTGTATTGCGATCTGGTTATGTCAGATCTGCCGGCAATGCCTGTTCCGGGACGAGAGGTCTATGCAGGGGCGCTGACACTGGCGGCCGGTGGCGGGGCCTATATCACTGCGGCATATTGTGCGGCGCTTGGGCGGGTGGCAGGTCTTGCCGCGCATCTGCCTGCCGAACCTTTCGGGGCAGCACTCTGCGATGAACTGGCCACGGCGGGGCTTGAACTCAAGCTGTGCAGCCCACCCCCGAAGGGCGTCGATCCGCAGATTACCGTTGCTATGATAATGAATGACGACCGCGCCTTTCTGACCCGCCGTGCCGGACCTGCCCTGCCAACAGGTCTGGACGACGCGCTGGGTCAGGCAGGATATGGGCATCTGCATCTGGGCGAACTGGCAACACTGGTCGAGTATCCGGGGCTGGTACGCGCGGCCAAGGCGGCGGGGATGACGGTGTCGTGCGATTGTTCGTGGGATACAGCGGTGCTGGAACGCACCGATCTTCCGGACCTTCTGGCAGGGGTCGATGTATTTCTGCCCAATGCGTCCGAGGGCGAAGCCCTGGCACGCCACGCGCCTCTTGCTGTGCACGCCCCGCTTGTCGTGGTCAAGGACGGGGCCAACGGCGCATATGCGCTGTCAGGTGGGGAAACGGTGCACCGACCCGCCCGCGCTGCGCAGGTGGTTGATACTGTCGGCGCGGGCGACGCCTTTAACGCAGGTTTCATCGACGCATGGCTGGCGCGGCGCCCGCTGACGGAATGCCTTGATGCGGGGCATGCGGTGGCGTCGGTGGCCCTTGCTCGCCACGGTGGCGCATATGGGCTTGGCGCGTTGGAGCCCTTGCGCCATACCGCCCACCGCGCCGCGGAATAGCTGACAAGCCGCTTGTTGCGCCATAAACAGGCTTTGGGATGTGATGGATCGTCGGGTTTTCACCGCACACCACGACGACCGGCGCGTTTTTCGTTCTCGAAGCAGTGTTCAGAACGGATACCCTTCAAGGTTTCAACTTGGCTGTTGCTTGGGTCCACAAAGGATTTGACCCGTGCCGCCGCCCGTGCAGGCCGTTGAATTCCTTGCGCCGGGGCACTACCGCCCGACGAATTCGAAACTGAATTGTCGTTGGGCACCGGCAGGCGGCGGGGGGAAGGGGGCCGCGCGGCGGATATGGTCAAGGGCCGTCCGGTCAAGCGCTGCATGGCCCGAGGAGCGCGCGACCGAGGCCGCGGCCAATCCGCCATTCGCCCCGATGCTGAACGCAACCAGTACCTGTCCGCGTGCTGGGCTGCGCGCCAGCCTTGTGCGCTGTATGCGGCGCATCACCTCTCCGGGGTAGTTTGAAACAGCCGCATTGCCCTGTGCGCTGGCCTGTGCGCGCGATTGGTCCTGACTGACGGCTTGTCCCGTGCTGCCTTGCTGGCTGCCGCGTGTGGCATTCTGTGCGGCGTTGCCCTGCGGTGCGCGGGCCTGCCTTGTTGGCTGGGTTGGCGCCGTGCGATCCGGGCGCGGGGGCGGCTTGGCGCTTGCCGTCGGGGCAAGGTCTGTGGGGCTTGCGTCGGGGCTTATGACTTCAGCGGTGTGTGCCACGGCCAGATCCTGAACTGGCGTCGGCGGCATGCTGTGGGCGGGCGGCGGTGCCCGCTGCGACCGGGTGGCCAGCGCGACCTCTGGCATGGTTGCGATTTCTGCGGGTGGGGGCGTGTCGGGGGCCGCAGGCAGCAGGGCGGCACCGGGATCGGGGGCCATGGGCAGCGCTATGGCCGGGGCTTCTGCCTGCGGGGCCTGCGATGGCACAGGGTGAACGGGGTTTTCCGGAAGCAGGGCGTTCATTTCCTGTGCCTCAAGCGGCTCTGCTTGGGAAGGAGAGGCGACGCCTTCGGTGAAATCCGCAAAACTCGTGCCAAGGGCCGCAGGCGCATCCTCTCCGCCGCCAGCAATCAGGGCCGCATCGCGCGGCGAAAGTGCGGCCATCGCGCCCAAATGCAATATGACAGACGCGCCCGCCGCCAGCAGAACAGTTTTCAGCCGTGGCGCAAGGTCCATTCGCCGCAGATCATGCGGGCGCACAAGCGGGCAACCATTGCGCTGTGGACATGCGCGCAGAAGCGCCGTTGCCGTCATTCCAGCCCCCTTTCGGTCACGATGACAAGTTCCGTCACGCCCGCCGCGCGCAAGCCCTGCGCCAACGCCACCAATGCGCCCGCCGGTGCTGCGCGGTCGGGCAGCAGGCGCACACGCGCGACCGTGCGGAATTGCGCCAGCGCCGCATCTTGCGACAGGGCCGCCCCCGCATGGCGCAAACTGCCATCCGCCAACATAATCAACGCGTCAGCGGGCGGTTCGGTCGTGATGTCAGTCAGGCTGACCAGCGTTACATCGGTATCTGGTTGGGGGGCCAGACTGCCAGCGATCAAAAAGAAGATCAGCATCAGGAAAACGATGTTGATCAGTGCAATAGTGGGTTCTGCGCGCGTTCGCGCTGTCCGGGCAAGCGTGCGTTTCATGGTGCAGCCCCCAGCACGGCCAGTTTCCAGCCGGGCAACCCCTGCAAAAGATGCAACACTTCGGCGAACGCCTGCGCGCTGACACTTTCGCCAAGTGCCAGCACGACCAGCCCGTCGCCGCGCGCGTCCAGTTCCTGACGCAACGCATCAGCGGTAACCTCAGCGGCGTCCAGCCGCAAGCCGTCCGCGCGCAACTGCACAAAAGCCGGCGGTGTGTCCGGCCTGCTGGTCGCGCCCCCCATGGCCAGATCCAGCGGCAACTCGCCCTGTCGCGCGAAGGTGGAACTAAGCATGAAGAACAGAAGCAGCAGGAAAATCACATCAATAAGCGACGTCATCGACAAGCGCCCGCGTCCCTGCATGCCCCCCAAAGGTTTACGCATAGGCGGGCTCCGTGGGGGTGGCGCTGTCCAGCGGGCACGCTTCGGGCGCAAGGCCGCGGCACAGCGCGACATCAACGATTTGCATGGCCAGCCGCGCCTCGTGGGCGACGCGGGCTTCAAACCATGTCAGGATCAGGGCGGCGGGCATTGCCACGCCAAGCCCCACCGCAGTGGTCAAAAGCGCCACCCAGATCCCGCCCGCCAGCGCTGAAGGGTCAACATTCGCGCCCGCCTGTTGCAGGGCCTGAAATGCCGTGATCATGCCCAGCACCGTGCCGAACAGGCCCAGCAGCGGGGCGACTTGTGCAATGGACTCCAGCAGCCGGAACCCTGATTGCAACCTTGCAATCGCGTCCTCTGCAAGCCCCGTCAGGCGTGCGCGCACCGCCTCGCCCTGGTCCGCGCCGTTGGCGCTTAGGGCCAAAACAGTAAGAGGTGCAAGATGGCTGCGCGCGCGCGCAGCGTCGCGCAAGGCCGCCTGACGCGCGCCCCTGTCGAATTTGTCGAGTGCGGCAAGGATCGGCCCATGCGCCCCCAGACCGGCGCGCTGGAATTGCCACAGCTTCACCAGCACCAGCGCAAAGCCCAGAACCGACATTGCCAGCAATATCGCCACAACAGGTCCGCCAAGCGCCAGAAATTCCCCTACGGGTGCAAAAACCCCGGTCATTTCAGCACCTCGATATCGGTGGTGCTGCTGACCTCTAGCGCGGAGGTGCAGGCAGCGGAGGCCAACGGCGTGCATGGTCCCATCGCGTTGAACAGAACGCGCCCCACATCGCCGCATTCAAGCCCGGAAAAGTTGAAACTGCGCACACGCAAGCCCTGCGCGGGCAAGGATTGAAAATCCAGAAGGCTAAGGCGCAGCACGCGCGAGTCCTGATTCAAAAGCACGATTTCGGCCTGAATCTGCTCGAATTCGGTATCCAGTTCGTTTTCCAGAACAAAGACCAACTGGCATTGATCCGCGCCCGAATTGGCCTGATCAAGCCTGATGGACAGCGATTCGGCCGCCAAGGGCGACACTCCTACGCCCAAAATTAATGCCAGCATACGCATAAAGCTGCCTTTCATGTTCATATTCACGGGAAAGGCTGGCGCGAGGGCTGGCGGCGCAGGGGTTCTGCGTGTTCGGGCGTTACCATTTCCTTAGTGAATTTGTCAAGATTGGGGCTTGTGTCGCCTTTCGCGCCGTTCTGCGCCGGGTCCATCGCGTGGAAACCGGCCAGGACATGCGGGCAACGTGATGGCGGGACAAGGCGGCCCGTTCAAATTGATACCCTATTGATTTATTATTTATCCAGTGCTAGCCTTTTTCAACGATCGCGTTTGCGCGGCGCAGGGAGGACCATTCCAGATGACAACAAGGCCGGTCCGCATGGCGGGGCCCGTCGTGGCACGGGGGGGCATGGGCTGCGTTTGCGCACCAGCGAGACGGTTGAGGTATCTGGCTGCACCGCAGGCCAAATGGTTTGCGGACATAATCACCAACGGGAGGACCAAAATGAAAAAGAAAATCGCGATATCGGCCTTTGCCTTGCTGGCCGCAGGCGGGGCGCATGCGCAGGAACTGCGCTTCATGTGCTATCAGGACGGAAATGAATGTGACGTCTGGGCCGAGGCTTTCCAGACATTCGAGGCTGAAAACCCCGGCATCACGGTCGTGGTAGATGTCGTCCCCTATCAGGCGATTCTGGAATCCTTGCCGGTGCAACTGGAAGTGGGCGAAGGCCCCGATCTGGCGCGTGTCACCGATTACGGCGGCCTTGCGCGGTTCATGCTGGATGCGCGCCCCTTCGTTGAGGATGCGGACACCATCGAGGCGCGTTATGGCCAGTCACTGGCTTGGGCGCGGGTGGGTGACAATTCCGCTGACGGGATTTACATCATTGTTGACCAGCTGACCGCAACCGGCGGGTTTGCCAATCAGACATTGTTCGAACAAGCGGGCGTTGACATGCCGGAACCGGGTGCAAGCTGGGCCGAATGGGCCGAAGCCTCGGTCGCGGTTCAGCAGGCCACGGGTGTGGACTTCGCAATGGCCCTTGACCGCACAGGGCACCGTTTTGCCGCGCCTGCCATTTCCTACGGGGCGGAACTGTTTGACGAGTCGGGCGAGGCACTGGTTATTGATGACGGGTTCCGCGCATTTGCCGAACAATTCGTCGACTGGCATGAAGATGGCACCATGGCGCGCGATGTATGGGCCGGCGCGGGGGGCGGCACCTATCAGGATGCGGCGGCGGAATTCATCAACGCCAATCTGGTGATGTATTATTCCGGCAGCTGGCAAATTGGCCGGTTTGGCCGCGACATTGGCGATGCGTTCGACTGGGTTGCGACTGGCGGTGTGTGCGGGCCCGAAGCGTGCACGGGCATGCCGGGTGGGGCTGGTGTTGTGGGCTTCAACCACACCGAACACCCCGAAGCTGTGGGCAAGCTGATCGGATTTGTGGCGCGCGATGACGTGCAGGAACAGGTTCTTGCGCAGACGCGCAACCTGCCCGCAAATGCTGAACTGCAGGCCAACGGGATCGATTATCAGGACGTGACGCCCGAAGTCGCCGCCGCACTGACGGCCTTCGCCGCATCCGTGCCGACGTTTTCCGATACGGCCTACGCGCTTCAGGGCTATCAGTTCAACCGCGCGGTGTTCACAAGTATTCCCGCACGTCTGACACAGGCGATTGTGGGCGAATTGTCGCTGGACGAGGCACTTGACCGGCTGCATCAGGATGTTGCTGACGCCATCGCCGAGGCACGCTAGAACCTGACTGACCGGCCCTAACGGGCCGGGCACCCCTGAAGGACAGGATCAGACAAGATGACAGCACTTTTCCGCACCCTTTACGAGGGGGCCTTCAACCTTTTTGAGAAGCCGATGCGGATGCTGCAATACAGCCTTGGTGCGCATCGCATGGCGTGGGTGTTCCTGCTGCCCAATCTGCTGATCTTCGGGCTGTTTACCTATCTGCCGATCCTTCTGAACATCTGGTATTCCACCACAGGTGGTGACCGCATCTTGCTGGGTGACCGCGACTGGGTGGGTGGTGACAATTTCGCGACGCTGTTTGATTGCGGGTCATATCTGGACCCGAATTCGTGCCGCCGTGACCTGTTCTGGCGCGCGGTCCACAATACCGGCTGGTTTGTGGTGCTTCAGGTGGGGTTCATGATCCTGCTGTCGCTGATTGCAGCGTTGATCCTGAACCGCAATATCCCGCTGAAAGGGTTCTTTCGCGCGGTGTTCTTCTATCCTGTGTTGCTGTCGCCCGTTGTCGTCGCGCTGATCTGGAAATGGATATTGCAGCGCAATGGCGTGCTGAACGCGGGCATGGACTGGGCGGGGATGGGCACGGTCAACTGGTTGCTGGACCCGTCATGGGCGTTTTTCTGGATCGTGTTCGTGTCCATCTGGGCGAATATGGGATTTTATGTGCTGATCCTGCTTGCGGGGCTTCAGGCCATTCCCGGTGATGTCTATGAAGCGGCTGAAATGGACGGGACACCCGCATGGCGACAGTTGGTGCGGATCACGTTGCCATTGTTGACGCCTACGCTGCTGGTGGTGATGGTCCTAAGCCTGATCCGCGCCGTGCAGGCCTTTGACGAGATTTATGTGCTGACCGGCGGCGGTCCGGGATCGGCCACGACATTGCTGATCCAATACATCTATGATGTGGGCTTTGCCACGCGGCCCCGACAGTTCGGACTGGCTGCGGCAGCATCGTTGGTTATGGCGGGTGTGTTGCTGGTGTTGACGCTGTTGCAACTGGCCGCGACGCGCAAACGCGCAGAGGAGGGGTGATGCTGCGTTTCCTGACCCAACGCCGCGGGCGTGACCGGCTGGATATGACCGACTGGATCGCCTTCGGCTTTTTGGGGCTGGGCGTGTTCTTGATGCTTGGTCCTGTCCTGTGGCTGACGCTGTCCAGCTTCAAGACAGAAGCCGCCCTGCAAGAATATCCGCCCAAACTGCTGCCCCTTGCCCCCCAGTTTGTCGAGGTCGAAGGCTTCGAGACCGCCTTGCAACGCTTTCAGGTCGTTTCGGGCGAGCATGCAGGGCGCGAACTGGCGCAGGTGCGACGTGTGGGGCTGAACGCGCAAATGGTCGACCCCGCCAACCCCGATGAGCGCCTGAACGTCCATATCAATGACCGCGAAGCTGTGCGCGCCGTGCAGGTCGAGACTGAAAACTACACCGGCCTGTTCACGCGGTTCAATTTCCTGCGGTATTTCTGGAATTCCACCTTCATTACGGTTGTCGCAACAGTTCTGACAGTGCTGTTCAATTCGATGGCCGCATTCGCGCTGGCGAAATACCGCTTTACGGGCCGCAACACGGTCTTTTTGCTGATCATAGCGACGCTGATGATCCCGCCCACAGTGACGCTGGTGCCGCTGTTTCTGGTGGTCAGCCAGATGGGGCTGATCAATTCACCTTGGGCGGTGATCTGGCCCGCCATTGCCACACCCACCGGCGTTTTCCTGCTGCGCCAATACATGCTGACAATCCCCGATGACCTGCTGGACGCGGCACGCATGGACAATGCCAGCGAATGGCGGGTGTACTGGAAGATTGTGCTGCCCCTGTCGGCGCCGGCGCTGGCGGTGCTTATCATCTTCTCGGTGATGTGGCGCTGGAACGAATTTCTGTGGCCGCTGATTGTGCTGAACCGGTCCGAGGGGTTCACACTGCAACTTGCGCTGAATTCGTTCCAAGGGGAATTGCAGACCGCGTGGTCCAGCCTGTTGGCGATGACTGTACTAACGCTTCTGCCGATTACGTTGGTTTTTGCGTTCCTGCAAAAATTCATCACGCAGGGCATTGCGCAATCGGGGGTGAAATGAGCACGGGCAGAAGTTTGAGTATTTTTGGCAAGATGAAGGATCAGGGCAATGGCTGAGGTCGAACTGCGCGGCATCGTCAAGGATTATGGCGCGGTGCGGGTTGTCCATGGTGTCGACCTGACCATCGAGGATGGCACCTTCTGCGTCTTTGTCGGCCCGTCGGGTTGCGGGAAATCCACGCTGCTGCGGATGATTGCGGGGCTGGAGGATATATCGGGGGGCGAGTTGCTGATCGGGGGGGCGCGCGTGAATGACCAGCGCGCCGCCGAACGCGGGCTGGCCATGGTGTTCCAGACCTATGCGCTGTATCCGCATATGTCGGTGCGCCAGAATCTGGCTTTCGGGTTGGAAAATATCCGTATGCCCAAGGCCGAGATTGCCGCGCGTGTGTCCGAGGCGGCCCGAATGTTGCAGCTTGAGCCCTATCTGGATCGCAGGCCGCGCGCATTGTCCGGCGGGCAGCGGCAGCGCGTTGCCATCGGGCGCGCGGTGGTGCGGGAACCCAAGGTGTTTTTGTTCGACGAGCCGCTGTCAAATCTGGATGCCGAGTTGCGCGTCAGTATGCGCGGCGAGATTGCAGCCTTGCACCGGCGCATCGGCAATACGATGATCTATGTCACCCATGATCAGGTGGAGGCGATGACCATGGCTGACAAGATCGTCGTGTTGCGCGATGGCCGCATTGAACAGGCAGGCGCCCCGATCGAGCTGTATAACAGGCCCGCCAATACCTTCGTTGCGGGGTTCATCGGATCGCCGCGCATGAATTTTCTGCCCTGCACCGTCACCGCGCGAGAGGGGGAGGGTGTCACACTGCAAGATGCGCAAGGGCGGGTTTTGCATGCTGCCGTCGACGGGCGCACTGTCGCGGATGGCGAGGAGGTTCAGTTGGGGATCCGCCCCGAACATTTGCACCCCGATCCCGAAGGCTATCCTGTCACTGTCGAGAATGTCGAACAACTGGGTGGCGAAAGCTATCTGTATGCGCGCACCGAGACAGGGATCGCGTTGACCGCGCATCTGAGTGGGCAGACCACACTTGCGCGGGGCAGTCGCACGCATCTGGCGATCCGGCCTGATTTTGCCCATGTGTTCCGCAAGGACACGACCGCCCTGCCGCGTCTGCGGCTGGGTGAGTTGGAAAATGTCATGTAACTGCCGCAGGGGCGGGGGTGTGGCCTGCCGCGTGGGTCACCCCAACGGGCTGAATTGTCCGTAGTGCCCCTGATTGAAGATCAGCGCCTGTCCGCCGTTCACCGCCGCGCGCAACACCCGCCCCACGATGATCAGGTGATCGCCGCCGTCATGGGTGGCGTGCTGGCGGCAGTCGAACCTTGCTACCGCGTTGTCCAGCAGCGGCACGCCTTCGGGATTGCGGTGATGGGCCAGTCCCGAAAACCCTGCCCCTCCGCGCCCGAAACGGTCCAGCAGATCCCGGGCCGAATGGGGCAGGACATGAATCGCATAATGCGTGGCGTCGCGGTAATGCGCAAACCGGCGGGATGATTTCGCGGGCGACCACAGCACTAGCGCCGGATCAAGCGAGACTGCCGCGAAGCTGTTGGCGGCAAAGCCCATTGGCCCGTCCGCACTGTCGATGGTGACAAGGGTCACGCCGGTGGCGAAGCACCCCAACGCATTGCGCAACGCCCGCGAGGTGTCGGGGCCGGGGACAAATTCCGCAGGGTTCATTTGCCCGCCATCCGCCATTATGCGACCTCTCGGCCCAAGGCCAGAGTATAGAGTTCATACCATGTTTGGCGGTCCATCGGCACGCGCAGTGCGTCCGCAATCCGCGCGATCCGTTCAAGGCTGTTGGTGCCCATGACCGGCATTATGCCTGATGGGTGGTGCAACAACCACGCCACGGCAACCGCACTCCAGTCGGTGCCGGCGTCCGCGCCCAGCGCATCCAGTTTTTCGCGCATGCCCGTGGGGGCGGCACTTGCCAGTTGTCCGCCCGCCAGCGGGGACCACGCCATGGGCGCAATACGGTGCTGGTGCAGATAGGAGATATCGCCATTGACGAACGCGTCATGTGCCATCAGGCTAAGTTCGATCTGGTTTGTCACCAACCGTGCAGTCATGCGCGATTGCAGCAAATCCATGTCCCAAGGCCGGAAATTGGACACCCCCACGGCCCGCACCTTGCCGGATGCGATCAACGCATCCAGCGCCGCGCCTGTCTCGTCAGGGTCGATAAGCGGGTCGGGGCGATGGATCAGCAGCAGGTCGATCCGGTCGGTGGCCATGTCGCGCAAGCTTGCCTCGACCGATGCGGTGATATGTGCTGCGCTGGTATCGTAATGTTTCACGCGCGCACCTGAATGCCGACCGACAGGGGCCACGATATCGCATTTGGTCACGATTTCGATCCGGTCGCGCAATGCAGGCGCTGCTTTTAGCGCGGCACCAAGGATCGCTTCGGCCGTGTAGCCGCCATAGATATCGGCCTGATCCATGGTCGTGATGCCTTGGGCAAGGCAGGATTCGATCTTGGCCTGAACATGCGCGGGGCTGGTGTCGGGATCATCGCCCAGTCGCCACATGCCATAGACAAGACGTGACAGCGACAGATCGGGTGCAAGTGTGGAGCGTTTCATCATCAGCGGCGGGGTCCGTTTCCAAGGGGTGTTGCAGGGGTGTCGGCTGGCACGCGCCCGTAGACATGGGGCAGGGACACAGTGTTCAGGTGCGGCATGACCTTCGTGCCAAAAATCTCTGCCTCGTCATGGTGGGGATAGCCGGACAGGATGAAGGCGCGAATGCCCATTTTTCGGTATTCTTCAAGCTTGGTCAGCACCTGATCTACCGACCCGACCAGTGCCGCCCCGCAGCCAGACCGCGCACGGCCCACCCCCGTCCAAAGGTTTGGTTCCACATATCCGAATTTATCCGCAAGTTCGCGCGCGCGGGCCTGATGTGACACGCCAAGGCTGATACTGTCATGCGCGCGATCCCGGATCAGTTTGCCATATTCGTCATCCAGTTTGCTGGCAATGTGATCGGCGTATTCGCGCGCCTCGGTTTCTGTGTCGCGCACGATCATGTGCACGCGCAACCCGTAATCCAGTGTGCGGCCATGGGCCTGCGCGCGGGCATGGACATCGCGCATGCGTTTTTCCAGCATCTCGCGCGGTTCCGGCCACATCAGATAGACGTCGCATTGCGCGCCGCACAGTTCCAGCGCATCGGGGCTGTAGCCGCCGAAATACAAAAGTGGCCCCCCGTTTTGCTGATAGGGGCGTGCAGGATCTGCGGGCAGTTTGCTGATCTGGTAAATGTCACCGGAATATTCGATTTCGTCGCGGGTCCATGCCTGCCGCAGGATTTCCACCACCTCGTGACTGCGTTTGTAGCGAAACGCACTTTCCGCCACCTCTCCGGGGAAATCGCTGGAAATGACATTCAGCGTCAGCCGTCCCTTCAGCATATGATCCAGCGTTGCAACCGTGCGTGCCAGCATGACAGGCTGCATTTCGCCGCACCGGATCGCGGCCAGAAAATTGATCTTTTCGGTGATGGGGGCGCAGCCCGCGACAAAGGACAAGGTATCTTGTCCCACCTGATAGCTGGACGGGCACAGGATATTGCGAAACCCGTTGCGTTCGGCGGTTTGCACCAGAGTTGAGCAATGCTCCCAGCTGGAACGCAGCCGCCCGTCCGGCACGCCAAGAAATTCGTAATCATCCGAGCACAGCGCCGCGAACCAGCTAACTTCGGCCCCGTCCAGATCAACCGATGTTACAGGCACGACGCTCATGTAATTCTCCATCCCTTATGTATATTTAGTCTTGCGTAACACCTCGAAAGGGGTAAATCAATAGGGTATCAATTTCATCTGGCGATGATCAGGGGGCACTATGTCAGACACCGGCGCTTTGCCGCTACATATGCAGATAACCGAGTTGCTGATCCGCGATATTGCCGCTGGCCGACTGGTTGACGGCGAACGCCTGCCGCCCGAACGCGAGATGGCGCAGGCCCATGGTATTGCAATCGGAACATTGCGCAAGGCGCTTGCTGCCCTTCAGAACAAGGGCTTGCTGGAACGTGTGCAAGGGTCCGGAAACTACATCCGCGCCCAAACTGACCCGGCATCGGTTTATGCCTTCTTGCGGCTGGAACTGGCAGAAGGGGGCGGGTTGCCCACAGCGCGTGTGCTGTCCGTTGACCGCCTGCCAAAAGATCCGGCCCTGCCCGAATTCGGGCAATCCGCAGACGGGCATCGCATAAGGCGGTTGCGTTTCCTGTCCGGCACCATCGCCGCAGTCGAGGAGATATGGCTGGATGGCGGATATGCGTCCAGCCTTTCGGTGCAGGAACTGTCGGAGTCGTTGTATTATTTCTATCGCACATGCCTGAACCTGCGCATTGCGCGCGCCGAGGACCGCGTGGGTCAGGGGCCGTTGCCGGATTGGGCACCTGCCGAGTTTCCGCACAGGCCCGGAACGCCGCTGCCAATGATCACGCGCATCAGCCACAGCCATGATGGCCAATCCGCAGAAGCGTCATGGACTTGGTATGACCCCAGTCGTGTGCGCTATACTGTCAGGCTCAAATAAGGAAATGACCTTGAAAACATTAAACTATGGTATCATCGGCTGCGGCATGATGGGGCAGGAACATCTGCGCAATCTTGCGCTGGTGGACGGGGCGGAAGTTGCCGCAATTTTCGAACCTGACGCTGGTATGCGCGCGCAGGCCGTGGCGCTGGCCCCCAAGGCCAAAATGGTCAGCTCGGTCGCCGAACTGTTGACCTGTCCGGACCTTGATGCGCTGTTAATTGCCAGCCCGAATGACCTGCATGTGCGCCAGATACGGGAAATCGCGGCGACCCGTCCGCTGCCGTTACTGGTCGAAAAACCGGTTTTTACCGACCCCGCAGATTGGGACACGCTGTCAACGCTGGAGTATGCCGCGCCGCTTTGGGTCGCGATGGAATACCGGTATATGCCGCCGGTCGCCGCCTTGCTGGAACAGGCCCAAAGCGTGACCGGCGGCATCAAGATGCTGACCATCCGTGAACACCGCTTCCCGTTTCTGGAAAAGGTGGGCGACTGGAACCGGTTCAATGCAAGAACCGGTGGAACCTTGGTTGAAAAATGCTGTCATTTCTTCGATCTGATGCGCCTGATCTTGCAGGACAACCCTGTGCGGATCATGGCGTCAGGCGGGCAGGACGTGAACCATGTGAATGAACGCTATGACGGGTCCGCGCCCGATATCTGGGACAATGCATATGTGATTGTCGATTTCGCAGGTGGGGCGCGTGCCATGCTGGAATTGTGCATGTTCGCCGAAGGCGCGCGCTATCAGGAAGAAATCACTGCTGTTGGCCCGGATGCGCGCATCGAATGCCTGGTGCCGGGGCCGGGGCGGTTCTGGCCTGACCATCTGGGCGCGCCGCCTGTGCCGCAGCTTATCGTCAGCCCGCGTGCCCCCAAGGGGCCGCAACAGATCGAGGTTCCTGTCGATCCCGCACTTCTACAGGCGGGGGATCACAACGGCTCCACATTCTATCAGCATGACCGCTTCGCCAAGGTTGTGCGCGGGCTTGGGGTCGTCGAAGTGGGCTTGTCGGACGGAATATGGGCCGTGCAAATGGGACTTGCGGCGCAGCGGTCCGCGCAGACCGGACAGGCGGTCGCATTGGATGCACAGGGGCGTATGATCGTCTAGGATTGGTTTGGTGGCGGCTTAACGTTCCGCGGCGGTCCAGATATCGGCCCGCGTAAGTTGGTTCAACATTGGTTGTCCCAGCCGGTACCGCCGCAGGTTCTCAATAATGATCCCGACTGACCGTTCGCGCCGATCCGCAACAGGTGGCGAGGAATGCGGGGTGATCATGACATTTGCCGCATCCCAAAGCGGATGTCCGGCTGGCAAGGGTTCCGGAACCGTCACATCAAGGCCAGCACCGGCAATCCTGTGGTCATTCAGCGCAGCAATCAGCGCATCTTGATCAATGACCTCCCCTCGGGACAGATTGACGACAAAGGCACTGGGCTTCATCAGGGAAATGGTTTGCCGGTTAAGTAGGTTACGGGTGGTGTCTGACAGGTTTACCAGCAGTATCAGGTAGTCCGACTGTTCAATGACCGCCCCGATATCGTCCCCGTTCTCTGCACAATAGACACGATCCACCCCAACAGGCGCAGGGGCATTGCGGCGTCTGTACCCCACAACATGCATACCGAACGCCTTGGCGCGCGGGGCCAATTCACGGCCGGTATGCCCCAGCCCGATAATGCCCATTGTTTTGCCATATAGGGCACTAAGGCCGGACAGTTCAGACCCGCCGAGCCAGCGATGCTGCCTTTGCGCATCGATAATCGCAGGAAGCCTTGCAGCAAAGGCAAGGCAAAACAGCATTGCATGTTCGGCCAGCGCGGGGGCGGATCTGCCAGCGGACCCCGTGACAATCAACCCCCGATCAAAGACATCCTTGCGTGCAGAATTGTTCAGGCCCGCATGATCGCAATGAACCCATTTGACATGGGGCGCGTCAAGAATATCGTTGTCAATCGTGTCGCCTGCAACAACAACGATTTCGGCCTGTGCCAGAACTTCTGCGCGCTGTTTGTCATTGGCCCGATCAAAGACCTGGTATCGGTCTGGCGCCGCCGCAGCAAATAATTTGCGCCATAACGGCTCTGCAAAGGGCAGACCGGATTCGAAGGCGATGAGTCGTGTCTGCGGCATTGCTTAAGACTGTCCTGTTTCAAAGGGCGCATTGTCCGTTGCGGGGCCCTGCTGCGCCCATGCGCTGTGTGGTCACCTTCAGTTTTGCATGATGGGAAACGGCTTGGCGAAATGGCACGCAACCTGATGGCCGTCCGGCAATGTCTGCAATGGCGGTTCGTGCTGCGTGCAAATGTCGGCGGCAATGGGGCAGCGTGTGCGAAACCGGCATCCGCTTGGCACCTTGCGCGGGCTTGGCACATCCCCTTGCAAGACAATGCGCTTCCGGTCCTTTTTCAGCTTGGCTTCGGGGGCCGCTGATAGAAGGGCTTCGGTGTAGGGGTGATGCGGCGCGCCGTAGATTGTGGATTTGTCGCCAATCTCGACGATTTGGCCCAGATACATAACCGCAACACGATGCGCCATGTGACGGACGACTGCCAGATCATGGGCAATGAAAAGGAACGAAAAGCCCTTTTCCTTCTGCAAGTCTTGCATAAGGTTGATAACCTGCGCCTGAACCGACACATCCAGCGCCGAAACCGGTTCATCCGCGACAACAAAACTTGGGTTCACAGAGATTGCCCGCGCAATACATATCCGTTGCCTTTGACCGCCAGAAAACTGCCGTGGCAAGCGGTCCATTATGGATGGCGACAGCCCCACCTGTGTCAGAAGTTCGGCAACCCTTTCGCGGGTTTGCTGTCTGGACCCTGCCATGCCGAATACTTCAAGGGGTTCTGCGATGATCTGGGCAATGGTTCGTCTGGGGCTAAGGGACCCGTAGGGGTCCTGAAACACCATCTGTGCCCTTTTGCGAAAATGCCTGAATTCTGATCGGGAAAGACTGGAAACCTCGGTTCCCTCCAGAAAAATCTTGCCTGCGGACGGTTCGATCAACCTTAGCAGCAGCCGACCCAAGGTCGACTTGCCGCAGCCTGATTCCCCGACCACAGCAAGGGTTTCGCCGGGCCTGACCTCTAGGCTGACATTGTCGACGGCCTGCACACCGCCGCTGGAGCGCCCCAGAAACAGACTGGACCGGTCTGCAAACATCTTGCCCAGATTCTCGGCGCGTAGAACTGGCTGGGTCATGTCGTCACCCCGCTTTGTGAAACAGCTTCAGCGTCACTTGATGTGACCCAACACGCGGCCTTATGCGTTGAGGAATGCGCATGCAGCGGCGGCATTTCATTGTTGCAAATATCCTTGCGTAAATCGCAGCGATCATAGAACGGGCACCCGCGCTTGACCGATCCGGGAGCGGGGACAGATCCCGGGATCTGATACAGCCGTTCGCGCGTGTCGCTTAATGATGGGACCGCCGAAAGCAAGCCGCGCGTATAGGGGTGTTTGGGATTGTCAAAAAGCGACGCAATATCGGCGTCCTCGACGACATGGCCCGCATACATGACGACAACGCGGTCGCAAACATCCGCGACGACCCCCAGATCATGCGAGATGAGCAGAACTGCCATTCCAACGCGTTCGCGCAGTTGGCGCAACAGGTCCAGAACCTGCGCCTGAATTGTAACATCCAGCGCGGTTGTCGGTTCATCCGCGATCAACAGCTTCGGATCACATGCCAGCGACATTGCAATCATTACCCGTTGGCGCATCCCGCCCGAAAATTCGTGTGGATACTGTTTCAAGCGGGCTTCTGGTTCGGGAATGCCCACAAGTTTCAGTAATTCCAGAATGCGTTTCTTGCGTTGGGACTCATTCTGTTCCGAATGCAGCATAATCGCTTCGGACAGTTGCGCACCAATCGTCATAACGGGGTTCAGGGAACTCATTGGTTCCTGAAAGATCATCGCGATTTCACGGCCCCGGATTGCGGGCATGTCGGATCGCGGCAGATCAAGCAGGTTGCGCCCCTCGAAGACGATCTTGCCAGAAGTTATGCGCCCCGGCGGCTCTGAAAGTAGCCTGAGCACCGACAGCGAGGTGATTGATTTCCCTGATCCGGATTCCCCGACAAGGCCGACTGCTTCGCCGTGCGCAATGGACAGGTTGACATTGTGCAGAACCTTGATTGCGTGACCGGCAGGACCGAATTCGACACACAGGTCGTTGATTTCAAGAAGATTAGTCATCAGTTGATCTCTGGATCAAGGGCGTCACGCATGGTGTCGCCAATTATGCTGATTGCCATCACGACAATCGTTATTGCCAGCCCCGCTGTCAAAATCGGCCAAGAGGTTGCGAACATGTTGGAAAGCCCTTCGCGGATAATGTTGCCCCAGCTAGCGGCGGGCGGTTGGGTGCCGATCCCCAGAAAACTTAGCGTTGCTTCCAGTCGAATGGCTGATGCTGTCCAAAGTGTCAGCAGGACCACGATCGGCGCTGAAATGTTGGGAACGATATGCCGCACAATGATCATGGGCGTGCGCACGCCTGCCGCGATTGCGGCTTCCACATAGGGTTCTTCCTTCACCGAAAGCGTTGTCGCGCGCGCGACCCGTGCAAACCCCGGCGTGAACGCCACTGTCAGCACGATGACGACATTCCAGAACCCGCCCCCAAGCGCCGCCGCAATCAGGATCGCCAGCAGAAGTTCGGGAAACGCCATCAGCATGTCGATTATGCGCGTTACAACACGGTCGATAATGCCGCCGAAATAGCCGGCAAGAACGCCAAGCGTGCCACCGATCAATGCAGCAAAAACGGGGGACAGAAACCCGATGATCAAGGAATTGCGCGATCCGTAGATCAACCTTGACAGAACATCGCGCCCGAACTGGTCCGTTCCAAGCCAATATGTAGAAGATGGTTGCGCATTCACCGAAAGAAAGCTTTGCGCACGCGGGTCATGCGGGGCGATCCACGGTGCGAAAATGGCGATCACGGCAAACAGGAGGATCACAGTGACCGCGATGGCACCGGCTGGCGTAAAAAAGACCGACTTGACGATTGTTCCGGCGAATTTCGGTTCCTGAGGAACCCTGACTTGATCAACTGCAGACATTATTTCACCCGAATTCGAGGGTCGATGAGTGCGTAGACTACTTCCATCAACAGATTTACGACCACCACAATCGATGCGAATATGATGATACCAGCCTGAATGACGGGGTAGTCGCGCTCGGATATGGCATCGATCAGCAAGCGTCCCAGCCCCGGCCTGTTGAACACAAGTTCAACCGCGACAGACCCGGAGAGCGTGCTGAGGACCGAAAGGCCCAGCCCCGTCGACAAGGGCATAAGCGCGTTGCGCAACCCGTGCCGGTAGATGACACGCGGCTCGCGCGCCCCTTTGGCCCGTGCTGTGCGCACAAAGTCCTTGCCAAGCACCTCTAGCAGCGAGGTTCGGGCCAACCGCCCGATAAAGGCAATTTTCAGCAGCGCCAGTGTCGTGGCGGGCAAGACAATGTGATGCATGCGTTCGGCAAACCCGCTACCTGCGCCGGTGATCGGGAAAAGCCCAAGGTTCAATGCGAAAATGATCAGCAGCAAGGCACCAAGGTAGAAATCGGGGATTGCATAACCGATAAGTGAGAAGGTGCGAAACCCGACATCCGGCGCCTTGTTGCGATTGATCGCGGCCCAGACCCCCAGCGGGATGCCACCGGCAATGCCGATCAGCATGGCCACGATGGTCAACTCGATTGTATAGGGCAGGTTATACTTGATCAGATCCATGACCGGCACGCCCTTGGTAAAGGAGTTGCCGAAATTCAGCGTCACCATGTCTTTCAGGAACTTCAGAAACTGAAGCCAAAGCGGATCATTCAGACCAAATTGTTCGCGAAACCGCGCGATGGATTCCGGGCGCGCGTAATCGCCCAGAACCGCGATTGCGGGATCGCCGGGTAAGATACGCAAGGCGATGAATACCAACGTAAATACAAGAAATATCGTTGGTATCGAGTCTAGTAGTCTGACGAATATATATCTCGCCATGCGTATCTCCTTGATTAGGACTTCGTCGCGCGGTGGAATCTCCAGCGTGCGTAGCCGCCATTCACCTCATACCCGAGGTCAACACGCGAACTGCGAACCGCTGTGAAGCCCAGTGTCATAACCCCGTAAACGGGCAGATCTTCCTGAACCTGCAATTCGATCTCGCGGCCAACGCTGACATATTCGTCAAAACTGGTGGCAAGTTGCATTTGCTCCAGCTTGTCGTCTACCCCCGGCATTGCCACGCCGTAATGCGAATAGTTTCCGCCGCCTGTGCCATCCGCTTTTACGGCTGCACCACTGGACAGATACCGCATCATGTAGTCAAGCGGAACAGGCGGATAGCTTGCCGCATGAAGTGCCAGACTGTTCTGATCTTCGCGGTTGGCCCCGTGATAGGCCGAGTGGTCCATCACATTCAGTTCCATATCAATGCCGGCCGGGCGCATCAACTCCTGCACGATCAGCATCGTGGAGCGATAATCTTCACGCTGGCTGACATTCGCTGAGAACCTGATGCCATTGGGGTGGCCCGCTTCTGACAGCAATTCTCTTGCGCGGTCAGGGTTGTAATCGTAGCGCAAGTCCTCGGGAAGCTGCTCGCGAGAGAAGCCCGTTGGATAGTGGGGTGGCGACAGCGAAATTGTCGGGAAGCCCATCGGGTTTAGGGCATTTGCCACAGCATCGGTGTCAATGGCTGTCGCGATTGCCTTTCTGACCAACGGATCGTCAAAGGGCGCTTGTGTCAGATTGATGTGAAGCGTCATGAAAGAGCCGGGGTTGGTCATATCCACCAGCAAGGAAGAGTCGCGCTGCATGACCTGATCGATCCAGCCAGGGGCGCGCACCGCCTCGATGATGTCCAGTTCACCAGCGATCAGTGCCAGTGTCCGGGCCGTGGTGTCCGCCATATAGACGACTTCGATGTCGCGAACATTGGCGGCGCCATCCCAATAGTCTTCGTGCCGTGTCAGGCGGCTGCCACTGGATGTGTCGAATGTGACAAGCTCATACGGTCCGGTGCCGATGGAATCGCGGTTGAAGTCGCTGCCCTTCTCCTCTTCGGCCCGTTTGGACACAATGGACGCGCCGTTCTGGAATATCGTGGACCCAAGGAACAGCGGGTCCGGCCCGCGCAGCGTGAATGTGACTTCATACTGCCCTGTTGCCTCGACATTCTGGATATTACCGAAGACGGCAGTGTTCACGCCGTCAAAACGGGCCCGGTTGAAGCTGTGCACCACATCTTCCGCGGTCATTTCGCCGAAGCCCTTGTGGAACTGGACCCCCTCGCGGATTTGGAAAACCCAAGTCAGGCCATCCGAGGATGCCTCCCAGCTTGTGGCCAGTGTAGGCACGAATTCATCATCACTGGCGGCAAAAAGGCCGTCGCGTGGCCGCACGAGCTGTTCAAACATTTGCTCGGTCGCCCAGTTGTCGGCACCTTGTGTGGTCTGGTTCGGGTCAATCGACCGCGGCCCGCCAGCGGCGACACCCAGACGTATAACATCACTTGATGACTGCGCCCGGATGATGCCGGGCATAAGCAATGTGCCCGCGACACTCGCGGTGCCTGTTTGTAGCAATGTTCTTCTTGATATCCGCATGATTACTCCTCCCAAGTTTGCGGTTAGCCTCCTAGATCAGCAAGCGCTGTAGCGCCTGATGATCGACGTCCAAACCCAACCCCGGCTTGTCAGAAAGTGTGAAAGTGCCGTTTTCGGGGCAAGGTGGATTGATAAAGCCTGCGTTCATTCGTCCGCTTGGATCGGCATATTCTGCCGGTCGTGTCGCGTGCAATTGGGTGGCCAGTACATGCAGGTTTGCAAGATGGCCAATCACAGGTTGCGTTTGATGGGGAACAAATTCGACCCCGTGGGCCTGACACAAAGCAAGGCACCTCATCAGGCCGGTGATCCCGCCCATCTTGATAAGGTCGGGCTGCACCATTCTGACGCCCGCGCGGATCAGGTCCAGAACTGCCTGGGTTGTATAGGCCTGCTCGCCAGCGGAAACCGTGATGTCCAGCTTCCGGGCCACTTCCCCCATGCCGTGGATATCGTAGTGCTGGACGGGTTCTTCAAACCAGACATAGCCAAGGTCTTCCAGCGCGCGGCCAACGCGGATTGCGCCGCCGACGCTGTAAAGATTATTGGCATCGAAGGCCAAGGGAAAGTCATCACCGACAAGCTGCCGCACAGCGCGCGCCTTCTCGATATCGCCCTTGATGTCAGCGTCCTGAACGGTGCGGTCCCCGTCCCAGCGAATCTTGATCGCCGCAGGCTGTTCCGTTTCGAAGCGCTGCGCCACAACCCTGACCGTTTCGTCGACGCTACGGCCGTAATTGCCGCCAATAGATGCATAGAACGGAATGCGAGTGCGCCATGCGCCACCAAGAAGCTTGTAGACCGGCAATCCAAGCGCCTTGCCGCGAATGTCCCAAAGCGCGATGTCCAGCGCGGCCAAGGCACTTGTTACCACCCCTTCCGGCCCCAGCTTGACACATTTGTGCAGAAGCCGGTCGTAAATTACAGCGCTATCATGCGCATCGGCGCCAATGATGTCAGGCGCAATGTCACGGTCGATCACCCCAAGGGACGCTTCCCCGCCCAGCATTGGTGACGCTTCGCCAAAGCCCGTGATCCCGTCCTCGGTCGTGACCTTGACGAATGCACTTCTGCGACCGGGGGCATCGCCCTTTTCCCACTGCACACGCAATGTTTCTATGCTTTTGATGCTCAGCTTGTGCATGTGTCTTCCACTTCAAGCGTCAGGTTCAGAAATTGTGTCCTGAACCGGTCCGGAACAGGAACGGGACGGCGGGTGTTTTTGTTGACGAATACATGGGTGAAGGCGCCATCAACGGCACTTTGCAACTGGTCGTTACAGAACACACCAAGCTTGTAGCGCACGGAACTGGTGCCAACCCGCTCTATCCCCAAGCCAATTTCGACCTTGTCGGAGAAAAGCACTTCAGAATGGAATTGCGCGCAACTCTCGACGACAAGCACAGCTATGTCGCTATTGCGTGGCCCCACATCGTCAATGGAATTTAAAAACGTCAATACAGCGGAATCAAACCATGCATAGAATTCTGCATTATTCACATGCCCGAATACATCAATATCATTCCAGCGCGGTGTTAACGGGACAAACTTCGAGAAGGCGGATTTTGAAGTAGGAAGCGCGCGAATCATTGTTTTATCCCATGAAGGGTTTTCCAGGTTGAGTTTAAACATCGAACCACCCCCCTTTTCGCATCGTGCCGGTCCATGATACAGATTTTGCATCCGGATGCAATAATTGCCTGCATCAGCTTGATATCCATTGCATGACATGGCTGGCCACGGCGACGACATCTTGTTGTGTATTCGTGACCACAATATCCGCGACGGTCCTACGGCGGTCAGTGTCGATTGTTGCGATTGTGTAGGAAACGGTCACGGTATCGCCTATTCGCGCGGGGGCCACAAAACGAATGCGGTCATAGCCAAGTGACACCGGAACCGATTGATCCCCGCGGTGGCGCATCATTTCGATCATGCGGGTCCCCGCGGCCGACATGAATGCCACCAGCAGCGCGCCATGTGCGATCCGTCCGCCAAACATTGTGTCCGCCATCGCCGCTTCGTTGATATGGGCCTCATAGAAGTCACCGCTTAGGCCAGCGAACAAGTATATGTCGGATTCGCTGATCGTCTTGGTGAAGCGAACATTGTCGCCCGTCTGGCAATGCAGGGCCTGCGTCATCATTCATATTCCTTTAACCGGGGTGACCACATACTACGCACTCGCAACCAGATTGGTCCGAAGGTGGCGCGCAATAACCACTGATCTATCGGCCACCAGAAATTCCTCACTTTCGAAGAATATCTTGCCATTGCGTTCAAACACTTTGGTGATCTGCGCAGATGTGCTGACCATGCTACCGGCCTTCAGCACAGCGAAGTTTTGTGTATCGACAGACGTGAATACAGGGGCAAGCGGGAACTTGTAGCTGCTAAGCACATCAAACATTGTAAGCCGGACCATGCAACCGGGATGCGCAATCCGGTTGTCCACAAACACAGGAAGCGCATTTCCCATTGCCATGCGCGAAACCTTCAGCGTGTCGTCATCGATCACCCGTTCATTGGTCGAGAACCGAAGTCCGGGGACAAGATCGGACACCGACAGGGCGGCTTTTGTTGCCGGTGCTGATACGAACTTCATATCAGCCAGCGTCGGGGCAGGGCGCCCGTGTGCGGCCGCCATTGTGCCAACCACAACGTGCTCGCCTTCTTCATTTGCAACGGCAACATCGACCGCGCCTTCATCGGTGGGGGTGGCTGTTATGGTCAAAGTGTCGCCATCATATACGGGCCTGCGAAACCTAACGGTAATAGCCCCCCGCGACATCCAGTCTGCGCCCCAAAGGTTCAGACCCAGACGTGTGACATAGTCATAGACGAATGCGCCGGGGATCAGCGCGGCTTTATACCCCTGCGCCTTCGCAACGCTATCTTCGTGAACGCTGCCGCGGTAGCCGGGGTTGTCATCAAGTATGGCCTTGATCGTCACCTCTGAGGAAGAATTACTCATCTCAGGCATCCTCGTCCGGGGCAGTTGCTATTGTTCGGGTTTCCAGCAGATGCGCATATTCTGTTTCCGAGTATCCCAGCAAATCCTTCAGGATATACGCATTATCTGCCCCGAAAGCCGGTGCCGCGGTGCGATAGGACCCCGGCGTTCCGCAAAGGTGAAAGGGCAATCCGGGATGTGCGTGACGGCCCGCGACCGGATGATCAAGCTCGGCGAAAAAGCCTCTGTCTGCCAGATAGTCGGACTCGGACACATCCTTGGGCGAATTGACTGGCGCTGCCGTGACACCGGCGGCCTGCAATCGGGCTGCAAGCTGGTGTTTGCAGTGGGTGCGAGTCCAGTCGGCAATAAGCGCATCAAGGCTGTCTTCGTTGGCTTTGCGCGCTTGCAAGCTTGCAAAACGGTCGTCTGATGCCAAATCGGTCCGCGACATTTCTGCGCATAATGCAGCCCATTGCTGTTCATCCTCGGCGGCGATTACAATCCATTCGTCGACGCCATCGGCCGGATAGGCATTGTGGGGTGCGGCATGGGCGACACGGTTTCCGTCAGGTTCGGTGTCTGTTTTCCTGATCTTCGTCGACAGGATTTCACCGCCGATGAACTGCATCGCGGCTTCGACCTGTGACATTTCGATATGCTGCCCTTGGCCTGTCTGTTGTCGATGGAACAGCGCCGTAGCCACCGCCGCAGCCGCATTGAAGCCCCCGATCGGATCAAGATAGGATGGGCCGGTGATGGTCGGTTTGCCGTCCTTGTAGCTGATCGCTGCTGACATTCCTGCCGCCATTTCCATGGTTGGCCCCAGCGCAGCATAAGAAGAATGCGGCCCCTCCAGGCCGAAAGCGGGCATTTCAATAACAATAAGCTCGGGTTTTTCAGCTGAAAGCGTGTCGAAATCAAGACCAAGCCGCTGCAACATTCCCGGCCTGAAGTTACAAATCAGTACATCACTTTTCAGGATAAGTTGTTTGACAGCCTCCAGCCCGCCCGGCGCCTTAAGGTCAATCCCGAGCGACAGCTTGTTCACATTCTGGGAGTTGAACAGGAAAACCCTGTCCCAGCGCCGCTCACCCGCGTCAAAATCGGGAAAGTTCACCGCTGATGGCTGCCCTTTGTTTGCCCGCCATGTGTTCGTGCGTGTCGGCGACTCGATATGGATCACCTCTGCGCCGAAATATGCCAGAATGCGGCCCGACATCGGACCTGCCCATGCGGTTGTCAGTTCAACAACGCGTATATTTTCGAATGGAAGCATGGCTTACCGACCTTCCGCGTCAATGGTATTCGCACGCGTTCTTGGCGTCCGCGACATACGGAAAGGCGGGCCAAGGACGGGCAGATCCTGCCCCGGTTGCATTTCCCAGTAGCCCCGCGCAGCAAGGTGCGGACTATCAAGCAACTCGCTTGGACGATATGCGCAGGCCGAAATAACCTGTGCGCGCTGCAACCGTGCGACGATGTCTTCAGCATCGCTGTCCTGCACCTGTTGCTGGATAATCTCGAAAAGGTCCGACCAGTTTTGAACCCGGTCATCGGTATTTGCAAAGCGCGCATCATGTATCAGGTGTTCAAGGCCAAGCACCTTGCACATTGCGCTGAAGCGATGCGGATAAATCCAGATACAAACCCAAGTGCCGCTGCACTTTACCTGACCTGCCGGGATATCTTGATCCCCCCGACGCCGGTCAGTCCCGTTATAGGCGTATTGCAGCGCATAGGGCATGCACATAGCCGCCGTGGTTTCAGCGATATCAATGCGTGCCGACTGGCCGGTGCCCGTGCTGTTTCGTGCATATAGCGCTGTTGTCGCACTAATGAATCCTGCGACCCCGGCGGCATAGGACGCACGATTGCCGACACCATAAAGCGGCTCGCGCCCGGCCTCGCCGTTATTGGACATCATGCCGGACAGCGCTTGATATACCATTTCATTGCCCCG
>SR_TP_S13solDRAFT_1000165_pt1 | contig 32672 bp, 29 predicted proteins | sample SodReaTP_S13sol_FD_11159 | JGI IMG/M metagenome (IMG submission 11159)
CCCGCCGGCGGCGGGCTTGCCCTCCGGGCTCGCCGGCCTGTGGCCGGCTCGTGAGCTCGCTTCGCTCGGTTCGAACCGGGCTCTCATCCGTGGTTCCTCTTGCCACCGGCAATAAAAAAACCCCGCACGCGGCGGGGCTTCATATTACTGGCGGAGAGAGAGGGATTCGAACCCTCGATGGGACTTTTGATCCCATACTCCCTTAGCAGGGGAGCGCCTTCAGCCACTCGGCCATCTCTCCGTGAAACTGGTCGTTGGGCCTGCCCGACGCAGAGCAGCGCCGACAGGCTGGGCATTGTACCGCAAGCGCCGGCGGGTTGCTCGCCGATTGCGGTGCGCAAGGATAGCGTTTTGTGCCTGCGGGGTAAACCCCGGTGGCAGCTGAATTTCGCGATAGAATGGCGCGTCATTGACCTCCAGAAAATACAAGAGGAGTGCTCGTGGAAGGCAACGGCAAGGCCACGACCAGGCGTTCGACGCGCAGCATCGATTTCTTTCGGGGGTTCCTGCGCAGTCCTGGGGACGTCGGCTCGATCATTCCCAGCTCCCGGTTCCTGGAGCGCCGCATCATCAATACCTCCGGTGTTGCTTCGGCAGGGACCGTGGTCGAACTGGGCCCGGGAACGGGCGGGACCACGCGTGCGATTCTTGCCGCAATGCCCGAGGACGCCCGGCTGCTCACGATCGAGCTCGATCCGCAGTTCTCCTCGATTCTCGAGGGGTTTGGCGATCCGCGCCTGATCCCGCATACGGGCAGCGCTCTGGACCTGGCCCGGATCCTGGCGCAGCATGGTCTGGGCGCGCCGGATGTCGTCATCTCCGGGATTCCGTTTTCCACCATGCCGCGCGAAATCGGGCTGGCCATCATCGCTGCGGTGCGCGACAACCTGGCCCCCGGCGGCCGATTCGTGGCCTACCAGTTCCGGGGCGCGGTCGGCCGACTCGGCAAGGAAGTCATCGGCGAGCCCGAGGTCGAGCTGGAAGTGCTCAATATTCCGCCCATGCGCTTCTACACCTGGCAGCTCGAAAAGGGTTCAGTCGCCGCCGGGTAGGCCGAACATCGCGCTGGCGATCGAGAAATAGATCAGGATGCCGCCGACGTCGGCGATCGAGGTGATCAGCGGCGTGCTTGCGGTGGCCGGGTCCATGTCGAAGCGCTGCAGCAGAAACGGCAGCAGGACCCCGATCATGCCCCCCAGTATCACCACGGTGAACATGGCCAGGCCGACGACCAGCGCGAGTTCGTAGCCGATCTCGGAGCCGCCGCGCCAGAGGCCGATGGCGGCCACCATCAAGGCCATGGTCAGCCCCAGCAGGACGGCCACCGCGAGTTCCTTGCCCCACATCCTGAGCCAGTCCGAGGCGGCCACATCACCGGTGGCGAGCGCGCGGACCATCAGGGTGGCCGACTGGCTGCCCGCGTTGCCGCTGCCGGCGATGATCATCGGCAGGAAGAAGACCAGGCCGATCATCGCTTCCATGGAGTGTTCGAACATGGACAGTGTCAGGCCGCTGAACAGGCTGACGATTACCAGAATCATCAGCCAGCCGATGCGCTTGCGGTACAGAAAGACCGGACTGGCCTCGCGCATGGAAACGTTCAGCCGGCCGCTGCCGCCGAACTTGTGGAAGTCTTCGGTGCTCTCGGCTTCGGCCACATCCATGATGTCGTCCACGGTGACGATGCCGAGCAGCACCCCGCTGCGGTCAGTGACGGGCAGGGTGCTGATGTCGTAGTGCTGGATGGTCTGGACCGCCTGCTCGCGGTCGGCATCGGCCTCGATCTGGATCACGTCCTCGTCCATCAGGCTTTCGACGCGAACGTCCTGGCGTGCCAGGATGAAGTCCTTGAGTCGAATGGCATCGAGCAGCTTGCCGCGCTGGTCGGTGACGAAGACGAAGTTGACCGTCTCCCCGCGATGCGCTTCGTGGCGGATGTGGTCGAGCGCCCGCGTCACGGTCCACTCCGGGCGGACAGAGACGAAGCGCGTCGTCATCAGGCGGCCGACCGACTCCTCCGGGTAGCCGAGCAGCTTCAGCGATTGCTTCAGGTCGTCGGGCTCGAGCAGCTTGAGAAAGCCCTCCAGATCCCCCGGCGCCAGGCTTTCGAGAAAGCCCGTGCGGTCATCGGGTACCAGCGCCTTGAGGATGCGTCGGGCCTCGTCGGCGTCGAGCTCGTCGATCACTTCACGCTGCAGGCCGTGGCTGAGGTAGGAAAAGACGTCGGCGCGGCGCTCTTCGGGCAGCGCCCGCAGCACCTGGAGCCTGTTTTCGGCCGGCATCTGCGACATCGCACCGGCAATGTCCTGGACCGCCGTTTCCTCCAGTTTCTCTGCCAGGGCCTGCTCGCGGCCGAGATTCTGCAGGATGAGCACCTCGGCGGTGACGCCTTCGTCCGTCATGCTTGTGCACCTCCGTTTGACTGCGGTTTCGGGCGGCCAGGGCCGTGTTGCCCGCCGTGACAGCTCGATCGTACCGGTCTTGCCCGTGATGGGCCAGACGATATATAATACTCGGCTTGCCTGCCTTGCGGGCAAACCCTTGCTCCACGGCGACTGCGCGCCAGTCCGGCCGGGGGCTTTGCAGGCCGGGGCGTTTCCCGGACTTGGAAAACCACGAGGAATCGACAATGCGACATTATGAAATCGTTCTCCTGGTCCATCCGGACCAGAGCGAACAGGTGCCCGGTATGCTCGATCGCTACCGCAGCCTGGTCGAGGAAAAGGGTGGCACGGTCCACCGCAGCGAAGACTGGGGAAGATTGCAGCTGGCCTACACCATCGCCAAGCTGCACAAGGCCCATTACCTGATGCTCAATATCGAGTGCGACCAGGAAACGCTGGCCGAGCTCGAGGGCATCTTCAAGTTCAATGACGCCATCCTGCGTCATCTGGTGGTTCGCAAGGACCAGGCCGAAACCGAGCCGTCGATCATGCTCAAGCGCAAGGAAAGCAAGGACGAGCGCGACAGCTCCCGTCGTGAAAAGGTGTCCGACGACGCTGCCAGTGATGATGACGACGAGGACGAATCGGACGACGATTTCGACGATGACGACGACTCGGATGATTCCGGGGACGAAGGCAACCAGGACAAGGAAAAGGCGGAGGGCTGACCGATGGCACGTTTCATGAGAAGAAGGAAGTACTGCCGTTTCACGGCCGAAGGGATCGAGGAAGTCGATTACAAGGATGTCGACCTGCTCAAGGATTTCATTGGTGAAACGGGCAAGATCGTGCCGAGCCGCATCACCGGCACCAAGGCGCGTTTCCAGCGTCAGCTGAGCACCGCGATCAAGCGGGCTCGATTCCTGGCCCTGCTGCCTTACACCGACAATCACTGATCGCTCGAGGTGACGCCATGAAGCTGATTCTGCTTGAAAACATCTACAATCTCGGTGACCTCGGCGATACCGTGACGGTGCGTCCGGGCTATGGTCGAAATTTCCTGCTGCCGCGCGGTCTGGCCGTTCCCGCCACGCGGGAGAACGTCGAGAAGTTCGAGGCCCGCCGCGAGGAATTGCAGCGTCAGGCCAACGAGAAGCTTGCCGCAGCCGAGGCGCGCAGGGAAGCGATCGACGCCCTCGAGGATGTGCGATTCGAGGTTCCGGTCAGCCCGGAAGGCCGGCTTTACGGGTCGATCAATCCGCACGAGATCGCCGGCAAGCTCACCGAACTGGGCTATCCGGTCGAAAAGGCCGAAGTCGACATGCCCGAAGGCCCGATCCGCGAGCCCGGTGAGTTCACCGTCGGCCTGATCCTGCACGCGGACGTGCAGACCGAAATCCGGGTCACCGTGGTGGCGGCCGAAGGCTGAGCTCCATTGCGGCCCGGCGTCAGGCCGGGCCGTCGCTCCAGAATGCCACTCGAATCATCCTGCCGCCGCGGGCAGGCCGATTCCGGTGGCCTTTCTCTTGCCTGGTTGGCCTTCCGATCCGATTCGGGACTATACTGAACGACGGCTTCCCGGCTGACCACCAGACACCAGGACGAAGTGGCTGAACCCCGAATCTCCACGCTGAGCAACGTCAAGGCACCGCCTCATTCGAACGAGGCGGAGCAGTCGCTGCTCGGCGCCCTGATGCTGGGCCCCGATGTCTGGGATCGAGTGGCCGGCCAGATCGACGAAGGGGATTTCTACCGCGAGAATCACCGGCTGATCTTCCGGGCCATTTCCGATCTGGCCGCCAACGGTCAGCCCTGCGATGCGGTGACGGTCAACGAGTGGTTCGCCCGGCACGGCAAGCTCGACAAGGTCGATTCCGGCGCCTACCTCACGATGCTGGCGAACGAAACGCCGGGGCCGGCCAACGCATCCGGCTACGCCCAGATCGTTCGTGAAAAATCGATTCTTCGCCAGTTGATCCAGATCGGGACGGATATCGCCGACAATGCTCTGCAGACCGCCGGGCGCAGTTCCAGGGAGGTGCTCGAGGAAGCGGAGCAGCGGATCTACGCAATCGCCGACCAGGGGGCACACCGTACATCGGGCTACGTCAGCGTGCGAGACGTCATGGCCAGCGCCATGGATCTGCTGCACGAGCTGCAGCAGAACGAAGGTGATCTGACCGGCGTGCCGACCGGTTTCGCCGAGCTCGACCATCGGACTTCCGGACTGCAGAAGACCGACCTGATCATCGTCGCCGGCCGTCCGTCGATGGGAAAGACCTCGTTCGCCATGAACATCGCAGAGCGCGCGGCCATCCGCCACAAGGTGCCGGTCGCCGTGTTCTCCATGGAGATGTCGGACACCCAGCTGGTGATGCGCCTGTTTTCCTCGCTCGGCCAGATCAACCAGGAGCGTCTGCGCACGGGTAGGCTGGAAGGCCAGGACTGGGTCAACCTGCGCTCGGCGATGACCCTGCTCAAGGGGGCCAACATCTTCATCGACCAGACCCCGTCCCTGTCGCCAACCGACATGCGGGCGCGCGCCAGGCGCATGAAGCGCGAGCACGATATCGGTCTGATTCTGGTCGACTACCTGCAGCTGATGAAAGTCGGTGACAGTGCCGAGAACAGAACGACTGAGATCAGCGAGATCTCGCGCAGCCTCAAGGCCCTGGCCAAGGAGCTCGACGTGCCGGTGATCGCCCTTTCGCAGCTCAATCGGGCGCTCGAACAGCGGCCGGACAAGCGTCCCAAGATGGCCGATCTGCGTGAATCGGGTGCCATCGAGCAGGATGCCGACCTGATTCTGTTCATCTACCGCGACGAGGTCTACAACGAAGATTCGCCGGATCGGGGCACGGCCGAGATCATCATCGGCAAGCATCGAAACGGTGCCACCGGCAGTTTCAAGCTGGCCTTCCAGGGGGAGTTCGTGCGCTTCCGCGACTTCACGCCCGACCACTACGGCCAGGACGGTTGAGGCGCGCGCCCCGTCGCCATGGCCCGCAACACCATCGCCCATATCGATCCTGCCGCGATCGCCCACAATCTGAATCGGGTCAGGGCGTTTGCTCCCGACAGCCGCGTGATGGCCGTGGTCAAGGCCGATGCTTACGGACATCGCATCGACTTGTGTCTGCCTGCCCTGGAGCAGGCCGACATGCTGGCCGTGGCCACGATCGAGGAAGCCCGCGCCATCCGGCGGCTGGGCAACGGTCTGCCGGTGCTGCTGCTCGAAGGGGTCAACGACTTCGGTGATCTCGCGGTTGCGGCAGACCTCGGGCTGGAGCTGACCGTGCACCACCTGCACCAGCTCGAGGCACTGGAACGCTTCGGGCGTTCCCCGGCGGGACGACTGTGGCTGAAGATCGACACCGGCATGCATCGTCTGGGCGTGCCGGTCGAGGCGGCCGCGGACATGCACCGCCGCCTGCTGGCCCTGCCGGGCGCCGAGCAGGTCAACCTGATGAGTCACTTCGCCTGCGCCGAGGAGCCTTCGCATCCGCTCAACGCCTTGCAGCTCGAGCGCTTTCGCCGCGCCACCGACGGGCTCGAGGGCGAGCGCTGCCTGGCCAACTCGGCCGGCTTGATCAACCTGCCCGAGGCCCGTTTCGACTGGGTGCGTGCGGGTCTGGTGCTGTATGGAATTTCGCCACTGCCCGGCCAGCCCGGGCCGGAACTGGGGCTGGAGCCGGCGATGACGCTGACGGCCGAACTGCTGGCGATCAATCGCGTGGTCGCCGGGGAGAGCATCGGTTACGGCGCGCGTTTTGTCGCCGGGCACGACATGATCGTGGGCGTGGCCGGTATCGGCTACGGCGACGGCTACCCGCGCTCGATGGCCGATGGCGCGCCGGTGCTCGTCGGCGGTCGGAGCTGTCGCATGTGCGGAAAGGTGTCGATGGACATGATCACGATCGACCTTGCGCCCTGTCCGCAGGCGCGGGTCGGCGACCAGGTCGTGCTGTGGGGGCGGGGCCTGCCGATCGAAACCCTGGCCGAGGCGGCCGGCACCATTCCGTATGAACTGGTCTGCCGGATCACCCGGAGGGTCCGCTTCAGGAGCAGGGGGATGGTCGGCAGCGCGGGCCTGCGTGCTGTAAAATGACCGGTCTTTCAAACCCTTGAGCAACTTCATGGCGGGCAAGCTCTACATCCAGACCCACGGCTGCCAGATGAACGAGTACGACTCGGACAAGATGGCCGACGTGCTGGCGGCTTCGCACGGCCTGGAACTGACCGACCGTGTCGACGAGGCGGACGTCATCCTGATCAACACCTGCTCGATTCGCGAAAAGGCGCAGGAGAAGGTCTTCTCGCAGCTCGGGCGCTGGCGCCCCCTCAAGCAGGCTCGTCCCGGCCTGATCATCGGCGTGGCCGGCTGCGTGGCCAGCCAGGAAGGCGAGAACATCGTCAAGCGCTCGCCCTTCGTCGACATGGTGTTCGGCCCGCAGACCATCCATCGCCTGCCCGGAATGCTCGATGCCGTGCGGGAGAAGGGCCAACCGGCCATCGACATCTCGTTTCCGGAAATCGAGAAGTTCGATCACCTGCCCAGCCCGGGCATGACCGGCGGCAGCGCCTTTGTATCGATCATGGAAGGCTGCTCCAAGTATTGCTCGTTCTGCGTCGTGCCCTACACGCGCGGTGAGGAGGTCAGCCGCCCGCTCGACGATGTCGTCGCCGAGGTGGCCGATCTGGCTGCCCGGGGAGTCATCGAGATCAACCTGCTTGGGCAGAACGTCAACGCCTATCGCGGCCCGATGCACGACGGCGGCACGGCCGACCTGGCATTGCTGATCCGCTATATCGATCATATCGACGGCATCGAGCGCATCCGCTTCACCACCTCGCACCCGGTGGAGTTCTCCGACAGCCTGATCGAGGTCTTCGGCGACGTGCCCAGGCTGGCCAACTACCTGCACCTGCCGGTCCAGGCCGGTTCCGACCGCGTGCTGTCGCTGATGAAGCGCGGCCACACCATTCTCGAATACAAGCAGAAGATACGCCGTCTGCGCGAGGTTCGCCCGGATATCGCGCTGAGCTCGGATTTCATCGTCGGTTTTCCGGGCGAGACCGAGCGGGATTTCCAGCAGACGCTGGACCTGGTCCGGGATCTCGAGTTCGACCAGAGCTTCAGCTTCATCTACTCGGCCCGGCCGGGTACGCCGGCGGCTTCTTTTCCCGACAACGTCACCCTGGAGGAGAAGAAGGATCGTCTCAAGCGCCTGCAGGACCAGCTCAACCGCCAGGCCCGGGCCTACTCCGAGGCCATGGTGGGCACGCGTCAGCGCGTCGTCGTCGAAGGGACCAGCCGCAAGCAGTCGAATGAACTGGCCGGACGGACCGAGAACAATCGTGTGGTCAATTTTCCCGGCCCGTCCGAACTGGTCGGCCGGATGGTCGACGTCGTCGTCACCGAGGCGCTGGCCAACTCGCTCAGGGGACGGCTCGACAGCAAGCAGGATGCAGCCGCCTAGATGTCAGCCGCACCCGAAACGGCCGTAACGCTCGAACTCGAGCCGGTCGACAACGAACGCCTGGCCAATCTCTGCGGCCACCTCGACGAGCACATCAGCCTGATCGAGCAGCGCCTGGGCGTCGGCATCGCCGCGCGCGGCAACCTGTTCAGCATCGAAGGATCGCCCGATGCGGTGAAGGCCGCACGGCGCGTGCTGCGCCAGCTCTATCGTCAGTCCGAAGGCGAGGTGCTCAGCCCGGCGGCAGTCAATCTCCAGTTGCAGCAATCGGGGCTCGATGAACCCGAGAACGACGAGATCGAAGTCGGGATCCGTACCCGTCGGGGGATGATCCGCGGCCGTGGCCCCAACCAGAAACGCTACCTCCAGCGCATCAGCGAAAGCGACGTCAACTTCGGTGTTGGGCCGGCCGGCACCGGCAAGACCTTCCTTGCCGTGGCCTGCGCCGTCGACGCGCTCGAGTCCGATCGGGTGCAGCGCATCGTGCTGGTGCGTCCGGCGGTCGAGGCCGGTGAGCGGCTGGGATTTCTGCCCGGCGATCTGGCCCAGAAGGTCGACCCCTATCTGAGGCCGCTGCACGACGCGCTCTATGAAATGCTCGGTTTCGAGAAGGCCGCGCGCCTGACCGAACGCAACGTCATCGAGGTTGCACCGCTGGCCTACATGCGCGGGCGCACGCTCAACGACGCGTTCGTCATTCTCGACGAGGCGCAGAACACGACTTCCGAGCAGATGAAGATGTTCCTGACACGCATCGGCTTCGGCTCGAAGGCGGTGATCACCGGCGACCTGACCCAGATCGACCTGCCGCCCAAGGTCAATTCCGGCCTGCGCCAGGCGATCGGCCTGCTCAAGGAAGTCGAGGGTGTGAGCACGACCTTCTTCGACGCCCGCGACGTGGTGCGCCACCCGATCGTGCGCCGCATCGTCGAGGCCTACGAGAGTGCCGATGAGCGCAATGACTGAAGCGTCGTCTGCCGCGCTGACCATTCAGCGCAAGACCGAGACCGACTCACTGCCCGGCGACGAGGACATATTCCGCTTCGCCGCGGTGGCGCTGGATGATCTCGAAGCGCCGGTGCTCAACCTGCGCATCGTCGACGAGCCCGAGGGGCGCGAACTGAACCGTCGCTGGCGCGATCGCGACCATGCCACCAACGTGCTGAGCTTTCCAGCCCATCTGCCCGAAGGTACCGGCATCAATCTGCTCGGCGACATCGTCATCTGCGTGCCGATCGTCGAAAGCGAGGCCGGCGAGCAGGGCAAGACCGTCGAGGCGCATTTCGCCCACCTGCTGATTCACGGCATCTTGCATCTGAGGGGATTCGACCATATCTCAGACGGGCAGGCCGAGGCGATGGAGTCGCGGGAAATCCTCCTCCTGGCCGAACTGGGGTTCGGCAACCCGTATGCCAGTGATGAACAGCAGATACCCTGAACTCCTTTCCACCGATTGGATTACCGCGGTCGTCGTCGACGCCCAGCCGGTATGCTCCCAGAAATGAACGAAGAATCCACCGACAGTTCCAACGACAGTAGCAGCGCCAGCTCGCGAGGCTGGCTGGAAAGAATCGGACGCGCCTTCGGCAGCGAGCCCCGCAGTCGCGAGGACCTGGTCGAACTGCTGCGCGACGTCAGCGGGCAGGGCCTGATCGAGCCCGACACCCTGGCGATGCTCGAAGGCGCGCTGGAAGTCGACGAGCTGCAGGTTCGCGACGTGATGATTCCGCGCTCGCACATGGTCGTCATTCCGGCCGGCACGCCGCTCGACGAAATCCTGCCGATCATCATCGAATCGGGACATTCCCGTTTTCCGGTCGTCGGTGAGGATCGAGACGAGATCAAGGGCATCCTGCTCGCCAAGGACCTGCTCAGGCTGGTTGCCAATGGCAGTGAAGTCACGTTGTCGGAGCTGCTGCGCGCACCGGTCATCATCCCGGAGTCCAAGCGTCTGAACGTGCTGCTGAGAGAGTTCCGGATCAGCAAGAACCACATGGCCATCGTGGTCGACGAGTACGGCGGGGTTTCCGGGCTGATCACGATCGAGGATGTGCTCGAGGAGATCGTCGGCGACATCGACGACGAGCACGACGCCGAGCCAGTCCAGGACATTCAGCGCCTCGAGGGTGACAAGTACCTGGTGCAGGCGCTTACGCCCATCGACGACTTCAATGAAGCCTTCGAGACCGACCTGAGCGACGATGAGTACGACACCATCGGCGGTCTGGTCGTGGCAGAGTTCGGCCGCCTCCCGGAGGCCGGGGAGTCGGTCGATATCGAGGGTTTGACCTTCGTCGTCACCAGCGCCGATGACCGCCGACTGCACGCCATGGAGGTCATGGCTCGCTGACCAGCCTGGATTGCACCCGGACCCCGGAGGCCAGGGTGCGGTGAACGGGGCAACGATCGGCGATCTCGAGCATGCGCTGGCGCTGTGCTTCATCCAGGTCGCCCTCGATGGCAATGCGCCGTTCCAGAACATCCACCCTGCCTTGCCTGCTGTCGCAGTTCTCGCAATCGCTTGCGTGAACCTTCGAGTGCTGCACGCGACAGCTCACTCTCTCCACCGGCAGCTTCTTGTGGCGGGCGTACATGTTGAGCGTCATCACCGTGCAGGCGCCCAGCGAGGCGGCCAGCAGGGCGTAGGGGTCCGGCCCCTGGTCGCTGCCGCCCGCTTGGCGGGGTTCATCGGCAAGCAGAGCATGGCGACCGGTGCGAATCCGGCCGAGAAACCCGTCTTCGGTGCTGGCGCTGACGACGACACCCTCGATCATCTCCGGCTCGTCGATCTCGAGAAAGCGGCTCGCCCATGCGGCAATCACGCCGGCCGCGTAGCGGGCGTCCGGGCTGCGGCTGAGAAGATGATCCGCCTGGTCGAGGCTGATGAAGCTCTTTGGATGACTCGCCGCGGTAAAGATGCGCTGTGCGTGTTCGATCGCGACCGTTTCATCGAGCGGTGAATGCAGTACCAGCAGCGCGCGACGCAGTTTTGCCAGGCGTTGCTCCAGGTCGTGCTGGTGGGCGTCCTCGACGAAGTCGTGGCGAATGCGGAACGTTCTTCCCGCCAGTTCGACTTCCGCGCTGCCGTCCTCGGCAATCCGATCGAGCTGTCCCTCGAAATGCCTGAGCACGTTGGTTGGACTCGAAGGTGCCGCCAGTGTGGCGACGGCGCGCACGCTGTCGAGCCGCTCGGCCATCGACAGCACGGCCGTGCCGCCGAGCGAGTGCCCGACCAGCAGCTGGGGGGCGGCGAGACGTTCGGCGAGGAATCCGGCCGTGTCCTCCAGATCGTCGAGGTTGCTGGAAAAACTGGTGTCCGCGAATTCCCCCTCGCTCTCTCCAAGGCCGGTGAAGTCGAACCGCAGTACGGCGAATCCCGCCCTGGCCAGGCTGCGCGAGATTTCGCGGGCTGCGCGAATGTCCCGGCCGCAGGTGAAGCAGTGAGCGAAGACGGCAGTGGCCCGCCAGTCGCCGCCCGGGGGCAATTCGAGGTCTCCGGTCAGCGTCATGCCGGTGCGATTATCGAACTGTATTCGGCTCATTCCGGTCTGCCATTGGTTGCGGATTGGCCAACAGTATCGGGCACAATCGGGGTTTGCCGTGATCAGGATTTACCGAACGATGCGCGAACGGATGCGGATTCACCTTCGATCGGCCCTGCTGGCCGTCTTGCTGCTGTTGCCAGCGGCCGGCGTTGCGAAGGAGGCCTGGCTGGTGACCTACGGACCGGGTCAGGAAGTCTGGGAGCGCTTCGGCCACAATGCGATCTGGCTGCGGGACGCGCAGGCCGGCCTCGATCATGTCTACAGCTTCGGCTACTTCGAACCCGATCGGCCGGGATTTCACCGTGATTTCGCGCGCGGGATCATGAAGTACTACGGATCGGCCGCCCGGGTGGAGGACGAGTTTGCCTTCTACCGCATGCGCGATCGATCGATCGGCATCCAGCGCCTGAACCTTCGGGATGATCAGTTGCGAGAGTTGCACGGGCTGTTGCACGCCGCCATTTTCCCGATTCCACAATACTATGACTATGACTACTTCTTCGCCAACTGCTCGACCTGGCTCAGGGACCTGATCGACCAGGTCGTCGACGGACGCGTGCGCGAGCAGCTCGAGGCCGAGCCGGCCAGGCTCAACTTCCGCGATCATATCCGCCGCTACAACCAGTCCCGGCTGGAGCTGCATGCCGGGCTGATGCTGCTGCTCGGGCCGGACATCGACCGCCCACGCACGGCCTGGGAAGAGGGTTTCGTGCCCGATGGCCTGGCGCAATGGATGGACGGAGTGCGTGTCGACGGCCACCCCCTGGTGGCCGAATCGAAAACGCTCTACCGGTCGCAACGGCACCACGCCCCGCATTCGCCGGATTCGCAGATCTGGGCATACGCCCTGGTATCCGGGCTGTTTGCGCTTCTCGTCCTGCTGCCGGTGCGCTTCGGCGCGGGCTTCTGGCCGTCCCTGGCCTGGCGCCTGGGCCTGATCGGCATCGGACTGGCCGGTACCGTCGTTCTGGTCATGTGGTTCGCCAGTGGCCACTCCGTGATCGACCACAATCGCGTCGTACTGATGCTCAACCCGGCTTGGCTGCTGTTGCTTCTTCCCTGGCCTCGCGTGATCTCGCGAGTGCTTTGGTGGCTGCTTGTGACCGCCGCGCTTGCCGGCAGCGCCGCTCTGGTCTGGCCCGGCTCGGCGCAGTATCGACCAGAGGTCGTCGCCGGACTGCTGCCGCTGATGGCCGCGGTCTCCTGGGTGGCGTGGCAGCGGGTCGATCAGAGGAAGGACGCCCGGTCGTAAGGCGGCAGGCGCTCCGGTTCATGCGAGATCATGACCACCGTGCGTCCATGCAGCCACGCGTCCAGGCGCTCGGCCAGACGCAGGCTCGAGAGTTGGTCGAGGCCGGTGGTGGGCTCGTCGAGTATGACGACCGGCGGGTCGGCGAGCATCAGCCGCGCCAGCCCCAGCCGTCGCTGCTCTCCGCCCGAAATGTTGCCGCCCCGCTCGTCGAGAAACTGTTCCAGGCCGTTCTCGAGGCCAGACAGGATCTGGCCCAGACCGGCCCGGTGCAGCGCCCGGATCAGCGCCGCATCGCCGGAATCGGGACTCGCCACGCGCAGATTGGCAGCCAGGGTGTCGTGAAAGACGACCGGCTGCTGCGGCAGGTATCCGATGCAGCGGCGCAGTTCCGCCGGGTCGAGTTCGCGCAGATCCTGGCCGCCGAGCCGGACCACGCCGGCATCGGGGTCGATCTGGCGCATCATGAGCAGGGCCAGCGTGGTCTTGCCGCTGCCGCTGGGACCGCACAGGGCAATCCGCTCGCCCTGTTCCACCTGCAGGCTCAGTTGCTGCAGGACCGGTCGCGAACTGTTGGGCCAGGCGAAGTCCACTCGCTCGAGTGCGAGCCGTTTCGATCTCGGCATGGGTCGGGGCCGGGTCGGAGCGGACAGCACCGGGTCGCGGCCGGCCAGGGCGGTGACACGCCGGGCGGCGAATCGGCTGCGAGTCAGCTGTCGCCAGGCTGCCGGCAAGGCGAGCCAGACTTCCATGCTGCCGAGCACGACGAGTACGGCCACGATGGCCAGGGGCGCGCTCGGGGCCTGCGGCAGGGCGAGAAACAGCACTGCCCAGGTTGCGCCGTAACCGGCCAGGCTGACGGCGCTCTGTCCGAGGACATCCAGGCGCGCCAGCGCCTTGCGCCGGCTGATCAGCCATCCGGACAAGGTCTCGATGTGACGGCGGCGATCCTCGCTGCGCCCCTCGGCGAGCAGTGACTTGAGGCCCTCCAGGCTTTCGGTGCACAACCGACGCAGTTCCGGCTCGCCCCGCGCCAGCTCGCCCGCACGCCCGCGTCCGCGAGACTCAGCGAGGATTGCGATGCCAAGGCAGGCCAGGGTGAACCCGACTGCCACCAGCGCCGTCTGCGGGGACACGAGCAGCACGAGGACCACACTTACGCATAGTGAGGTCATCACCGCCGTGATGACTGGCCCGACCACACCGGCAAACTGGTGTTCAAGCAATCCGACATCGCGCGTGAGCCGCTCGAGCGTGTCGCCGCGCTGCAATTGCCTGAGCTGGATCTCGTCGAGTCGCAGGAGTTGCTCGAACAGGCGGGTTCTGAGCGAGGCCAGCAGACCGAGCGTCGCTCGGTGAGTGGCGAGGCGTTCGGCGTAGCGCGAGAGTGTGCGCGTGATGGCCGCCAGGCGGATGCCGCCGCCGGGTGTGAAGATATCGATTGCCGCGATCAGTCCGGCGCCGGCGAGTGCACTGGCGGTAATCAGCCAGCCCGAAAGGCCGAGCAGGGCCAGTGCGGCAACAGCCGAGGTGAACATCAGCACGATGCCCAGGGCAAGCCATCGCCACTGCTGTCGCCAGACCGGGGCGAGCAACTCTCGCAGATTCATGGTGTCGGCCCCCGAAGTCGACCGTCGACCAGGGTGTAGACCGTGTCGGCCCAGTCATCGGCCTGTGGATCGTGACTGGCGCAGACGATGGTTGGCCCTGCCTGCCGAGAAAGACTGGACAGCGTTTGCCACAGTTCGGCTGATGTCGCTGCGTCCAGGCTGGCGGTGGGCTCGTCGAGCAGCAGCAGCGGGCGGGGGCGGAGCAGGGCCCGGGCCAGCAACACGCGCCGCGCCTCGCCGCCCGAAAGGCCTTCGCCGGAGGCGCGGAGCGGTGTCATCAGGCCGCCCGGCATGCGCCGGACGGTTGCAGCCAGCCCGGCCGCCGCGAGGGCCGCGAGCACCGCATCCGGCTCGGCGTCGGGATGCGACAGGCGCACGTTGTCCAGCAGGCTGCCGTCGAACAGGCCGCCTTGCTGGCCCATCCAGCCGCGCAGGGCGACAAGATCCCTGGCGGCGATGCGATCGAGATCCAGCTTGTCGATCCGGATATGGCCCTCAGTCGGTCGCATGAACCCGGCGATCAGGTCCAGCAGCGTGGATTTTCCGCAGCCACTGACACCCCGCACCAGCACTCGCTCGCCCGGGGCCACATGCAGGCTCAGACGATCAAGGATGCGACCCCGGCCGGCGTGATGGAAAACCAGGTCGGTGATGTCGAGCCGGCAGGCCTGCGCGGAAGGCGGCCGGATCGGCCGTTCGGGCTCTGGCCGGGCCGCCGGGGTTTGATCCAGGACCCGCAGGTCGGCCGCGGCTGCCATCGATTCTGCGCGATCGTGCCAGGCCTGGGACAGCTGTCGTAGCGGCAGGAAGAACTCGGGCGCCAGCAGCAGTACGAACAGGCCCGTGTGCAGGGTAAGCTGTCCGGCCGGTCCGAAACCGATGTAGCCGAGCAGTCCAAGGCCGACGTAGATCGCCACCGCGGCGATGGCCGCGGCGCTGAAGAACTCGAGCACGGCGGTGGAAAGAAAGGCCATTCGCAGCACCGACAGGGTCCGCTGCCGGAACGATTCGATCATTCCCGACATTCGTGCCAGCTCTTGATCTTCGCTGCCGAATCGGCGAATGGTGTCGAGGCCGCGCAGACGGTCCTGGAAAGCGCCGCCCAGCCTGACCAGTGAATGCTGCTGTTCGTGACTGGCCCGTTCTGCGCCCCAGCCGACCAGCATCATGAACAACGGAATCAGGGGGGCGGCCAGCAGCAGGAACAGGCCGGCCAGCCAGTCCTGCCAGAGCACGGCGGCAGCGACGACCGGGACGCCGACTGCCGCGGCGACGCGCCGGGGCAGAAAGCCGGCGTACCAGCGCTCGAGGCTGTCGACCTGTTCGATCAGGGTGATTGCCAGCGCTCCTGCACCGCGCCGGTCGGCCAGGGCCGGGCCGGCAGCGGCAATCCGAGCGAACAGCTCGGGGCGAAGCCTGCGTCCGATCCGTGCTGCTGCATCGATGGCCAGCCCGCTGCTGACGCAATCGGTCACGGGTCGCGCCAGGAAGACCAGCAGCAGCAGGACCGGCAGGCTGCCCAGGCCGGACAACGTGGCGCCGCCGAGCAGCACCGAGTCGACGATGCCTGCCAGCAGCCAGGCCTGGGAGACGATCAGCAGGGCCTGCAGTAAGGCGAGCAGTCCGAGGAACAGCCGCAGGCCACCCGGTTCCTTGTCGTGCAGCCAGCGAGCGCTGGCGTTCTGGTCCGGAGACGGCAAGGGAACGGTCGTCAGTGCCCGGCGTAGCCTTCGCCCGGTCGGATCTTGCCGCGAAAGACCCAGTAGGACCAGGCCGTGTAGCCGAGGATGATCGGCAGCAGGAAGAGCACGCCCAGCAACAGGAACAGCTGGCTGCCCGGATCGGAGGCCGCGTCCCAGAAGGTATGCTCGGGCGGCACCGCGTAAGGCCACATCGAGCCGAGCAGGCCGAAATAGAACAGTGCGAACAGGGTCATCGAGCCGAGAAAGGGCATGGCGTCGGAGCGCTGCTTCAATCGGCCGAGAATCCAGGCAGCAACGACGACGGTCAGCACCGGAAAAGCCCACAGCAGGGAGATCTGGTCGAACCAGCGTTCGCGCACGTGTTCGCTGGCCAGCGGCGTCCAGACGCTGACGATGACGAAAAAGCCCATCACGACGGCCAGCAGCCAGGGGGCAAGACCGTAACACCAGTCACGGGTTTCTCCTTCGGTCTTGAGAATGGCCCAGGTGGCACCGAGCAGGGCATAACCGGCAACCACGCCCAGGCCGGTCATGACGGTAAACGGACTCAGCCAGTCGAATGCGCCGCCCGTGTACGAGAACCCCTCGACTTCGAATCCCTGGATGTAGGCGCCGACCACCGCGCCCTGGGCGAAAGCGGCCACTGTAGAGCCGATGGCGAAGGAGCGGTCCCACCAGTGGCGGGTATCGGGCGAGGCCTTGAAGCGGAACTCGAATGCCACACCGCGAAAGATCAGGCCGGCCAGCAGCAGGAACACCCCGATGTAGAGCGCCGGCAGGAACACGGCATAAACCAGCGGGAAGGCGGCCAGCAGGCCGGCTCCGCCGAGCACCAGCCAGGTTTCGTTGCCGTCCCAGACCGGGGCGACCGAGTTCATCAGGTCATCGCGCGCCAGGTCACTGGGTGCGAAGGGAAACAGGATTCCCACGCCGAGGTCGAAGCCGTCCATCAGGACATACATGAACACGCCGATACCGATGATGACGATCCAGATCAGGGTCAGGTCGAACAGTTCCATCACATCAGCTCCTTTCCGCGGCCGGATTGGCGCCTGAGCCGCGCTCGACGGCCGACCACGGGCGCTTGGCGTGGGCCGAGTCCCGGTCCCTTGCTCCGCCGTCCGGCGCCGGCCCGGCCAGGATCACCCGGCGCAGGTAGGTGAGTCCGGCGGCGAACACGATGACATAGACGCCGACGTAGCCGATCAGGGTGGCCAGAACCATGCCGCCACTCAGCGAAGGCGTGAGCGCTTCGCTCAGGCGCATCATGTCCTGAATGATCCACGGCTGGCGGCCGATCTCGGTGACGAACCAGCCGGCCAGGACGGCCACGAAGGGCAGGGGGATCATCCAGGAGATGAGGCGCAGCAGGCGCGGTGATTGCTCGAGGCGACCGCGCAGCATCTGTATCGCACCGAGCACGGCAACGATGATGAACAGGATGCCGAGCCCCACCATGACGCGAAAACTCCAGAACACGATGGCCACCGGTGGACGGTCTTCCGGCGGGACCGATTTCAGGCCGGTGACCTCACCGTCGAGGCTGTGGGTCAGGATCAGGCTGCCGAGCCTGGGAATGGCGACTTCGAGATGGTTCATCTCGCGCCCCGAATCGGGAATCGCGAACAGGATCAGGGGCGCACCGCGCCGGGTTTCCCAGTGACCTTCCATGGCCGCCACCTTGACCGGCTGCTCCTCGAAGGTGTTCAGGCCGTGCAGGTCACCGACCAGCAGTTGCAGGGGCGTGGCGGCCGCCAGCATCAGCAGGCTCATCCTGAGGGCTTTCAGGCTGCTGTCGCGATGACGCCCCCTCAGCAGGTACCAGGCACTGACGCCGGCCACCACGAAGCCGCCGGTAATGAAGGACGCCAGGCCCATATGGGCGAAACGGTAGGGCAGCGAAGCATTGAAAATGGCCTCGCTCCAGGAAGTGATCCGAATGACGCCGTCCACGAATTCCACGCCTGCCGGGGTGTGCATCCAGCTGTTGGCCGCAAGGATCCAGAAGCTCGAGATGAAGGTGCCGACGGCGACCATGCAGGCGGCGAACAGATGAGCACCCGGCGGTACCTTGTCGCGCCCGAACAGCAGGATGCCGAGAAAGGTGGCTTCGAGGAAGAAGGCGGTAACGACCTCGTAGCTCAGTATCGGCCCGAGGAAGTTGGCGGCCTGGTAGGAAAAGTTGCTCCAGTTTGTGCCGAACTGGAAGGACATGACGATGCCCGATACCACGCCCATGCCAAAGACCAGCGCAAAGACCCGGGTCCAGAACTGTGACAGGCGCAGGTAGACCGGCTGCCGGGTGCGGTAGTGAAGCGCTTCCAGAACCGCGATGTAGGCTGCCAGCCCGATGGTGAAGACCGGAAAGATGGCGTGGAAGGACACCACGAAGGCAAACTGGATTCTCGACAGCAGCAGTGGGTCCAGTTCCATGGTCTTGCGCTCCTTTGGAGACGAAGCCGAGTTACATCACAACCAGCTGATGTGGTGAGCCGGCAATCGATTCGTTGCCTGTCTCGAGGTCATCTTACCATGACCACGATATGACGACGGTGAGGATGAAAGCGGTGCTCCCACAGAAAGATGCCCTGCCAGGTGCCGAGCGCGAGCCTGCCGCGGCTGACCGGAATGGTCAGGTCCGTGTGGGTCAGGGCCAGACGGACGTGCGCCGCCATGTCGTCGGCCCCTTCGGCGCGGTGCCGGAAGCGGGGATCGCCGTCGGGAACCAGGTCGGCGAAGAAGGTTTCGAGATCGTGCTGGACTTCGGGGTCGGCGTTTTCATTGATCAGCAGGGAGGCCGAAGTATGCTTGAGAAAGACGTGGCACAGCCCGGACTCGATGCCGCTGGCCGTTACCTCGCGGGCAACGCGCCCGGTGATGTCGAGCGTCTCGCGTCCACGGGTCTCGATCGTCAGTTCGGCCTGGTGCATTCGTGCTCAGTGGGGCTGGGCGGTCAATTCGGCCAACAGCTCGGCCTGGTGCGTCTCGATCAGGGGTTCGATGACGGCATCGAGTTCCCCCTCCATGATCCTGTCGAGATCATACAGGGTCAGGCCGATGCGATGGTCGGTGACCCGCCCCTGGGGAAAGTTGTAGGTCCGGATGCGCTCCGAGCGGTCGCCGGATCCGACCTGAAGCTTGCGTTCGGCGGCGCGTTCGCTGCGCTGCTGTTCGAGCTGGCCTTCCAGTACTCTCGCACTCAGCAGGCTCATCGCGCGTGCGCGGTTCTTGTGCTGCGAGCGCTCGTCCTGGCACTCGACGACGATGCCCGTGGGCAGGTGCGTGATGCGAACGGCCGAATCGGTCGTGTTGACGTGCTGGCCGCCGGCTCCGGATGAGCGAAAGGTATCGACTCGCAAATCGGCGGTATTGATGTGGACGGCCTCGATGTCGTCGATCTCGGGCAGGATGGCCACCGTGCAGGCCGAAGTGTGGATTCGCCCCTGCGATTCGGTTGTCGGCACCCGCTGCACCCGGTGTACCCCGGATTCGAACTTGAGCCGCGAGTAGGCGCCCTGGCCGATGATTCTGGCAACCACCTCGCGAAAGCCGCCGGCCTCGCCCTCGTGCGAGGACATGATCTCGGCCCGCCAGCCCCGGCCTTCGGCGTAGCGGACGTACATCCGCAGCAGATCGCCGGCGAACAGGGCGGCTTCCTGGCCACCGGTTCCGGCGCGCACCTCCAGAAAGATGTTGCGCTCGTCGTTGGGGTCGCGCGGCAGCAGCAAGCGCTGCAGGCGCATCTCGAGGTCGGTGCCGGCCTGTTCGACGGCATCGAGTTCGTCGCGGGCCAGGTCGCGCACATCGGCGTCCGAGGAAGTCAGCAGCTCGCGTGCTTCGGCGCCGGCGGTCTCGAGCTCCCTGAACTTCCGCCACACTTGCATGACCGGTTCGAGCTCACCGTATTCGCGCGACAGGCGCTGGAAGCGGGGGTGGTCAGCGATCACCTCGGGACTGGCCAGCAGTCGCTCGATCTCCTCGAAACGTTCGCCGGCCTCGATCAGTCTCTGGCGCATGCCTTCGTTCATGTGTCCTCGCCGTTGAAATAGTAGCGGGCCGCGGCCAGCAGATCCTCATCGCCGTTCTCGGCCGCCTGGCGCAGTCGAATGCTGGGCCCGTGCAACAGGCGATTGACCAGGCGATGAGCGAAGCGGCGCATGACCTCCTCCGGCTCGCCGCCGCGTTCGAGCTCCTGGCGGGCCCTGGCCAGCAGCGCATCGCGCTCGGATTGGGCGCTCTGGCGCAGCGACTTGAGCGTGCTCGAGGTCGACTGCAGGCGAAGCCAGCGCTCGAATGAGGTGACTTCGGCCTCGACGATGGCGTTGGCCTGCCCGAGCGCCTCCCGGCGCTGCTGTTGGGCCGATTCGACGATGGCCCGCAGGTCGTCGATGGTATAGAGGTAGAGGTCCTGCAGGCTGCTGCTGTCGGCGCTGATGTTGCGAGGGACGGACAGGTCGAGGGCAAAAATCGGCTGATGGCGCCTCTGGCGCAGGGCAGCATGAAACATTTCGCGCGTGATGATGGCCTTCGGGCTTGCGGTACAGGCGATCACGAGATCGTGCTGCCCCAGCAACTCGGGCAGGGCATCGAGGCCGTGCGAGGTGGCACCGAAACGACCGGCCAGTTGCCGGGCCCGCTCGGCATTCCGGTTGGCGATGGTCAGGCCGGCCATGCCGCTGTCGTGAAAATGAATCGCGCAGTCCTCGATCATCTCTCCGGCCCCGATCAGCAGCACGCGCAAGCGATCGAGCTGGCCGAAGATCTGCCGCGCCAGTCTGAGCGCGGCAAAGGGCAGGGTGACCGGGTTGCGGCCGACTCCGGTTTCGCTGCGGACCCGTTTGGCGGCCGCGAAAGCGTGCTGGAACATCCGGTCGAGTCGGCTGTCCAGCGTACCGGCGAGCTGGGCGCTCTGCCAGGCCTGCTTGGCCTGGCCGGCGACCTGTGGCTCGCCGATGATCATCGAGTCCATGCCCGAAATGACCTTTATGAGGTGATAGACGCAGGCGGCCCGGTCGAGTTGGTAGACATGCTCCCTGAACTGTCCGGGCGACAGTCCGTGCCACTCGTGCAGCCAATCCATTATGCTGCGCGTGATAGGCTGCTCGGCCGACACGTAGATCTCGGTGCGGTTGCAGGTGCTCAGGATGCCGCAGCCATTCACGCCCGGCACCGCCGACAGCGATGCCAGAGCGTCGGGCAATGATTCAGCCGCGAAGGCAAGCCGCTCCCGGATGGTGATCGGCGCGGTCTGATGGCTGACTCCCAGAGTGAAAAGCGACATGCAGGACCAGTTGATGGACAAACAGACAATTTTCCTATCCGCAGACCGCCAGTTCAAGCGAATCATTTTCGCTGGTCTGTGCATCTTAAGTGCGGCCTGCGCGACTACGGGTCAAGAGACCGGCGATTCTGCGGCTGTGGAGGAGCCACCGACCGGGGCCGACAGCGATGCCATGATGCATATTGCCACGGCCGAGCGTCTGGTTGATGTCGGCGAGTACGATGCCGCGCTGGAGGAATACCTGGCCGCTGCCCGGGTTTCGCCGGACCCGGCGGTCGCTCGCATGGTGACCCGGCTTGCAGGCCGGCTTCAGGCCTGGCCGGCGGCCGTGGCGGCTGCCGAGCGCTGGCTCGAGCTGGAGCCCGGGGCCGAAAGCGCCAGCCACGTGCGGATTGTGGGACTGGTCAACCAGGGGCAGGTCGAAGCAGCGGCGGACGCGCTGGGAGCCTGGTTGGCGGCATTCCCGGAGGCGGAGTCGCCGAACCGCTGGCGCCGCGCGGCGATGCTGCTGGCAGCGGCCGAGGCCGGCCACGCAGAGCGGGCGTTCACATTGCTGGTGGACCGAGCCGGCCCCGATGCCCGGTCGGCCGAAATCGCCCATGCCGAAAGCATCATGCTCTGGCACCACGGCCAGCTGTCCAGGGCCAGGGAGCGTGCGCTCGAATCGACTGAAGATACCGAAGATGTCGACTACCTTGTCTGGGCCGCGCAACTGGCGGCCGAGGACGACGACCTCGAGCAGGCACTTGCGCTCTATCGACGGGCGCGAACAAGCGACCCGGATGCCGCCTCCCTGGCGCTGGCGGAGGCCGAGGTACTGCGCCAGCTCGAACGCAGCGAAGAAGCCCTGTCGGTGCTGCGCGGACTGCCCCAGGACAGTGAATCGCTCTACACGCTCGGCATCTACCTGGTACAGCTCGAGCGCACGGAAGAGGCCGAACAGGCCTGGCTGGCGCTATCCGGGCTGCCGGCTGAGCGGCGCGGCGACGAGCATGCTTTCCTTACGGCGCAACTGGCCGAGATGATCGGGCGAGACGAAGAGGCCCTGGCCTGGTACGAGCAGGTGACGGCGGGGGTACGTGCGCAACAGGCATTGCTTCGGAGAGCGCTCGTTCTCGGGCGGCTCGAACGTCTTGATGAAGCCGGGAGTCTGCTGGCCGGCCTGCGCGAGCAGGCCAACCCGGAGCTGCGACTCGATACCTGGCTGATCGAGGCGGAGATGCTGCGCACATCCGGTCGCAGTGATGAGGCGATCGAGTTGCTTGCCGAACCCCTGGCCGAGAACCCGGGCAATGCCGACCTGCTCTATGCCCGCGCGCTGAGTGCGGCGACTGCCGGCAATGTCGAGCTGGCCGAGCAGGACCTGCGCCGCATGATCCAGATGGACGGCAACAATGCCATGGCGCTCAACGCGCTGGGCTACACCCTGACCGACCAGACCGACCGGCACGAGGAGGCATACCGGCTCATTCGTCGTGCGCTGGAACTCGATCCCGAAGATCCGGCCACACTCGACTCGATGGGCTGGGTGCTGTTCCGCCTCGGCCGGGCCGAGGAAGCGGTTCCCTTTCTTGAAAGGGCGCTCGATGGCGACGAGAACCCGGAGATTCTGGCGCACCTGATCGAGGTGCTCGATCACCTGGGTCGTCAGCAGGAGGCCGATGCGCTGGTCGAGCGCGCCCTGGCCGAGCATGGCGAGGATCGCTACCTGCGCGAAACCCTCGAGCGTCTGGGCCGGCTTCCATGAGCTCCCCGCTTGGCGGGTTGTTGCGGCCGGCCGTGGTGCTGGCTGCGGCAGCACTCCTGGCCGCCTGCGCCACGCGCGAACCACGACCCGAGGGTGCCTGGATGGAAGAGCGGGAAGCCTGGTTTGCCGCGCATCCGGAGTGGGCGATCAGCGGCCGGGTCGGCCTGTCCGACGGCCGTCGCGGCGGCTCCCTGGCCTTTTCCTGGGAGGGCCGGGACGATGTGCACCGCATCCACCTGCGGACCACCACGGGCGGCAGCCAGTGGCGCCTGCATTTCTCGCCCGGACGGGCGGTGCTCGAGGGCACGGACGTGGGCCGCCTCAGCGCGTCCGACCCGGACCCGCTGGTCGAGAAGGCGGTCGGTTGGCCGATTCCCGTGCGCGCGCTTTCGTGGTGGATTCGCGGCTTGCTGCCGCCGGAAGGCGGAGCAACCCGCTTTGCCGAAGACGGCAGCCTGGCACGGGTGATCGACCCGGTCTGGACCCTGGAATATCAGCGTTTCTCGCTGGTCGAGGGCCAGCTGCTGCCGGTTCGTCTGCAGGCCGAGTCCGATCCCTACCGGGTCCGGCTGGTCATCCGCGATTGGCGTTTCGGGGTCGAAGCCGACTGAAAAGTCGTTATAATGCCGCCAGCGCGATCGGTGGTTCCCGCCGGATCACCGGGGCGAATGTTTTCGCCTTGCAGGGACGTCGCCAAGCTGGTTAAGGCACGGGGTTTTGATCCCCGCATTCGCAGGTTCGAGTCCTGCCGTCCCTGCCATTTTCTCAAGCTGCAGCCACAAAGGGTGTTTTCTTGTCTCATCCCTCGCTGATGGTTTTCGCCGGGAACGCGAACCCGGAACTCGCCCAGGCCATCGCCGAAAATCTGGGTGTGCCCATGGGCCGTGCCAACGTCGGTCAGTTCAGCGACGGTGAGGTGATGGTCGAGATCATGGAGAATGTTCGCGGTCGGGACATCTACCTGATCCAGCCGACCTGCCAGCCGACGGCGGAAAACTTCATGGAACTGCTGGTGATGATCGACGCGCTCAAGCGGGCCTCGGCCTATCGCGTCACCTCCATCATTCCCTATTTCGGCTACGCCCGCCAGGATCGTCGCCCACGCTCATCTCGCGTACCCATCACGGCCAAGGTCGCCGCCCGCATGATTTCGGTGGCTGGCACCGATCGCGTCGTCACGGTCGACCTGCACGCCGACCAGATCCAGGGCTTTTTCGACGTTCCGGTGGACAATGTCTACGCCTCGCCGCTGACCCTGGCCGATATCTGGAAGCACTACACGTCCGATGAAATCGTGGTTGTATCGCCCGATGTCGGCGGGGTGGTGCGGGCGCGCGCCATCGCCAAGCGCCTGGATTGCGAGCTGGCCATCATCGACAAGCGCCGGCCCCGTGCCAATGAAGCGACGGTGATGAATCTCATCGGCGACGTCGAAGGGCGGATCTGCGTGCTCGTCGACGACATGATCGACACTGCCGGAACGCTGTGTTCGGCCGCCGGCGCGCTCAAGGACAAGGGGGCAAGGAAGGTCGTGGCCTATTGCGTCCACCCGGTACTGTCCGGGCGTGCGCTCGAGAACATCACCGGCTCGCGCATCGACGAGATCGTGGTGACCGATACCATCCCCCTGAGTCCCGAGGCGTGCGATTGCCCACAGATCCGCCAGCTCTCGGTTGCCCAGATGCTGGCCGAGACGATTCGGCGCATGGCAGAAGGCGAGTCGGTCAGTTCACTCTACGTCGATTGATCACCGGCCGAGCGGGTTCTCGGTGTCATGAGTACCCGACCTGCACGGCGATCACCATTGCCGCCGCCGCGGCCGCCAGCAGTTTGAGAATCAACGGGAAGATGAAGCGGAACCAGCGGTCGTAGGGAATGCCCGCCAGGCCGAGAATGCCCATCAAGACGGCATTGGTCGGCACGATCATGTTCATGAAGCCATCCCCGAACTGGAACGCCAGCACCGACACCTGCCGAGTGAGACCGACCAGGTCGCCGATCGGTGCCATCAGCGGCATGGTCAGGTAGGCCTGTCCGCTGCCCGAAGAGACGAAGATGTTCATTACGCTCTGGATGGCCAGCATTCCTATGGCGGAAAGCCAGGAGGGCAGGTCGATCAAGGGTGCAGACAGGCCGTGCACAATCGTATGCAGGACCTGACCGTCTTCGAGCAACAGGCCAATCGAACGGGCAAATCCGATCAGGATCGCGGTGCCGGCGAGTTCCGCTGCGCCGAACGAGAAGCTGGTCGCCAGATCGTTGAACGACATTCGGTCGATCAGGGCAACCGCGACAGCCAGGGCGATGAACATCGCACCAAGCTCGGTCAGGTACCAGCCGTGTTGAATGATCCCGTAGACGAGGCCGGCGATTGCCAGCAGGGTTGCTGCGAGAATGGCCTTTCGACGCCCGGTGAGTTCGGGCAGCTCGCTCTCCTCCGGGGGCTGTGCCGACTCGATGCCATGGACGAGACTCCGGCTTGGATCGGCCTGAACACGGCGAGCGTACGACCACACGTGATGAACGCCGATGGCCAGAAATGGCCAGAATATGATTGCCCGATACCACATGCCGGAAGCAGGGGGAAGCTCGGCGATATTCTGCGCGATGATGAGCGTGAACGGGTTCATTATGGTCGCGCCGTAGCCCACCCCGTAGCCGACGACCATGATGCCGATCGCGGCCACTGCATCCATTCGTATGGCGACGCACAACGAAATGAGGATGGCGGCCAGGGGGATGTATTCCTCGGCCATGCCCAGCGTGGCCGACGCCGCCGCGAACAGGAACACGCCGGCGAGAATCAGCCAGAAGGCATTGTTGCCGAATCGCTGGAGTACAGTCCCCAGAAACGCCTCGATTGCGCCGGTTCTACGAATCACGGCCAGCGCGCCGCCGATGATCAGCACGAAGAAGATGATGCCGCTGACATCGTCCATTGCCCTGGGGACCACGGTGAACAGGTCCCAGGGCGGCAGGAATTCGGCATCTTCGATCAGGCTGAAAGTGCCCGGTTGCACGACTTCCCGGCCGTGATCGTTGCTGACCGTCTCGAAGCTGCCGGCCGGCAGGACCCAGGTCAGGACCAGCGCGACGATCATCATCAGGAACATCAGCACCAGCGTGTGCGGCATGCGCAGCGTTCTGGACATCAGTGGCCTATCTCCCTTTGGTGATGGTCCGCGTTCATGCCGGACCCTTCTGTGCTGGGAAAATCCCCTCGCAATCGCTTCGGCCGGGGCCGCCCCCCGGCCGAATCGCGACTACCGTTCGGCCGCCTGCGGGCCGATATTGCGGTCGAGGAACTCGAGCATCTTGCTGTAGAAATCCACGCGATTGTCGACATCGTAGAAGCCGTGTCCCTCCTCTTCCTTGATCATCCACTCGTAGTCCTTGCCGATTTCGTCAAGTGCGGCACGCAGGCGCTCCATGTGGCCGACCACCACGCGAACGTCGCTGCCGCCGTGAACGAGCAGCAGCTCGGCCTTGATCCGGTCGACATTGTGCACGGGTGAATTGCGGCGCAGCACTTCCTCGTCGTCGCCCACCGCGCTCGACATGAAGCGCTGGAAGGAACGCCGCCCCTCGCGACCGGCCGTCCGCTGTCTGGAGATGTCGCTGCCGTCACCGCTGCGGAACCAGGGCAGATCGTAGACGCCGACGTAGCCAATGGAGCACTGATACAGATCGGGTTCCTTGATCACCCCCATCAGGGCTGCGTACCCACCATAGCTGCCGCCATAGATGCAGATCCGCTCCGGGTCGGCAATGCCCTGTTCGATCGCCCAGTTCGTGGCGTCGGTGACATCGTCCTGCATGGTGCCGCCCCATTCCTTCCAGCCCATGCGCATGAAGTCCTCGCCCCGTCCGCCGGAGCCTCGGAAGTTGACCTGTAGCGTGGCGTAGCCATGGTGGGCAAGGAACTGGGCTTCTGGCTGATAGCCCCAGGTATCACGGATCCCGAACGGCCCGCCGTGGACATTGACCAGCAGGGGCATTGGTTCATCCGCATCATTCGGTCGGGTCAACAGTGCATGCAGTTCCAGGCCGTCGCGGGCCGGGATCCGGACAGGTTCCATGTCTGCAAGTTTGTCCTGAGGCAGGTCGGGCAGGGCGCTGTTGAGCAGCGTCAGCTGCTTGCTTTCGGTCTCGAACAGGTAGAAGTCACCCGGGTTGCGATCGCTGGTGACAGTGACGATCGCCCGGCGACCATCTTCCGATGCGGAGTTGATCAGCACGTCGCTTTCCGGGAATGTGACGATCAGGCTCTGGAGTGTGCGGGCCTGGTCCATATGGGCTTCGACCTGGTCGTCGAAGAAGGTGTAGCGGATCGGACCAAGCCGGCTGTATGCGCCCAGAATCTCGCCACCCGGACTGGCGATCAGACCGGAAATGTCGACATCCGGATCGCGGTGCATCAGTTCGAGCTCATTGGCCTGGAAGTCATATCGGAACACACCGTGGCGGTCATTCTCGGCCATGTCGTGGTTGGACAGGAAGTAGGCGTAGCGGTTGTCCTTCGAGAAGGCCAGGAAATTGATCGACGGTGCGCTGCGCGCCAGATCGAAATCGAGCCCGGTCCATTCATCGCCGCGCTTGACGTAGATGCGAAGGTCGCGATCGTCGAGCGTGTCGCCCAACTTCAATGCCGCTGCCCCGCGGATGTTGCCATCGCGGTCGGTGAACAGCGAGACGATGTCGTTGTCGAGCGGCTGGTCCCCGACGTACTTCAGTTCTCCCGAGTAGATATCGAGCAGGTTGCCCTTGGGCTCGCCCTGGTCGGCAAAGTGATAGCGTGCAACCAGTACGTAGCGCTCATCTTCGGGCAGGGTGTTGAGTATCTGATAGCGTGAGGTCTGGGCATCATGGATCTGCTTGCGTTGCCGTCCGTCGATGTCGGCGGCGTACCAGTAGGCCGGGCGACCCATGTTGTCGAGGTTGCCGGTGACTTCGCCGACCGACATGATGACCCTCCGGTTGCTGCCCCACCAGTAGCTGAGCACGTGCTGGTTTTCACCGAACTCGAAACCGCTGACAATCTCCCGCTTGTCGATATGCATGACCGCGAGCTTGACCTCCGAGCCCTCCTCGTAGGTCAGCGCCATGTGTTCTCCGTCTGGAGAAATCCTGGCCGATTTGATCTGTGATTTCTCGAAGAATGTTCGGGTGTCGATGGTTTCAGCCCAGCTGGTGGTGCTGCATAACAGGAGCGAACCAGCGACGATCAGGAGTGCTTTGACAGCCATTTTCAATGAACCGGTTGTGACCAGCCCCGTATTGTGTCAGATCGTTCGTGACCGTGCAGAGTCGTTGATGGGTTGATTGGGGTTCACTACCGGAAATCATCGGCGTCGAGGGCCATCAGCGTCGAGCCGCCGGCAAGTATGCAATCGACCAGCCCGAGCGATTCCGGCAGCATGCGTTGCATGAAGTACCGGGCCGTTTCGATTTTCGCCTGCGCGAAGGAATGGCTTACGCGGCCCGCCGACCGGGCGCGGCGGACGGCCTGAACCTGGCCGGTCCAGGCCCAGGCCATGGCAGTCAGCGCAAACAGGCGCAGATACCCGGTTGATGCCGCACCGGCTTCCAGTGGGTTGGATGCCATTGCAGCGTAAACAGCTGCCGTGGTCCGTTTGAGCCGCTCCACCGCCTCGGCCAGAGCTTGGCTGAACTCGGTCATCTCCGGTTCGTCCGCACACTCCTCGAGCAGGGTCTGGCAGCGGTCGAAGAATGACCTGACCGTATCGCCGTTGGCTGCGACGAGCTTCCGGCCCACCAGGTCCAGGGCCTGAATCCCGTTGGTGCCCTCGTAGATCATGGAGATTCGGGCATCGCGCAGGTATTGCTCGACTCCGGTGTCGACGATGTAGCCGGCCCCGCCGTGCACTTGCATGGCCAGGCTGGTGACTTCGAAGCCCATGTCGGTGAAGTAGGCCTTGATGATGGGCGTCATCAGGGCGACCCAATGCCCGGCCTGCTCGCGTCGTTCGGCATCTGGGTGATGGTGCTCGATGTCGAGCTGCAGGGCGGTGTAGACGGCCAGGGCGCGAGCACCTTCGATGAACGCCTTCGACGTCATCAGCATGCGACGCACGTCCGGGTGGACGATGATCGGGTCGGCCGGCTTGTCCGGATGCTTCGCGCCGTCGAGGCTGCGCCCCTGCAGTCGCTCGCGCGCGAAGGTGACGGCGTTCTGGTAGGCCACGGAAGCCAGGCCCAGGCCCTGGATGCCGGTGCCCAGGCGGGCACCGTTCATCATGGTGAACATCAGGTTCAGGCCCTTGCCTTCTTCACCGATCAGGTCGCCCACGGCCTGCTCGTAGACCATCTCGCAGGTTGCCGAAGCCCGGATGCCCATCTTGTGGTCTAGGCCTGCGCAGCGCACGCCGTTGCGCTCGCCGAGCTCGCCATTCTCGTCGAGCAGGAACTTGGGCACGATGAACAGGCTCAGGCCCTTTGTGCCCTCGGGGGCATCGGGTGTGCGTGCGAGCACCAGGTGGACGATGTTGTCGGCCAGGTCGTGTTCGCCGGCCGAGATCCAGATCTTGCTGCCCGAGATGCGGTAACGGCCGTCGTCACTGCGTTCGGCCCGTGTGCGGACCAGTCCGAGGTCTGTTCCGCAGTGCGGCTCGGTCAGGTTCATTGTGCCGGTCCATTCGCCGGAGACCATCTTCGGCAGCCAGGTTTGCTTCTGCTGTTCGCTGCCGTGCTGGTGAATCAGTTCCCAGGCACCGTGGGCCAGGGCAGGATACATGCCCCAGGACGTGTTGGCGGCGGTGATCATTTCAGACAGCGCGATACCCATGAAATGCGGCATACCCTGTCCGCCGAACTCCGGCGAGGTCGTCAGTCCCGGCCAGCCGTTTTCGGTGTAGGTCCGGTAGGCTTCTCGGAACCCCGAGGGGGTGGTGACCCTGTCGCCCGCGAGTTGGCAGCCCGTTTCGTCGCCCGGCGCGTTGAGCGGCTGCAGCACCGATTCACAGAATCGGGCGGCTTCGCTGAGAACGGCGCCAAAGATGTCGCTGTCGACGCCCTGCAGGGAGGGCAGGTCGGGCCAGGCGTCGAGATCGAGGAAGTCATCGAACAGGAACTGAAAGTCTTCGACCGGACCGGTGTAGCTGGGCATGCGGGACTCCTGATTGATTGCACGAGTACGTGAATGACCATACGGTAACGTATGGTAGAAGTCTAGCACGTGTATCCGCTCGTTGGAATTGACGCGGGGCAGGCTTGTGGCCAGACTGAGTGTTGACAGTCCCAGTTGCTGAATGGAGGGCCGCCATGCAGGTACGAGAAATCGCACAACGTCTCGAGGCTTCGGATTTCTTCCGGGGCCTCGCAAAAGAGCATCTTGACTGGTTGGCCGAGCACGCCCGCGAGACGCAGTTCGAGGACGGGCAACTCGTTGCCCGGCACGGCGATACCGCCGATCGCTTTTTCCTGGTGCTGGCGGGTGAGCTGGTGGTGGAGGTGCCGGCGCTGACCGGGCCGGCCATGGAGGTTACCCGCCTTGGGCCGGACATGGTTTTCGGCTGGTCCTGGCTGATCGAGCCCTACCGCTGGCATTTCAATGCCCGGGCCTCGGGTGAGACCCGGGTGCTGGACTTCGACGGCCTGGCCATCCTCAAGCGCGCCGAGGACGAGCCGAAGTTCGGCTACGCCCTGCTCAGGCGGTTTTCAGCGCTGATGGGTACGCGCCTGGAAGCGGCCCAGCGCAGGATGATGGACCAGTGGGCGCCGGCCGGGCTGCCCTGAGCGCTGAGGTCAGATCCGCCCACAGGTCGTCGGCTTCCTCGAGGCCGACCGAGAGTCTCAGCAGGCCGTCACCGATGCCGCCGGATGCGCGCCCCTGTTCCGATACGACGCGATGGGTCAGGCCGGCCGGATGCTGGATGAGGGTATCCACCGAGCCCAGACTGACCGCCGGCGTCATCAACGAGACTTCACGCATCACCCTGCAAGCGGTCCGGTAGCCACCCTTCGGCTCGAAGGCGAGAATGCATCCGCCCCCGCTCATCTGCCGTTCGAGCAGACTGTGCTGAGCCGGATCATTGCGCCCCGGATAGAACACCCGCTCGACGGCGGGATGTCCGGCCAGTCGTTCGGCCAGGTCCACGGCCGTTTGCTGGGCGCGTTCGACGCGCAGCTTCAGGGTCGGCAGGCTGCGGTGCAGCAGGTAGGCCGCCCAGGGGTGCATCAGCGCGCCGGTGGCGACGCGGACCTGACGCAGGCCGGCCGCCATCGATTCGCTGCAGGCGACCGCGCCGGCGATCACGTCGCCGTGCCCGCCCAGGAACTTGGTGGCGCTGTGCAGCACCATCGCTGCGCCCAGCTCGAGCGGCTGCTGAAGTACCGGTGTGGCGAAGGTCGAATCGACCACCACCGGCACATCGCCGGCCTGGCGAACGACGTCGGCAATATCGACCAGTTCCAGGGTCGGGTTGGCCGGGGTTTCGATCAGGACGAATGCTGTGTCGTCGGAGATGGCCTCGCCGACACGATCGGCACGGGTCCAGGTCACCCGGTTGCCCAGCAGGCCGCTGTCGAGCAGGTGGTCGCTGGTGCCGTAGATCGGGCGCACGGCCACGATATCGCGGCCTCTTTCCTGCGTCGCCAGCACGATGGCGGTCAGGGCCGCCATTCCGGATGCGAAGCCCACTGCGGCCTCGGCGCTTTCCAGACGGGCCAGTGCCTTCTCGAAGCGCGACACCGTCGGATTGAAGAGCCGTGCATAGACCGGGTTGTCGGCCTCGGCCTGTCCGGCCACCAGGGCGTCGAGGCTGGCCGTGCCGGTTCCAAGATCCTGCAGCGGATAGGTGGTCGACAGGTCGACGGGCAGGGCGTGTACGCCCAGTTCGCGCAGGTCTTCGCGCCCGGCGTGAACGCCCAGGGTGTGGTTGAAGCGGCTCATGATTCCGGCTCCGGGGTTGTCAAATGCCGCCAATTCTAGGAGTATCTTCGCTATTGTTGTTTGAATCCGAAGAGAAATCGAAAATGTCAAAAAATATCGAATTGGATGCGAAAGACGTGCGCATCGTACGCCTCCTGAGGAAGAATGCTCGGATGTCGAACAAGGAGCTGGCCGCGAAGACCGGGCTGGCCCAGTCGAGCTGCCTCGAGCGGGTGCGCCGCCTGCGCATGGCGCGGGTGCTGACCGGCTATCACGCCGACGTCGACGCCGATGCGCTGGGGATCGGACTACAGGCGATGGTGGCCGTGCGCCTGGCGCGGCACGCACGCTCCGACGTCGAGGCCTTCGAAAGGCATCTGGAATCGGTCATCGAGGTAGTGACCATCTTCCACGTGGCCGGCGCCAACGATTACCTGGTGCACGTGGCCGTGCGCGATTCGGCCCACCTGCGCGAACTGGCCCTGTCGGCCTTCACCGAACGCCCGGAAGTCGACCATATCGAAACCCAGCTTATCTTCGCCCACAGGCGCAATCACGAGCTTCCTGTCTACCTTGATCTGGATGAAGCGTGACTTCGTCTGGGGCGGAGGATGTCGGGGCATAGAACGGGCTCATACGAAATCGGAGATTTCCAAATCGCCCGTCCTATGCCCCGACATCCTCCTCGTTGCCGAAGAATGCACTGAGCAGAGGGCCGGCGGAGGGGAATTCTGTCGCGTGATTTGGAAATCTCTGATTTCGTATGAACGCGACAGAATTCCC
>SR_TP_S13solDRAFT_1000166_pt1 | contig 32326 bp, 31 predicted proteins | sample SodReaTP_S13sol_FD_11159 | JGI IMG/M metagenome (IMG submission 11159)
AGGACCGGCGGCGCCGGCCGCGCCGGGCGCTGGACCTCGGTTGCGGCTCCGGCATCCTCGGCTTCGGCGCCGCCCGCCTCTGGCCCGGCCTGCGGGTGGTGGGTGCGGACCTCGACGCTCCCTCGGTGCGGGTCGCGCGGGAGAACGCGCGGCTCAACCGCGTCGCCGACCGGGTGTCCCTGGTGGAGAGCCGCGGCTACGGCGCCCGCGCGATCGGCGAGGCCGCCCCCTACGACCTGATCCTGGCCAACATCCTGGCCGGTCCGCTCTGCGCCATGGCGACCGAGACCGCCCGGCATCTGGCGCCGGGCGGCCGGGTCGTGCTCTCGGGGCTGATCCGCCGGCAGGAGCGGCGCGTGCTCGGCCGCCACCGTGCGGTCGGCCTGAAGCTGGAGCGGCGCTGGCGCATCGGCAACTGGAGCACCCTGCTGCTGCGCCGCGGCCGCTGAGGCGGCTCCCGTCAGCGCGCGGCGGAGACGGGCACCAGGGCGTCGCCCGGCACGTAGCCGCAGGGTCCGTCGGGCACGCAGACCCGGAGCCAGTCCCCGGCCCGCCAGAAGGGCTGCGCCTCTGCCGCGGCGGGGGCGAGGTGGATCAACGGCTCGGCCCACAGGCGGTCGAAGAAGGGCGCCTGCACCGAAGGCCCCAGGCGCAGCGGCTCGTCGGGACGCAGGGGCAGGAGGTGGTCCTCGGCGGGCAGCCCCTCCGCCGCCCGGTCGGCGGTGACCGGCTGTCCGAAGAGCAGCCGGTCCCTTGCGTCGGCGAAGCGATGCGGGACGACTCTGTTGTCCCGCGCCTCCCAGATTGCCGTCTCGTAGCCCGGTCCCTCGCGCCAGCCGGCGATCAGCCCGCCCATGGTCAGCATCACGCCGAGCTCGCGCTTGCCCGTGACGGCGAAGATCGGCGCGGCCGCGTTCTCGCTCGGTGCGAAGACGAAGAGGGAGCGGGCGTTGGAGAGTTCTTCGCAGATCACCACGGCATAGGGCGCGGGATCGACTTCCTCCAGAAAGGCGAAGGCACCGGTTTTCGAGCTGCGGATGCCGCATTCCGGCAGGGGGTAGCGGGCCAGCAGTGTGGGCTCGCCACCGCTTCCGTCCTTCCAGATCGCCAAGGAGCGCAGGAAGCGGTCCTGGTACTCCAGCTCGAAGCCGCCGCCGCGGAAGCTCTCCTCGGGGCCGGCCGCACCTGCCGGGCCCGTGGCCGCCGCGACGGCCATGGACCAGCCCGTCAGCGTCGCGATCGCGAGCCGTCGCACCGGGCGCCGAGCCGCCGTGCCTGTTCGTCCCTCCATCCTCTCGCCGCCTCTCCGCCCTCTTCCGGGGCCGTAGAGTTCCCCAGCCGGCCGCGCTTGGCTATCCTTCTATCGGGGGAAGAGCGGGGTGTGCCGCATTCACCCGTGCGGGGGATGCGCCGCGGGCTTCGTCCGTAGAACAATCAGGCGGCTCCGCCGGCGTCCTGCCGGCCTCGCTTCCAGGGAGCGCCGAAAGACGGGGGAATGGCCGTGGCCCGAATCCTTGCAGCCTGCCTCGGCCTGCTGCTGGCCGCTGCGATGCCGGCGGCGGCCGAGCGGACGGCGCCCTACACCTATTCCGGCGAGAACACGGTCGATCTGCGGTCGGGCGGCACCTCCTTCCTGCTCGATCCGCGAGACAGGCTGGAGGTCCGAGAGATCCGGATCGCCTGGCGCTTCACGGTGCTGGTGGGCGAGCCGCTGAAGGAGTTCGCCGGGCTTTACAGCCTGTCGTCGCCCGAGACCCGCGGCGCCTTCCTGGCGGGTGCCCGGAGCTGCGTCGAGATGATGCCGGCGCGTGCGACGGACCACCTGGGCGTGCGCGTCACGGCCGCGGAAGTTGGGGGCGAGGCCATGGCCAGTGCCGAGATGCTCTCGACCTCGCGTTTTCGCATGGTCCTGGCGACGCCGCCCGGCATGACGCTGGGGATCGACCACGGCGGCGGCCCGGCCTTCCTCTTCCTCGATTTCAGCCCTGACACGCTGGAGCTCGACAGCGGGTCGGGTTACGGCCTCTCCGTGGCCGGCTCGCCGAATTGGGACCGGATGTTCCAGATCGGCACCCGCGGCCTGGCCGGCGAGTCGAGCCCCTGGCTCGACGCCGAGACGGCCAAGGAGGTCTTCCGGCGCGGCATCGAGGTGGCGCGCATCGAGCTGATCGAGGAGCGTTACGACCTCGCCCTGGTCCGGGCGGTCTACGATCGGCGGCTGCGCGAAGCCTGTGGCGCGGAGGAGGAGGAGGAGGCGACGGCGGAAGCCGATGAGGAGCGCCCGGATGCGGCCGCTCGGCTGCGGCAGATGTTGGCCGGGGTCACCGGGCGTGGCGGCATCGACGCGGCGCCGTCTGCGCCGGGTGGCGGCGACGAGGCCGCGACTGGTTTGGCGGAGCGGCTGCAGGCCGCGGGCAATCGCGCCGCGGAGCAGCGCCGAGCGGTGGCCGCGGGCGCCGAGGCGGCCGCGGATCAGGCCGAGCGATCCCGTGTCCTCGCAGCGTGGGAAACGGCGCGCGAGTCCTGCGAGCAGTCCGGCCCGGCCCGGCCGCCTCCACCCCACGTGCCCCTGAGATTGCTGCGGAGCAGCGACTGCGACGACGCCTGCTGGCACGCCTGGATGGAGCACGATCGCCAGGAGCGCGAGCAGGCGCAGCGCCGCCATCGAGAGGACATGCTCTACTACGAGCAGGACAGGGCGCGTTGGGAGCAGAACGCGCTTCCCGCCTGCCTGGCCGCCGCCGACCGTGAGCGCGACGGAGCCCTCGCCGCACTGGACCAGGCCCAGCAGCGGCGCGAGACGCTGCGCGAGACCGTGCTGCCGTCGCTCGCCGACCGGCTCCGCGAGGCGGCGGACGGTGCGGGCCGATGATTTTTCGCCGAAGGAATCGATCGACCATGCGGACGACCGCCTTGCTCCTGCTTGTCCTGCTTCTCCCCGCGCCGGCGCTCGCCCAGGCACCCGCGGAACAGGGGCCGCCGGGGACCTGTGCCCGGCTCTGGATCGAGCGCAACGGCCTATTCGCCGAGAGGGGCTACTGCCATCCCTCGGCGCTGGGGCAGGCCCAGTTCGACCTCTCGAACTGCCGCTTCCAGGATGCCGGGGACGTGCCCCTGACCCCGGATGATCTGGCCCGTATCGAGGAGATTCGGGCAGAGGAGAACCGGCTCGGCTGCCGGGTCGACCTTACCGCCACCTCCGCCGACCAGGCCGCCCGCCGGCTCGTTGCCCCGCCTGGGCGGGATGCGCTGGTCTGCCACGAGGGCACTACGCTCGCGAACCTGCGGCGTGGCCCCACGGCGACGGCGGAGGTGGTGGCGCGCCTGCCCCAGGGATCGCCGGTCCATGTGCTGCAGCGGGTCTTCAACCCGCAGGGAAGCCACCACTGGCTGGAGGTGCGTTACAGCAGCCCGGACGGCGGCGAGGGGAGGGGCTTCATCTATCACGAGTTGGTCGCGCCGCGCTGCGAGGGTTTTTCCGCGCCGGCGCGTGCGACGGCCACCGCCGCGGCGCCCTCGGCCCCTCCGGTCACCGCCCCGCAGCCGGCGGCGCCTGCTCCGGCGCCACCGGCGCCACCGGCTCCCGCGGCCCAGGGCGCGCTGCCGCTCGAGGTCCAGATCGACCTCGTGATCCGGCAGCTCGAAGCGGCCATCGCGTCGGAGGACCATGCCGGGACGCTGCGGCAGATCGACGAACTGCGGCGCCTCGCGCCGTCGCTCGACGAGATCGACCTGCTCTACTTCGAGGCCTATGCGGCCTTCCACGCGGGTGAGATGCGGCGCGCCGAAGCGGCGCTGGACCGCTATCTGCGATCCAGTCCTCGCGACAGCGCGGTGTACGGCGAGGCGCTGGCGCTGCTGCCGCAGGTCCAGGAGCGGGCGGCGCGGCTTTCGGGGCTGGAGGCCGAGCTGTCCGAGGCGAGGGCACGGCAGGCGCAGCTCGAGGCCGAGATCTCCTCGCTTTCGGCGGAGGTGGAGAATTCCCGATGGGAAGGCGAGTCGCTCGCCCGCTCCGTGAGCGACGCCAGTGGTGCGGTCCAGTGGTTGCGCAACGACGCGGACGACGTCTGCCGAGACGAGTGGCTCATGAGGGACTATTGGTACCGCCACGGCCTCAATTCGGTGCAGGAATGCGTCGACTTCAGGCTCGATCTCGGGGGCATCTACGAACTGCAGCGCGCCGAAACGGAGGCACGGGCACGCAAGCGCGCCTTCGACGAGCGCCAGGGCCCCCTCAACCGGCGACTTCAGGCGCTGCAGGCCGAGCAGCGCGAGACGGCCGCCCGGATCGAAAGCCTCCAGACCGAGATCTCGGGAAACTAGAGCCTGATCCGAGGCGAAGCGTTATCGCGAGTGCCCGCAGGGCGCATGGCGATCCAGGGGCCGCCACCTCGCGGCCCCTGGATCGCGTCGCTCGCGATGGCGAGGAATAGGGCGGGTTCCGCCCTCCTCACGCTAGGCCTCGGGCCTCCAGCTTCTGCAGGGCAGGGATCTTCAGCGCATGGGCGCCGGGGCCGAGCAGGGCCTGGACCAGCAGCACGAGGGTCCAGAAGGCCGGGTACTCCCAGCCGCCGCCCTCGGCGGTGAAGAGCCAGCCGTTGGGGACGTGCAGCAGCGTGGCGCCGATCATGGTCGGCAGCAGCGCCAGCGAAACCAGCCGCACCTGCACGCCGGCCAGCAGCAGCAGACCGCCGCCGACCTCGGCCAGGATCACCAGGTAGGCGAAGAGCGCGGGATAGCCGATCGACTCGAAGAAGCCGACCGTGCCGGGGATGGTGAAGACGAAGACCTTCAGCAGGCCGTGGGCCAGGAAGGCGACGCCCAGGGTGAGCCGCAGCAGCAGTGCGGCATAGGGGGCGGTGCGGGAATCGATCATGGTCCTAATCCTTCGGCATCCGGTTGCAGGCGGGCGGCCTCGGCCGGCCCCTGTCGTTGGACGCGAAGATGACAGCTTCACCGCAGGATGATAATCCTGCCTCACATAGATATTTCGTTTCTTGAGAGTGAATGATGGCCATGGACCGCCTGACCGGGATCGAGGTCTTCCTGCGGGTCGCCGCGAGGGGCAGTTTCGCTGCCGCGGCGGAGGACCTGGGCCTGTCGCGGGCCATGGTGAGCAAGCACGTGCAGGCGCTGGAGGCGCGGCTGGGGAGCCGCCTGCTGCACCGCACGACGCGGCGGCTGAGCCTGACCGAGGCCGGTCGCGCCTACTTCGAGCGCGCCGGCAGCCTGGTCGAGGCGCTGCGCGAGGCCGAGGACACCGTGGGGGCGCTGCAGTCGGGGCCGCGCGGCCTGCTGCGGGTCAACGCGCCGGTGAGCTTCGGCATCCGGCATCTCGGCTGCGCCATGCACGACTTCATGGCGGCCTATCCCGAGGTCTCGGTGGAGATGGTACTGGAGGACCGGCAGGTCGACCTGGTGCAGGAGGGCTACGACCTGGCGGTGCGCATCGCCCGGCTGACGGATTCCAGCCTGATCGCCCGCAAGCTGGCCCCGGCGCGGATGGTCGTGGTGGCCGCGCCCGCCTATCTCGCCGGCCGCGGGACGCCGACCCTGCTGTCGGACCTGAGCGAGCACGAATGCCTGGGCTACAGCTACGCGGCCAACAGCGGCGAGTGGCGCTTCGACGGACCGGACGGGCCGGCCTCGGTGCGGGTCTCCGGCCGGCTGCGCGCCAACAACGGCGACCTGCTGCACGCCGCCTGTCTGGACGGGCAGGGGATCGCCCTGGCGCCCAGCTTCATCGCCGGCCCCGACGTGGCGGCCGGCCGGCTGGTGCGCCTGCTGCCGGCCTATCGGCCGCCGACGCTGGGCGTCTATGCCGTCTATCCCCACGCCCGCCATCTGGCCGCCAAGGTGCGCGCCTTCGTCGACTTCCTGGCCGGGCGCTTCGGGTCGGAGCCGGCCTGGGACGCGGGCCTCGACGGGCTGGAAGGGGCGCGCACGTGAGCGACCTGCTGCAGGGCCTGCGGGTGATCGACCTCAGCCAGTGGCTGCCGGGACCGGCGGCCGGGCAGATGCTGGCCGACCTGGGGGCTTCCGTGGTGAAGGTCGAGCCGCCGGGCGGCGATCCGATGCGGGCGCTGGGGCCGCTCGACGGCGACGGGGTTTCGGCCTGGTACCGCCTGGTCAACGCCGGCAAGACGGTGGTGAGGCTCGACCTGAAGAGCGAGACGGGGCGGCAGGGCTTCGCGCGCCTGCTCTCCGCCGCCGACGTGCTGCTGGAGAGCTACCGCCCCGGCACCCTGGAGAAGCTGGATTTCGGGCCGGAGCGGCGCGCCGGACTGCGGCCCGACCTGGTGCACTGCGCGCTCTCCGGCTACGGCCAGACCGGGCCGCTGTCCCGGGTCGGCGGCCACGACGTCAACTATCTGGCGCTGGGCGGCGGGCTGCTCGCCTCGGGCACGGCCGAGCGGCCGGTGGCGCCCTATCCGCCGGTGGCCGACCACGCCTCGGCGCTGCAGGCGGTGAGCGCGATCCTGGCCGCGCTCCTCCGCCGCCAGCGGACGGGGCAGGGGGCCAGCCTCGATGTGAGCCTCACGGAGACTGTGCTGGCCTGGCAGGCGCTGCCCTTCACCGCCGCTCTGCGGGAGGGGCCGACCCCGCGCGAGGCCGGGGTGCTGAACGGCGGCGCGGCCTACTACCGCGTCTATCGCTGCGCCGACGGCGGCTTCGTCTCCCTGGGCGCCATCGAGCCCAAGTTCTGGGCGGCCTTCTGCCATGCCGTCGGGCACGGGGACTGGGTGGCGCGGCAGCAGGAGCCGCTGCCGCAGCAGGCCCTGATCGCCGAGGTCGCCGCCCTGCTGGAGAGCCGCCCGCGGGTTCACTGGGAGGCGCTGCTGGAGGGCGTCGACTGCTGCTTCCAGGCGGTGCTGGCGCCGGCGGAGGTGGCGACCCACCCCCAGGTCACCGCCCGCGGCCAACTCCGCGTCGTTGAGGGAGCCGATCCGCGTGTCGAGATCGGCTTCGGCGGCTGGATCGACGGCGAGCCCCCGGCGGTGCGGGCGCCGCTGCGCGAGGCGGGGCTGGAGGAGGCGCTGGCGGAGTGGGGCGAGGCTGCTCCTGACCGGTCGGGTCGCTCCCCCTCGACGTGACGTCGATTCGGGGTGCTGGAGCGTGCAGGCCCCCGACCTAGGTACAGCGATCCCGGGCCGGTGCCGCTAGAAAAGCACTCTGGCGACAGAGGCGCCCAATAGAAGAACGTAGCCGAGATACAGGGTGCGATGGACGACAGGGGTCCAGGCACCTTTTCCTGAGATCAGCTCCTTCAAGGTGTCCGCAAGCGCGGATTGGCGCTCCTTGAGCGTTTTTTCCTGGCGTTTACGAACGGCTGGAGAAAGCCGGTCCTGCCTACGCAGAAACTCTTCGTCGGCCTCGATGCCCGTCTGCAGGGTTCGTACCCGCTCGATCAGGCGGCCCTGCTCGTTGACGCGGATGGCTGGAACGGCGAGAAGCACGATGCCCGCGAGGCTGACAAGGTTCAGCACGAATGGCTGGTGCCCAGGCTCAACTAAGTCGAACTCGAACAGGAGCCCGAACAGGGTAACGAGGGTCGCGGTCGTCAGGAGCCAGGGAAGGAGCGGCCGGGCGGCACGGAAGCACCTCCGGAAGGTGCGAGGCAAGCCGACCGCGGAGCCGTCGTCGCTCACCTTCGATACTCAAGGGTTGCGGAGTCGTCGTCGGCGACAAGGCGGACGTCGTGAACCGACTCGAGTGCGGCCACCACTTCCTCGCTTTGACCGATCGGTTGCAACTCGTGCAATTTGACTTCTCCTTCCCGGGTGACGTCGACGAAGGCATAAGCTGTCGCGAATCCGCAGTGAAGGGCAAAGAGCGCGACGTTTTCGGCCTTCGGCATGTCTCCGCGGCCAGACTCCATTCGAGCAACAAAAGCCTGGTCTTTACCCATGCGCCGCGCGAGTTCAGCCTGCGTCAACTCGGCGTTCCGACGTAGAGCTTCTAGTGTGCGGCCGAGCCTGCGGCGCGGCGCCGTTTCCCGCCAGACACGAAGGAACTCTTCGGTGGCCGGTAATCCGCGAGAGAAGCGCTCGTCGGCGGCCTCAGTGGCGGCGGGTGCCTTGCGGGGCATGGTTGCTATCCTGTCCAGTTGGGGTTGGGCGAACTGGCAACCGGTCCGAGATAGAGGAAGGCCGGGCGCACCGCACTGTTGATGGGGCCGGTGTTCATCGACACGACCACGATTTCGTTGTCGACGAGACTATGCACGCCGACGAGGAATCGACCCGTATCGACGATATTTCGAGCCAGAACCTGAACCCGCAAACCGACCGTGTGGTAGATGTGCCCTTTCTCTGGCCCCAGATGTCCCCACCGCTGCAGCGCGTCCTCGATGTCGACCTGATCTTGGATCGACATTGAACGGCGCGTGTTACGCAACTCCGTTGCGATCGGCTCCACGTTGCAATATGACGTTAAGATCATATGCGATCTATGATGTTTTCGTCAAGAGACTGCGCACAACAGGCATAGTCTCCAGCTCCGCGCATCGCTCGCATAGCCCTCGGGGGGGCGAGCCGAAGGGGACGAGGGTTGAGTCGATGCGGGCAGTATCGCGTCTTGCTTACCTGGCCTTCAATGTATCATGCGCGAGCAAGAAAAGTCTCTTGCCCGTTTGACGAGAGATCGGCCAGGCGCCGCAGAATCCTCCTCTCGCCCCGTCCCCGCCCTATTGCCGCCATGGATACATGGACAAGGATAGCGGGCTTGCCTACTCTCCGCCGCGGCCCGACGGGCTCCATTCCAACAGGTTTCGCCAGAGGCTCGCATGCGCCGTTCCGCCTTCTTCCTGCCCACCCTCAAGGAAACCCCCAAGGAAGCCGAGATCGTCTCGCACCGGCTGATGCTGCGCGCCGGCATGGTGCGCCAGGCCTCGGCGGGGATCTATTCCTGGCTGCCGCTGGGCTTCCGGGTGCTGAAGAAGATCGAGCAGATCGTGCGCGAGGAGCAGGACCGCATGGGCTGCCAGGAGGTGCTGATGCCGACGATCCAGTCGGCCGACCTCTGGCGCCAGTCCGGCCGCTACGACGCCTACGGACCGGAGATGCTGCGCATCAAGGACCGCCACGATCGCGACATGCTCTACGGCCCCACCAACGAGGAGCTGATCACCGACATCTTCGCCCACTCGGTGCGCAGCTACCGCGACCTGCCGCGGCTGCTCTATCACATCCAGTGGAAGTTCCGCGACGAGGTGCGGCCGCGCTTCGGGGTCATGCGCGGGCGCGAGTTCCTGATGAAGGATGCCTATTCCTTCGACCTGGATTACGAAGCCGCAAAGGCCTCTTACAACAAGTTCTTCGTGTCTTATCTCAGGACCTACGCCCGCATGGGCCTGAAGGCCATCCCGATGGAGGCCGACACCGGCCCGATCGGCGGCAACCTCAGCCACGAGTTCATCATCCTGGCAGAGACCGGCGAGAGCCAGGTCTTCTGCGACCGCGACTTCCTGGACGTCGACGTGCTCGGCAGCGACCTCGACTACGCGGACGCCGCGGCGGTCGGCGGCGTGGTCGACTACTTCACCAAGCTCTACGCCCGCACCGACGAGAAGCACGAGGCCGCCAGCTTCGAGGCGGCCGTGCCGGAATCGCGGCGCTACGAGGGCCGCGGCATCGAGGTGGGCCACATCTTCTACTTCGGCACCAAGTACTCGGCGCCGCTGAACGCCCGCGTCGCCACGCCGGACGGCGGCGAGACCGAGGTGCGCATGGGCTCCTACGGCATCGGCGTCTCGCGCCTGGCCGGCGCGATCATCGAGGCGAGCCACGACGAGGCGGGGATCGTCTGGCCGGACTCGGTGGCGCCCTTCGACCTCGGCCTGATCAACCTCAAGCCCGACGACGCCGACTGCGCGGCCGCCGGCGAGGCGGCCTACGAGGCGCTGCGCAACCTCGGCCTGGACGTGCTCTACGACGAGCGCGACGAGCGGGCCGGGGCGAAGTTCGCCGAGATGGATCTGATCGGGTTGCCCTGGCAGCTCACCGTCGGGCCGCGCGGGCTCAAGGCCGGCACGGTCGAGCTCAAGCGCCGCGCCGGCGGGCTGCGCGAGGAGCTGACCCTGGAAGCGGCGATCAACAAGGTGATGGCAGCAAGGGCATGATCTTCGGCGCCGTCGAACGGCTGCTGGCGCTGCGCTACCTGCGCTCGCGCCGGCAGGAGGGCTTCATCTCCGTCATCGCGGTCTTCTCGCTGCTCGGCATCGCGCTGGGCGTAGCGACGCTGATCATCGTGATGGCGGTGATGAACGGCTTCCGCATCGAGCTGATGAGCCGCATCCTCGGCGTGAACGGCCACCTGACCGCCTACTACGACGGCGACGCCATCGCCGACTACCGGGACGTGGCGCAGCGCCTGGAGGACCTGCCGGGCGTGCGCCTGGCGACGCCGCTGATCCAGTCCCAGGTGATCGTCACCGCCGGCGAGCGCGCCCTGGGCGCCCAGGTGCGCGGCCTGGAGCCGGCGGAGCTGGAGCGCCGCGAGCAGATCGTCGGCAACGTGGTCGCCGGCCGCTTCTCCGACTTCGGCCGCGACGGCGGGCTGCTGCTCGGCAGCCGCCTGGCGCAGCGGCTGGGGCTGGCACCGAGCGACGCGATCACGCTGCTCAGCCCTCAGGGCGCCGAGACCGTGATCGGCACGGTGCCGCGCATGAAGGCCTATCCCGTGGCCGGGCTCTTCGAAATCGGCATGTACGAGTTCGATCTGACGACCATCTACCTGCCGCTCGACCAGGCCCAGCTCTTCTTCCGCTATCCCGATGCGGCCAACGCCATCGAGATCTTCGTGCACGATCCCGAGCGGGTCTGGGAGGTGCGCCGCGAGTTGGGGGCGGTGCTGGGCAACGGCTGGCGCACGGTGGACTGGCAGCAGGCCCACTCCTCGATCGTCAACGCCCTGGCGGTCGAGCGCAACGTGATGTTCGTCATCCTCTCGCTCATCATCCTGGTGGCTGCCTTCAACATCCTCTCCGGCCAGTACATGCTGGTGAAGGGCAAGGGCCGCGACATCGCCATCCTGCGCACCATGGGGGCGACCCGCGGCATGGTGCTGCGCACCTTCTTCATGAGCGGCGCGGCGGTGGGCGTCTTCGGCACCCTGGGTGGCGTCGGGCTCGGCATCCTCTTCACCGACAACATCCAGATGATCCAGGGCTGGGTCGAGGCGGTGGTCGGCACCCAGGTCTTCAACCCCGAGATCTACTTCCTGACCCGCATGCCGGCGCAGCGCGACCCGCGCGAGGTGATCGAGGTGGTCGCCATGGCGCTGACCATCTCCTTCCTGGCGCCGCTGCTGCCGGCCTGGCAGGCCGCCCGGCTCGATCCGGTGGAGGCGCTGCGCTATGAGTGAGGGCGAGATCCGCCTGCGCCTGACCGACGTCCACAAGGTCTTCGCCCAGGGCGACCGGCGCCTGGAGATCCTGAAGGGCGCGCAGCTCAGCCTGCACGCCGGCGAGATGGCCGCCCTGGTCGGTCCCTCGGGCTCGGGCAAGTCGACGCTGCTGCACATCGCCGGACTGCTGGAGACGCCGGATCAGGGGCAGATCGAGATCGCCGGCCAATCGGTCGTCGGGCTCGACGACGCGGCGCGCACGGCGATCCGCCGCCGCCGCATCGGCTTCGTCTACCAGCACCACCACCTGCTGCCCGAGTTCTCGGCCCTGGAAAACCTGGTGGTGCCGCAGATGATCGCCGGCCGCAGCCGGCGCAAGGCCGCCGAGGACGCCGGCGAACTGCTGCGCCTGGTCGGGCTCGGCGAGCGGCTCGACCACCGCCCGGCGCGGCTGTCCGGCGGCGAGCAGCAGCGCGTCGCGCTGGCCCGCGCCATCGTCAACCGCCCCTCCCTGCTGCTGGCCGACGAGCCGACCGGCAACCTCGATCCCGAGACCGCCGACGGCGTCTTCGACCTGCTGGCCAAGCTGGTGCGTGGCACCGGCGTCGCCGCGCTGATCGCCACCCACAACCTGGAGCTGGCCCGCCGCATGGACCGGATCCTCAGCCTCCAGGACGGGCTGGTGGTGGGCTAGAGCATTTCCCGATCGACTTCGATCGGGAAATGCTCAGAACCATATGAATCTAGAGCAGATTCACGCGATCGGATGATTCCATCCGATCACGATCTGCTCTAGCAGGAGCGGGCGGCTCCCCGCTGCCGACGGCACCCTCCGCTCCGGCGGCGAGCGGAAAGGCGGTGGCGACGAGCTGGAGGAACTCCGCCCGGCGGCGGCAACCCGCCTTCTCGAAGATCCGGCGCGCGTGGGTCTTCAGCGTCGTCGCCTGGATTCCCAGGCCGCTCGCCGTCGCGGCGAAGTCCCGTCCCTCCGCCAGCGCGGCCGCGGCCCGAGCCTCGGCGGGCGTCAGGCCGAAGGCCTCGGCCAGCCAAGCGGCGTTCGCTTGCCGCCGGTCACCGGCGGTGGTGACGAAGACGATCGCCGCCGCCCGTGACGGCAGGGCGCCGCCGAGCCGCTCCGCCGTCCGGCCGCGCAGCGGCGACGCCAGGAGAACCAGCGGGCAGTCCCGCTCCGGGGCGGGCAGCGACAGGGCGGCGGCCGGCTGCCCGGCGAGGCTTCGGGCGATCAGGCGCTGCAGCGCGGCGTCCTGCGATGGCCAGCGGGCGGCGAGGCCGCCGGCGGTCAGCTGCAGCGCGCCGCTGTCCGCGGCGATGCGCCGTGCCGCGGCATTGGCGAAGAGCAGCTGGCCCGCAGCGTCGAGGATCACCGCGCCGATGGCCAGCAGCTCGATCGCGGCGAAGTCGGCCTGTCCCAGCGCGCGGCAGTGCTCGGCCCTGGTGCGCAGGCCGAAAGCGCGCCGCAGGTGCGGCAGCAGGCTCGTGACCAGCCGCACGCCCTCTTGGTCCAGGGCGCCCTGGCGCTCGCTGCGGCAGAGGTTGAAGAGGATCGCCGAGGCGCTGCCGTCGCGGTCGATCGATGCCGCGGCGTTGTGGCCGATGTCGTGCGGGCGGAGGACATCGGCATAGAAGTCCGTCGCCCTGAGCCCCGCGAGCGCGATGACCTCGTCGGAGTGGGAGATCTCGCCGGGCCGCCGCTGCACGGCCGCGGCGGTGAGCGGGTTCCAGAGGTAGCGGGTCTCGCAGATCCGGACCAGCTCGGGATCGAGGCCGCCGCTGACGGTCATGACGGCCGCGCGCGGCGCCAGCGAGAGCTGCTGCAGTACGCCGCCGACGCTGCCTGTCGCGGCCGTGATGCCGAGGATCACCGACTCCCAGCGCCCCGGGTCGAGGGCGGCGTCGTAGATGCTGTCGAGCAATGCTTCCCGATCGACCGCGGCCATCCTGCTGCCTCGCGTCCTGCCTGGCTCTCGCCGGGCCAGTATAGCCGCGCTTCGGCGCGATGGCGCCCATCCTCCCAAAGGAGGACGCCATCGCGACGGGAAGCTGGTAATCGAGTTCCGGGTGGGATCGGACAGGAGGGGCCGTCGCTCGGCTGTCGGGCGGCCTGCGACCGCTTGGTCGTGGGGGGAGAGCTTCAGGGAGAACAGCCGATGAGCAGCAGCCGCCTTTTCGCTTTCGCCGTCACCTTCGCCCTCGTCCTGGGCGCTGGCCTCGATCTACGAGCGCCGCTTTCCCTCTCGCCCGCCTCGGCGGCCGAGGAGGACCACCCCCTGGTGTCACGCTACGCCGACTCCAGGCTGCGCCTCCGGGAGGATCTGGCCTTCGACGAGTACGACCTGGTCGTCGGTCCGGGCGAGCAGCGCGAACTGGAGACGCTGCGGCTGGAAGGTCGGGTGACCAAGCAGATCTTCGACAACCCGGGCGGCCGCTCGACGCTGGAGATCTCGCGCAACTACCGCGACGCCCTGGCCGCCCAGGGGATGGAACTGCTGTTCGAGTGCCGGGGCCGCGAGGAGTGCGCCGGCACCCAGAGCGGCCGCAGCTACCACCGCGTCGCCGGCATCAACATCGGCAATGCCGGCGACTATCGCTACTTCGCCGGCAAGCTGCCCTACGGCGAGGGCGAGGCCCACGTCGCGGTCATGGTGACGCCCCAGCGCAGCTGGGTCTACGTGATCGAGAGCGCGGCGATGGAAACCGGCCTGGTGACGTCGGACGCCTCCAGCCTGGCAGCCGATCTGGACCAGGCCGGCTCGGTGCGGCTCGACGGCATCTACTTCGACACCGGCCTGGCGACGCTGCAGCCGGAGTCCGACGCCGCCCTGGCCGAGGTGGCCGAGCTCCTGCGCCAGCGCCCCGAGCTGCGGCTGCTGGTGGTGGGCCATACCGACAGCGTCGGCAGCGACGCCGACAACCTCGAGCTCTCGCGCCGCCGCGCCGCCGCAGTGGTCGCCGCGCTCACCGGCAGCTTCGGCGTGGCCGCCGACCGCCTGGAGTCCCGGGGCATGGGCAGCGGCGAGCCGGCCGCGAGCAACGACACGGAGGAAGGGCGCGCCCTGAACCGGCGGGTCGAGTTGGTTCGGCAGTGACCGCGCGGCTCCTGCTCGCCCTGCTGGGCCTGCTGCTGCTGCCGGGCCCGGCGGCGGCCGAGGTGGACTGCGCCCCCTACGACGGGCTCTACGACTCGCGGCCGGCCATTCGCGTCCTGCGCGAGCGCCCTTGTCGCCTGCACGAAATCGGCCGCCTGGCGGTGCCCGGGGTCGCGATGCGGCTGCACGCGCCGGAGGGCGTCGAGGGGGCGGCGCTCGCCGCGCGCCTGCGGGCCTTCCTGCCGGCGCTGAACGCGGCCCTGGGCCTGGTGGGGCCGATCCGCATGGCCGACCTGCTGGTGTTGCCGGTTCCCGTCTCCGGCGCCCTGCACGACCCGGCTCCGGGCGCGGGAGGGGACGAGGAGGAGCTCACCGAGGCCTATATGCACTACGGCGCCGAGGTCTGCACGCTGGTGCTCTACCGCGAGGCCTGGGAGGCCTCGGCCGAGGCACTGCGCCACACCGTCGCCCACGAGGCCTTCCACTGCGTGCAGCGGCTGACCCACCCGCGGCAGTATGCCGGGGTCCGCAACGACTGGTGGACCGAGGGCTCGGCCGAGTGGTTCGCCAACCTGGCCCAGGGCGGCACCGGCTTTTCCGACGGCTTCATCGCCGACTTCGACCGCCTGTCGCACGGCACGGCGCTCTCGGGCATGGCCTACGAGAGCCTGGTGTTCTTCTTCTGGCTGGCGGAGGCCTACGGTCCCGAGGCCGTGCTGCTGCTAGCCGAGGTCATGCCGACCGGCGCCTATGGCGCCGCCGAGCTTGCCTCGGCCCTGCCGCCCGAGGCCTGGCGGGACTTCGGCTGGGCCTATATCGACGGCGCCGTTCGCTTTCCCGACGGCCGGCCGGTCAACTCCGCCCCCGACCAGGGTGTGTTGAAGCGCCTGACCGACGGCGACCGTCTGCACATCGAGGCGCCGGCCCTGGCGCTGCCGAGGGTCCGGCTCGCCGTGCCGCCGGGGCACTGGCGCCTCTCCTTCCCGCGCGGCGGCGGCCGGCTCAGCACGGCGCCGCACGAGCCCGCCGCCGGGCCGCCCTGGCGCCACGCCTGGACGGAGGTCGGCGGCGAGCTGAGCGAGACGGTCGGCTGCGGCGAGGAGGAGCGGCAGCGGATCGTGCTGGCCACCGTCGGCGACGGCGGCGACCTTACCTTCGACGCGGCAGTCTCCGGCAGGGAGTATCCCTGCCAGCCCTGTCCCGCCGGCCTCTGGGTCGAGCGGGTGGAGCGCGAGCCGGACCTCAGCGGCACGCCGGTGCCGGTGCCGCCGCAGCTGCTGCGCCAGGTCGACGCCCGCACCTTCCGCTTCGACATTCCCGCCGACCGGGGGCGCGTCGAAATCCTCTACGACCATGACGGGCCGCTGCTGGTCCTGGCCGAGGACGGCTTCCTGGAGATCACCGATCCCTACCGTCTGACGATGGAAGGGGAGGACGGGCTGGTGGTGATCCGCTGGCAGGAACGGGGCTACCGCGGCCGCTGGGCGCGGGAGGGCGGGGACGGCGACCCGGCCCGCTTCTCCCGCAGCCACTGGGCCGAGAAGGGTTGGACCCGGATCAGCGCGGACTTCCGGGCCTCGGTCGACGACTGGGAGGAGACCCGGCCCGTCGAGCGCAGCGAGTGGCGCTACGGCTACGCCTGCAGCGACGACACCCTGACGCTGCGGCTNCCCCCGCCGCTGGACCAGGGGACGCGGCCGCGGGTCTTCGACGCGCTGCGTTGAGGCGCCGGCCCGGCCGGCCCTGGTCCGGCCGGCCTGCGCGGCTATACTCCCGCCGCCATGACGGAGCCGCCGACTTCTTCCGCGCCGCCATCAACCACCGCGCCCGCGGCCGCGCCGCCGCCCGTGCTGATCGCCGGGGTGACGGCGGCCACCTGGCTGTCGCCGGAGGGGGAACTGGAGAGCCTGCCGCCGGCCGAGGCGCGGCGGCGGGCCGAGGCGGCGCCGGTGCTGCTGGTGCATGCCCGGGCGACGGCGCGGCGGCTGGGGCTGGAGAGCCTGCGGGCCTACGACATCCTGGAGCTCTTCGCCTTCGTGCGGCCGGCCGCCTTCTGCGCGCCGACGCCGCGCGGCCTGGCGCTGGCGCTGGGGCTGCCGCCGCCCCACGGCGCCGAGGAGCAGGCCATGAGCCTGCGCCAGGTGGCGGGCGTGCTGCTGCGCGAGCTGCAGGCGCGCGGTGCTTCGGGCGACCCGCAGGCGCCGGGCGTGGCCTTCACCATGACCCGCGCCGGCTGGCTCTGGGGCCCCTGGGTGCTGCGCGCGCTGGGGACGGGCAGCGCCGCAGAGGCGCCGCGCCTGGGTGCCGGCTACCGGGTCTGGGAGCGGCTCGGCGAGTGGTCGGAGCACGCGCCGGAGCCGCCGGCCAGCCACTTTCCGGTGGAGCCCGAGGCGGCCCGCGCCCGCCTCGCCGCACTGTTGGGCGAGGGCGCCGAGGCGCGCCCGCAGCAGTCGGACTACGCCTCGGCCGCCAGCGCGGCCTTCGCCCCGCGCGAGGCCGAGGGCGAGCCGCGGCTCGTGCTGGCCGAGGCCGGCACCGGGGTCGGCAAGACCCTGGGCTACATTGCCCCGGCCAGCCTCTGGGCCGAACGCAACGGCGCGCCGGTCTGGCTCTCGACCTATACCCGAAACCTGCAGCAGCAGATCGACGGCGAACTGGACCGGCTCTTTCCCCAGACCGCCGAGAAGCGGCGCAAGGTGGTGATCCGCAAGGGGCGGGAGAACTACCTCTGCCTGCTGAACTACGCCGAGCGCCTGCCGGCCGTCTCCGGCGCCCAGGCGGGGGAGGCGGCGATCCCGCTGGGCCTGGTGGCCCGCTGGGCGCTGAAGACGCGCGACGGCGATATCGCCGGCGGCGACTTCCCGGGCTGGCTGGTCGAGCTGATCGGCCGCGGCCGGGCCGCGGCGCTGGTGGACCGCCGCGGCGAGTGCATCCACTCGGCCTGCGACTTCTGGCGCCACTGCTTCATCGAGAAGTCGGTGCGCCGGGCCCGCTCGGCCGAGCTGGTGGTCGCCAACCACGCGCTGGTCATGGTGCAGTCGGCGCTGGGCGGGGGCGAGGAGGGGGCGCTGCCGCTGCGCTACGTCTTCGACGAGGGCCACCACCTCTTCGACGCCGCCGACAACGCCTTCGCCGCCCACCTCTCCGGCCAGGAGACGGCGGAGCTGCGCCGCTGGCTGCTCGGCGCCCAGGCGCGCCGCGGCGGCGGCCCCAGCCGCATGCGCGGCCTGCGCCGGCGCATGGAGGAGCTGCTGGCCGAGGACGGCGAGCTGGAGGCGGCGCTGGACGAGGCGCTGCGCGCCGCCCGCGTGCTGCCGGCCGAGGGCTGGCACGGGCGGCTCGGAGAAGGGCAGGCCGGCGGCCCCTGCGAGGCCTTCCTGTTGGCGGTCCGCGCCCAGGTCCACGCCCGCGTCGAGAAGGCCGGCGAGGGCTACTCCCTGGAGTGCGAGCTGCATCCCGCCGCGCCGGCGCTGCTGGAGACGGGGGAGACGCTGGAGCGGGCGCTGGCGGCGCTGCTGCGGCCGCTGAAGCGGATCGAGGCGCTGCTGACGCGGCGCCTGGACGAGCAGGCCGAGAGCCTTGAAGCCGACCGGCGCCGGCGTATCGAGGGGCTGCTGCGCTCGCTGGAGCGCCGCGCGGTGCTGCCGCTGCAGGCCTGGGGCTCGATGCTGCGGGCGCTGCAGGAGGCCGCGCCCGAGGCCTTCGTCGACTGGCTGGCGGTCGACCGCATCGAGGGCAACGAGGTCGACACCGGGCTGCACCGCCACTGGATCGATCCGACCGAGCCCTTCGCCCGCGCCGTGCTCTCCCGCGCGCACGGCGCGCTGATCACCTCGGCGACGCTGACCGACCGCAGCGGCCAGCCGGAGGCCGACTGGGGGGCGGCCGAGGCGCGGGTGGGCGCGGTGCACCTGCCGAACCCGGCGCTGCGCGCCGCCGTGCCCTCGCCCTTCGATTACGCCGCCCAGACGCGGGTCTTCATCGTCACCGACGTGCGCAAGGACGAGCTCGACCAGGTGGCGGCCGCGCTGCGCGAGCTCTTCCTGGCGGCGGACGGCGGCGCGCTCGGCCTCTTCACCGCCATCTCCCGCCTGAAGGCCGTGCACCGCCGCATCGCCGCGCCCCTGGAGCAGGCCGGCCTTTCGCTGCTGGCGCAGCATCTCGACGGCATGGACGTCTCCACCCTGGTGGAGATCTTCCGGGCCGAGCCCGATTCCTGCCTGCTCGGCACCGACGCCGTGCGCGACGGCGTAGACGTGCCCGGGCGGGCCTTGCGCCTGATCGTCTTCGACCGCGTACCCTGGCCGCGGCCCGACCTGCGGCACAAGGCCCGGCGCGCCCACTTCGGCGGGCGCCACTACGACGACCGCCTGACGCGGCTGCGGCTGCGGCAGGCCTTCGGCCGGCTGGTGCGCCGCGCCGACGACCAGGGGGTCTTCGTGCTGCTGGATCCGATGATGCCCTCGCGCCTCTACGGCGCCTTCCCCGAGGGGGTGGAGCCGCAGCGGGTCGGGCTGGCCGAGGCGATCGCCGAGACCCGGCGGTTCCTGGGCCCGGACTCGGAACTCAGAACAGAGCCCGCCGAGCTTCCCTGACCTGCTGGACGGACAGTTCGGCTCGCAGCTCGAACTCGATCAGCGACATGACCTGCGCCGGCTCCGAGCGAAAGGGGACGGCGACCTGGCGTACCGAGCTGCAGGTGGCGCTGTCGCCCGCATAGGGCAGGGTCATGGCGATCGGCCTGTCGGCGGTGAGCGCCGCGACGTAGAGGCTGTGGATGCGATTGCCGGGGCCGTGCCCGGGAATCTCCGAGGTGCGCCGCCCGGTGTAGGAGCCCTTGGCGAAGCGCTCCACCTCGGTGCCGAGCAGGCGGTAGCGGAAGTCGTGGTCGCCGAGATGCTCCACGACGAGGATCTGCGGCAGCAGTTCGACCATCACCGAAGGGTCGAAGGTGCTGCGCCGCGGCACGCCACCCTCGGCCGCCGCCAGTTCGTACCAGTAGCGGGCCAGACGGCCGATGCCGTCGTCGCCCAGGGTCGCCCTGTCGAGCGGTGCGGCCTCAGCGGCGATCGGGGTCTGACGCGACCTTCCGCCGAAGCCGAGCGGGTGTCCATCCCTAACCATAACGACACGATAGCCGAGACGGGATGCCCCGCAAAGTGTCGGAAAGGAGGCGGATCGTCGGCGACAAGCGTCGGCGATGCCGCTCTACACCGGCGGGTAGGTACGCGCGGTGAGGGGGAGGCTGTCGAGACGGGCGCGAAGGCTCTGGAGGAAAAGGCTTTCGGCACGACCCAGGCGAGCACGGGGATTGGTCACCAGGTAGATGTCGACGGCGGGAGGCTCGTCGTAGGGCGGCAGCCGCCACAGCAGCCCGCTGCGCACCTCGCGCTCGACCACGTGGATCGGCAGCGGGCCGATGCCCAGGCCGGCGACGATCATGCGGCGCACCTCCTCCAGGTGCGAGGAGGTGCCGACGATGCGCCCGCCCAGGCCGGCGCGCTCGCGCAGCAGCGCCACCGGGCGGAGCGCGTCGGAAAGCTGGTCGGTCTGGAAGGAGACGAAGGCCTCGCCGCGCAGCGCCGAGAGGCTCACGCCGCGGCGGCCGAAGAGGCGATGGCGCGGGCCGCAGAAGAAGCCGAAGTGCTCGCGGAAGAGATGCTCATAGCGCAGCCGAGGGTGCGGCTCGCCCACCAGGCAGAGCCCCAGGCTGGCGCCGCGCTGCAGGACGGCGCGCTGGACCAGCGCCGAGGTGGAGACCTCGATGGTCACGCTGGTCTGCGGATGGGTCGCCTGGAACTCGCTCAGCACCTGGTCGTAAAAGGGGCAGACGACATGGCTGGCGGCGGCGATGACGATCTCGCCGGAGACCGCCTCGCGGGCGTCGCGCAGGACCACGGCGAGGCGCGAGACGCTGCCGTAGATCTCGACGCACTCGCGGTAGAGCAGCCGCCCGGCCTCGGTGACCTGGAAGCGGCCGCGGCCGCGCTCCACCAGTCGGCGCTCCAGCTGCGTCTCCAGCCGCTTCAGGGCGTTGCTGACACTGGGCTGGCGCAGCAGCAGGCGCTCGGCGGCCCGGGTAATGCCGCCCTCCTGCACGATCACCATGAAGGTGTGCAGCAGGTTCCAGTCCAGCTCCCGGCTCAGCCGCTCGGGGATCGGGTCGAGGCGGGCGCGGTCGCTGTCCATGGTTCCCCTTTCCTCAAACGGCAACCTGCCGATGCGTTTCGGCCTGCCAGTCATTGCGAGGAGGCGGAGCCGACGAAGCAATCCAGGGCCGTTAGCCACTTGCCCCTGGATTGCTTCGCTTCGCTCGCAATGACGCACGGCGAGCGGGGCGCTCAGGATGACGTGTGCCGAATACATAGCCAACTGCTATGCCAAGCATTCTTCCTATCTATTTGCAGAATGTCCAGGCTCCGGCCTGTAATGCCACCGACAGCCCCGCAGTGTCGCCGAGCGGACGGACGGGGCGCGGGCAGGGGGAGCCGATGGCGCGGGCCGCGGCGCAGGACGAGGGTTTCGACGCGCGCCCCTGGGTGCTGCTGGGGCCGGCGCTGCTCGCGCTGCTGCTGCTGATGGTCGTGCCCATGGCCATCATCTTCGTCTTCACCTTCTACGAGTACGTGGACATCGCGGTCGACCGGCCGGCCTTCCAGTTCGAGAACTGGCGGGAGTTCGTCGAGGATCGCTTCTACCACTACGCCATCTGGCAGACGCTGCGCATCGCCGCGATCACCACTGCCGTCTGTGCGCTTCTGGGCTACGTGCCGGCCTACTTCATCGCCAACACCACCTACCGCCACAAGTGGCTGCTGATGCTGCTGCTGATCCTGCCCTTCTGGGTCAGCTTCATCATCCGCCAGCTCTCCTGGGTGCACGTGCTGGGCTCCCAGGGGATCGTCAACGCGCTGCTGCTCTGGCTGGGGGTGATCGAGCAGCCGCTGCGCCTGCTCTACAACGAGGCGACGGTGGTGATGGGCCTGGTGCACTTCCTGCTGCCCTTCATGATCCTCAACATCTACGTCAGCCTGGAGGGCATCGACCGCAACCTGGTCTCGGCCGCGCGCACGCTCGGCTGCACCGGCTGGCAGGCCTTCCGCGAGGTCACGCTGCCGCTCTCGCTGCCGGGCCTGGCGGCCGGCTCGCTACTCTGCTTCGTGCTGGCGGCGGGCAGCTACGTCACGCCGCTGATCCTCGGCGGCCCGGACGACTTCCTCTTCGGCAACCTGATCTTCGATACCATCATGGTGGAGCTGAACTGGCCGATGGGGGCGACGCTCAGCGTCGTGCTGCTGCTGCTGCTGGGCTCGCTGGTGGCGATCTACGGCCGCTTCATGGGCCTGAACCGGCTCTACAAGAGCCTGAACTGAGGGGGGCGGCGATGCGCACCTGGACCCTCGTCCGGCTCTTCAGCCTGCTGGTCTACCTCTTCATGTTCACGCCGATCGCCATCGTCGTGGTGCTCTCCTTCAACGATGCCCAGTTCGGCGGCTTTCCCATCCAGGGCTTCTCGCTGCGCTGGTTCGAGACGCTGGCGAACAACGAGCCGGTGGTCCGCGCCTTCCGCACCTCGCTGCTGCTCGGCGTCCTGGCCGCCGTCATCGCCACCACCCTGGGCATCCTCGCCTCGCTGGCGCTGATGCGCTACGACCTGCCCGCCAAGAACTTCTTCAACACCCTGCTGATCTCGCCGGTGCTGGTGCCCGAGACGGTGCTCGCGGTGGGCCTGCTGCTCTTCATGCGCTGGCTGGAGCAGCCGCGCAGCTTCGCGCTGCTGCTGGCCGGCCACGTGCTGATCGCGCTGCCCTTCGTGGTGCTGGTGGTGCAGGCGCGGCTGGTCGGCATCCGCAAGGTCTACGAGGATGCGGCGCGCTCGCTCGGCGCCAACCCGGTGCAGGCCTTCTTCCAGATTACCTTTCCGTTGCTGATGCCGGCGGTCTTCGCCGGCCTGCTCTTCGCCTTCACCATCTCCTTCGACAACATCACGGCGACGCTGTTCTGGCGCCCGGCCGGGGTCGAGACCGTGCCGACGCAGATCTTCGGCATGCTGCGCCACTCGATCAGCCCGGAGATCAACGCCCTGGGAACCGTGATGATCGTGATCACCGTGGGCCTGCCGCTCCTGGCCGGAGGTCTGGCCCGCGCCTTCGTCCGGGGGCGGACATGAGGGTCCGTTCCCGGCGCAACGAACCGTAAGAACCAGTGAGGAGGCAGACATGGACAGCACCAAGCGTCTCGAGAGACTGCGCGAACGCTATCTGAACGGCGACCTCGAGCGCCGCGACTTCCTGCGCCTGCTGGGCCTGGCGGGCGTCGCCGCCGGTGTCAGCGGCGGCGTGCTCGGCGGCGTCAGCCGCGAGGCCTTCGCCCAGGGCGTGGAGATCCGCTTCGACGGCTGGGGCGGCGTCGTGTCGGAGGCGCTGCGCCGCTACGCCTTCGATCCCTACCAGGAGGCCAGCGGCAACACCGTCCTCGACCGCACCTTCGGCGGCGAGGAGGAGGTCATGACCGGCGTGCGCGCCGGGCAGATCGGCGACTACCACATCCTCCATTCCTCGGGCGTGCCCTGGTACAAGCGCTGGATCGAGGCGGACATGGGCGTCGAGCTGAACCTCGACAACATCCCCAACATGGAGCTGGTGATGGAGGCGCTGGTCGCGCCCTACCGCGCCATCACCCCCGACAGCCTCTCGGCGGTGCCCTACGACTACGGCACCACCGGCATCGCCTACAACCGGAACGTCATCTCCGACGAGGAGGCCCGGGAGATGGGGGCGATGCTGCTGCTGCACCCGGACCACCAGGGCAAGATCGGCGGCTGGGGCGAGTGGCAGACCCGCATCTGGTACGGCGCGCTGCAGACCGGCCAGGACCCCAACGACATCCAGGACATCGACGCGGTCTGGGAGAAGCTGCGCGAGCACCGCGCGGGCCTGCTGAAGTACTGGGGCTCGGGCGCCGAGCTGATGGACCTGCTGGCCAAGGAGGAGATCGTCGTGACCGAGGCCTGGTCCGGCCGGGTCGCCGCGCTGCAGCAGCAGGGCCACCCGATCGGCTATCTCGACCCGCCGAACAGCTATGCCTGGATGGAGTCGATGATGGTGCTGAAGGGCGCGCCGGTCGAGGAGGCCGAGGCGCTGCTGAACTTCATGCTGGAGCCGGACACCGCCATCGCCGTGGCCGAGGGCCAGAACTACCCGCCCTCGCTCGATCCCAACAAGGTCGAGATGACCGAGAAGGTGGAGGCGCTGCCGGCCTATGATCCGACCGGCACGCTGGAGAACCTGACCTTCGCCGACCCCGACTACTGGACCTCGAACGAGGCCGCCTGGAAGCGCGCCTGGAGCCGCATCGAGCGCGGGGCGTAACAAACACCCCCTCACCCCAACCCCTCTCCCACAAGGGGAGAGGGGCTCCCTGTTCTCCCTCTCCCCTTGTGGGAGAGGGTCGGGGTGAGGGGGCTTGGTTTTTCCAACAATCCACGGAACCACGCATGGCCGAGACCACAGCCGCCGCCGTCGTGCTGAAGGGCGTCATCAAGCACTTCGGCGAGGTTCAGGCCGTCCGCGGCGTGGACCTGGAGATCGAGGCGGGCTCCTTCGTCACGCTGCTGGGCCCCTCCGGCTGCGGCAAGACCACGATCCTGCGCATGGTCGCCGGGCTGGAGCAGCCGAGCGGCGGCGAGATCTGGATCAAGGGCCGGCGCATCGACGCCGTGCCGATCCACAGGCGCAACCTGGGACTGGTCTTTCAGAACTACGCGCTCTTCCCGCACAAGACGATCTTCGACAACATCGCCTTCGGCCTGCGCTATCGCCAGGTCCCCAAGGCGCAGATCCGCGAGCGGGTGGCGCGGGCCCTGGAGATCGTCCGCCTGCCGGGCGTCGAGCGGCGCTTCCCGGCGCAGCTCTCCGGCGGCCAGCAGCAGCGCATCGCCCTGGCCCGCGCCGTGGTCATCGAGCCCGACGTGCTGTTGCTCGACGAGCCGCTCTCGGCGCTGGACGCCAACCTGCGCGAGGAGATGCGGGTCGAGCTCAAGCGCATCCAGCGTGAACTGGGGATCACCACCATCTTCGTCACGCACGACCAGGCCGAGGCGCTGGCGCTGTCGGACAAGGTCGTGGTCATGAGCAACGGCCTGAAGGAGCAGGAGGGGGATCCGGAGACGGTCTACAATCGCCCGGTCTCGCGCTTCGTCGCCGAGTTTCTGGGGCATGCCAACTTGCTGCGCGGACGCATCGAGGGCGAGGGGCTGCGTATCGGGGAGGGCACGCTCTTGCCGCTCGCCGATCTCGCCGGCCATGCGCCGGGAGAAGAGGCCGAGGCCGTCCTGCGCGCCGAGCGCATCCTGCTTGCGGAGAGTCATGCCGCGGGGCAGGGTGCCGTGGTGGTCGACGGCGTGGTCCGCGCCGTCGACTATCAGGGGCTGTCCGCACGCTACTTCGTCGAGGCGCTCGGGACGACACTGCAGGTGATCAACCCGATCGACGAGCGGCCGTTGCGCGACGGCGACCGGGTGCAGCTCCGCGTGCGCGCGCGGGACTGCGTCGTCCTGCCACGCTGCTGAAGCCGAGAAACCGGAGGAACCTTCCGCCCATGTCGACGCCCGCCACCAAGCCTGCCGGCCGCAAGGTCATCATCACCTGTGCCGTCACCGGCTCGATCCACACCCCGACCATGAGCCCCTACCTGCCGCTCACGCCGGACCATATCGCCCGGGAGGCGGTGGCGGCGGCCGAGGCCGGCGCCTCGATCCTGCATTTGCACGCGCGCGATCCCAAGGACGGCCGCCCGACGCCCGACCCGGCCGTCTTCATGGAGTTCCTGCCGCGCATCAAGCAGGCGACCGACGCGGTGGTGAACATCACCACCGGCGGCGGTCACGGCATGACCCTGGACGAGCGCCTGGCCGCGCCGCTGCGCGCCAGCCCGGAGATGTGCTCGCTCAACATGGGCTCGATGAACTTCGGCCTCTTCCCGCTGCTGGACAAGTACCCCTCCTTCCAGCACGACTGGGAGCGGCAGCACCTGGAGAACAGCCGGGACTTCATTTTCCGTAATACCTTCAAGGATATCGAGCAAGTCCTTCACAAGCTGGGCGAGGGTTGCGGCACGCGCTTCGAGTTCGAGTGCTACGACGTGGGGCATCTCTACAACCTGGCCCACTTCCTGGACCGCAAGCTGGTGAAGCCGCCGCTCTTCGTGCAGACGATCTTCGGCATCCTCGGCGGCATCGGCGCCGACCCCGAGAACCTGATGCACATGCGCAAGATCGCAGACAAGCTCTTCGGCAGCGACTACCAGTGGTCGATCCTGGCGGCCGGCCGGCACCAGATGCCGCTCTGCACCATGGGCGCGGTGATGGGCGCCAATGTCCGCGTCGGCCTGGAAGACTCCATCTACGTGGGCAAGGGCGAGCTGGCGAAGTCCAACGCCGACCAGGTCGCCAAGATCCGCGGCATCGTCGAGGCGCTGTCGCTCGAGGTGGCGACCCCGGCCGAGGCGCGCGCCCTGCTCGACCTCAAGGGCGGCGACCAGGTGGCCTTCTGAGGAGATCATGAGCGAAACCTGTGACGTCGTGGTGGTGGGCGCCGGCATTGCCGGCGCCTCCCTCGCCGCCCTGCTGGCCGAGAGCCTGCGCGTCGTCCTGCTGGAGCAGGAGGAGCAGCCGGGCTACCACTCGACCGGCCGCTCGGCGGCCATGTACATCGTGAACTACGGTCCGCCCGACGTGCGCGCCCTCTCGCTCGCCGGGCGGGACTTCTTCTTCGGGCCGCCGGACGGCTTCGCCGAACACCCGCTGGTGAGCCCGCGCGGCGTGCTGATGCTGGCGCACCCGGGGCAGGAGCAGGCGCTGGAGGCCCAGGTCGCCGGCTCCGTCGGCATGACGGCGATCAGCCCGGAGACGGCGCGCGAGCTGATTCCGCTGCTGCGCCCCGAGGCGGTCGCCGCCGCCGGCTACGAGGCCGACGCCCAGGACATCGACGTGGCCGCCCTGCATCAGGGCTACCTGCGGCTGTTCCGCGCCCGCGGCGGGCGGGTGGCGCTGCGCGCGCCGCTGCAGGCGGCGGAGCGGCGTGGCGGGACCTGGCATATCGAGACGCCCGCCGGCGCCTTCGAGGCGCCGCTGCTGGTCAACGCCGCCGGCGCCTGGGCCGACCGGGTGGCGGTCACGGCCGGGCTGGCGCCGCTCGGCATCCAGCCGAAGCGCCGCACCGCGCTGATCGTCGAGGGGGCGCCGGGCGAGCCCGGCTCCGCGCGCTGGCCGCTGGCCGCCGACGTCGGCGAGAGCTGGTACTGCCGGCCGGAGGCGGGCCGCAAGCTGCTGGTCTCCCCGGCCGACGCGACCCCGAGCGAGCCCTGCGACGCGCGGCCCGAGGAACTCGACGTGGCCATCGCCGTCGACCGCTTCCAGCAGGCCATCGACCTGCCGGTGCGGCGCATCGAGCACTCCTGGGCCGGCCTGCGCAGCTTCTCCCCGGACGGCTCGCTGGTGATCGGCTTCGATCCCGAGGCCGAGGGCTTCTTCTGGCTGGCCGGGCAGGGCGGCTACGGCATCCAGACGGCGCCGGGCGCCGCCGCCCTGGCCGCGGCCCTGGTCACCGGCGCGGAACTGCCGCGCGGCCTGCGCGACGCCGGGGTGGAGCCCACGGCGGTCTCCCCGGCGCGCTTCCGGTCCTGACGGAGGAGGCTGCGATGCGACCCTGGCTGCTGCTCGCCGCCATCAGCGGCTTCGTCGCGGTGGCATTGGGCGCCTATGCCGCGCACGGCCTGCAGGGCCGGCTGGAGCCGCGGGCGCTGGAGTGGATCGACACCGGCCTGCGCTACCAGATGTTCCACGCCGCGGCCCTGATCGGCGTGGCGCTCCTGGCCCGCGAGGGCTCGAGCCTGGCGCTGCAGCTCGCCGGCTGGGGCTTCGCGCTGGGTACGCTGCTCTTCTGCGGCCTGCTCTACGCCATGGCGCTGGGCGCCCCGCGCTGGTTCGGCGCCGTGGTCCCGCTCGGCGGCCTCGCCTTCCTCGCCGGCTGGGCGGCCCTGGGCTGGTACGCACTGCGGCTGCGATGATATCATTGATATCGACGATCGTGAGGCCTATGCTCCTCTTCGGGAGGAGCCTGCCATGGCGAGCCTGATCATCCGAAACCTCGACGCTGCGCTGAAGGAGCGCCTGCGCCTGCGGGCCGCCGGGCATGGCCGCTCCATGGAGGAGGAGGTGCGGGTGATCCTCCGGGATGCCGTCGAGGACTCCGAGGCGCCCGACAATCTCGCCGACCTTGCGCTGGAGCTGTTCGGCGAACAGGGCGTCGAACTCGAGCCCCATCCGCCCGCCTGGCCGCGCCCCGTGCCCGGCCTGGGTGAATGATACTCCTCGATACGAACGTCGTATCGGAGATGATGCGGCCCGAGCCCGAAGCCGCCGTGCTGGCCTGGCTGCGGGCCCAGGCCCTTCGGGACCTCGCGACCACCGCCGTGACCACGGCCGAAATCCGCTACGGGCTCGCCCGCCTGCCGGATGGCCGGCGGCGCCGGGCGTTGGAGGAGCGCTTCGGGCTATTTCTGCTCCGCGGCTTCGACCGGCGCATCCTGCCCTTCGACGCCGCGGCGTCGGAGATTTATGGGGAGATCGTCGCCGGACGGGAGAGGGAGGGCCTGCCGATCCAGGTCCTCGATGCCCAGGTCGCGGCCATCGCCCGCTGTCGAGGGGCCGTCGTGGCGACGCGTGACGTCTCGGGTTTCGTCGGCTGCGGTGTCGAGTTCGTGGATCCTTGGGAACTCGGCGGGCCGGCGTCCCGACAACCCTAGGCGGCCAAGAGCAGTCTTCCCCCGTCATCCTGAGCGTCAGCGAAGGATCTCGATCCGTCGGAGTTCCGCTGCTGCCCCCACCTTGTCTCACACGGAGCCGCGGAGGGCACGGAGAACGAGCTTCGCCGTCGATCCGTGTCCTCCGTGGCTCCGTGTGAGACAAACCAAATCGAGTTCCCTCGCTGACGCTCAGCATGAGGAGTAACGGCGCAGGGTGTCCGCTAGGTCTCCCAGGGTTTGAAGTGCTTGGAGAGGGTCAGGGCCTGGCTGTGGTAGGAGGAGCCGATGCCGGCGCCGTAGAGCTGGTCCGGCTCGGCCGCCAGGCGCTCGTAGACCAGGCGGCCGACCGCCTGGCCGTGCTCCAGCACGAAGGGCACCTCGTGCGAGCGCACCTCCAGCACCGCGCGGGTCCCGGCGCCGCCCGCCTTCCAGCCGAAGCCGGGATCGAAGAAGCCGGCGTAGTGCACCCGGAACTCGCCGATCTGGGTGTCGTAGGGGATCATCTCGGCGGCGTAGGAGGGCGGGATCCGCACCGATTCCCGCGAGGCCAGGATGTAGAACTCGTTGGGGTCGAGGATCAGGTCGCGCCGCGGGCTGGCCGGCAGCGGCTCCCAGAAGTCGCGCGGGTCGTAGTGGCCGATGCGCTGCAGGTCGATCACGCCGGTGTGGCGCCTTGCGCGATAGCCCACTGGGCGATCGGCCTCGGCCGCCAGGTCGACGGTGAAGACCAGGCCCTTGCGGATCTCCGCCGCCGCCTCGTCGCCCAGCAGCCCGACCTCCTCATGCAGCTTCTCCAGCGCTTTGTCGCCGAGGTTGGGCGAGCCGCGGCGCAGCCGCAGCTGGTTCAGCCGCACGCCCGGGCGCACCAGGATGGAGAAGGCGTTGGGTGCGATCTCGGCGTAGAGCGGGCCGCGGTAGCCGGCCGGCACGGCGTCGAACTCCGTGGCGCCGTCGGCGATCATGCGGGTGAAGACGTTGAGCCGGCCGGTGGAGGATTTGGGGTTGGCGAGGCCCGAGACGCGCGCGCCCAGCGCCAGCCGCTCCTGCAGCGGCACGATGTAGACGCAGCCGGTTTCCAGCACCGCGCCGCGCGACAGGTCGATCTCGTGCATGGCCAGTTCGTCGATGCGCTGCTGCACGCTGCGGCCGCGCCCCGGCAGGAAGGAGGCGCGCACCCGGTAGGCCAACGCGCCGAGCTGCAGGTCGAGGCTGGCCGGCTGCACCTGCTCCCGCAGCGCCGGGTCGTCGGAGGAGATCTCCCCCGCCTCGATCAGCGCGCGGATCGCCTGCGAGGGCAGGATGCCGCTGCCGCGCACCGCCGCTTCCCTGGCCTTGGTCTCGTCGATCGCCGACACTGCCGTCTCCCGCCGTCTCCGGCGTTCCTAGCAGCGCCGTGAACGCCGGGCAACGGCGCAGGCGCCGGGTTGCGGGTTCCCGGGGATGACGACGCCCCCTCCGGCCCGCTATCCTCGCCCGAAGCCGAGCCCCAACCCGCCGGAGACGCCCATGACGACGCTGCTGCTGACCCATCCCGCCTGCTTCGGGCACGACATGGGCCGCTCCCACCCCGAGAGCCCGGCCCGGCTGAAGGCGGTGCTGGCGGCCCTGGAGGGGGAGGGCTTCGAGGCGCTGCAGCGGCGCGAGGCGCCGGAGGCCACGCGCGAGCAGCTGCAGCGGGTGCACCCGGAAGCCTACGTGGAAGCCCTGCTGGAGGCGGTGCCGGCGGAGGGGATCGTGCAGATCGACGGCGACACCGCGCTCAGCCCCGGCTCCGGCGAGGCGGCGCTGCGCGCGGCCGGCGCCGTCTGCGCCGCCATCGACGCGGTGATGGCGGGCGAGGCGGACAACGCCTTCTGCGCCGTGCGGCCGCCCGGCCACCATGCCGAGCCGAGCCGGCCCATGGGCTTCTGCCTCTTCTCCAACGTGGCGGTCGGCGCCCAGCACGCCCGCGCCGCGCACAATTTGCACCGCATCGCCGTGGTCGACTTCGACGTGCATCACGGCAACGGCACCCAGGCGGCCTTCTGGGACGATCCCGACCTGCTGCTGGTCTCGCTGCACCAGTCGCCGCTCTATCCCGGCACCGGCGAGCGCGACGAGCGCGGCCGCGCCAACAACATCCTCAACATCCCGCTGCCGCCCATGGCCGGCTCGGAGGCCTTCCGCAGCGCCTTCGCCCAGGAGGTGATTCCGCGGCTGGCCTCCTTCGGACCCGACCTGATCCTGGTCTCGGCCGGCTTCGACGCCCACGAGGACGACCCGCTGGCCAGCCTGCGCTACCATGAGGACGACTTCGCCTGGGCCACGAGCGAGCTGCTGGCCGTCGCCGCCCATGCCTGCCGCGGCCGGCTTGTCTCGACGCTGGAGGGCGGCTACGACTTGGACGCCCTGGGCCGCAGCGCCGCCGCGCACGTCCGCGCGCTGCTGGCGGCCTGATCCACCGGCAAGGGAAGGGAGTGGCCATGGCCGAGACGAACGGCGTGCCCGAGGAGATCCGTGCGCTCAGCTTCGAGGAGGCGCTGGAGGAACTGAAGCGCATCGTCGCCCGGCTGGAGAGCGGCGAGGGACGGCTGGACGAGGCGATCGAAGCCTACGAGCGCGGCGCCGGCCTGAAGGCGCACTGCGAGGCGAAGCTGCGCGAGGCCCAGGCCAAGATCGAGCGAATCGGGCTGGGCGCCGACGGGACGCCGAAGACCGAGCCCTTCGACGCCGAGTGAGGCGCGGAGCGGCGCCATGCTCGAAAAGCTGAGGCACGACGCGGCGCTGGTCGAGGCCGAGCTCGACCGGCTGCTGCCGCTCCCGGCGCCGGGGCCGCGGCGGCGGCTGCAGGAGGCGGTGCGCTATGCCGCACTCGGCGGCGGCAAGCGGTTGCGGCCCTTCCTGCTGCTGCAGTCGGCGCGGCTCTTCGCCGTGCCCGAGGCCCGCGCGCTGCGGGCCGCGGCGGCGCTGGAGATGCTGCACTGCTATTCCCTGGTGCACGACGACCTGCCGGCGATGGACGACGCCGAGCTGCGGCGCGGCCGGCCGACGCTGCACCGGGCCTACGACGAGGCGACCGCCGTGCTGGCCGGCGACGCCCTGCTGACCCGGGCCTTCGCCGTGCTGGCCGATCCGGCCACGCACCCCGATGCCGACTTGCGTTGCCGCCTGGTCGCCGGGCTGGCGGCGGCGGGCGGCCTGGACGGCATGATCGGCGGCCAGGCGCTCGACCTCGCCGCCGAGCGCGAAAGCCTGGACCTGGCCGGGATCGAGGCGCTGCAGGCGCACAAGACCGGCGCCCTGATCGTCGAGGCCTGCCGCGCCGGCGCCGTGCTGGGCGGTGCCGAGGCGGCGCAGCGGCAGGCGCTGGAAGCCTATGCCGCGCGCCTGGGGCTGGCCTTCCAGATCGTCGACGACCTGCTGGACGCCAGCGGCGATGCCGCCGAGGTCGGCAAGCCGCTGGGCCGCGACGCCGCCGCCGGCAAGGCCACCTTCGTCGCCCTGCTCGGCCTCGAGGGCGCGCAGGAGCGGGCCGCCCGGCTGGTGGCGGAGGCGAAGGCCGCCCTCGAAGCCTTCGGCCCGGCCGCCGAGACGCTGCGCCGGACCGCCGACTTCGTGCTGGAGCGGCGGACTTAGAGCATATTCCCATCATTCTGGCTCGTATCCGGCAGCGGTGAAGAAGCCCCGACAATCGTGCGAGGTGGCGGCGTCGATGGCGTCACGGATCGCGCCCCAGAGGCTGGTGAGGGTCCGCGCGGCCGCGTTCTTCAGGAGGGCTTTGACCTTCGAGAAGGCCATCTCGATCGGGTTGAAGTCCGGACTGTAGGGCGGCAGGAAGTAGAGTTCCGCGCCTACCCGCTCGATCGCCGCGCGGATCGCCGGCGGCTTGTGGGCCGGCAGGTTGTCCATCACCACGATGTCGCCGGGCCGCAGCGTCGGGACCAGGGCCTGCTCGACATAGGCGAGGAAGGCCGCGCCGTGAAGGTAGTGGTCTTCCAGTGACCGTGGGGAACCGGCGCCCGGCACCGCTCGCCGCGGGCCGCACGGCCATACATCCGGGCCATCTTGGTCGAGGTCCCGCACTCGTC
>SR_TP_S13solDRAFT_1000167_pt1 | contig 32301 bp, 31 predicted proteins | sample SodReaTP_S13sol_FD_11159 | JGI IMG/M metagenome (IMG submission 11159)
AGATTTCTTCTCCAAAAAAGAGACCCTCGTAACCCATTGAGATTACGAGGGATTATATCAATTACGCTTATGGCCTATCAACACCTTTGTATAACCCCTTGCTCAAAGGAGGGGCGGGGCTTTTTTGTGCGGCTTACATGCGTTCTTCAGCCATCTGCTGGACCCGCTGCATCATGGCGGGGTCGGACTGCAGGGCCATGGCCACCTGGTTGTATTCCTCGACGTTCAGCCCCTTGTCCTCAACGGCGCTGATCATCTCTTCCTGGGCCTCCTGCTGCATGGACTGGGCCTCGGTCTCATCCTCGACGCTCTGCAGACGCTCGGCGAAGTCCTGGCGAATCTCCTGTACCGCCACGAAGGCATCAACGAACTTGTCCAGGGTCTGGGGATCGACGTTCGCGCTCTGCTGCTCCATGCCCGCCGGTGGCTGCGCGCCGTAGGAGGGGTCACCCTGCTGGGGCTGACCCTGGGCGTGGGCGGCGGCGCTGAAACCAAAGGCGGCGGCCAGGGCCAAGGCGAGGGGAAGCTTGCGGAAAGTGTGTGTCATGGATACTCCGGATCTATCAGTGAATGTTCCCCTGAACACTTACAAACACCATGCCAGACCGTCCGCAGACAGTGATATTTTCATAACATAATGAATCTTATATTAAAATCCATCCGGGCCACTAAAGCCGCCCGAGCCCGAACGGCGTATCAGAATGGCACATGGGTCGCTCTGGACCGTGTCATTCCTCTCCCAGGCGCCGATACAGGGTTCGGCGACCAATGCCCAGCACCCGGGCTGCCTGTTGCTTGTTGCCTTCCAGCCGGTCCAGGACGTGGCGGATGTAACGGTCCTCCACCTGGGCCAGGGTGGGCAGGCCCTGGGCATCCCCCCAGAGGGCATCCGCGGCGCGGGCGGTGCTGGCCCCTGACAGCATGCGCTCCGGCAGATCCTGCTCACCGATCTCCTCGCCACGGCTGAAGGCCACCGCCCGCTCCAGGATGCTGGCCAGTTCGCGCACATTGCCCGGGTAGCCGTAGCGGCGCAGGACCCCCAGGGCCTCATGGGTGATACCCCGGATGTCCCGGTCCATGGCGGCGGCACTGCGCTTGAGGAAAGCCAGGGCGAGGCGCTCCACATCCTCGCCCCGCTCCCGCAGGGGCGGTACGCTCAGCTGGAAGGTCTCCAGACGGTAGTACAGGTCCTCCCGGAAACCGCCATCGCGGATCATGGGCTCCAGGTCCCGGTTGGTGGCGGCCAGGATGCGCACATCGGCGGGCTGCTCCTTGTTGCTGCCCACCGGTCGTACCCGGCCGTCCTGGAGCAGGCGCAGGAGCTTGGCCTGCATGGTGGCGGGCATCTCGCCGATCTCGTCCAGCAGCAGACTGCCGCCATGGGCCTCGGCGAACAGGCCATTGCGTGCGCTGGTGGCGCCGCTGAAGGCACCGGCAGCGTGGCCGAACAACTCGGATTCCAGCAACTCAGAAGGAATACCGGCGCAGTTGATGGCCACGAACGGCCCCCCGGCCCGTTCGCTCTCGGCGTGCAGTGCACGGGCCACCAGCTCCTTGCCCGTGCCCGACTCGCCGGTTACCAGTACAGGACCTGGCGCCCGGGCGATGCGCCGGATGGACTCGAACAGGGCCAGCATGGGTGGACTGGCGCCGATCAGGCCGTGGAAATCATCGGCCTTGAGCAAGGACCGGTACCGGGCCACCTCCGCCTGCAAGGCCCGGGTGCGCAGCACCCGGGAGACGCCCAGCACCAGGTGATCCAGGTCCACGGGTTTGGTGAGAAAGTCATCCGCCCCCTGGCGCAGGGCCTGCACCGCCTGGGGGATCGTGCCAAAGGCGGTGATGATGATGAAGCCTGGGGCCGCCGCCATGGTCCGGCAACGGGCCAGCAGGTCCAGGCCGCTGGCACCGGGCAGGCGCAGGTCACTCAAGACCAGATCGAAGGGGGCCGTGTCCAGCCGGGCCAGGCCGGCCTCGGCGTCGGCCTCCGCCACCACCTCATGGCCGGCATCCCCCAGTTCATCCTTGAGCAGGGCGCGGTGGGCGGCATCGTCCTCCACCACCAGGATCCGTGCCCGGATCTCATTCATCAGGTGCCTCCAGCGGCAGAGAGACACTGAACAGGGCGCCACCCAGGGGGCTTTCGCCCACCCGCAGCTCCCCCCCGTGATCGCTGATCGCCCCGTGGGCCACGGACAGGCCCAGCCCCGTGCCAACGCCCACGGGCTTCGTGGTGAAGAAGGGCTCGAACAGGCGCTCCCGGATGTCCGGGTCGATCCCCGGTCCGTCATCCTCCACCACCACCCGCAGCACGGCATCGTCCCTGGACCAGCTCAGGATGACCCGGCTTCGGGCCGCCTGCACCGCGTTCTGCAGCAGGTTGCCCAGGGCCTGTTCCATGCGTATGCGGTCCAGGGGGATCTCCGGCAGGTCCCTGGGCCCGTTCACCTGCACCGGGACGCGATCATGTTCAGCCGTGACCCGGGCCACCACGCCGTCGAGCAGCTCCGGCAGGGATTCCGCACGCCGGTGCAGGGGGTTACGCCGACCGAAGTCCATGAGCTGGCGCACGATGCGCCCCATGCGCGAGACCTCGCCACGGATGCCCTGGAGTTCACCATGCAGGGCGTCTACTTCGGGGATGCGCCGCAGGGCCCGCTGGGCCTTGCCGTCGATGACCCCCAGGGGGGAACCCAGTTCGTGGGCCACACCGGCGGCCAGCTGGCCCAGGGCGGCCAGCTTTTCGGACTCCCGCAGACGCAGTTCCAGGGCCTGCTGTTCGGCCCGCTGGCGGGCCAGTGCCGCCTCGGAGCGCCCGGTGCTGTCCAGCATGGCATTCATGGCCTTGGCCAGGCCACGCAACTCCAGGGGGCCGGTGGGCGTGACCCGGTAGTCGCGATCCCCGCGACCCACCCGGGCCATGGCCTCCACCATGTGACTCACGTGCCGCCCGACGGCACGGTGGTGGCCGAGGAACACCACCCCCAGGAACAGGACCACCAGCGCGCCCAGCAGCAGCAGGGCCTGCCCACGCATCTCCGCCAGGTCTTCCAGAAAATCCGCCCGGTGGCGAGTCACCTGGAGCAGGCCGTTGATCCGGCCACCCGCGTCACTGAGGGGGATAAAGAAGGAGTACACCGGATTGCCCGCCCGCTCCTCATACAGCCCCTGGGTCCCCTCAGCGGTGATGTCCCGGGCCTCGCGGCGGATGGCCATGGACGGACTGCGCGGTCCGCTGGCCGCCACCAGTTCACCCCGTGCGTCGTAGACGTAAGCACCGTAGACCTGGTCGATGCGAAAGGCGGAATCCAGGGCCCGCTGGATCCCGGCCCGCTCGCCCCGCTCCAGAGAACGGCTCAGGGGCAACTGAATGGCCCGGGCCACCAGTTCGATGTCCTCCTGCATGCGCAGCTCCATGCGGGTTTCAACGGTGCGCAGGGCCGAGGCACCCACCACCAGCATCATCCCCAGCAGGGGCAGGAGCACGAAGGCGAGCAGGGCGGTACGAAGACTGTAGTGGGGAAGGGAAGGCATGAGTGTGCCATTTTAGCACACTGGGGGCGGGGACTTGGGAAGGGAGGTCAAGAGCCTCAACGCAGAGGCGCAAAGACGCAAAGATCGCAAAGGGGTTTAATTCAAAAAGCCTTTTTGCGTCCTTTGCGTCTTCGCGCCTCTGCGTTAAATGCTTTTTCCGCTATGCCATCACCCACAGCAACAAGGCGTAGCGGGCCGCCTTGCCGACGGCGATGGCCAGGGCGCTGAGCCAGAAATTGAGACGCAGCCAGCCGGCGGCCAGGCACAGGGGATCGCCGATCACCGGCAGCCAGGACAGTAGGAGCAACGGCCAACCGAAACGGCGCACCCGTCCCAGGGCCTTTTCCTGTTCCGGCTTCACCAGGCGTCGGGCGGGGTAACGGGAGGCGATCCACCAGCCCAACCACCAGTTGGTGAGTCCGCCCAGGGTATTGCCCAGGGTCGCCACCCAGAGCAGGTTCCAGGGATTGAAGCCGCTCAGGGCCGCCGCCGCCATGATCCCTTCCGAGGAACCGGGCAACAGGGTGCTGGAGACAAAGGCACTGGCAAACAGCGCCCACAGGGCGTTGTCCTCGTTCCACCAGCCCCCCATCCGCCGGCGCCGCCTAGAAGCGGCCGCCCTCCAGCATCCGCAGGGTACAGTCGTGAAGCCAGGGGATGCCGGCACGGTCGAGCGCTGCCTGCAGGGCGTCGGACTCGGTGCCGGGATTGAGGATCACCCGCCCCGGGGCCAGGGCCAGGATGGCATCGGTCTGTTCGGCACTACGCCCCGGGCCCAGGTACAGGGTCAGGGTATCCACCGGCTCCGCGATCAGGGCCAGGGCAGGGGCCACGGGCCAGCCACCGATTTCACCGGGCCGGGGATGCACCGGGATCACCCGGTGGCCATGGCGGGTGAGGGCCAGCACCGCCTTGTGGGCGAAGCGCTCGGGCTTGGGGCTGGCGCCCAGGACCACCACGGTCTGGCGAGGGCTTGTCATGGGATCTACCTCATCAGAAGGGCAGGTCGCCCCGGTCGGGACGACGCCACTGGATGTCCACCGCCTGCCAGTCGCCGCCGCCGGCGTCTCTGAGCGTCAGGTCGAAACGGTGCAGGTCGGCACGCAGCAGACCGATGTCCTGTTGCGGAAAGGGGCGTCCGGCCATGGCCACGTACACCGTGAGCGTGGCCAGATCCGGCTGGGGGAACTGGATGTCGCTCACCTGGGTCAGCAGATGCACCGACTGGTGTCGCAGGAACAGGACGCGAAGGATGTTAACCAGGTCGCCCTTCTCCCGACCCCGTGCGTCTCGATAGTCGTCGGCGATGAAACCACGCAGCCGTGACAGATCCCTTGCCTCGGCGGCCTCCCTGGCCTCGGCCACCCGGGCGCGCAGCTGCTCCTCCGGTGGCGGCAGCTCGCCCCCGCAGCCCGCCAGCCACAGGACCGGCAGGAGCAAAGACAGGGAGACAAGGCGGGAAAGGGTCATGAGCAGGGATTGTACGGGATCATGGCGCTGGCGGGTCGCAATGCCTGGGGACACCGGAGTCCCGTCGCTCCCCCTCAATCCAGCCCAGGATCTCGCCAGCCACCGCCTCCCGATCGGGGCCGTGCAACAGCAGGTGCGCCCAGTGGCTGCGGATGCGCAGGTCCACCCGATCGGTGGCGTGACGCCGGGCCAGGTTGCAGATGGCCACCTGGCGGATGGTGCGATCCGTCTCGCCATAGAGCACCAGCATGGGCGCTGTCACGGCCCCGGCACGCTCCGAGGCCAGATCCGCAAGGGCGACCAGCCCGGCGTAGGTGTCGGCACGGATCTCCCGCAACACCTTCGGATCGTTGCGAAACCGGTTCACCGCCTCCGGGGCCAGTTCGCCGTCGTAGTCCTGGTTCACGGTCACCGAGAATCCGGGCATCAGGCGTTCCGAGAGCCAGAGCCCGGCATCCCACAGGCCCCGGGCCGGAATGCCCTCGCGGACCCCGGGCGCGGCCAGGATGAGTCCTGCCACATCGGGTGGGTCCTCATCGCCCATGAGCGCCACGGCCACGGAACCGCCCATGCTTTCCCCAAGCAGGTACACGGGCACATCCGGGTCGGCCCGGCGCAGGCTCGACACCAGGTCCCGGACATCATCCACCAGGGCCTGGCCGCCGGCCCACAGGCCCCGATGTGGTGCGTCACCAAAGCCCCGCTGATCCAGGGCGATCAGGGACACGCCCCGTTGCGCAAACCAGGGGCCCAACTGATCGAAGGCGCCACGGTAATCCCGGAAACTGTGCAGGGCGACGATCTGCGCCCTGGGTGCCTGGGCCTCCCAGCGGCTCACCGGCAGACGCACGCCGTCCCGGGTCACCAGGACACTGTCCTGCAGCACCGGCGCGCTCACCGTTTCACCCGGTGGTACCCGCACCGGCGTACAGGCCGCGAGTACGGCCAGTAACATTGCCGCCAACAGGCCCGCCTTCCTTGCCACTTGAGACTTGCCACTTGAGACGGGTTTCACTGACCCAGCTTGCCCAGGCGCGCCGGTTCGAGGATCTCGATCCAGTAGCCGTCGGGATCGGTGACGAAGGCCACGTCTTTCAAGGCACCCTCCTCGGGGCGTTTCACGAAGGGCACCTGGTTATCGTCCAGCCAGGCCACGGCGGCATCCAGATCCGGCACGGCGAAACAGATGTGGCCGAAGCCCTGGGGTTCGCTGTTGCCGTCGTGATAATGGAAATCCGCCTCCTTTTCCGTGCCCCAGTTATGGGTCAGCTCCAGGAGCCCGCGTTGGGAGAAAGTCCAGCGGGTACGCTCGTCCACGTCCGCCGGCGCGCTCTCGTTCTCGTCCAGTGCGGCCAGGAAATACAGCGAGAACTCCAGCTCCGGAAATTCCAGCTTGCGCAGCAGGCGCATGCCGAACACCCGGCTGTAGAACGCCAGCGAACGCTGCGGATCCTTGACCCGCAACATGCTGTGGTTGAGTCGAAATCCGCGTGTCTGGGGCGGCGCGTCCGTGCGCATGCCCGGGGCGTTCTCGGTGATGAAACTCATGGGGTGACCTCCGGTCGGTGGCAAACGATGACTCCAGGGCAGCTCTAATTATTCTGAGTGCGTCAGACTGGGCGCTCACGAATAGTTAGAGCTGCCCTTGTAAGGGACTGCGGCGGGGCGCAGGGGTTCACCCCGCTGATCGGGCTTCATGGCATACTCGGCTCACCCGAAATCCGCCCGGAGCACCGCTATGTTCAAGACCAACCACTACTTCGACGGCAAGGTCACCTCCATTGCCTTCCAGACACAAACCCTCCCCGCGACCGTGGGCGTCATGGCACCGGGTGAATATGAATTCTCCACCTCCGAACTGGAAACCATGACGGTGGTCAGCGGCGCCCTGTTCGTGAAGCTGCCGGGCAGCGATGACTGGCGCAGCTACGGCCCAGGCGAATCCTTCCAGGTGCCGGCCAATGCCAGGTTTGAGCTCAAGGTGAGCATCGACACCGCCTACCTGTGTACCTATGGCTGAAACCGCTCTCCTCCTGCCCCGGCTGGAATGTGCCGGGACAGAACATTCTCCACGAGGGTCTGGGATTTTCCAGTACGCCACATCCCAGATTTTGTTCGCGACCTGCGGCCACTTCTTTGTGCCTTTGCGTGTTCATACCGAGCTCGCGCGGTACGCAGAACACAATGCCCATTGAGCAACAACAATGACCTTCTGATGACCCGTGCCCAGGGACACATACGGGCACTCGGCGCTCTCCACTTCCCATGTCGCAACGCTGCGAGCCTGAAACATTAACACCGGTTTTTTCGCGGTTTTGCTCAACGTGATATAGACTCCATGTGACTGCACCCTTCACGGGGTGCTCGACTCGCTTCAACATCCACTGACCTGGAGTCCTACATGGCCGTTAAAAAGAAAGCACGCAAGAAACCTCAGAAGATGATCGCGCCGGGCACTGTCTTCAACCGCGCCATCGAACGCGCCGGCAAGAACGTCGAGCGCGCCGAGGCGAAGGTCGCCTCCGCGAACAACAAGCAGGCCAAGGTGGCCGAGCGCCTCGAGAAGGCCAAGGCCCGGGTCGCCTCCGCCAGCGGCAAGAGCAAGGAAGCGGCACGCAACGCCGTCGCCAAGGCCAATGACGAAATGAAGACCGCCAAGGAGACCGTGAAGGGCGCCATCAAGGAACACAAGCAGACGGCCACCTGGATGAATCAGCTCCAGACCCGTGCTACGCGCCTGGAGCAGGCCGCGGAACGAGAGCTGGGCAAGATGGAAACCGCCTACGCCAAGAAGCTGCGCGCCCAGGCGCGTCCCAAGCGTCGCCGCGTGAAGAAGGCGCGTCCCAAGGCCGCGTCCTGATCCCATGCCGGGACAATGCCCCGGCGTGATGTGATGAAGGGGTGAACGGACGACTGTCCGTTCACCCCTTTGCATTTATGGGCGTGCCTTTATTCGCCCCGGGCCCGTCTGACCGTGATGCTCTCCCCGGCGATACCCCAGTTGTCGGTATCCACTTCCTCGATCACCACCACGGTGGTCTTGGGATTCTTTCCCAACACATCCACCAGCAATTGCGTGGCGCCCTCGATCAGGGCCTGCTTCTGTTCGCGGGTCGCACCTTCGCGGGTGATCTTGATATTTACATAGGGCATGTCCCGTTACTCCTTGGGCTTGATGATGTCAGCGTCGGTCTCAAGGGCACCTCTAGCTATTCTGAGTGTTCAAGATGCGTGCTCACGAATAGTTAGAGGTGCCCTCAACCCTGCTCCCAGATCACATGGCTGCCGGCATCTGCCGCGGCCTGGAGCAGGGCGATGAGCGGCTGAGCGCGATGGCGCAGGGGCACGGGCGTTTCATCCGGGTCTTCCTCATCGTCCTCGAGGGGTGGTCGTGTCTCGCCCTTGGCCGATGCCATGGCCTCGCGCAGTCGTGTCAACGCCACGGGCACGTCCTCTTGGGCCAGCGCACCGGGCACACTGCCGCTGTGTCCCATGAGCCGAATCAGTTCCATGGCAACGCCACCAAAAAAGGTCAGGTCGCCGTGTGCGGGGGTCTTGAATGTAATGAGCATGGGACCTCACAGGTTGAGACTTCGCGGGGTGCGAAGTCTGAGGGTAAGGCATCGGACACGGCCTGGCCAGCGCAGAGGGCACAGGCTTTCCTGTCAGCCAAGCGCCTCTGCCATCGACGTGTCCCGGTCACTTGCCACGACTGATACCCATCGGTACTCGCAGGGTGAGCGTGACATCCGGTGCATCCGCCGTAACGCCAACCTCCAGGTTCACCTGCACACTGGTTCGTGGCGTGATGCCATGGGACACCCCCAGCAGCAATGAGCCCACATCCAGGCTGGAGGACTTGAACCCTGCGCCATTGATCTCGGTGCGGGTCGGGCTGATGAAGTCGTGCTTGTATCCCAGGCTCATGGACATCCTGGGATTCAGGGCCACGGACATGCCCAGGCTGGTGCGTATGGCATCGCCGGGCTCAACACGCCCGATCAGGATCACCTCGTCCGTACTCCCTATGTTTCGATCCACATCCTCCGGCAGGTTGTACAGGTAGCCCAGGTTACCGAACAGCACCGCCGGATCGGATACATAAAGCATAGTGATGCTGGTTTCCAGGGCATGGAACCCGGAGCCCGTGGGGACCTCCTGCTCCACGCCAGCGTCGTTGTACGCGATATCGAAGGGCCCTTCGCCCGTGGTGGACTTGTAACGCAGGTTGCCCACGTAGAATGGGCCGTTGGGACCGGAACCCCGGTTGAGCTGGTAGTGCAGGGACAGTTCCACATCACCCAGGCCATCTCCACTGAGCTTTTGACTGATCACCACATCGTCGCCCACCTGCGGGATGGTGGCGGAGCGTTCGTCGCGCCGGGAGATCCACGGCAACTTGGCGGCAATCTCCAGGCGGTCGGTCAGGCCGTATCTCAGATCCAGCCCAAGACCCAGCACATCCCGATCCACATCCTGGGCCTCCAGAAGCCCGATGAGGAAGGTATCCAGGATCTCCACGCCCAGGAAGGTGAAACGGTTCACCTGGGAATTGCTGAACTGCAACCAGGGCTCCACCACCAAGTCACCCCGTGGAGTCAGTACACCTCGCACCTCACCGATGGCCGGTACATGGGGTATCTCCGGCTCCTGGGCCTGGGGCGGCACACCTACGGGCTGGTCCTGGGCCAGGACGTGAGCCGATACCCCCAACGCTGCACACAACAAGAAACTCCGGACGGAACGCGTCATCGCGTTCCGTCTTTTGTTTGGCCGACCATTCATTGCTCCTCCCCGCCGGCGTCTTGCCCGGCCATTTTTGTATGTAGATCAGGCGAGCTACCGGGTGAACATACGGCCCACCTCCTGGGCTCGAATGGCACTGCGCGCCTGATCCGAAAATGCACGGAAGTTCAGTACCTGCACCTGCACCGTCAGGGTCTGCTCCACCGTGCGGCCATCGGCGGTATTGCTCACCGATGAGATCAGCTGATCTGCACTCACCACATGGGTCACGTTGGTGACACCGCCTACAGGAGTCAGGGCCGATGGACTGTCGCTTCCCGGCACCTGCACCTCAAAAACCTGCTTCGCACCGGCACCAGTGCTGGTCGTGACCTGTACCGGCGCCGGTGCGCCCGGTTCCATGTCCTGGTGCTTCTGGTTGATGGTGTTGAGCCGCGTGGTGAACTTGTTTGCCCCAGCCGCATGGCGCTCCAGGCGCACCTCGGTGGCCAGGGCCAACTCCTGGTCTATGTAGGTACGCAATTGCGCGGTCAGGTCCATTTTCAGGCCCGCGATCTCCAGGCCGCCGCGCATCGTGGCGAGCGTGTGCTCCGGGACCACGGTGGATGGAAATGGGACGCCTGCGACGGCCATCGCGGGCAAGCACAGGCCTGCGATCGCGGCGATGATCCGTGATAGCCACCGGTCTCTGAACCGATGCCCTGGGGCGGGAATGTGCGTAGACATGCCCCTACCTCCCGAATTCGTTGATACCCGGCAGATTGAGCCCCCGCACTGGGAAAGATGCGTTGGAGCGCACCGTACCCAGGGGAGCGTCGGGGCGCAGCGCCCAGTCCTGCGGGTGATTGAAGTTCTGTCTTGCCACATCCTGTTGCGCACGTGCGGCCAGCAGGATGCCGTTCCATATTTCCTCCATGAGGCTGATGGGGATGATCGCTGCACCACCGGCGGGGTCACCCACCAGCACCTCTTCACCTCGTATCCCCTTGACCACCACGAAATGTCGATAACCATTAGTGCTTACCAGCGCGATGGCCGGCACCCCGATCTCGGCCAGCTGCGCGAGACTCATGCGAAAACCGTCGGAGCGCAGGTCATGGGCATCCAGGTACTGCTTGAGATCCAGCATGGAGAATCCCTCCGCACGGATCTGCGCCTGGTCGCCCTGTTGGTACATCGCCTCAAAGACCTGCGCCTCCGTGCGGGGGATGCCATAGTGATAATTGAGCAGCGTGGCCACGGCTGCCGAACCACAACTGAAGTCGTATTGCTGGCGTATGACCCGTTCCCATCGCCGCTCGGCCATGCTGGTGACACCCAGGCTGAAACTATGGGCGCCGGTCCACACCGTGGTACCTGCACCGGCGGGAACCACGCCGCACCAGAACACCGCAAGCAGCACCAGCGCATGGATCAGGCGCCGTTGCCTTGCGACTCGCGGGGGAGCATGAGCGAGTAAAGCCAGCCCGCTACGCGGGCTGGCGCAAGTTTGCCATTCGGGGCGCATCATCCCGTCTCCTGCATTCAATGCAGATAGACACTCATGGAGATGCCCGTGGAAAAGGCGTTTGCATTTCCCGTGTTGAGCACATTGACGCCCAGGCCGGAGAAACCTTCATACGCCCGGTCGCCCACGTGGATATTGCCGTTGTTCATGGTGCCAACGGTGAAGCTTGAACCCTTCACACCGGACGACATCTCCTGCTGGCTGCTGACGATCACCAGCGTTTTATCCGCGCCGCGATGGGCCGCCAGTTCTTCCTGGCTCAATACCGAGTATCCCTCCATGGCCTGATGGCCGGCCTCCCTGTCATCAGCAGTCACCGTGTGCATCATGGCAAGCATTACTAACCCGGCCAGATAAATTGGCTTGAGTGATTTCATGGTGAATCTCCTGGCTCGAAGGTCCGCCAACCACCGGCTGGCGGACCTGTCCTAGCCTACTTCAGTTGCCAATGCTCACATTGGAGTGGGCCGCCACGGAGACACCGCCAACACTGGCGTTGTACAGCCCCGAGGACAGGTTCATGCTGTTGATTCCACCGAAGGAACCGCCACCCACATTGACGTTCACCGCACCGGTCATGAGCTGACCGCCGGCACCATTGCCGCCGACAGCACCCGCTCCGCCATTGCCGCCATTGCCACCGGTGCTGGTGGCCGCACCGGCAACGGTCTCGCCATTGGTGCCACCATTACCGCCATTGCCACCGGTTCCGCCGGTCGCGCTATTACCGCCATTGCCGGCACTTCCGCCGGCACCGCCGTCACCGGACATGGCCGTCTGGCCATCGGCGTTGGCCGTTCCACCCGCACCACCGGTACCTCCATTGCCACCGGTACTCGTCTGGGTTGAGTCCGAATCAGCCGTCTGGGTCGTCGTGCCGGTATTGGCCTGACTATTGGGGGGCTCGCCATCCATACTGTCACTGTTGTTCTGGCGGGTACGGCTGGTGTTGCTTGCATCGGCCTGGCTCGAACCGCTGGCGTCGCCCGCATTGGCCTCTTCACCCTCACCGCCACGTGCCCTGCCGCGGGAATCGGCATGGCCCGTATTGCCGCCATTGCCCGCATCGCCATGGGTATGGGTTTCAGCGTCGCCGCCATCATCCCCTTCGCCACCATTGGCCACGTTATTGGAAGTCGCGTTGGAATTGGACGAGCTGTATCCGCCGCTGGCCCCGTTGCCGCCGTGACCGCCATTGCCGCCGTCGGCGCCAAAGATACGGATGGGCGCGCCACTGACATTGGCCTGCATCTCCTGATGGGAGATCACGGCCACCATGCTGTTAAAGGACTCGCTGTAGGCCTCGGCATGACCGCCGCCGCCTCCGGCGCCGCCCATCCCGCCTGCGCCGCCCATCCCGCCGGCACCCGCAGTCCCGGCGGTACCGGATCCGGCACCACCGTCTCCGGCCATGGCATTGCTGTCACCATTGGTGGCCGATGAGGTCTGGGTCGCGGTGTTGTCGTCATTACGCCGGCCCTGCCGGTTGACGTTGTCACTGCTGGCGGTGTTGGCGGAGTTGGCGCTGCCGCCATCATCGCCATCATTGTCATTGGCATTGGCATTGCCGCCATCACCGCCGGAGGAGCCATACCCGCCTGTTCCACCGTCACCGGAATACACCGTTGCACTGGCGGATGAATTGACCGTGTTTGACTGGCCAGACCCGTAGGCATTGAGCGGATTTGCTGATACGGCAGCGGTATATCCCACTGCCAGGACCAACGCCACAGCGCTGGCAAGAACCGTTTTTTTCGTCTTCATGATGCCTTTCTCCTCAACACATTCCTGATGTTCGCCACGGGGACGGTGTCCCACGAAGCGCCTGTCCGTCAGGTGTGCGCACACACCGACGTGCTCAGGCACGGGGAAAGGTCTCTGGCGGGAGGGGTGTGTCTGTCCCGGATAGTGCGCCGTTCCCTGCGCCCGGTGGTTTAAAGGCATCGTCCGTGCCATTATTTTGACGCGTCGAACAATCAAGGGCTTAGGAATCTTCTTTTGAAATTCTGTGATCGCGCCCTGTAAATCACACTGACAGAGGGATCACCGGGAAATCCGACGACTCATCAGAAGGGGAAGGCCCGACATCCACACACTGGCTTTATGGGATTTTCAATGTGTTCGGGTAGTCACACTTTATTCTTCAATATTGTGTGGTGGCCCACAGAAAATGGGGGTAGTGAGATCTTGTGCGCCGGTAAGGCCTACTCAAGGGCTTGTCAATTTTTCCGACACCCGCGCCAGGGTCTGGCGTCCCCGATCTCAGGGATCCGACTTGCGCTTGCCCTGGGCCAGGTCCTCTCCGACCCGGGAGATGATCTCGCTGGATAAAGAGAGCATGTGGTCACGGGCGAAGCCCGCCTGCTTCATCTCCCGGTAGAGGGTGTGGGCGATGATGCGCAGCACCCGCTGGGGGTCCCCGGTCAAGGGCCCCTGAAACGCTGCCGGGTTCTCATCGGAAGCCCGGGCCAGGGCGTGGCGCATGAAGTGGGTCTTGAGCAGGCCTTGCAGGCGATGAATATGGATGGACTTGCCCACCACCAGGGCCAGCACCCCCGCCATACGCAGATCCTCCGGGCCCAGGCTGGAACGACCCTCGGGGCTGTCCACGTTGATGACCCCGATCACCTGATCCTCCAGACGGATGGGCACCGAGATCACATCGTCGCCGGGCGCCCGTGGCTGGCGGGCGAGCGCTCTATAGATGGAGTCGTGCAGGTCGTTGATGAGCAGCGGACGGCCGGTGCTGGCCACATGGTCGGCCAGTCCCTCCTCCAGGCCGGGCCCGTCCTGCGCCGGCGGACTGCGTCCGTAATGGGCCTCCACCCGCAACCGGTTTTCGCCGCTTTCGGGATTCTGGTTGATGAGCATGATGGAACAGTGGGCGCAGGACATGGCCCGGGCCACCAGCTGGGCCAGGGTATCCAGGCCCTGTTCCAGGGATTCGGTCTGTTCGACGAAACGGGCCAGCGAGGCCAGTTCCTCCATGAAGGCCTGTTCGTTCACGGTCTGTCCGTCCATGTCGATGGGTTGTGGGGCTAGGGCTGGCTGCGCTTGCTGTTGAGCCAGGAGATGATGGGTTTCCACTGGGCCCGATCCGTAGTCGTGGCGTAGGGGGCCATCTCGTGGATGCCCACGCCACGCTCGGCGGCTCGGATGTAATTCATGGAATCCCGCAGGTGGGAGAGAAACGGCACCTTCAGGGTGCCCAGGAACTCCTCCAGCTGCCAGTAGATGTTGGTCACCTCCCGGGCCCGATTGGCCACCAGGGCGACCTTCACCTTCTTGCCGGAGACCGGGGCGGAGTCCTTCACTTCCTGGATGAACTTGGCCACCGCGCGCATGTCGATGGGCGAGGGCAGGACCGGGATGAGTACGGTCTCGGTGCGTTTCAGGAGGGCGGTGAGGTCCTTGCCGTGGACCGCCGCGGGGGAGTCCATGATCATCACATCCGCCTTGCGCATGCCCTTGAGCCCATCATCGGCGGCAGCCATGCCATGGATCTTGGCCCGTCCGATGCCCCGGGCCTCCAGCCACCCCAGGCTCGAGGCCTGGGGATCGAAGTCCGCCAGGATCACGTCCTTGCCGCTGCTGGCGTAATAGGCGGCGAGATTGGTGGCCAGGGTGGTCTTCCCCGAGCCCCCCTTGGCATTGAGTACCATGATGCGACGCATGTCCTGTCCCCCTGGTTTGTTTTTGGTTTTTGACTCCGTCGTTGATTAAGTCTGGACCAAATAACGGCAGTGGCAAGTCTCAAGTGGTTAGTGGCAAGGAACATCGCCCCCTCCCTGAGCAAGAGGAAGAATAAACCCCCTCCCCCGCATCGCGGGGGAGGGTTGGGGAGGGGGCGCTCTTCCTTGCCACTTGAGACTAGCCACTAACCACTGCTTCAAATCCCAAGGCTGTCCCACATCTCATCCACCCGCTGCTTGACCGCCTCGTCCATAGCGATGGGCGTGCCCCATTCCCGTGTGGTCTCGCCGGGCCACTTGTGGGTGGCGTCGAAACCGATCTTGGAACCCAGCCCGGAGACCGGGGAGGCGAAATCGAGATAGTCGATGGGGGTGTTCTCGATCATCACCGTGTCCCGGGCGGGGTCCATGCGGGTGGTCATGGCCCAGATCACGTCCTGCCAGTCCCGGGCGTTCACGTCCTCGTCGGTGACGATGACGAACTTGGTATACATGAACTGGCGCAGGAAGGACCACACACCCATCATCACGCGCTTGGCATGCCCCGGGTACTGCTTGCGCATGGTCACCACCGCCATGCGATAGGAACAGCCCTCCGGGGGCAGGTAGAAGTCCACGATCTCGGGGAACTGCTTCTGCAGGATGGGGATGAACACCTCGTTGAGCGCCACCCCCAGGATCGCGGGCTCGTCCGGCGGGCGGCCGGTGTAGGTGCTGTGGTAGATGGGGTCCTTGCGCATCGTGATGCGCTCGATGGTGAACACCGGGAACTCGTCCACCTCGTTGTAGTAGCCCGTGTGATCGCCAAAGGGGCCTTCCGGGGCCGTGTCACCGGGCTGGATCACCCCTTCCAGGACGATCTCGGCGGAGGCCGGTACCAAAAGGTCCGAGCCCAGACACTTGACAAGCTCTGTTCGCGAACCGCGAAGAAGCCCGGCAAAGGCATGTTCCGAGAGGCTATCGGGCACCGGTGTCACGGCAGCCAGGATGGTGGCCGGGTCCGCACCCAGGGCCACGGCAATGGGGAAGGGTTCCCCCGGGTTGGTCTCGCACCAGTCCCGGAAATCCAGGGCGCCGCCCCGGTGGGACAGCCAGCGCATGATCACCCGGTTGGGACCGATCACCTGCTGGCGATAGATCCCCATGTTCTGGCGTTCCTTGTGTGGCCCCCTGGTCACCACCAGACCCCAGGTGATCAGCGGCCCGGCATCTCCGGGCCAGCAGGTCTGTACCGGGATCTCGGACAGATCCACCTCGGCGCCTTCCCGTACCACCGCCTGGCAGGGGGCGCTGCCCACCTTCTTGGGTGCCATGTCCAGGACCTTCTTGAAGATGGGCAGGGTCTTCCAGGCCTCCTTGAGGCCCCTGGGGGGGTCCGGCTCCTTGAGGAAGGCCAGCAGCTTGCCCACTTCCCGCAGGGCCTCCACCGACTCCTCGCCCATACCCATGGCCACCCGACGCGGGGTACCGAACAGGTTGCCGAGCACGGGCATGGCGTGGCCCTTGACGTTTTCGAACAGCAGGGCAGGGCCGCCGGCGCGCAGGGTGCGATCGCAGATCTCGGTCATCTCCAGGATCGGGTCCACCTCCACGCCGATGCGTTTGAGCTCTCCCTGGGCCTCGAGCTGGCTGATGAAGTCTCTCAGGTCACGGTATTTCATGATGCCCGGTTGTTACCTCGACGCTTGGCTGACGCGATTCTGATTTTAGAGGGAGAACTCTGCCACCACCGGGGCATGGTCCGAGGGACGTTCCAGTCGACGGGGTTCCACGTCGATGCTGCAGCGCGTACACAGCTCTGTGAGGGCAGGGCTGGAAAGGATCAGGTCGATGCGCAGGCCCAGGTTGCGTCGAAAGCCCGCTGCCCGGTAGTCCCACCAGGAAAAGCTCTGTTCCGGCTGATCAAACTGGCGAAAGCAGTCGCTCAGCCCCAGCGCCTGGATCTTCTTCAATGCCTCGCGCTCCGGCGTGGAACACAGGATGCGTTCATGCCAGGCCTCGGGGTCATGCACGTCCCGGTCATCGGGGGCGATGTTGAAATCACCCACTACCACCAGCTTCTCATATTGTTTCATTTGCTCGGCAATGAATGCCGTGACCTTCTCCAGCCAGTCCAGCTTGTAGCGGTACTTCTCGGAGCCCACCTCGGAACCGTTGACCACATACAGATTGATCACCCGCACCCCATCCACGGTCGCGGCGAGGATGCGCCGCTGGGGGTCATCCAGTCCCGCGATGTCGGTAACGGCTTCTGTGGATTCGCTGCGCGCCAGGATGGCCACCCCGTTATAGGTCTTCTGGCCGGAATAGATACAGCGAAACCCGGCCTCCTCGATGGCGGCTACCGGGAAGGCCTCATCGGTGAGCTTGGTCTCCTGCAGGGCCAGCACATCGGCATTGCCAGCCGCGAGCCAGTCCAGCACGTGGGGCAGACGAACCTTCAGGGAATTGACGTTCCAGGTGGCGATTTTCATTTAGAGCTCTAGAGGCAAGTGACAAGAGGGTTTCCGGAGCATCAGGCCGATACACCACTCGCCGCCTGGGTCTTCGCCCCTGTCTCTGGCGCGAGCCCGGAATGCCGGAGAAGGGCCTCGATGTTGGGCTCGCGCCCCCTGAATGCCTTGAATAGCTCGATGGCCGGCTTTGAGCCGCCCTTCTCCAGCACGTTCTGCAGGAATGCGCGTCCCACCTCGGGGCTGAACAGGCCTTCCTCCTCAAAGCGGGCGAAGGCATCCGCGGACAGGACCTCGGCCCACTTGTAGCTGTAGTAACCGGCCGCATAACCACCGGCGAACACGTGGGAGAAGCCATGCTGGAATCGGTTAAAGGACGGTGGCACTACCACCGAGACCTCGGCGCGCACCTGATCCAGGATCTCCTGGATGCGTCCACCCTGGCTCGGATCGTATTCACCGTGGATGCGCATGTCGAACAGGGAAAATTCCAGCTGTCGCACCATCTGCATCGCCGCCTGGAAGTGACGGGTACTGATGAGCTTGTCGAACAGGGCCTGGGGCATGGCCTCACCGGTCTGGTAATGGCCCGAGAACAGATCCATGGCCTCGCGCTCCCAGCACCAGTTCTCCATGAACTGACTGGGCAGTTCCACCGCATCCCACTCCACGCCGTTGATCCCGGCGATATCCGGATAGTCCACCCGGGTGAGCATGTGGTGCAGGCCGTGGCCGAACTCATGGAACAGGGTGATCACCTCATCGTGGGTGAACAGCGCGGGCTTACCGCCCACCGGGGGCGTGGAGTTGCAGGTCATGTAGGCTACGGGCAACTGCAGTCGTTCGCCATCCCGCAGGCGTGCCATGCACTCATCCATCCAGGCGCCGCCCCGTTTCTTGGGCCGGGCGTAAAGATCGAGATAGAACCGGGCGCGCGGCGTCCCATCCGGATCGCGGATTTCGTAGAAACGTACATCCGGATGCCAGACATCCACATCCTCCACTTCCACGATGGCCACTTCGTAGAGCCGCTCCACCAACCTGAACAGGCCCGGCACAACCCGGTCCACGGGGAAGTAGGGCTTTAAGTCCTCCTGGGACAGGGCAAAGGCGTGCTGGCGCAGACGTTCGCTGGCGAAGGCGATATCCCAGGCCTGCAGATCGTTAAGCGCCAGGTGCTCGGCGGCGAAGGCCTTGAGCTCCTCCAGTTCCTGCTGTGCCCGGGGCCGGGAACGCTGCGCCAGGTCTTCCAGGAAGCGCACTACGTGGGCCGGCGACTCCGCCATCTTGGTGGCCAGGGACAGCGTGGCGAAGTTGTCATAGCCCAGCAGCTGTGCCTGCTCGTGGCGCAAGGCCAGGATCTGCTCCATGAGCGCGCTGTTGTCGTACTTGCGGTCATGGGGCCCCTGGTCCGATGCCCGGGTCACATAGGCGGTATACAGCTCCTCTCGCAGGCCGCGGTCCTCGGCATAGGTCATGACCGCGTAGTAGGCGGGGAAGTCCAGGGTAATGAGGTAGCCGTCCTGTTCCGCGTGGCGGGCGGCCTGGGCCAGCATGTCCAGGGCGGAATCCGGCAGGCCGGCGAGGGCACGCTTATCACCGAGCTGTTTCTTCCATGCTTGGGTGCTGTCCAGGATATTCTCCTCGAGGCGGGACTGGAGATTGGACAACTCCTGGGCGATGGCCTTGTAACGGGCCTTCTTGTCTTCGGGCAGGTCTACACCGCTCAGATGGAAGTCCCGCAGGGCATCACGGACCACCTTGTGCTGGGCGGCATCCAGGGCTTCATTTGCCTCGCCCTGGGACAGGGACTCATAGGCCTTGAACAGCGCCACATTCTGGCCCAGCTCGGTCCCGTAATCGGACAGCTTGGGCAGGCAAGCATTGTATGCCGCGCGCAACTCATCGCTGTTGACCACCGAGTTCATGTGTCGCACCGGCGACCAGGCGCGACCCAGACGATCCTCCAGCAGGGACAACGGGTGCACCAGGTTCGCCCAGGTGTAGGGACCCCCGCCGGACAGGATATCCGCGATGGCCTGGCGGTTGTCTGCCAGGATCCGGTCGATGGCCGGTTCCACATGCTCCGCACGTATGAGAGAGAAGGCCGGCAGGCCCTCGGCGTTCAGAAGGGGGTTGTTCATCTGGGTATCCGTGGTCAGAGGTGTGACTGTGTGTCACTTTATCATGGGGTCGGATTGGCCCGTAATCACCCCCACGGCCGTAGGGCTGGCTGTCCCGTGGAATAAGCCGTCTCTCTGGCGCATCTCATATTTCGCCCGTTGTTCCCGGCGTGTGCTGCCCGTCACGAAATATCCTGAATAGACACGGTCAACGGCCATTTTCTACCGTATGGTCGACAGCGCATTGCGTGAACCCGCCACAAATACTTTAAATAGAGACATAAATCACAATAAGAAGAGATCCACTCGGGCTCCAACCAACCAAAGGGTGAAGAACATGATTCGCAAACTCGCTGTCGCAGGCCTGCTGGGCCTCATGACGAACCTGGCCTACGCTGAAACGAGCATCTCATGGGCTGGTTGTGGCATCTCCCGTAACGCCTTCATGGCGGAGCTGGCCGAGGCCTTCAAGAACGAGACCGGCATCAACATCGAACTGGTCGGTGGCGGCGCCACCCGCGGCATTCGCGAGACCGCCTCCATGGGCGCCGACATGGGCGGCACCTGCCGCCTGCCCCTGGATGGCGAGGCCGCCGAGTCAGGCGCCAACCTGGAACCGGTGGCCTGGGACGCCCTGGTGGTGATGGTCCACAAGGACACCCCGGTGGATAACATCACCCTGGAACAGGTCCGCGACATGTACCTGGGCCGTATCACCAACTGGAACCAGCTGGGCGGGCCCGACCAGCCCATGCAGGTGTTCGCCCGCCAGGGCAAGATCTCCGGCGTTGGTCACACCATCCGCCGCCTGGTCTACGCCAACATGGACCAGGAGTTCACCGCGAGCCGATTCTTCCCCTCCAGCGGTCCCCTGGAACGGGCCATTGAGGAGACCCCCTGGTCCATCGGCATCACTGGCATCAGCAGCGCGCAGAAGCGTGACGTGAAGATCCTCAAGCTGGATGGCCTGGAGCCCAACTACGACAACATTCGTTCCGGTGCCTATACCCTGTACCGCCCCTTGTACGTGGTGTCCAACCCCGACAACCCCAAGATCGATGAGGTACAGCAGTTCGTGCGCTTCGTGGGCACCCGACAGGGTCGTGCCGTGATTCGCCAGAACGGCTGCGTGCCCTACACCGATGCCTTGGCCCTGATCATGAAGCAACTGGATCAGGAGCGCCGGGCCCGTGACATGGGTCTGTATAACTGATCCGGGAATCGTCCCCCACAAAAAAGCCCGGGTATCGCTACCCGGGCTTTTTTGTGGGCCCGTCTTTTTAATCAGGCTTTGAATCCAAAGATCTGGAAAAGGACTGCACCGTCAGACTTTCCACGCCTGTCTTTCACTTGATGGGAATACCACAAATATCCTTTAAAATCATATATCTATGTTCGATGCCGTGAGGGCGTTGGCCTCGATGAACTCCCGGCGTGGCTCCACCTGGTCTCCCATAAGGGTCGTGAACACCTCGTCGGCACTCACCGCGTCCTCGATCTTCACCTGCAACAGGCGGCGGGTCTCCGCATTCATGGTGGTCTCCCAGAGCTGGTCCGGATTCATCTCACCTAGACCCTTGTAGCGTTGCACGTTCAGACCACGGCGGGCCTCGCCCAGCAACCAGTCCATCACCTCGCGGAAGTTGCTCACCGGGTGGCGACGCTCTCCGCGCAGCACTGCGGCACCCTGGTCCAACAGACCATCGAGGCGCTCGGCCAGGTCGCAGATATGGCGATACTCCGGGGAGGCAAAGAAATCCCGGCCGAAACGCTCGACTTCCTCGGCGCCGTGCATCATACGAATCACACGCACCTCCGTGCCCCCCTCGCCATCAGGGACCACGTCCACGGTATAGCGGGTGGCACCAGCCGCATCGCTGCGCAGGCCCTCCACCAGACCGTCGAACCAGCGGCGCACGGCTTCGGTGTCTGTTTCCCGAGTCGGGTCCATGGGGGTGGAGAAGATCATACGCTCCAGCAGGGCCCGATCATGGCGCCGGGCCAGGCGGTCTACGGCGCCCATGACACCGATATAACGCCTTGCCAGGTCCTCCAGCGCCTCGCCACTGACCGGCGGGGCCTCCGGGTTGATCATCAGCCGGGCATCTTCCAAGGCCATTTGCAGCAGCAGGTTGTTGAGTTCCAGTTCATCCTTGACGTACTGCTCCTGCTTACCCTTTTTCACCTTATAGAGCGGTGGCTGGGCGATGTACACGTGGCCTCGCTCGATCAACTCCGGCATCTGCCGGTAGAAGAAGGTCAGCAGCAGGGTACGGATATGCGATCCATCCACGTCCGCATCGGTCATGATGATGATTCGGTGATAGCGCAGCTTGTCCGGATTGAATTCATCCTTCCCGATGCCGCAACCCAGGGCGGTAATGAGGGTTCCTACCTCGGCCGAGGCCAGCATCTTGTCGAATCGGGCCTTTTCCACGTTCAGGATCTTGCCCTTCAGGGGCAGGATGGCCTGGGTACGTCGATCTCTGCCCTGCTTGGCGGAACCACCGGCGGAATCACCCTCCACCAGGAACAGCTCGGACAGGGCCGGATCCTTTTCCTGGCAATCCGCCAGTTTGCCCGGCAGTCCCGCCACATCCAGGGCCCCCTTGCGGCGGGTCATCTCCCGGGCGCGACGGGCGGCATCCCGGGCACGGGCGGCATCGATGATCTTGGAGGTGATCTGCTTGGCTTCTGTGGGGTTCTCCAGCAGGAAGGTCTGCAGATAATCGAACATGACCCCCTCCACGGCAGCCTTGACCTCGGAGGAGACCAGTTTTTCCTTGGTCTGTGAGGAGAACTTGGGATCAGGCACCTTCACCGACAGCACGGCGGTAAGCCCCTCACGGGCGTCATCCCCGGTGGTGGCCACCTTTTGTTTCTTGTGGATACCCTCGGCTTCCATGTACTGGTTCAGGCTGCGGGTCAGGGCCGCCCGGAAACCTGCCATGTGGGTGCCACCATCCCGCTGAGGGATGTTGTTGGTGAAGCAGAAGATGTTCTCCTGGTAGGAGTCATTCCACTGCAAGGCCACCTCTACAACGATGTCGTCCCGCTCCAGATCACAGTAAATCACGGTGTTGTTGAGGGGTGTCTTGTTGCGGTTCAGATGTTCTACGAAGGCGCGAATACCGCCCTGGTACTCAAAGACATCCTCCTTGCCGCTGCGCTCATCGGTGAGCTGGATGCGCACACCGGAATTGAGAAAGGAAAGCTCCCTCAGGCGCTTGGAGAGGATGTCGTAGTGGAATTCGGTGTCCGAGAAGATGACCGTGCTGGGTCGAAAGTGCACCCGCGTCCCGGTGAGCTCCGTATCGCCCACGATGGCCAAGGGTGCGTCAGGTACACCCATGCGATAGATCTGGCGATGTACCTTGTTGTTGCGGTAGATGGTCAGTTCAAGCCATTCCGACAGGGCGTTCACCACAGAGATGCCCACACCGTGCAGACCGCCAGAGACCTTATAGGAGTTGTCATCGAACTTACCGCCCGCATGAAGGACAGTCATGATCACTTCCGCAGCAGAACGCCCTTCCTCCGGATGGATGTCCACGGGGATGCCGCGGCCATCATCCAGCACACTGACTGATCCGTCGGAGTGGATAATGACCTTGATCCCTCGGCAGTGCCCGGCCAAGGCCTCGTCGATGGAGTTATCCACCACCTCGAACACCATGTGATGTAGGCCGGTGCCATCATCCGTATCACCAATGTACATGCCGGGGCGCTTGCGAACGGCGTCAAGCCCCTTGAGTACCTTGATATTGGATGAGTCATACGTTTTAGGCTGCTGCGGATCTGTCATAGCTTGTCCTCTCAAACTCCAGTCCGGCATTATACCACCGACGCCTACTCCCCTGTTCCCCTCAGGCACCACTCGCAGCGCCAAGCGCGCCATGTTCCACGTGGAACATTTCCACCTGATCCCAGCCCTGAACCGAGACCTGCGAGGCGTCGATGGCGGTCACGAATACCTGGGGCCTGAGTCCTGCCAGCAGCCCAAGCAGCCATTCCCGGTGCCCGGCATCCAGCTCGGAAGGCAGATCATCAATGATCACCACCGGCGGTTTGCCAAGTCGGTCACTCATCCACTGGCACTGGGCCAGCTTGAGCAGCATGACCACGGATTTCTGCTGTCCACGGGACGCCACCTGGGCGACAGGCCGCCCCTCGATACGAAACACCAGTTCAGCACGGTGGGGGCCCGCCTGGGTAAAGCCTGTCACTCGATCACGTCTTCGTGACATGGAAAGGGCCTCGGCCAGGCTGACTTCTCCGGACCAGCCCCGACGGTAGTCAAGGCTCAGTTGGCTCGTTTCCGGCAGGGCCAGTTTGAGATCATCCAGGATCACGGCAAGCGCCTGGACATGCTCACGGCGTGCCTGGTCGAGGACTTCACCGGCCTCACTCAAGGCAGTATCCCAGGCGGTGAGCAGGCGCTCGTCACCCCGGCCCTTGAGCACCGCATTACGTTGTTCCAGCAGATGACGGTAGCGGCGCCAATGATGATGGAATTCAACATGGGCATGAAAAGCCCCCCAGTCCATGAAGGCCCGGCGGTGGCCGGGGGCGCCGCTGATCAAGACATGGCTTTCGGGATGCATGGCCTGGACGGGTAATACCCGCGCCAGCTCCGCAAGGGTACCGGCCGACTGGCCCCGGATGCGCAGCAGGGTCTTGTCCTTGGACTTGCGAAGGCCTACAGGCCAGGGTTCACCACCATCAGGAGGCAACACCCTGGCAACCACCTCCAGGGCTTCCCTGCCCACTGGCAGCAAGGGTTGTAGTTGGCGGGTGCGAAAGGAATGGCCCGTGGAAAGCAGGTGAATCGCCTCCAGCAGGCTGGTCTTGCCAGCACCGTTCTGCCCGTGGATGAGATTCAGGCCCTGAACCGGATCCAGACGCACATCGCGCAGGATCCTCAGGCCACGCACTTGCAGGTGAGTGAGGCTCATAGGTGTCCGAGCCGAGGCCCGGAAAGCAATGCTCAGAGACGCATGGGCATGACCACGTAGAGTGCATCCTCGGCACCCGGATCGCGGATCAGCACACTGGAGTTGGCATCCTTGAAGGTGGCATCGATGCTGTCACCTTCCACCGTATTGAGCACGTCCAGCAGGTAGGTGACATTAAAACCGATCTCCATGGCCTTGCCCGTGTACTGGGCCTCGATTTCATCTTCTGCCTCTTCCTGCTCCGGGTTGTGGGCCTGGATGCGCAGTAGACCTTCGGCCAGGACCAGGCGAATACCTCGGTATTTCTCATTGGACAGGATCGATGCCCGGGACAGGGCCTTACGCAGACTTTCCCGCTCGACCCGCATGACCTGATCGCCATCCTTGGGGATGACCCGATCATAGTCAGGGAAGCGGCCATCGATGAGCTTTGAGGTGAAGCGCAGGCGGGGCAGGGTAGCGCGGATATGGTTGGAGCCGATCTGCAGGCGCACCTTGTCATCGCTGTCTTCCAGTAGACGCAGCAACTCCTGCACCCCCTTGCGGGGAATGATGACCTGCTGGGAGGACTCGGTGTCCACTGCCACGGCCAATTCACACATGGCTAGTCGGTGACCGTCGGTTGCTACGGTACGGATGCCGGTGGCGCTGATTTCCAGCATCAGGCCATTGAGGTAGTAACGCACGTCCTGGTTGGCCATGGCGAAGCTGCTACGCAGGATCAGATGGCGCAGTTCGCGCTCACTCAGCGCCAGCTCCTTGCTGCTGGAGATCTCATCCAGGGCGGGGAAGTCGGCGGCGGGCAGGGTGCTCAGGGTGAACCGAGCCCGGCCCGAGGTGATCACGACCCGGTCGCCTTCCGCCTGAAAATCCAGCTGGGCTTCGTCGGGCAGGGCTCTGCAGATATCCAGCAGCTTGCGTGCGGGAACCGTGACCTCCCCTTCGGTGGCTTCCAGTTCACCGGCTTCTGCAACCAGCTCTACCTCGAGATCCGTACCGGTCACGGTCAAGCGGTTCGAATCCGTCTTGATCAGCACATTGGCCAGAATCGGCATGGTCTGACGGCGCTCCACCGCCCCGATAACCTGCTGCAAGGGTTTAAGCAGGTTCTCTCGCTGGATGCTGAATCTCATGGTTAGGCCCCGGAATAAGTTATTAAGTGTTTATTGGTTAATGATAGTAATAAGCAAGGCTGTTTTGCTGGTATAACTCATTTTTATTCTTATAATACAATCGCTTACGAGATATTTCACTGTGTGCGAGCCCTGAGTTCATGGGTCCATAGCCTGTGTATGGATTGTGGATAACTCGGGCTGGCCACTTTGCCCCCGGCTTGTCCACAGCTTGCACACAGCGATATACAAGCGCGATCAGCTGCTCAGTGTGCGCAACAGATTGACATAGTCTTCGTTGATCCGGGGATCCGATTCCCGCAGTTCCACGATCTTGCGACAGGCGTGCAGCACCGTGGTGTGATCGCGCCCCCCGAAGGCCTCGCCAATCTCCGGCAGGCTGTGATTGGTCAGCTCCTTTGCCAGGGCCATGGCCAGCTGGCGAGGGCGGGTGATGGAGCGGCTGCGGCGCGTGGAATGGAGGTCGGAGACACGGATCTTGTAGTACTCCGCTACGGTCTTCTGGATGTTGTCGATGGTGATGAGCTTGTCCTGCAGCGCCAGCAGGTCCCGCAGAGCCTCCTTGGCGAAGTCCAGGGTGATGGGCCGGCCCGTGAAATGGGCGTTGGCGATCACCCGGCGCAGGGCGCCTTCCAGCTCGCGGATGTTCGAGCGTATGCGCTTGGCGACGAAAAAGGCCACCTCGCTGGGCAGGTCTGCGCTGGCCTGTTCCGCCTTGCGCTGCAGGATCGCCACCCGGGTTTCAAGCTCAGGGGGTTCGATGGCCACGGTCAAACCCCAGCCGAAGCGGGATTTCAGGCGCTCTTCCAGGCCATCCACCTCCTTGGGATAGCGGTCGCAGGTCAGGATCACCTGCTGCTGGCTCTCCAGGAGGGCATTGAAGGTGTGGAAGAACTCCTCCTGGGAGCGCTCCTTGCCGGCGAAGAACTGGATATCGTCGATCAGCAGCGCGTCCACGGAGCGGTAGTAGCCCTTGAACTCGTCGATGGCGTTGTGCTGCAGCGCCTTGATCATGTCCGCCACGAAGCGCTCGGAATGCAGATAGACCACCTTGGCGTCGGGGCGGTGGGCCAGGATGGCATTGCCGATGGCGTGCATCAGGTGGGTCTTGCCCAGGCCGACGCCGCCGTAGAGAAACAAAGGGTTGTAGGCCTGGCCCACGTTTGCGGCCACCTGCAGGCTGGCCGCCCGAGCCAGCTGGTTGGACTTGCCCTCGACAAAATTCTCGAAGGTGAAGTTGGGATTCAGGTTATTGGTGAACTGTGCGGAGCTGGCGGCGGGCCGGTGGCCACCGGCCGGCTCCGCCACGGGCCGGACCGGCGCAGCTTGGCTGCTCACCACGGGTGCGCGCTGGGCATTGCCGTTGACCACGGCCCGCCCGCCGCCCACTTCCAGCAGCACCCGGCGGCTCGGGCCCAGATCGGTCACCATTTGATCGATACGCTGGAAGAAATGATCTTTGACCCAGTCCATGACAAAGCGATTGGGTGCCAGCAGGTGCAGGGCGCTGTCGTCCTCGATGGCCTGCAGGGGGCGAATCCAGGTGTTCAGCTGCTGCTCGGAGAGCTCGCTCTCAAGCCGCGCCACACACTGTTGCCAAAGAGGACTGAGGGCCAAGTTACCTGGTCTCCGGGATAGGGGTCGGGCGGAAATGTCGAACCGAAGAGTCTAACCTCAGCAACCGGACTTATCCACACCCCTGAGGCCCCTTCGCGCTGGCTTCAAGGCCCCGTTTACATTGACATACAGGCCGGGACTGGTTACCTTTGCCCGCTTTGGCCTGGCGGGAGTGTCCCGCCGGCGCGACAGACACGGTCCGACGTCATGAAAAGAACATTCCAGCCCAGTAATCTGCACCGCAAGCGCACCCACGGATTCCGTGCCCGCATGGCCACCCGCGGAGGCCGCAAGGTCCTGGCCGCCCGTCGCGCCAAGGGCAGACATCGTCTTTGCCCCTGAGCACTGATCACAGCTGCGCTTGATTGCGATCCGGGAGCAGGGGTTTCCCCGGGCCGTCCGGCTCACCCGGCCAGACCAGTATAAAGAGGTCTTCGCCGACGCCCGGCGTGTCGGTGATGCCGGTTTCACGCTCCTGGTGCGCAACAACACCGGCCAGGGACCGAGACTCGGTCTGGCGATCTCAAAAAAGTGCGCCCGCCGCTCCGTTGACCGTCAGCGGATCAAACGCAACGTACGGGAGACCTTCCGGGTGCACAGAAAGGACATGGCATCCGTGGATATCGTCGTCATGTGTCGACCGGCGGTCACCGCCTGGGACAATGCCCAGATGCAGGCCTCCCTGGAGCGCTTTTGGGCAAGGTTGAGCACCTCATGCGAAAACCCCTGATCCTGCTGATCCAGACTTACCGCCTCCTCCTGAGCCCGTTTCTGGGCCAGCATTGCCGTTTTACGCCCAGCTGTTCCTGTTATGCCATCGAGGCCATCGAGCGTCACGGCGCCTTGCGTGGCAGCTGGCTCATGGTGACCCGACTCGGGCGTTGCCATCCCTGGTGCGAAGGCGGGTATGATCCCGTCCCTGACACCGACCCCTCTAACGCAAAGACAAAAGCCGGCCATGGATAATCTCCGCCCCGTACTCTACCTCTCGATGCTGTTGGTGCTGTTCCTGATCTGGCAGGCCTGGAACCGGGACTACGGTCCCCAGCCCGAGCCCGCTGCCGTGACCGAACAGACCCTCCAGACCCAGGATGGAAGCGTACAGGCTGAGCGACCCGGGGACGTGCCGGATGCCCCCACCTCGGAGGCCGTCGATGCCCCGATGGAAATGGCGCCGGGCCCCGATCGCCGTCGAATTCGTGTCGTGACGGATGTACTGGATATCGAGATCGACACCCGGGGCGGCGATCTGGTGCGGGCGGATCTGCCCAGCTATCCGGTCAGCCTGCGCACCCCGGATGAACCGGTGCGTATCCTTGATGAGGGGCTGCGCCAGTACGTTGCCCAGTCCGGGCTGATTCATGACCGTGTGCCAGGCGTGAGTGGTGAAGAACGTGCGCCCAGTCACCATGCCGTTTTCGAGGCCAGCCAGCAGGAGTACCGCCTGTCCGATGGACAGGATGAACTGCGTGTGCCGCTTACCTGGACCGGCGAGGACGGTATCCAGGTCACCAAGACCTACACCTTCCGCCGGGGCGATTTCCTCATCGATGTGGACCACGCGGTGAGAAACAACAGCGATCAGCCCTGGGTTGGACGTCAGTATCGCCAGCTGCGGCATGGCGCTACCCCGAGCCGGGAATCCTGGTTCCTGTACACCTTCACGGGTGTCGCCTATCACGACGGGCGTTACGAGAAGCTGTCCCTGGAAGACATCGGTAACAACCCCGTGGACAAGAACGTGGAAGGTGGCTGGATCTCCATCATCCAGCACTACTTCCTGAGCGCCTGGGTGCCCTACGAAAACGAACTCAACAACATCTATACCCGCGTACTGGGCACCTCCATGCGCCCCGAGCACATCATCGGCATGCGCTCCGAGCCGCAGACCGCCGCGCCGGGTGAAGAGACCGTCTTTCAGAGTCGTTTCTGGGTGGGCCCCAAGCTCCAGGCCGAGCTCAAGGAGGTCACCGAAGGCCTCGAGCTGACCGTGGACTACGGCATGCTGTCCTTTATCGCCAAGCCGCTGTTCTGGGTGCTCGACTTCATCCATGACATCGTCGGTAACTGGGGCTGGGCGATCATCATCCTGACCCTGCTCATCAAGCTGGTGTTCTACAAACTTTCCGAGACCAGCTACCGCTCCATGGCCAAGATGCGCGCCGTGCAGCCCAAAATGGTGCAGCTCAAGGAGCGTTTCGGCGACGACAAGCAGCGCATGAACCAGGCGCTGATGGAGCTGTACAAGAAGGAGAAGATCAATCCCCTGGGTGGCTGTCTGCCCATCCTGGTCCAGATCCCGGTGTTCATCGCCCTGTACTGGGCCCTGCTTGAGAGCGTGGAGATGCGCCAGGCACCGTGGATCCTGTGGATCCAGGATCTCTCCACCCGGGATCCCTACTTCGTGCTGCCCCTGTTGATGGGTGCGACCATGATCGCCCAGTACAAGCTCAACCCGGCGCCCATGGACCCGATTCAGCAAAAGCTCATGATGGGTCTGCCGGTTGTGTTCACCGTGTTCTTCGCCTTCTTCCCGGCGGGTCTGGTGCTGTACTGGTTCGTCAACAACCTGCTGTCCATTGCCCAGCAGTGGTACATCACCCGCGGCATCGAAAAGGCCGCCAAGAAGAAGGGCTGACCGGCAGGCGCTAATCCGCGGGTCGGCCTGCAGGTCAGGCCCGTGACCGGCCAGTGTTTGCCCGTCGCCCCGAGGGCCGATCAACGGCAAGCCTGACCATGTCTGATTCCCCTGAAGACACCATCGCCGCCATCGCCACCCCACCGGGTTTTGGCGGAGTGGGGGTGGTGCGGGTCTCGGGGCCCCGGGTGAAGGCTGTGGCCGAGGCCATCCTGGGCCGGCTGCCCGCACCCCGGCACGCCCACTACGGGCGCTTTCGGGATGCCGCCGGCGATACCCTCGACGACGGCATCGCCCTCTACTTTCCTGCCCCCCGTTCCTACACCGGCGAAGACGTACTGGAACTCCAGGGCCACGGCGGCCCGGTGGTCATGGACCTGCTGCTGGCCCGATGCCTGGCGCTGGGTTGCCGTACCGCCCGGCCCGGGGAATTCACCGAACGGGCCTTCATCAACGGGCGCCTGGACCTGGCCCAGGCGGAGGCCGTGGCCGATCTCATCGAGGCCGGCTCCGCCCAGGCCGCCCGCTCCGCCCGTCGCTCTCTGGAAGGGGCGCTGTCCGGGCAGGTGAATGGGCTGCTGACAGAACTCACCGCCCTGCGCGTTGCCGTGGAGGCTGCCCTGGATTTCCCCGACGAGGACATCGACATCCTCAAGGATGGCCAGGTGGCTGAACGCATCGAGGCGTTGCTCATGCGCCTGGATACGCTGCAGCGGGAGGCGGGTCAGGGGGCCCTGTTGCGCGAGGGCATGCGCCTGGTCATCGCCGGGCGTCCCAATGCCGGCAAATCCAGCCTGTTGAACCAGCTGGTCCGGCGCGAGGCGGCTATCGTCACACATATCCCCGGAACCACCCGGGACGTGCTGCGTGAGACCGTGAGCATCGACGGCTTGCCCCTGCACATCATCGATACCGCCGGACTCCGGGAGTCCGACGACCCCGTGGAACAGGAAGGCATCCGCAGGGCCTGGGCCGAGATCGAATCCGCCGATGCGGTCCTGCTGGTGGTGGACGACACCCAGGGAGAGGGTGAAGCCGAGCAGGCGATCCGCGTGCGCCTGCCAACCCACCTGCCGGTGATCACCGTACACAACAAGATCGACCTCTCCGGCCATGCCCCCGGCGAACAGGGGCAGCGCATCTACCTCAGTGCACAGACCGGCCTGGGTGCGCAAACCTTAAGGACCCACCTCAAGGCTCGCATGGGTTACGCCGGCGCAGGGGAAGGCCAGTACCTCGCCAGGCGACGGCACCTGGACGCCCTCAAGCGCACCCAGACTCATGTAAAAAACGCCAGTAGCTCGCTGGTATCAGGCGCCGGCCCTGAACTGGTGGCCGAAGACCTGCGCCTGGCCCAGGAAAGCCTTGGCGAGATCACCGGCCGTTTCAGTGCCGATGACCTGCTGGGTGAGATCTTCTCGAGCTTCTGTATCGGCAAGTAAGCCTAGCAAGTGCAGCCCTGCCCAAGCACAGGCCCACCTGTGCCTGCCCTGTCTCACCCCATCGATTATTGGTGTCCGGCCTGTTCCGGGCGTAAAATTCCAACCCTTTTCCTGCGAATTCAGGTTGTGTCATGGGTTTTGAGTCCAGTTATGACGTGATCGTGGTCGGCGGCGGCCACGCCGGGACCGAGGCGGCGCTCGCCTCGGCCCGTGCCGGTGCGCGTACGCTGCTGCTCACCCACAACATCGAGACCATCGGCCAGATGAGCTGCAACCCGGCTATCGGCGGCATCGGCAAGGGGCACCTGGTCAAGGAGATCGATGCTCTGGGCGGGCTCATGGCCCGTGCGGCGGATCGGGGCGGGATTCATTTCCGGATGCTCAACAGTCGCAAAGGTGCGGCGGTGCGCGCCACCCGCGCCCAGGCGGACCGGGTGCGTTACAAGGCGGCCGTGCGCGCGGTGGTGGAGAACACCCCGAACCTGCACCTGTTCCAGCAGGCGGTGGATGACCTGATCGTGGAAGGGGGACGGGTCGCGGGGGTCGTCACCCAGACCGGCCTGCGTTTTCGCGCCCCTGCGGTGGTGCTCACCGTGGGTACCTTCCTGGGTGGGCGTATCCACGTGGGGGAGACCCAGTCTTCCGGCGGGCGTGCGGGGGATCCGCCGTCCATCGCCCTGGCCGCGCGCCTACGGGAACTGGCGCCCCGGGTGGGCCGGCTCAAGACCGGCACGCCGCCGCGCATCGACGGGCGCAGCATCGATTACGCCCATCTGACCGAACAGCCCGGCGACGATCCCCGCCCGGTATTCTCCTTCATCGGCTCCCGGGACGAGCATCCGCCCCAGGTGAGCTGCTGGATCGCCCACACCAGCGAAGAGACCCACGGGATCATCCGCGGCGCCCTGCATCGCTCGCCCATGTACAGCGGCGCCATCGAGGGGGTGGGGCCGCGCTACTGCCCGTCCATCGAGGACAAGGTGGTGCGCTT